>ERZ1106943.3366-NODE-3366-length-12244-cov-3.263844_pt1 | contig 12244 bp, 14 predicted proteins | sample MGYA00403671_ERZ1106943 | MGnify/ENA primary metagenome ERZ1106943 (study PRJEB35170, sample SAMEA104062427) | human gut metagenome | biome: human gut; feature: human-associated habitat; material: faeces | place: Denmark | collected 2012-06-14 ...
TGTGCCAAAAACGAGCCATTACTGTTTCCTACCAATATATCAGGTTGTTCTTGGTTGCACAATCTTTGGATAAAGTCGAGAGTTTCCTGTGGATGCAGGGGTAAGTCTGGACTCAAAACTGTTGCCTTACCGCTGAAATATTCTTTCAAGGCAAGAGCTGGGATACATGTACCTGATGCAAAGAAACCGTGAAGGAAAAGAATTTTCTGTGCCATAATCAACAACCGCTTCCGTCAATATTACATGTTGCTCCTTCATTGATAGGACGTGAACGTAATCCGGCATCTTCTGGACTCAAAGTAACCGTACCGTCTTCCAATACAAAGCAAGGAATTCCAACGGCTCCAACACTTTTGGCTTCATTAAAGGCCGGATGATGATCCCGTAGTCTCAAGAATGCTTTCAAATCTCTTACGTGTTGACCAATATCGATGACTTCATATTGGTTATTACCTTTTACTTGTTCTTCTACATACGTACAATCCGGACAAGTTTCCATTCCATATATTTTTATCATAGCTGTAGTTATTCATTTAAAGAATCAATTTTCTTCAAAGATAGCGATTCTGTCAGATAAAGCAAACATAAAAACAGGTCATATCCGATAGATTTATCAGATATAACCTGTTAGTAGTAGGTAAGATAAGAGCTATATTATTTCAACGAAATCTTATTCGCCGTCTCTCGCTTCTTGGAATTGACCAAATCAGCATAAATCTGTGTTGTCGAAACATTTTTGTGAGTAAGCATTTTCGATACAGTATAAATATCTGTGCCTAAAGAGATTTGTATGACGGCGTACGAATGACGGGCGAGGTGGAAAGCAAGTAGTAAAGCAAACGATTTCGGAATTGAATAAGGCAAACGTAAATGGTTGGGAAACAGCCAAAAGCGATTTTCTTGCACTATCTACTTAACGCAAGAAATAACGGTTATGGGCAGGAGCTCAGTTACCAAATCGTTAGCTTGGCTGTTACCGAAAGCCAATAGGTAACAAAACAATCTGCAATAGCATCACATTGCGTTGATTGTCATCATTTTGCATAGCAAAGAACGCTTATATATGGGCTAACTTAGCAACCAAAAATATAAGCGTATGAAAGTAGAAAAATTCAAGGTGTTGCTCTACCTCAAAAGGAGCGGATTAGACAAGTCGGGTAAGGCTCCCATCATGGGACGCATTACCGTAAACCGAACGATAGCGCAGTTCAGCAGCAAACTGTCCTGTACTCCCGAACTATGGAATCCTCGCGAGAGCCGACTAAATGGCAAGAGCAAGGAGGCTGTTGAAATCAATGCCAAGATTGACAAGTTGCTGCTTGCCATTAACTCGGCATTTGATTCTCTTTTGGAACGCAAGATTGATTTCGATGCAACAGCAGTCAAAGAAGCGTTTCAAGGTAGCGTTGAAACTCAAATGACGCTGCTTAAGCGATTGGATATTCATATCGAGGATATGCAGTCGAGAATCGGTATCGATGTCGCCAAGTCATCTATGTCAACCTATATCTATACTCGCAGATATCTTGGTGAGTTTATCAAAAAGCGTTTCAAGGTTGAAGATTTGGCTTTCGGGCAGTTGAATGAGCATTTGGCATATGAGTTTCAGGAGTATGTCTTGAAGGATAAAGGTCTTGCAGTTGATACGGCAAGGCATTATCTGGCCATACTCAAAAAGATTTGCCGACTGGCTTTCAAAGAAGGTCATTCAGAGAAACGCTATTTCGTAAATTTCAAACTGCCAAAAGAGAATAGGAAAGCACCACGAGCATTAAGTCGTGAGGACTTTGAGAAAATTCGAGATTTGGAAATTCCAGCATCAAGAGTAACGCATAATATTGCAAGGGATCTATTCTTATTTGCTTGCTATACTGGTGTTCCCTATGCCGATGCTGTTTCAATAACAGACGATAACATCTATACCGATGACAATGGCGCATTATGGCTGAAATATCTGCGTAAGAAAAATGAACATTTGGGACGAGTAAAACTATTGCCGGAAGCTATTGCTCTGATAGAGAAATATCGCAGTAATGAGCGCAAGGAGTTATTCCCGATGATACACCACCCTAATCTGCGAAGGCATATGAAAGGACTTAGGGATTTGGCTGGTATTAAGACCGATTTGGTCTACCACATGGGGCGTCATACATTCGGAAGTCTGATTACGCTTGAAGCAGGTGTTCCCATTGAAACAATCAGCAAAATGCTTGGGCATACAAACCTTACTACTACTCAACTTTATGCTAAGGTAACACCTAAGAAGTTGTTCGATGATATGGATATATTCATCAAGGCAACAAGTGATATGACATTAGTTTTATAATACACAAACAGTTTGAATTATGAGAAGTACATATAAACAACTATACTACATTAACCGTAGCAAGATTAAGACAGATGGCACAACCGCCATTATGTGCCGAGTAACCATTGATGGCAAAGCCGTTGTATTATCAACGGGACTCTATTGCCGTCCTGATGAATGGAATAGCAAGAAGGGAGAAACAAAGATTTGCAGAACCAATGGTATGCTCAACGACTATAAGAATCGTATCGATGATACTTACAATAGCCTGCTAAAAGTAAACGGTGTCATTAGTGCCGAATTGTTGAAGAATGCCATTACGGGTGTTTCAGATATTCCAAAATACATATTGCAAGCAGGAGAGATAGAGAGGGAACATCTTAAAATCCGTTCCGTACAGATTGACTCCACATCCTCTTATCGTGGGTCAAAGATGTACCAACACTATTTGCGTGAGTATATTAATTCGTTGGGCAAAGAGGATATGTTATTTACCGATATTACAGAGGAATTTGGTAACAACTTTGTACTCTATATGAAGATGAATTACCCACATAAGCCATCATACAGGAACCATTGTTTGTGTTGGCTGAAACGATTAGTCTATTTGGCTGTGGACAATGGTATCTTGCGTTTCAATCCATTAGAAGATGTCCAGTATGAGAAGAAGCCTCCCAAGAGATTGATGTACATAAGCAAAAGTCAATTGCAGGATATTATGAACCATCCGAAACTTGATCCATTGCAAGAATTGGCAAGACGGACATTTGTTTTTTCTTGTTTTTGTGGCTTGGCGTATGTAGATGTGCAACGATTATATCCTCATCACATAGGAACAACAGCGGAAGGGCGCAAATACATTAGAACCTACCGTAAGAAAACAGATGTAGAGGCATTTATTCCACTGCACCCGATTGCCGAACAGATTATTTCGCTGTACAATACCACAGATGACAGCAAGCCAATCTTCCCATTGCCATGTAGAGATATGATTTGGTTCGAGATACACGAATTGGGATTTGCTCACCAATTCAAGCATAACTTGTCCTACCATCAGTCCAGACACACATTCGGAACGCTCCTTGTCTCGGCAGGAGTTCCGATGGAGAGTATTGCCAAGATGATGGGACATACTAATATTCGTACAACTCAAGGCTATGCAAAAGTAACTGATGATAAGATTTCGGAGGATATGGATAGATTGATGGAGAATATGAAGAAATAACAACCAATAACGGTAAGATAATAGTATCGATGGCACTATAATATAGAATGTATTTGCAGCGTTACTAATGCTATTAGTTGAAACAATTATTATCTAATTAAAAATGACGCCCACTGCGGAGCGTCATTTTGGTGCAGGAGGGGGAATCGAACCCCATGGTTTCTATGCCGTTTTCCTAAATTGTATTTTCTTGTCTTGTCGCTTACTTGCAACTCCTACACGAAACCAACTGCACCTGTAATTAACATTGCTACCATACTTACCTCCTTTTTAACATATGAAATAATTGTCAAAATATCCGCAGTGAAGCTGGTAAGCGCAGACAAGTCAATAAAATCTAGTACTTCATACAGCCAAATGAGTATGCAAATATACGATTTTTTGAGAAAATAATAAACTTTTATAGTCAGTCGCTTATTTCCGTTGCAGTCCATTAAGTTAGTACAGACTCTTCTGAAAGTGAAAAGGTCAAGCGGCAAGCCGTTTCGAGCAGAATCTTCCTCCTACGGAGAGTATTCTGCCCGAAAACCTTTCCCCTTTCACGTCTGTACAATGGACGCTATCGGCAACGGAAACAAACGACTGACGGGAAAGTAATAAACTCAGAAAAAGAACAGCGTACAAATAGGATTTAATCAAATAGCCTAAATGTACGCTGTTCCCGTTTCTATCTTTGGAGGGTTATTTTTAAGGAATCATAATAATGGGGCAGACGGTAAACTGCACTCCCTCCAGAAAAATAATCTTTAGCCTTTTTATTGTCATTTTTGCTTGCGTCCTTCCCAATACCATCGTACAAACTGATAGGACAAACTTATTACTAAAAATATTGGAGCTAAAATCTCATATAGAAACTCCACCCAATTTCTATTAGTCCCTTCTGTATAATAGTAATATTCATCCAAGACATTGTTATACTCTGATATTATATGTTTAAATTCTTCGATTTCTTGAGGTAAGAATGTCTGATTCCCTGTTTTGAAATTTGGTAACTTAAAGGATAAAGTATCAATATATCGCCTTTCTTTGATACATTCTAAAATAGAGTCTTTATTAACAAGAATCCATGAATACATAGTTTTATAATCTTCATCAATTAACTCAATCTCCTTGGGGCTATATATTGTAGTATTAAATGTGCGATTATATATATTGGGATCTAATTCCCAATTTACCCTCCATTCAAATGTATTGATTCTGTGGCTCCGTATATTTGCCTCTCGTGTGTAAAAGAATTCTCTGTTATCACTCAATATGCAAAATATACCTAAGGATGCGAAGATTAAACACCAAAAATCAAACTTCCGCCATTGTTTATCCGATATTGAAACCTTCTTCACGATAACAATACCTATTAGCACCAAAATGACTAACAAGATAATTAGGCAAAGAGGATTTATCAATATATTTTCATACCAACTCATATTATATGTAATCAACTTGAAAAACAAGACAAAATATTATCTACCAAAGAATTGTTTCAATCGCTCAATACCCTGTTGGTGCTTCTGAGAGTTCATCTCTTTTAGTTTGTTGATGTTTTGCAACTTCCACTTAACTGATGGGTAGTTACTCAAATCCCCTGCACAACACTTGTCCCAATCGGGCGTTCCTTCTTCAAATGAGAGTATAAAATCCTTATCCGTTTCTGTTAATGCTGCATTGACCTCTGCAATTAGATTTACTCTTGCTTCTTCATAATCGGCATAACTGAACTCGACATCGGACATACCCTTAAATTGATTTTCCAAAGCATCAGTTTGATCAATGCTGTTGGGTTGCAAAGATTCAATAATGGGTTTGTCGCTACCGAGTAGGCATAACATAAAACCATCTTTCACATCATCGAAAGATGATATTTCCATATACTTGCAATCAAACAAATCTCGTGGATGTTGGCGACTCAATGCAGCAGTTATCTTACCTCCATATAATTGTGAATATGACACGGTACGAGCCTTACATGCCATACTAAACTCTTTTTGAGCCTTATCGCACAACATCTTATCTTCAGTCACTCCGATTATACCTCTCTTCGTGCCATTTACCTCAATCTTAACGGTTGCTCCGTTGAGTGTGCATTGCAATTTCCAAACATCATACTTCGGAACGACTTTAATGCCAGGAACAGACTTCTCTATATTAGCTTTAAGAGTTTTTAGATGTTCGTTAATGGTTTTCAAACTCTCTTCTCTTTCCTGTATTGGAATGTAGGTCAAGTCAATATCCACAGAGTAACGAGGCATATTCTTATGAAACAGATTGATGGCTGTTCCCCCGTGAACCGCAAAATCCTTGATACGATAAACTGAAGGCATAATGCGTATCAAAAGGGCTACTTGTTTTTTGTATATATCATTCATATTCGTTCAATTCTTTAGGTATTGTAATTCTATACTTCTTTATATATATTCCGTTCTCTACTAATTGCTGCTTGGATGTGCCGAGATTTATTCTGTCTATATTCAGCATGTCGAACCAATAATGCCCTGCTTTTTCGGCCATATATAGGAAAACTCTTTTTATTCGCTGATTTTTTATATGTTCAAGCAGTGTTTGCACCACATCAGCACGCAATGAGGTTAATTGCTCCATTATATAGTATAAGTCCATGTAATTATATTGTTCTGGAGCCAAAAGCAAGCATTCCATAAAAGCTTGTTCTGGAGAAGATACTAAAACATCAACACCCTCTATCTGTAAGGTACTTGTTTGGGGTACATCAATCATTTTAGTGCTAAATGGCTTGAAATTCTTGTCAAAAGAATCACTTGTCATCCATTTGGGTATATTGGAATTATGATGGGCTACCATAAGTAAGGGCTTTCCCATCGGAACATAATGATTAAAGCCGAAAAGTTCCAATGCAGAATGTGCAGCCACTCTCGCCTTTTTATTTAACTGTTCATTATAACAAGACAATGCTGCGAATGAAGATAATGAATCTCCTGTACGATACATAACCCCTTTATCTAAAGTCGCAAGCCATCCAGATTGTCGATACTTTCTTATCAACTGATCTGAATAACCATTTTTCCTTAACCAATCAGAGAAAAAGAGTCCATTCTTCTTGCCTGACATAAGCAGTTGGTTTAATTTACTTTGATATTCTAAACTCATAGTTTATAATAATCGATTAAATTCAACCGCAAAGATAGTGTTTTTCTTGATAAGTACAATAAATACGGTTGCTTTTATTCGTCTAAACTAAACCTATGGTATAGAATAAGCAATTAAAAGCAACCGATTATGACAAAGGAGTGATTATCCGCTATCCCGTAGCCTATATGCCCCCTTAAATCCACTCATTATTGTTCGTTGCACATCGGAGGTGCGGTAGAGGATTTTACCACCTACCTGGATATAGGACAATATTCCGTTGTTGCGGTAATCCTGGAGTGTTCTTCGGCTCACTTTCAAGATGTGTGCGACCTCCTTATCGGTCAGCAGTTCATCGTTGAACGCACCTGGTTGTCGGCTCTCAAACAATTTCTCAATAGACACCAATAGTCTGTCGATGCTTGAGTGGAACATCTTTACCCACTCATGGTCTTTTTCTCGAATCTCATTATTCATAAGCTTTAAGTATTATTTGTTGTTGCTTTACTCATTTCACTTGGTTAAATGGTTTTACCTCGCCATTTGGCCTCCTTGCGTCTATCCTCCACAATCCTGATGATGCGTTCAACATCTTCGGGACGATAGTAGGTTTTGTTTCCAATCTTGCTGAATGCAAGCGTCCCGTTATCACGAAGCGTCTGCAATGTCCTCGGACTGATACGCAGCTTTCGGCATACATCGTGGTTATCCATCCACTCGTCAATTTTCTTCTCACCGTGTCGGCGACAAAGGTTATCCACTCGCTGCACAAAGTACTCAAACTTGGCAGCAATTCCCTCAAAGGTTCTCTCTTCAAAACTGATGATGTTCATTGTTGTCAATATTTATAGTTACACATATTTTTCGTTGTTCACACTGCAAATAAAAGCAGTAAAAAGCACACTGCAATGGGTGTGTCTATACGTGTCATAGACTGACATACCGTTACATATTCGGTGCGATAAATCACCCCACTAAATCCTATCATATTCATCATTTCAATCATTTTTCTTTTCGCTGTTATTTCGTTTTGTCGGTGCGAAGTAATAGATAAGTTATTACACCTCAATGACTCATCTGGTCTATTGCAGTATCAGGCGTAGTTCGTGGCACTTTAACAGCCTATACTTATAGTTTTACTCACAAATCAAGTATAGTTATCACACCTATACACTTAGTTCCCAATTAAAGCGACTGCTCGTTTCGGATCTTGTCCGCTGCATTGTCGTTTGTCAGACCGATGCCTATCCGTCTGACAAACTTCTGCCCGAACAGCCGAAACAAATAGTCGCTAATTCTATAATTGCAGGATAGCTGATAGACCAACTCCCGACGTTTCGGTAGTCCGTCTATCCACTATCAAGATTAAGCCCTTAATTCCCCGAATTTAGAAATCTATCCGCAATTCTCATCACTCCCAATATTGGAAAATTTGAGCAGTCCGCACTATTCGTTTACCTGATTAAAATGCAGAACAACACTTAATTGTCTAACTGTATCCAATTGCTTGACCTGCCGAACTATACACACTTACTTTGCTCACGACAATTGGTCAATGTGCGCACTGAGACCGGAGTATAAACCCTAAAAAATAAACAAATGGGAACAACAAAAACAATTGAAAAGAACGCTTCGGCTGAAATGTTTAGCCCAAGCGTGTCGCCCTCGGCAGCGAGAGATGCCGAAGTTAAAAAGAGTGTTGAAATGGCATCGCAGGATTTCACGCCCAAGAATCGTATTGCCGACTCTGTAATTGATGAGGAGGCAGTAGCCGAGCCACAATCCATTATGGATGTTTCAATCATTCCTGAGGAGCTACCCACCATCCAACGCAGAGTAAGCAGTAAGCAACGTAAACTCTCGTTGGAGGAGTACCGTAATGCTTATCTGAAAGTCCCTACTATTATCGACCGCAAGCCTGTATTCGTCAGTTGCGAGGTAAGGGACAGACTTGAAGATTATGTACGCAAACTCGGAGGTCGCAAGATGAGTGTTTCGGGCTTGCTTGAGAACATCGCCCGTCAGCACCTTGATACTTACGATGCTGACTTTGAGCAGTGGAGAAAATTGTAGTGCAGACTTGACGGATAGCCTGCGATAAAGCAAGAACCTGGGAGTGCAAGAGGTCGGAAGCACGGAATAACGGAAGCAACCGATATACCGCTCACGGTACCATTATCAGCGACTGAAAAAGGCACTCTCAGCCATCGAAAACCGTCAATGACGGTGGAAGCAGCAAGACCTCAGTCTTGGGGTGTAGCGAGGTTATCTTTCGGGATGCCGAAAAATGTCGGACGAGCCGCCATTGTACCCGAAAACCTCGCTCCACTCCCAAGTGGAGGCAATCAGCTCCCGATGGTCGCAGATTGTGAAAAGCCAAATTGAAAATCAACAACCAAGTAAAAAATCGCAATGATGAATTATAAGAAAACAAACAAAACAAAGCCCAGAGGCAGACCACAGGTAAGCACTCTTAAACGACTTACAAAGTCGGTAACGGTGAAGTTCTCGAAGCCCGACTATGAGAAGCTTCGCCACCGAAGCAAGAATGCCAACCGCACGCTTGCCGAGTATATAAGAGACGCAACTTTTGATGCCCGAATCGTAGCCAAGCATTCGGTAGAGGATGCAGCCGTAATCCGCAACCTCATAGGTATGGCAAACAATCTCAATCAGCTGACAAAGCTATCGCATCAGACGGGCTTCTATCGAACGAAGAATATAGTGATGGAGATACTCGAAAAACTCAAGTCGATAATGAATGACTATAAGTCAGCGGAAAGGAGGTGCCGATGATAGGAAAAATCAAGAAGGGTAAATCCTTTGGCGGATGCGTACGCTATGTGATGGGTAAAGACGATGCCAAAATCCTTGCCTCGGACGGTGTATTGCTAGGAACTAACAAGGAAATGATTGATAGTTTCAACTGTCAATGCCTCTTAAATCCGAAGATTAAGCAACCGTTAGGACACATTGCACTCAGTTTTAAGCCCGAAGATGCCCCACGATTAACCAATGAGTTTATGACTAAAATCGCATTGGAGTATATGGAACTGATGGGCATTAAGAACACCCAATTCCTTTTGGTAAGACATCATAACACTGACAATCCGCATTGTCATTTAATATATAATCGCATAAACTACGATGGCAAAGTAATCTCTTCGCAGAACGACTTTAAGCGTAATGAAATTGCGACAAAGAGGCTGAAAGACAAATACGGATTGACCTACGCAGAGGATAAGAGCAATACCAATGTGAAGAAACTCCACAATCCTGAACGGGTGAAGTATGAGATTCATAATGCTGTAAAGTCTGCTTTGAAACGAAGCCGTACTTGGTGGGATTTAGGCAACCAACTCCAAAAGCAAGGTATAGGAATGATCTTCAAGATTAACCGCAGAACGGGTAAGAATGAGGGGTTGAGTTTCACCAAAGATGGCTACACTTTCAAGGCTTCCGATGTGAGCAGACAGTTCAGCTATTCAAAACTTGATAAGCAATTAAGTTGGGATAAGCCAAAAATGCAGACCGAGATTGAGCCTAAACAGCGACCTATAAGGCAAGAAGTTGAGCAAAATTACAGCGTTATGGATAACCTTATTGAGAACAATGGATTGGGCCTACTGATTCCATCGGATGCTCCATCAGAGGATGAACAAGTACCTTCTTGGCAGAAACAAAAGAAGGACAAGAAGAAAAAGAATCGAGGAATAAGATTCTAAGCAAACAAATTTTCAAACCTAAATAGACATTGATATGAATAATAAAAATTTCAACAACAACGACAATGAGTCGTTTATGGAAGGCATCTACGGATGCTTGGAGAGAATAGAAACCGGTATAATCGAATTGCAGAAAACTAAACCAAGTGATGCGAATCCCATTGTTCGCAATGAGGATAACACTGCATTAGTACAGGAAATTAAGACTGCCGTCGATAGTTGTAACAAGGAACATTTTGAAGAAACGAATGCAAAATTGACAAAGTTCGTTAAAGCATTATTCAATGATTATGCGAGAATCTTCAATCAAATGGATGTCCTGATTAAAAAAGAACATCCCGACTTTGAGGGCGTAAAACAACAGCTTGCGGAGGCTATCGACAAGATGGACGAGGTAAAGGTAAAGCACAATATTGACGAGAAACGACACTCGTTTGCCCTTTATACAAAGGAATCTTGGATTCTCCTATCAATAATTGTCTTCCTTATGGCAGCAGGAGTATCAGCAGTATATCATTTATCAAGACCGAATGTTCAGAGGGATGATGATGCCCTCAAATATCGCTACATCAAGATGAAAGGCGATGCTTCCGCTGAGCAGATAGCAACATTGGAGGAGATCTTTGAACTCAACCGCAATACCGAAGCAATTGAGCAGATGAGTGAAGATGTGGAGAACTACGAAGAGGCTGTCCGCAAACAAGCAGCTCTCGCTGAGCAAGCACGATTGAAAGAGCAGGCAGCAAGGGAACAGGAGAGCAAAGCCAAATCCATCAAGAATAAACAACAGCCAAAGGATAATCCAAACAAAAAATCAAAACCATGAGCCTATGGCAAGTATCAAGGTAAAGTTTAGACCCTCGACAAGCGAAAATAAGGAGGGAACAATCTATTATCAAATCATACAGAATCGTGTAATCCGTCAGTTAAAGACGGATTACCGACTCTTTATGCATGAATGGAGTGAGGAAGAGAGCGAAATAAACACCCCCAACAACAGCCGACAGAACTACCTACAATCCATCGAGGAACGTATTGATTGGGATATTAAGCGATTACAAAACATCATCAACCAATTAGAGAATAAGCGAGTAAAGTACACTGCCGATGATATTATCTCAACCTTTCAAAAGCAAGCCAATGAGCAATTTCTATTCAACTTTATGCAGGGTGTTATAGCCCAATTGCAGCAAATGGGTAAGCAGCGCACATCGGAAACCTATCGTTGTACGCTCAAAAGTTTTATGCAGTTTAGAGAGGATAAAGATGTGCTATTGGAAGATATTGATTCGGATTTAATGTTGATGTATGAGGCCTATTTACGAAGTCGAGGACTGACCAAAAACAGCACTTCGTTCTATATACGAATACTTCGAGCTGTCTATAATCGTGCAGTTGAAAAGGATTTGACCACCAATCGAAATCCGTTCAAGCACGTTTATACCGGTATTGACAAGACCATTAAGCGAGCAATTCCATTAAAGGCAATCAAGCAGATTAAGAACCTCGACTTATCATTGCATCCATCGTTGGATTTTGCAAGGGATATGTTCTTGTTCTCCTTTTATACTCGTGGAATGTCGTTTATTGATATGGCGTACCTCAAGAAGAAAGACCTATCCAATGGTATACTCTCATATCGCAGACGCAAGACCGGACAACAACTTTTTATCCGTTGGGAGAAGTGTATGCAGGAGATTGTGGATAAACACGATGCTGATTACTACAGCCCATATTTGCTTCCCATTCTCAAATATCCATACGATAGGAACCAATATAAGAATATGCTTTATCGTACCAACAAGTCGCTGAAAGAGATTGCAAAGATGGTTGGGTTATCCATTCCCTTAACTCTATATGTTGCCCGTCATTCTTGGGCTAGCATCG
>ERZ1106943.3369-NODE-3369-length-12236-cov-8.037764_pt1 | contig 12236 bp, 24 predicted proteins | sample MGYA00403671_ERZ1106943 | MGnify/ENA primary metagenome ERZ1106943 (study PRJEB35170, sample SAMEA104062427) | human gut metagenome | biome: human gut; feature: human-associated habitat; material: faeces | place: Denmark | collected 2012-06-14 ...
GGTATCCCAGAAAGTTGGATATGAGGATGTATGGGATTTAAGGAATGCAGGTGATTTGCTTGAGAGCAGAGTGGTACAGGAGAAAGATTAATACCAGGAATGGAAGGTGTCGTTACTGGTGGAGATTCTACAAAATTAGGGAAAAAAATGATGGAATCCATGGGATTGCCTAGAGGAACTAATTGGACAGGACATCAGGCGCAGCATATTATTCCCGTAGAAATGGCAGACCATCCAGTATTACAAAGAAATGGAATGGATTTAGATGATGCTTCCAATGGACTGTTTTTAAGAACTCCTGCAGATGATATAAGTGCTATGGTATGATTTGCAACAAAATCTAAAATATTTACAGCAGCGTGGATTGCGTGGATTGCCATTATATCCTAGTCAAGGTGCAACTGTAGATTTGTGGCAACGTAGCTTAGAGAGGATTCAATAAATGGACGAAAATAAAATTGTAAATGTAAAAGCATTATTGTACGATGCTGATACCGATGAAGTAAAAAGAATTATTTCTCAAACGGAAGATCAAGAAATTTTATATGTCTATGCTTATAATTATAATTGGGATAATGGTTTTGATATTCCACAAACGGTTTTAGATAATAAAAAATGTGATTTAAGTATAGCATTATTAATTTTTTATAGGGCTGATGGATTAAGTTATTTAGAAGACAAAACTGATAATGCTAATTTACCACAATGGTATTCTTTTATAAAAAGATTATATGATTCAATATTAACAGGAGAATATCAAAGCGGAGAAATTGAATTTAAAGTACCATTGTCAAAAGTTCAGCTCTTTAAATTGAAAAAAGTAATAGCAGAGGAAGAAAATATTTTCACTGAAAATATTGAAGGAAAATGCTTGGATATTAATTTATAGTGTTAAATGATGAGTATATGGAAAATCGTGGCAAATATAAAGATAGGATAGATACAGAGTTGGATATTTATTTTGACGGGAATTATGAAGTGGCTGGTGGACTTGGGAGCACCATTGTCGTGGACGAATGGGAGAAGTATGAGAAAAATTAAAAAACTAAAACGAATATCTATAATGTTGTTATGTGCAGTATTGCTTCATGGAGGATGCGGGTCTCGTACAACAGAAGAAACAGAAAAAGTCGATACAACGGAGAATTTTGATCTGATAGGAACGGAGGGCTGGGAGTATCAGGGAGAAAAGAAACAGTATATTTATGGAGAATGGACAGTCACCGGTGTCAGAAAGGGGGATACCTGGGATGAGACGGATGAACGGGTGGGTGCTGTGTATGAGCTGTTACCGGAGAGCTGTTCCTACAAAAGCAGCACGGAATCGTACTCACTAAAATTAGAAGGGTACTCTGCATCGTTGATTTCAGCACGAGAGTATGATATAGCCGGAATGCTGCCGCAGGACACGAACTATTGTCTGGAGTTCAGTGAGGTGGAGATGGGAAGAAAGTATGGTGGGATAAAGAGTGCATTTACGGTATTGATTTTAATTGGGGAAAATGAAATCATAGGACGGGAAGATGGAAACTGGTGTCGTCTGGAAAAAACAACCGACTATAATGATATGCCAGAAGGAAAAGACTTTCTGATACCAATTAGCGGTATTTGGAATGGAGAGTGGGAGGTCACAGAGATTCTGAAAGAGGATGGTGATGATGCAGAGCAGTATATAGGAGCAGATTTTTCCACATGGTTTCAAGAGATACTGGAGGAAAAGTTTTGTAACTTTTATATTGTTTCCACAAGGGAGCCGTCCATAAAACAACTGGTAAAGGCAATGGGGCTGGAGAAAGAAACATTTGTAGGTTTTTATGAATTTTCAGATGATTTTTACTGGGATAAAATGATTGTAAAAGATGAGATGACAGCAGTACTGGTAAAGGATGGAAACTACCTGTGGGCAAGGCGGACATCCAAGAGGGATCAGTATGGGGTGTATCTGGATGCCTATATGGAGGATTATCTGAATGATGGTGATTTGATGAGAACGGAAGCAGCGAATGAGGAGAAGGTGCATCAGGAACAGGACGCGGAAAACATGGATGGTTGGGAAAACAAGGGGAAAAGACAGCAGTATATATGGGGAGTCTGGCAGATTACAGGTATCAGAGAAGGAGATACTTGGGATGAGACGGATGAACTGGTAGGCGCTGTGTATGAAATGTTGCCGGAAAGCTGTTCCTATAAAAGCAAAACGTGGTCATATACCGTAGAGTTGGGTGGGTATGAAGCCTCTCCAATTGTTCGGTGGTTTGAATATAATATAGGAAATATGCTGCCGACGCCGGCGGGGTATTACCTGTCGTTTGGTGAGGTAAAGCCTGGTGAGGAGTATGCCAGATCACGCAGTGCCTTTTCTCCATGTATATTGACAGATAAAAAAGAGATGTTAGCCTTTTGGGGGAGAAGAGTATACCGCATGGAGAAGGTGGTGGATTATGATGATATCGTAGAAGGAAAAGATTTCTTTAGAGCAGACTATGGGCTTTGGAGCGGGGAATGGGTGGTTACGGAAGTTCTAAAATCAGAGCAACACGACGCAGAAGAATATATCGGAATGAACTTTTCCACAATGGAGGATAATGAGATCTGCGATTTTTATCTTGTGGATATAGGGGAAAAATCAATAGAGAAGCTTGTAGAGGCAATGGGTCTGGAAAATGAATTTTTTGTAGTTTTCTATGAATTTTCAGAGGATTGTTTTTGGGATAAAATGATTTTAAAGGATGAAATGACTGTGGTGCTGGTAAAAGATAACAATTATTTTTGGGCAAAGCGGATGTCTGAAAAAGATCCGGCAGGACTGTATGGATCATATTTTTGAGTTAATTAAGGTGCAAAGGTAGGGAATAGACATGAAAAAACATATCGCCTTAGGTATTTGTGTGCTTATTTTTTTGATTATCGGAGGCTGCAGCTCGACAATGAAAAGGTCTGGGGAAAACGGATATGGGGGAGGGATTTCAGGTACAGAGAAAGATGGTAAAAATGTCTCCGAAAATGAGAATATCACATTCCGGGTTTTGGATGGAAAAGAAATTTCGGTTAGCAGAGACAGGCTGATGGATACGGAAAGAATTAACAACCGGTGGAGTTTGGAAGAGACAGATGCCATGATAGCTCCGCTAAAAGGAACATGGACGACGGATACATATATGGGCTATGTTCTCCCGTATAATCTGCGCAAGTTTGAGCCGGATACTTATGCGGACGAGGAAGCACGGGAAACGTTTTTCGGGGAATATCACGAGGCGGTCCGAGCAGCAGAGGAGAGTCCTGTACCGGATATCAGCGTTGAAGTACAACCGGTGGAAGAATATGAAGATGGATACACAATCCGTGTCAATGGCTATGAAAGCCCGTTTTCTATCATTTTAAGCACAGAAAGAATAAATGACGAGTATCCCATTTACAGTGATACAACGACACTGTCGGAAAGTTTTTTTGTGGAATACCCAGTTGTCTATATAAAATTGTTTGCCAAATTTAAAGACGGAGAAAGCGACAGATATAATCCAGCGACAGTGATTGTATCTGCGGATGGACAGGTACTGCTGCTGATGGAGGGCGCATTCTACTCATTGGAGAGAAGATAGGTGTATGGGATTTTCTGGGAACGATGTCTGAAATCAATGAAGTATATTCAGAACAGAACAAACTGGTGCTGGGTGGCGGCCTGTAAAGTTGCCGGAGAGCAGTATAAGAAAAATTTTGTGGATGCGTGGCAGTCAGCTATTGCTAGGAATGCAGATTTTCTGCACGGAGGTTTGGAGGGAAAATTTCCGGGAAATGATCAGATGAAGATGCGAGGCTTAAAGTATGTTGTGCTGGGAGATTGTGAGAGTAACTTGATACAGACAATTACATTAGGTACATACGAATCCGTACACTTACCAGAGACCAAAGATCGACGTGAAAGAAATTCAAACAAAATATGGACCAGGAAAAGTCGGTAAGTTGAGTGATGGAACAACAGTTGTTGCTCGTCCAGGTAGTACAACAGGAGGAGCGACTCTTGAAATAAGGGTGTCCAATAGGAAAGTGTACAAAATTCGATATTAGGAGAGATAAAAGATATGGAAAAATGGAAAGAAGTATTTGTTGGTATAATTCCAAAAGCAGTTTACCAAGTGCAACTAATAAATGGTGAGAAACAAGGACTAACTATAAAACTGTCAAGTAGTCAAACATGCGTAATGATTAATTTCGGTATGGTTCAAGCAGTACGTATGCTAGATGAAGGAATTGTGCAAAGTAACCTTTATTCTGAGAATGAAATACGGAAATATAAGGATAATGATTTTCAGAATATAATTTATGAAGTACAAGATGGTGAATTTTCAGAACAAATAAATCAAATTTCTGATGGTTATGGAGAGGCTTTAAATTTAAAACATTATGTAGTGATTACTCAGAATTACAATATTGATATTGTAACTGAATGGGAACCAACAATAGAAATTTCAAAGATGTAATAATTCAGGACATTTCTTTTGACGATTCCAAACACCCATGTTACAAGGGCATTCAGCAATCCCAATAAGTTATGTGTTGTATTAATAATTCCATAACTCATGCTTTGTACTGGTAGAAGTAAAGATTGTTCCTGCAATAGTAACAAACCATTCACAGTTTAGATTGGTTTGGAATGGGCTTTTTAGATCTGGATCTGCCATGTGATATCCGGGATATCATTGCGGATGTAAGGAATCTTGCCAAAGCAGATGATATAAAATTGGATATGATCGCCATGCTTGCACTTGATCTTATCGGGGTAATACCGGTGATCGGTGCATTAAAATACTCGGACGAAATAGGAACACTGTTCAAAAGTGCAGATAAAGTCAGTGTGGTGACGAGAAGTACAGATGGTGCCGGTGTGCTGGCAAAGCATGCAGATGAGGCAGGAGCATAGCTGCACGGAGTAAAAGTGTTCAGGTATTCAGATGAGACAGCCGAAGCAGTGACATCCGGAGAAAAGCTGTTAAAGGAAAGTGGGACAATATATGAATCATTTGCCGATATGATGTCACCGGAGGATGCGAAAAGATATTTGGATTTTCTGGAGAATGGAAGCAGAGAAGGATTGACAAGTGCCGAACTGGTAGGAGTGGAAAAGGCAGATGCATTGCTGGTATCCCAGAAAGTTGGATATGAGGATGTATGGGATTTAAGGAATGCAGGTGATGCGCTGGAGAGTGGTAGTAAGGGTGGCACATCAATATTGGCTCAATATGGAGATGATTTTGGAAAAATGGGTACATATGTTGCGAATCCTAATATAAAAGTGGACTGGACGCAATATGCAGAACATGCAGCAGAACGAATGCAACAGCGAGGGATGACGCAAGAAATGGTTAACAATATTGTTAAAAACGGTAAAGTACTTTCACAAAATAATGGAAATAAATTTGCTTATATAACTCAAGAGGGAGTAGCAATCGTAAGTAAAGAAGGAAAGTTAATTACAGCATGGAGTAGTGAAGACTTTGACAGTAGTATATTAGAAATAATAAGTAAATTATTTGGAAAGTAGGTGAAGTAATGGAAAGGATAACGCAAATTATAAATGATTGGGATCCTATTGGATTTTTCCCAATGGCTCCTAAAGATGAATATATTAATGAAATAAAAAAGATAAATGAATTTGTTAGCTCTAATTGCAATTTACAAGCTTGTACATTGGCGCAAGAAATAAATAAAATATTTGTAGAAACATTTGGAACGGATGTTTATGATGAAAATTTGGAACAATGTACAATAGTTGCAAAAAAAATATTAAGGGTGGAGATGTAAATTATCTTAAATTCTTAATGAAACAAAAGTGTGGAAATTCCAATGATAATTCTAAGCACACATGTTACGATGACACCAAACAGGGGCATGAAAAATTTTTATAATACCAAAGTAGACGGGGTAAAAGTGTTCAGGTATTCGGATGAGACAGCCGAAGCAGTTGCATCCGGAGAAAAGCTGTTAAAGGAAAGCGGGACAATATACGAATCATTTGCCGATATGATGTCACCGGAGGATGCAAAAAGATATTTAGATTTTCTGGAGAATGGTAAAAAGACTATTCGATGGTATGATTCTGAGGGTAAAGCATATAGAGATGTTGATATGAGTGACCATGGAAATTCCAAAGAACATCCAGAAGTCCCACATGAACATACATGGGAATATAACAATGGAAAACCAAAAAGAAATTAAGGAGAAGAGATGAAAGGTTGTATAATAAAAAATGATGAGATTTCTATAAAAGATATTTGCAATATTATTGGAGATGTGGACAACTATAATTGGCTTATTACAAATATTGAATGTTATCCAAGTGACGAAGAGATAGTAAAAATTTTGGATAATGAATACTGTTGGATTGAAGGAAGAAGCTTGTTAGATTTACTAGCTAAAGAGGAGTTCCAATGGATATGGGGGGGCTTCTCTGCTTTCCCTAAAGAAATAAGACTTGAAGAAGTATTAAAATATGATTATCCGTATGCTGATGGATATAAAGGATTTTGGGAAAATCCAATAGCATTGCAACATCCATTAGCAGTTTCAGAAATTGTGGTTTGGGATGGTTCATTAATATTAGTAATATCGAAAAAGAGTGAAGTTGTTAATGCTCTTATCGAAAACAATATATTTGCACAGGATTTAGAAAAATATAATATGGAATAATTTTAATTATGGTTATACTTTCAGACATCTAATAGCATCACTACAACCCATGCATATCTATTAATTAACCATCATGGTTGCCCAAAAGCAATTAAGTATCCATGGTGTTATAAATGACACTAAAACTTTGTTGAGTTAGGCATACTAACTATCTGAAAAATAATGATATCAGCATCAAAGAAACCGATAACAGTAGAAACGGTCATTCCAGAAAAAACATGCACACCAGTTATGGAGATATGGATGTAGCTATCCCAAAAGATCACAATGGTAACTATGAGCCTTAATTTCATATGCATGAATTATACGATATTAATATTTCTGGCAGTAATGTTGAAAGTGCATTAGGATATAATCAATCGAATGCAGATGATTTATTGAGACAAATATATGAGAAATTACCGAGTAGTGAGGCTGTAGTAGGAAAAATGGATTAGTATGGTTAGAGGCGCAGGAAAGACAGAGGATGGACTAGTACGATATAATGAGAAAGTCAACAAGCTGGGAGATGATCTGAGGGAACTGTATGAAACCATCCGTGTGAACGTGGATGAAGAAGAGCAGTGGAAAGTATTTGACTTTGCAGAAGATTTTTTTGGGAAGAACTGGAAATTGGAGATTATATCAATGATATTAACAGTTACCATTTACATATGTTTGACAAACATGATGTGACAACAAAGAAGTTGGATGTTATAGTAGAAAAAGCAGGGAAAGTGGATGCAGTCGTATTGGGAAAATATGGGGATGGTGGTCCGACGGCATATACAAGCGTTGCCAAAGATATGGATGCGCAATATTTCCAACTTGATAATTGGGATGAGCTTGCAGCTCGTTATTCTGATGATGAGATTTGGAAAATTAATGAAAAGTTTCTGGATATCCAGACAAGTTCTGGGAGAGAAATATACTTATCGCATAATCCAGAAGAATATTTAGGTAAAGAGCAATTTTATTCTAGAGAACTCCAATATCTGCTAGATAATGGTTATAAGTTTGTTGATGAAGGGGGAATTTGGCATGCGGTTAGATAGTAGTTTTTATAATAAATATGTTGAGCTGTTTGACTCATATATGTGTAAAATATTTGGTACAGATATCGAAAAAACAGAAGCAATATGCAGTTTTGAAAACAGAGGTTTTTTTAGATTAGAATACAAGTATTATCCTCATAATTATAGAATTGTGATAGAAAATGATATAACACTATTTGATATATCAATTTTTGATGATGAACAAGCATCTAATTCTTTGCAGCGAATTTGTAAATTTAAAAATCATCTGAGTACAGAATGTATTGAAGAAGCAATTAATTTGCTAAAGTCTGTTTTGTTAAAAAATGAATTTAATTTTTATTTTCATAAAGATGGCAAGTTATACAAGAAGAATGCTGAAGGTATAAAAAGGGTCAAAGACATAAAGGAGTTATTGAATGAACGAGAAAAGCGTTGTAAGTAAATATTTGGAATATAGAGAAAATGTACTGAAGTATACAAATATTGATATGAATTTGGAATTAGAAAATGATGAGCAAGTTTTAAAGAGTATGCAATTAGTGGATGATTATTCATATTATGAAAGTTCCAATGTCAGAGCCTATTTGAAAACTGGTACACCGAATAATAAATAACTGACACCTTGACTTGGCTGATTTTTCATCTGCTGCGTTGTCGTCAATCGACGTAGCCACCGCTACGCCTCATTCCTCCGCCTTGCATATGAAGTAATCATCCGGCGTCAATGTATCAGAAACTTATTATTCGATGTACCAGAAGAGGGGGATATTTTCAAGAACTAACAAATAAATCTCGGGAAGAGAGATTTTTAAATATGTTAATGGAAAATGTGTTTATTACGATTTCCAAAAAGATGAGGGACCAGCTGTCATGAGCCAGATGAATTGTATGTTTCACCTAGTCAATTTTGGAATGAATATAATAAACCATGGCTAGATAATGCCATTGAAAGAAATGATATATTTAAAATAGCTACAGAACCTACGTGGGATAATTTGACCCGTGTAAATATGTTTATAGGAAAAACAGAACTTACTGGTTTTGGTAGAGAGTATACATATTTGAAGAAGTATGGATATTATTTTGATACTGTTACTAAAACAATGGTTAAGTAGGGAAAAAAACATGGATAATTTATGGACAAATATTAATGATAATATACCAATGTATATGAACAAAATATGTAAGGAATATAATTTGGTGTGTGTAAAAATATCTCCGTTAAAAACAGCTATGATTGGAGATGAATTTGCAATTATGATTGCAATAGACAGATTTGATATAGAAATATATTATTTGTATAAAAGGGATCCAGATATGGGAAAATATCCCTGCGGAAGTTTTTTTGCACAAGCATATGATAGTCAAGATAGAGAAGATTTATTGAGTGGAGAAGGGGCAGATATATATATCAAAAATTGTCTGCTGATAGTAGCAAGAGGATTAGCTAGTAAATGGGAGAATGTTTTAAAAGGAGATACGAAGTGGTTAGAAAAGTACAGAAGCTCATCTCGTTACGCAAAAGAAAATTTGACTGCTGATGAAAAGGAGATATTTGATGATGGCTGGGTTTTGGATACAAAATCATTGCCATAGAAAGAAGAAAATATGAATAAATATGAAATATTAGAAGGAAAGTTGACTGCTATAAATGCATATATTGATACTATGTGCTTAGAAAGTAATGCTACAATGGAATATTTGAAACAGTATAAGGAATATGTAAATGAATTAATTATTGCTATTCAAAATAGAACAATAAGAAATTCAAATGGTGCTGTGATGGGACTTCTTAGAGGTGTTTCAGATTATGATGAACTTTGTGCCGATGATACTTTTTGGCAATTAGTAACAGATGCAGATAATTATTATTGTAATGAGTGTCAATCATTTTAATTATGTTAATACCAAATGTAAAACAAGTAAATGGAATTTGGAGCGGGAATGTAACTTTGGATTCGTGGAACAATTTTTTTAATAAGGAAATGGATATTGATTTAAACATTGGAGGGGATAAGTTAATAGAGTCGCTTAATTCAAGACATAAATTCGCATATGAATATCTTGTAACTAATCAGGAAAAATTATTACAAATTATATTAAATGCATTATTAGTGGAGTATCCTATTATGCAAGAAGAATATGGATATGAAGATGAGGAATTGGATGAATATATGCCTAATGTTGATAATATACAAGAATTTAAAGAAATAATGGAACCAAAGCGTGTTTATATTTTAGATGTTGAAAATGATGGGATGGCATATTTGGGTTTTCATTTTATCTGTAGTTGGGATGAAGACCATGATTATGGTGTTATGATGCATAAGGAACGAGTTGTAAAAATGGGCGGCGGAGATGTAGCTTTTTTGTCATGGATAGCAGAGGAAGATAAAAAAGCAAGTGAGATAGTTTAGTAGATTTTGAGAATGAAAATAATATAATATTTAATTATGACTTCGTATTAGAAAAAATGAAATTTATTATGGTTATACTTTCGGACATCCAACAACCTACAACTCCTACACGTCTATTAATTAACCATCATGGTTGTTGCGAAGTAATTAAGAATCCATGATGTTAATTAATTGACAATAGCGAAATTTTGTCGGGTTGGGTATATGGACGAACATAGCGAATTTAAGTATAAATTAAGGGATGAATTAAAAAATATGCAAAATGGATTTTGATTTACATATTGATGAAAATGAAATCCCAAAAGATATGTTAAATGGGATGTGTATTCATTTTGAAGTATCTACAATAGATATTTGGTAATTTGAGACTTGGATTAATTTTTAGAACGCATTGTTTTCATGGTACTTGCTATTATGAAGATGATGCGTTTATTTATGGTGCAGGAAGTATAAGAGCAGAAGACGTGGCAGAGCGGTGGAGTGATCGGTGACTATATCAATGACATCAACAGTTACCATTTGCATATGTTTGACAAACATGATGTGGCAGCAAAGAAATTTGATGCTATAGTGGAAAAAGTAGGGTTATCTGATGCGGAGTGCAGAATGTGCTGTCCTTGGAAATTTTACGGATGAAGTAACGCTGCTTGGCGTAGCTGGACAGATCACACTTGGAATTTTAGATCTGGATCTGCCATGTGATATCCGGGATATCATTGCAGATGTAAAGAACCTTGCAGAAACAGACAGGGTAAGATGGAATCTGATTGGAATGCTTGCATTTGACCTTATCGGTCTGATCCCGGTAATAGGAGTACTAAAGTATTCGGATGAGACAGCCGAGTCAGTTGCATCAGGCGAAAAATATTAAAGGAAAGCCAGACAATATACGAATCATTTGCCGATATGATGTCACCAGATGATGCAGCATAGTATCTGGATTTTCTGGAGAATGGAAGCAAAGAAGGATTGACAAGTGCCGAGCTGGCAGGAGTAGAAAAGGCAGATGTATTGCTGGTATCCCAGAAAGTTAAATATGAGGATGTATGGGATTTAAGGAATGCAGGTGATATGCTGGAGAGTGGTACAACAACATTACAAACGGGGGGGCGGCAAATTGATTATAATGCGTATATTAAGCGATTAGAAACAATAGATATGGAATATGAGAATATACGGATTGATACTACAGATATATCAAAAATTGCTCAAAATACAGGAATGCCAGAATGGAAAATTAGTAGAATAAAGGATCATGTATTTTCTAATGAGCATATACTTGATGCAGGAGTAAAAAGGTTTGACGCTGATCCGGAAATTGCAGATGCATGGTATAGATTGACAAATGGAACTTATAATCAAAATGATATTGATTTATTGAATCATGAGTATTTTGAATCAAAATTTGAGAGTTTTTATAAGACTGATTATAGAACGGCACATAATAAAACAGAAGAATCAGGAAGAATATGGGATCCATATAAGGAGAATAATTAATGGCAGTATATGTGAAAATGATAAAAAAGTTTGATGATGAGAAACGAGTAGTATATCAATTTGGACCTAATGAAAAGCAGATGGGAGAAATTGAGTTTGACAAAGAAAAAAAAATTTTTAACATTTTGAATCAAGTTAATGATTCAAGAATTTCAAATCAAGCATATGAAAACTGGGCATCTGAACAAATATTAAAAATTATGTTTAGAAATGACGGACAATTTCCAGATGTTACTTCAGTCGAAAAGTGATTTGAAATCATGGCTTGTAAAGGCGGGAGATAAGAAAAAAGGGTTTTCATTGGAGAGCAAGAAGAGGATGATGATGCAGAAAAGATAATTTTGCAAACAGAGGATGGACAGAATGTAAAAGGATATCCGTGTACACCCTGTATTGTTGGAACATGGAAAGACGTATATGATTCAGAAAAAATTCTTAGAAATAACGCAGATGCAACAAGTGAAGGAGATAAGCTGTCTGCATTGACACAGAGATCATTTCTTGTTTGTGCCTATGGAGGATTAATAGAACCCATTTCATCAGGTCAGGAAGAAGAATAGGAGAGGTTTATGGCAGAAGGATTACAAAGGAGAATTGAATATTCCGATTTAAAATTTATCAG
>ERZ1106943.3381-NODE-3381-length-12213-cov-4.838543_pt1 | contig 12213 bp, 9 predicted proteins | sample MGYA00403671_ERZ1106943 | MGnify/ENA primary metagenome ERZ1106943 (study PRJEB35170, sample SAMEA104062427) | human gut metagenome | biome: human gut; feature: human-associated habitat; material: faeces | place: Denmark | collected 2012-06-14 ...
ATAAATCCTTCATTGCAAACGACTTTTCTACGTTTCCGGTGACAATTACCCGGTGGGCGACGCATTTTGCCTCCGGCGGCATCACAGTTCCTTTGTTGTCGAGATAGTAATTCTCGCCGTTGGAACTCATCACCCGGAGGATAGGGATGCGTTGGGTTACTTCTACGCAAACTTTGCCGCTGGGAGTTTTGTAACACTCTGCCTGGTCGATGAGCGGGTGCTTGCTCAGTTCCCGTTCCAATGATTTGGTAGAGATACGTTCCATTTTCTTTCCGATAGGGTAGATCCCTTTTTGCTGAAGGATCCCTTTCAGCTCGTCTTTAGTGATGAAGCCGGCGTAAGCGGTATCCTTGATGACAAGTTCCATGTCACGGCAGGTCTGGTCGGCAGGCTTGCGGTTGAAGGCGGTGATAGCTACGATAAGGTAGGCTATGAGCGCCAGCATGACAATGGATAGAAGGATTCTCTTTACCATAAGCTTTATCGGTTTTCGAGGATTTTACATATTTCGGGGACATAGTTGTCGATGTCTCCTGCTCCCAGAGTAATTAATACTTCAATGTTTTTATCTTTCAGAATGTTCAGTATATCTTCTTTTTTACACATACTTTTTTCGATACCCGGGCGGAGGTTATCATAAATCAGTTTGCTGGTGATGCCCGGAATCGGTGCTTCGCGTGCCGGATAGATATCTACCAGAATTACTTCGTCGAGCAGCGAGAGGCTGTCGGCAAAGTCTTGATAAAAGTCGCGTGTACGGGTATATAGATGTGGCTGGAAGATAGCTGTGATCTTCTTGTCCTTATAGAGTTCGCGCATGGACAACACGCTCTGTTTGATTTCAGAGGGATGATGTGCATAGTCGCTCAGGAAGACTACCCGGTCGTTCTTTATCTTGAAGTCGAACCGGCGGTCTACTCCGCGGAAGCTGGCCATGCCTTTTTTGATTTCTTCATCGGTCACTCCGTTCAGGTGTGCCAATGCCATGGCAGCTACTCCGTTCTCAATGTTGATACTTACTGGGATTCCTAACTGGATGTCGTTGATCCGGGTATCCGGGGCTACGAAGTCGATGAATATTTCTCCGTTTCCGATGCGGATGTTTTCGGCATGGAAGTCTCCTTCGTCACGTGAATAGTTGTAGACACGGACGCCGGGTTGCACTTTCGGTTGTAGGGAGATGCCTTTACGGATAATCAATGCGCCGCCCGGTTGAATGAGAGTTGTGTAATGCTCGAAACTTTCCAGATAGGCCTGTTCTGTACCGTAAATATCCAAATGGTCGGGATCTGTGGCCGTGATAACGGACATATAAGGGGATAGCCAATGGAAAGAACGGTCGAACTCGTCTGCTTCAATGACCGTGTAAGGGCTTTTTTGAGAAAGCAGCAAGTTGGTGCCGTAGTTCTTTGAGATTCCTCCGAGGAAGGCGGTACATTCCACGTGCGACTGGTGGAGCAGGTGGGCAGTCATGGTCGACGTGGTGGTCTTGCCATGAGTTCCTGCTACGCATAAGCCTTTGCTCGAATGAGTGATTGTTCCCAGCACTTGGGCGCGTTTCTGTATTTCGAATCCGTTGTTACGGAAATAAACCAGTTCTTCGTGTTCCTGCGGAACGGCGGGAGTGAATACGACGAGCGTACTTTCCTTGTCCTTACAGGCTTCCGGAATCAGGTCGATGTTTTCTTCGTAATGTATTTGTGCGCCTTCGGCGATCAGGGTTTCAGTCAGTGGAGTAGGGGTACGGTCGTAGCCTGCCACTACTTTGCCTTTGAAAAGGAAGTAACGTACAAGTGCACTCATTCCGATGCCGCCGGCACCTACGAAATAGACTGATTTTATCGTTTCTATATTCATTGCTTTTTTTATTATTCTTTTTCCGCCAGTTTGATAACCTCCTGTGCAATGATTTTTGCAGAATCGGGTAAAGCTAATCTGGCAATATTTTCACTTAGTTCTTTCAGTTTCTGTTCATCTTTGACTGTAGACAGGGCTACATCCAATAAATTGGTTTCCGCTTCACTGTCTTTTACATAAATGGCCGCTTGCTTGTTTACCAATGCCAGTGCGTTTTTGGTCTGGTGGTCTTCTGCTACGTTGGGCGAAGGTACCAGGATAACCGGCTTGTGCAAAAGGCAGAATTCGGAAATAGAACCGGCTCCGGCACGGGAGATTACAAGATCGGCCGCTGCATACGCTGCTGCCATATCCTTAATGAAATCCGTCACATATAAATTCGGGGTTTCTCCCGCCGCTTTTACGGCTTCCGTTACTTGCGGATAATAGTATTTCCCGGTTTGCCAGATAAACTGGACATCACTGTTCTCTTTGATAGCAGACAGTCCGGTGGTCAGCGTTTTGTTGATAGTACCTGCTCCTAAGCTGCCGCCTACAATCAGGATTGTCTTTTTATCCGGCTGTAAGTGGAAAGAGTGTAGTGCATCCTCTTTAGAAGGTATGTCCTTCGTCAGATTCTGGCGGACCGGATTTCCCGTCATGATAATCTTGTCGGCAGGGAAGAACTTCTCCATTCCGTCATAAGCAACGCAAATCTTTCTCGCTTTCTGTGCAAGCAATTTATTGGTAACTCCTGCATACGAGTTCTGTTCTTGGATTAAAGTAGGAACTCCCATCATGCTGGCTGTCTTTAATGTAGGACCACTGGCGTATCCGCCTACACCGACTGCCACTTGCGGGCGGAAGTTTTTGATAATGCTTCGTGCTTTCCATTGGCTGCGTGCCAACTTCACGAGTACAGCTATATTCTTCCATAAGCGTTTGCGGTCAAATCCCGCTATCGGCAGACCGATGATTTCGTAGCCTGCATCGGGAACCCGCTGCATCTCCATACGCCCTTCGGCTCCTACAAAGAGTATCTTTGCGTCAGGACGCAGTTCCGTTATAGCGTTCGCAATGGAAACAGCCGGGAAAATATGTCCTCCTGTACCTCCACCGCTAATGATGATTCTAAGTTCTTTTTCCATAATAATCCTTTCTTCTATCCGTTGTTCTCCGTTTACCATTCATCATTCACCATTCATCGTTTACAGAGCTTGTTCACCCTTTATTGATATCATTTTCATCTTCAAACTTGGCGTCGCTGTTCAGAATCTGTGCTGTCGGTTCGGCAGCTGCCTGTGCTTCGGAATCTGCGGCATTTGTTTCAATTTGCAGTTGAAGTTGTGCATCATGCTCTTTCTGTTCTTCCAGATGAGCGGTATATCGGCTCACGCTTAATATCATTCCGATATAAGCGCAGTTAATCAACGTACTTGTTCCTCCCTTGCTGACCAGAGGCAACGGCTGTCCCGTGACGGGGAATAGTCCGACGGCAACCATCATGTTCAATATGGCCTGTGATACTAGCAGTAAGGCAATACCCATGACGAGGAAGGCGGGGAAAGTCCGTTCGCATTTCTGTGCGATTCGTCCGGCGCGCATCAATAGCCATAGATAAAGGAAGACCACGAATATGCCTCCTATCAGTCCCATTTCTTCGACTACAATAGCGAAGATAAAGTCAGAAAAAGCCTGGCTGAGGAAGTCGCGTTGTATGGAGTTTCCCGGACCTTTGCCTACTACGTGGCTGGTGGCAATGGCAATACGTGCATGTGCAATCTGTGCGTCTTTATCAATATCGAACTTGGCGGCGGGAACCTCTTCCTTATCGAAGAAGCCGGAAACACGGTTCTGCCAGGTTTCGAAACGGTGGAGTCCCGGAGTGTTGTGCAGTGTCTTGGCAGGGATAGCCATTAGTATTCCTACGGCGACCCCACCTACAAGTGCCAGCAATCCCAGCATTCCGAACAGTTTTTTTGCGGATACCCGTCCGATGAACATCATCATGCACACTACACCGAATAACAGCATAGCCGTCGACAGGTTTTCCGGTGCAATAAGTATGAATACCAATCCGGTAAGAATCATGATGTATTTAAAGGCTTTGGGATTGGCGCCATATTCATCCTGTTTCTTCGACAGGATAAACGAAACTGCAATGATGACAGCCATTTTGGCTAGTTCCGACGGTTGGAACTGTAATCCCATGAAGGTCATCCAGCGGGCTGCTCCGTTGACACGGTCGCCCGTAATGATACCCATTAACGTGACGAATGCCAATAGAACAAGGGAAACCGGATATAGAAATACCGGAAATACCTGAAACCATTTGTGGGGGACATTGTGCAGAAACACCACTACTACGGCACCTACCATTAGGATGATGGAATGCTGTGTAATCGGTCCCCAGTGGTCACCACTCTTGTAGGTCAGTGTCGAAGCTGCCGAAAACACCTCAATGATTGAGATGAGGCAGAGACAGAGGAAGATAATCCAGATTACCTTGTCGCCTTTGAATATGTTCTTTAATAAATCCACTTTGTCTATTACGAATTATTGATTACAACATTACGGCTTTCTTCGTATTACAACTCCCTTACGTATTTCTTGAACTGGTCGCCACGGTCTTCATAACTGTTGAAGAGGTCGAAAGAGGCGCAGCAAGGGCTTAATAATACGGTTTCACCTTTCTTTGCCAGTTTGTAGGCTGCTTCTACGGCATCCTTCATTCCGGTTTGTACATCAGCTACGGGCAAACCGAAGCGGTCGAAGAAGTCATGGAGTTTCTCGTTGTGGAGTCCCAGGTATACCAGAGCAGAGCACTTTTCACGTACCAAATCCTCGATCTCAGTATAGTCGTTGCCTTTGTCTTTGCCGCCGAGAATCAATACCGTTTTGGTAGTCATGCTTTGCAGGGCATACCAGCAGGAGTTGACATTCGTCGCTTTTGAGTCATTGATAAAATCAATGCCGCGGACACGCGCCACTTTTTCCAACCGATGTTCCACTCCCCTGAAGTCGGAGAGAGCCTTGCGGATGTTCTCTTTGGCAATGCCGGCCAGGTTTGCCGAGATACCGGCAGCTAATGAGTTATATAAATTATGCTGTCCTGTCAATGCCAGTTCTTCCTGTTCCATGTTAAAGGCAATCGGTTCGGTGATTTTTACCTCATGGTCTTCTACATAGGCAATAGCTCCGTCCTCTTTGACGGCAGCAAAAGGATACAAATGAGCTTTCAGACCGTGCTTGGCAAGCTCGTGTCTGATGATAGGGTCGTCATTCCAGAAGATGAAGGCATCGTCCGGTGTCTGGTTTTGTGTAATGCGGAATTTGGCATCAATGTAATTCTGCATACAGTGGTCGTAGCGGTCCAGATGATCCGGTGTGATATTCATCAATACGGCGATATTCGCACGGAAGTTATACATATTGTCCAACTGGAAAGAACTCAATTCGATGATATAATAGTCATGATGATCTTCGGCTACCTGCAAAGCAAGGCTCTTGCCGATGTTGCCTGCCAAACCTACATTCAGACCTGCACTCTTGAAAATATGGTAAATCAGGGAAGTGGTGGTCGTTTTTCCGTTAGAACCGGTGATACAAATCATTTTGGCATCAGTATAGCGTCCGGCAAACTCAATTTCTGAGATAACCGGCGTTCCTTGAGCTTTCAGTTTCAGGATGAGTGGAGCGTCATTCGGGATACCGGGGCTTTTGACAACCTCATCGGCATTCAGAATGAGTTCTTCGGTGTGGTGTCCTTCTTCCCAGGCAATAGCGTGGCTGTCCAGAAGTTCCTTATACTTGTCCTTGATAGCGGACATGTCCGAAACAAATGTCTCAAATCCTTTAACTTTGGCAAGCACGGCTGCACCTGCGCCGCTTTCGCCAGCTCCTAATATTACAATTCTTTTCATCTACAATAATGTGCTCTTGTTTCCAATATGCTGAGTTGCTTATTCGTTGGGCACATCTTTTAAAAGTTAATAATCGGGTTAATACTCTCTGTATATCGTTGGATTTCCGAACAGAAACCCGCTTCCGGCAACCGACAAGGGCCGGAGGTTATCTTATCTTAAGCGTTATTATTGTTATTGCTGCCAGCACAATCGTTACAATCCAGAAACGGACGGTAATCTTTGATTCGTGAAACAATTGGTCGGGCTTGGTAAATTTCACTGTACATCCCGGTTCTATCAGGCTCATGGAAGTACGGAAATGGTCGTGGATCGGTGCCCGTTTGAACAACCGCTGCTTCACTCCTTTCCGTTTTCCCAGCTTGTAGTAAACCCGTTGCAGGATAGCCGATAAATTCTCTACCAGGAATACACCGCAAAGAATCGGTATGAGTAATTCTTTGTGGATGATGATAGCGAAAACGGCAATGATACCACCGATAGTGAGGCTACCCGTATCTCCCATAAATACTTGTGCCGGATAAGCGTTATACCACAGGAAGCCGATCAATGCACCGATGAAGGCGCAGATATAAATTACGAGTTCTTCCGACCCCGGAATATACATAATGTTCAGATAACTTGCAAACTCGATGTGCGACGATACGTATGCCAGGATACCGAGGGTGGCGCCGATTATGGCGGAATTACCTGCGGCCATTCCATCCATTCCGTCATTCAGGTTGGCACCGTTTGATACGGCGGTCACCACGAAGATTGTGATGATAACGAACAATATCCACCCGGCTGTCTGCGCGTGTTCACCCATGAAAGAGACCAGATCGGCATAGTCGAGGTTATTGCTCTTGAAGAAAGGAATCGTTGTTTGAGTCGATTTCAAGTCATTCGTTCCGTGTATCACTTCCATCTCCTGTCCCGGAGTATGTACTTCGATATTTTCACGGATTACCACATCCGGACTTAAATACAAGGTAAGTCCGACAATTAATCCCAAACCTACTTGCCCGATAATTTTAAACTTACCATGCAAACCTTCCTTGTTCTTGCGGAAGATCTTGATGTAGTCGTCGGCAAATCCGAGTGATCCCAACCATACAGTTGTAATCAACATTAATATCATATATATATTGTGCAACTTACCCAGCAACAGGCAAGGAATGAGAATAGCTACGATAATAATCACTCCTCCCATACTCGGCACACCTACCTTGTTGACACCGAACGGGTCAATCTTCGCATCACGTTGTGTCTCCGTGATTTGCTTCTTCTTCAGAAGGTTGATGAATTTGTCACCCCATATACTTGAAATAAGCAATGCGATGAGGACCGCCATTAAGGCACGGAATGAGGTGTAACCGAACATTCCCGCCCCGGGAAAATTGAGCTTATGCAGCCATTCAAACAGATAGTATAACATGATAAATAAATTGTCAATTTATTAATGTGTCGATATGCCGGTTTCCTTACGGACGGTTTGCGAAGCCGAACCGCATATTGGCGTATGAGCACATTGTTTTCATTATTTAAAAATCTCCTTTAATATCTCCTTATCATCAAAATGATGTTTCACTCCTTTTATCTCCTGATAATTTTCGTGCCCTTTTCCGGCAACAAGAATTACATCTCCCTTTTCTGCCAACATACAAGCAGTACGAATCGCTTCCTTACGGTCGGCAATGCTTAATGTCTTTCTCATATCTTCCGCGTCCAGTCCTGCCAGCATATCGTTGATGATGTCCTGCGGCTCTTCAAAACGGGGATTATCCGAGGTGATAATCACACGGTCACTGGCTTTGGCTGCTTCTTTTGCCATGATAGGACGTTTACCCTTGTCGCGGTTGCCACCGGCACCTACCACAGTGATTACTTTTCCTTTGCCTTCGAGCACTCCGTGTATCGCATTCAATACATTGATAAGCGCATCCGGTGTATGTGCATAGTCTACGATTGCTGTCACTCCTTTCGGTGAACGGACAGCATCGAAGCGTCCGGCTACCGGATGAAGTGTGCTAAGGGCAACGAGTACGTCTTCCTCTTTCTTGCCAAGCAATACGGCAGCTCCGAATACAGCCAACAGATTGGATGCATTGAACTTGCCGATAAATTGAACAGCCAGCTCGTGATTGTTGAAATCGAGCAGCATTCCTTCGAAATGAGATTCCAGTACCCGTCCTTTGAAGTTGCTGAGGCTTCTTAATGAATAAGTGTAAACCTTGGAACGTGTATTTTGTGTCATTACTAGTCCGTTCTTATCGTCAAGATTGGTCAGACTGAATGCATTCTTCGGCATATCATCAAAGAACTTCTTCTTGGCTTTCAGATAGTTCTCCACCGTTTTGTGATAGTCGAGGTGATCGCGGGTCAGATTGGTAAAGATACCTCCTGCGAACTTCAATCCGCTGATACGCTTTTGTGCGATAGAGTGCGAACTGACCTCCATAAAGGCATACTTGCATCCTTCATCCGCCATTTTTCCCAATAACCGGTTCAGTGTGATAGGGTCGGGGGTGGTATGTTCTGTTGGAATTGCTTCATCGTCGATATAATTGCAAACGGTAGAAATCAGTCCCACTTTATATCCGAAGTAGCGGAATGTATTATATAATAAGGTGGCAATTGTCGTTTTTCCATTTGTTCCCGTGACGCCGACCAGTTCCATTTTGGAAGTCGGGTCGCCATAGAAAGTTGTGGCAATCTTTCCTGTGGCGTCTTCGCTGTCTTTCACCTGTATATAAGTGATTCCCGCTACCGGTTCCTCCGGCATATCTTCGCAAAGAACAGCAACAGCTCCTTTCTCAATAGCGGTAGGTATATAAGCATGACCGTCAGCTTGCGTACCGCGCATAGCCATGAACAGTTGTCCGGCTTCTACTAAACGGGAATCAATGTTAATTCCGGTGATTTCTATGTCTGACTCTCCGGTCACTTGTACCGGTTGGATTGCTTTCAGTAACTTGTTTAGTAACATACTCTTTTTATATAATACTTATTTTTACTTTTAATTCATGGTAAGGGTAATTGTCTGTCCCTTCCTTATAATCGTTCCGTTGGCTATCGACTGGCTTTTCACTTTCCCCACTCCGACCAGATTGACTTTCAATCCTTTGCTTTCCAACAAGTACACAGCGTCTTTCGCTCCCATACCTATCACACTCGGTACAAAATTCTGCATATTGCTCCGGCTCTCAAGAACCACAGCTTGTGGGGCAGAATGGGTATTTCCCCAAACCTCTTTGCCCGAATCAGCGATTTTGCCTTGTACGTTAATCTGCAGCTCTTCCAATACTCGTTGCGCTTCGCGCATCTCTCCGGCTTTTACATTCGGAATGACTACGGAATTAGTATCAATCGCATTGGTCAGCGGTAACCGCAAGTCTTTGGCATACACCCTTTCTGCAATCTTGCTGAACACACTACCTGCCATTAAACCTCCCGAAGCCGGTAATCCCGGTTTCTGGATAGAGACAATCATGCTATATTTAGGTGCTTCTGACGGGAAATACCCGCAGAAACTAACCAGATAATTTGTTCTTCCCGTTTTGTATCCGGCTGCTCCCTGTGAAATCTGCGCCGTTCCTGTTTTTCCTGAAACGTGGAACTGCTTGCTTCCCGCAGGTTTGGCAAGTCCTTCACCAACCACTTTCCGGAGAATCTCACGGATCTGTGCCAAAGTCTTATCCGAACAAATCTTGGGATTGATTACCTCTGTCGGATATTCTTTCACTACTTCCCCGTCCTTCATGGCAGCTTTGACAAACTTCGGACGCACGGTGACTCCGTTGTTGGCTATCCCATTATAGAATGTGAGAATATTGATCGGTGGAACCTGTGTCTCGTAGCCGATACTCATCCACGGCAATGTTGTCTTTGCAAAATAACGTTCTTTCGGGCCGCGTATATTCGGTTTTCCTTCTCCCGCAATCTGCAGGTGTAACGGCTGGTCGATGCTCATCCGTTTCAACCCGTCTACAAATTTCTGCGGGTTGCTGCCGTAGAAATGGTCTATAATATAAGAGGTACCCACATTGGACGAAACCCCTAGAATTTCCGTAACAGTCAGCTTTCCATATCCTCCGCGATGCCAGTTATGGTCTTTCATGACACGTCCATACATCGGCATCTGGCCGTTGCCGGTATCTACCACATAGTCCGGCGTGATTTTTCCGTCTTCAAGAGCTACCATGATAGAGGCCGTTTTGAAAGTAGACCCCGGTTCGAGCATATCACTAATAGCATTGTTGCGCATTTCGTAGTACTCACCGTCTTTGCCTTGCATCATGTTGACGATGGCTTTCACTTCTCCGGTACTTACCTCCATCAATACCACCACACCCACGCTCGCATTCAGCTCTTTCAGCTTATCCACCAACGCCTTCTCGCAAATATCCTGCATACCTACATCGATAGTACTAATCAGATCGCAACCATCAACTGGTGGCACATCGACAATGTTCAGGTATTTGTTCATCACCTTCTGACGGTGTGTCAATCCGTCCCGCCCTTTCAGGATGGTGTCGAAAGCAAGTTCGATACCATTTCTCGCTCCTTTGGCTGTGTCTGCATACACATCTCCCAGTGTACGGGCAGCCAGTGAACCGAAAGGTTTCTTGCGCTGATTGTATGCTAATTCTTTAAATCCGCCTTTATACCGGTTCAAACAGAATACGGGCAGTCTCTTTACCTCTTTATATTGTATATAGGAGATACGTTTCGGATAAATCAGATAATTGCGGCTTTTTGCCTGGCGTCCTTTTTTGAGGTGTGCCTTGAATTGAGCCGCACTCTTGTCCGGGAATATCTTGTGAAGTCCGATACAGATTGAATCCATATTGGCATTGAGGATGGAGTCCCGGCGTGCCTGATCTTTCCGTCTGCGTTTTTCGTCCTTCTCACCGGACATAAAGTCCATATATATTCTGTACTCGGGCAGAGAGCTGGCCATCAGTTTACCGTCAGAAGAAATAATGTTTCCACGATTAGGTTTTACCGTCACATTCTCTTTTACGAAACGGTCAGCCACATCCTGCCAGTATTGTCGTTCGGCAAACATGGTGATGCCTGCTTTTACAACAATAGCTACTCCTATCAACGCCATCAACAGGATGACGAAGAAGTAACGGGTCATTATGTTCTTTTTATTAACTGCCACAGTATTTGTCTTTTAAACGCTTAACTATCATTTATCAACTATCCACTATCATCTATTTAATAAGGTAAGGAGGATTGGTTGATGTTTGCAAATCGCTTTCCTTACTCGATATATAATCTTCAATGCGTGACTGGCGGCTCTTTTCCATCAGCTCTGAGCTGCGAGTCAGTGCATCGTATTTAATGTCTGTCAATTCCTTTTTCAGCCGGTCTATTTCGATCTGTTGCTGTTGACTGGCATAACGATTGTGAATGTAGAAGATGATGAATACCATGATAAGTACCAGCAACTTCGTTTGACGGCGGAAAAAATCGGTAGCCAGAATGTCTCCACCCAGAATACTCTTCAGAGAGGTGCGTTTTTTCTTCTTGTCCTCTTCTGCTTTCTTGTTTACTACTTCTTCTTCCATATCTTTTTATTTCTTTTCTGCAATTCGTAATTTGGCGCTTCTCGACCGCGGGTTTCGTTCTATTTCTGCCTCGTCGGGAACGATTACCTTATTGTTGACAAGGCGGAAAGGCGTTTGCAGATTGCCGAAGAAGTCGGTTTCCGCTTTTCCTTCTACATTGCCTGTCTTCATGATGTTTTTCACCATGCGGTCTTCCAGCGAATGATAGGTGATAACTACCAGTCTGCCGCCCGGCTTTAATGCCTCCGTAGCAGCCAGCAACATCTCCTTCAACGCCTCCATCTCTTGGTTTACTTCAATTCGTAGTGCCTGGAACACCTTTGCCAGCTCTTTCTTTTCGCGTTCACGACCGAAAAGCGGTTTGATGATTTCCAAAAACTCACCGATGGTCCGGATATTCTGTCCGCTTCTGGCTTTAACGATGACAGAAGCCAGTTTGCGGCTATTCTTTAGTTCCCCGTACAGGTAGAGGATGTTTGCAAGACGTTCTTCATCATACATGCCAAATACATCATCCAGGATCACAGGGAACGGTTCCTCTTTGCAGAAAAGCTCTCCTGCTGCCATACGAAGGGCAAAATAAATCTGCTCCAGTGTCCCGCGACTCAGTCTCTCAATGGATACGATACGCTCCCCTGTGTTCACAGATATATGCAGTGCCTCATCCATCAGAACCTCCTGGTATCTGCCACCGGTGATCTCACTTAATATCTAAGATGTACGTTTTTTCAGACGGACCCCTACCTGATCCGTAATGTTTCCGGAAAGTGCCTCAATCGTCTCCATAGCCATATTCAACGCCTGGATCTCCGTTTCCTCCGGAGTGATCACTTCTGTGTTTTCTTCACATTCCGTCAACTCTGCCTGCAGGTTCTCCAGCGCTGTATGCTTCTCTT
>ERZ1106943.3389-NODE-3389-length-12180-cov-2.274309_pt1 | contig 12180 bp, 10 predicted proteins | sample MGYA00403671_ERZ1106943 | MGnify/ENA primary metagenome ERZ1106943 (study PRJEB35170, sample SAMEA104062427) | human gut metagenome | biome: human gut; feature: human-associated habitat; material: faeces | place: Denmark | collected 2012-06-14 ...
TTTTTCCCGAGGCTCTTTTTCACGGATGGAGTCGAAGCGATATACTTCATCTGAATGCAAAAAGCAAAGCGAGAACGAGTGCGAAACGAAATTGGTTTATACAGTTCGTTTTACTTCGCTGCGTTTCGCCAATTTGTTGCTGATCTTATCTGCCAGCAGGGAGCCGCAGGCCCCCACTGCAAGGCCCAGTGCCACACCGCCCAGAATGTCGGTGGGGAAATGTACATACAGGTACATCCGCGTGAAGCCGATGAACCCGGCCAGCACAAGAGCCGGGACGCCGAGCCTGCGGTTCTGCAGCCAGAGCGCAAAGGCAGCGGCAAAGGCGGAGGATGTGTGTCCGGAAGGGAAGGACCAGCCATGGGGCCGGGCCACCAGCGTGAGCATCTCCGGCCGGAGGTCGCAGGGGCGCGGGCGTGCGAACAGCGGCTTTAAGGCGCAGTGGCCCGCCAGCATGTAAAGGCCCAGCGCCAGCGCCATGGCCAGCCCGGCCCGGCGGGTGCGCCGGAACGCCAGCAGCACCGCCGTGAAGGCGATCCAGATCTCGCCGCGGGCACCGGCCTGATCGAAAAACACCGCCAGTGCATCCAGCACCGGACAGCGCAGAGCCTGCAAGGCATCCAGAAGGGTAAATTCAAAGGACATGGATAAAGCCTCCCTGCTTGTTGTTCTTGCCCTTATGGTAACATGGAACCGGGCAGAGAATAAGAACAAGGCTTGTACAAAGGATAAACAAATCTTAAACCGGCAGAAAAGATGTCGGAAACAGTACAGAACTGGAATATAGCAGCACAATACTACAAATTGTAAATGAAAAAGAAGCCCTGCGGTGCTGGACGCAGGGCTTTTTGCATCCTTTACTGCATCTGGTCAAGGGTGGGGTAGCTGTCGATGGCACCGTGCTGCTGCACGCTGATGCCGCAGAACTGGTTGGAAAAAGCAAGATATTCGCAAAGACGGGCCCGGCTCAGTTTTTCCAGCTTGTTCCGCGTTACGCCGTCACGTTCCAGCTGCCACAGAAAGGAGCCGATGAAGCCGTCGCCCGCACCGGTGGTGTCCACGGCCCTGACCTTCTGGCAGGGGGCAAAGGCATGGGCGGCGCGGGTGTAGGCGTAGGCCCCCTTGCTGCCGCAGGTGTACAGCACCAGCTGCACATCCCCGGCAAACAGCTGGGGCAGGGCGGCTTCGATGTCGGCGGTGCCGGTGAGGAACTCCAATTCCTCGTCCGAGACCTTCAGGATGTTGGACAGCGGCAGGAACTGCAGCACGGTCTGGCGCAGCATCTCCCGGTCGGGCCAGAGGGGAAAACGGAGGTTCGGGTCAAAGCTCACGATCGCACCGGCCTCCCGGGCGGCTCCGATGGCGGCCAGATGGGCGTGGCGCATGGGGCTGTCCACCAGCGAGACGCTGCAGAAGTGCAGGGCAAAAGCGTCGCGGAACCAGGCCAGGTCGATCTGCTCCGGGGTATACAGCAGGTCGGCCGAGGGCTTGCGGTAAAAGCTGAAGGTGCGGTTGCCGTCCTCCTCCAGGCTCACGAAGGCAAGGGCGGTGTTGGCCTTGTCGGTGAACACCAGATGGCTCAGGTCGATGCCGCAGGCTTCCAGCTCCCGTGCGATCTTGTGGCCGAAGGGGTCATCGCCCAGCTGAGTGAGAAAGCTGCTGGCACCGCCCAGACGGGCAAAGGCAGCGCAGACATTGGCCGGTGCGCCGCCGATGCGCGGGCTGAAGGACGGCACCTCGTCAAAGGTGCATCCTACGCGGGACGGGATCATGTCGATCAGCGCTTCGCCGATGGAAAACAGAGTATTGCCGGGCATAGAAAACCTCCAGATCACAAATTGCAGAGTTCACAGGCTGCCCCGGTCAGCTTTACGCTCACGTCGCCGGGGGCAGGGTAGTACCGGGTGCTGAACACCGTGGCTCCCCCGTTCAGGAAAATTTCCAGCGAGGAATTGTCGCCCACCACCCGCAGGCTGCGGCAGGGGGCTGCCAGCCGGGCGCGGCGCACGGTGCGGCCGTCGGCCAGAGCGGGGTCGGTGAAGCGCAGGGTGCAGGTGCAGTCCTGTTCAGTATACACCAGCTGCACCCCCTGCGCAACCGTCAGGCAGAAGTCTCCGGCGGGTGCGGCGGTCAGGTCGAAGCGCGGGGCAAGGAACACTTCCTCGCCGCTGGCGGCGTGCAGGGCGGCGGCGCTGCGCTGCGCGTCCAGCTCTGGCACCGGGTTCTGCAGCAGGGTGCCGTCCGGCCCGGCCGTCAGCACGCGGGGCACGGTGAAGCAGTGCTGCCAGCCGTAAGCCACGGTGGGCGCGTTGCCGTAGTCGGCGTCCGGCATGCCCATCCAGCCGATCTGGATGCGGCAGCCGTTGCCGTCCACAAAGCTCTGGGGGGCGTAATAATCAAAGCCTGCGTCCAGCTCGTGGAATTCGCTCAGGGTGCAGTCCCCGCGCCAGTCACCGTGGATGGCAAACCAGCCGCAGCCGTAAATGTTCTGGCAGTCGATGCCCTGGGGGGACACCGCCAGATACCACTGCCCGTCCAGACAGAACAGGTCCGGGCACTCCCACATGTAGCCGAAGGGCTCCGGGGTGGTCAGGGTGTTGATGTGGGTCCAGCGGAGCTTGTCGGTGCTTTCCAGCACCAGCACTTCGCCCTTGTCCTCCAGCGTGCGGGCACCCAGCACCATGTAGTACCGGCCTTCGTAGGCGAACACCTTGGGGTCCCGCACATGGCAGGTGAGCCCGGCGGGATAGTCGCGGTTAGTCAGCAGGCACTGCTTGCTGTCGAGGGTCACGCCGTCCTTGCTGACGGCCAGGCAGACGTTGTGCCCGCGGCCCTCTTTGATGTAATCAAAATTGCCGGGGTGCTTGACGTTGCCGGTGTAGTAGAGGTACATGGTGCCATCCTCCACCAGGGCCGAGCCGGAGTAGGCACCGTGGCAGTCAAAAGGCTCGTCCGGATAGAGCATCACCGGCAATTGCTCCCAGTGGAGCAGGTCGGTGCTGACGGCGTGGCCCCAGTGCTTGACCCCGCCGTTCACGTCGAAGGGGCCGTACTGGAAGAATGCGTGGTACTGCCCGCCGTAGACGCACAGGCCGTTGGGGTCGTTCAGCCAGCCTACCGGCGGCTGCAGGTGGAACCGCTGGCGGTGGGGGTCGGCGGCAACGGTTTCCTTGCCCAGCGACTCCACCAGAGGCACCAGCTTTTTCAGATCGCGCTGGAGTGCGTTCATGCCTTGACCTCCTCAGGGCTCCAGATGACCCAGGTCACGGCGAAGGACACGCCGAAGGAGATGGCCATCATGATGATGTACTGCAGCGGCATGTGCAGGTGCAGCAGGATGCCGAAGATGCCGGTGACGCCGGTGCCGGTGGCACCCAGCCCCACGATGCTGGCGTACCATGCGCCGCAGGCACCGCCCAGCAGGCCGCCGAGGAAGGGCTTGAAGTAGCGCAGGTTCACGCCGAAGATGGCAGGCTCGGTGATGCCCATGCAGGCGGACAGGGCAGAGGGCAGGGCCATGGACTTGACCTTGGTGTCCTTGCTCTTGAGGGCCACAGCCAGAGCGGCACCGCCCTGTGCCACGTTGGCGGCGCTGGCCAGCGGCAGCCAGTAGGTGTAGCCGTAGCGGGCCAGCTGGCCCAGGTCGATCAGGGTGTACATGTGGTGGATGCCGGCCACGACGGTGACCGCGTACAGGCCGCCCATGATGAAGGAGCCGATGCCGTAGGGCAGGGTGATGAGGGTCTGCACGCCGGTGATGATGCCATTTTCCAGCTTGGTGAACACGGGACCGATGGCGGCCAGGGTCAGGTAACCGGTGACGAACACGGACACCAGCGGGGTGACGAACAGGTCAAACATGGCGGGCACCACCTTGTGCAGCCGCTTTTCGATCTGGCACATGAGCCACACGGCGATGATGACCGGGATGACGTGGCCCTGATAGCCCACCAGCGGCACCGAGTACAGGCCGCCGAACACCGGCTGCATCACGTTGACGCCGTTGGAAACGGTCCAGGCGTTCTGCAGGTTGGGGTGAATCATGATCATGCCGATGACAGCACCCAGGAACTGGTTGCCACCAAACACCTTTGCGGCGGAGAACGCGATCAGGATAGGCAGGAAGGTGTACGCCGTGTTGGAGAACAGCTGGGCAAACACATAGATGGAACCACTGGTATCAATGTTCAGGAAGCCGTTGTTGACCATAAAGTTCAGCGCTTCCATAATGCCCATCAAAAAGCCGGAAGCCACGATGGCCGGGATGATGGGAACAAAGATATCGCCCAGCGTCTTGATGGCCCGCTGGTACCATGGTGCTTTGGAAGCGGCAGCCTGTTTGACTTCCTCCTTGCTGGCACCGGTGATTCCGGCCAGGGCGGTGAACTCGTCATACACCTTGTTCACAATGCCGGTGCCGAAGATGATCTGCAGCTGGCCCTGGGCTTCAAATACGCCCTTGGCGCCCTCAGCATTTTCGAGCTCTTTTTTGTTCACCTTGGAATTATCCGCAATCACCAGGCGCAGGCGGGTTGCGCAGTGTGCGGCCGATACAATGTTGGAAGCACCGCCGATGTTGTCCAGTACCTGCTGGGCTGCTTTCTTGTAATCCATGTTGCACGCTCCTTCTTTTATCTGTTGGCCCGGTAGGAGGTTCCGGGGCCTGTTTCATTTGACAGCTTTATTATATACGAAGGTGAGTGCTTTTTCTATTGACCAAACGACCCAACTTGCAAAGATTCTGTTATCGATTTCACACAGTTTCACACCGCTCTTTGGTAAAATGCACAAAAAACAGGGGACTGCATGGAAAGGGTGCACAAAACAAAAACTTCCCCGCAGTGATGCAGGGAAGTGTGGCGCAAAGGATGCCTGTTATAGCGACCAGACATTTTCATCTGAGTTGTCATCCCCGGTGGAGGCCCGGCATTTTAACTCATAATCCAGCTTGATCATCTGCGGCTCGGCATGGGGGTCCGCCAGCATGTCCAGCAGCAGGCGGGCGGCTTTGTCCCCGGCGGTGCGGTAATGCAGATGGGCGCTGGTCAGCGGCACATAGGCAACGCGGCCAATGCGGTTGTCGCCCACAGCGGCAATCATGATGTCATCCGGCACCCGCAGACCGTGGCTGCGGCAGTATTGCAGCGCACCCAGGGCGATGGAGTCGGTCGCGCAGAACAGGCAGTCCAGCCCCGGCGCACGGCCAAACAGCTGCTCCGCCTGGTGGTAGCCGGATTCCATGTTGAACTTGGCAATGCTCATCCGCTGCGGCTGGGGCACGAGACCTGCATCCCGCAGCGCACTGTCAAAGCCTTCGCGCCGGGCAAGGCCGACGGCTTTGTCCAGCAGGGTCACGCCCAGGTAGCCCGGCTTGCGCCGCCCCTTTTGCAGCATGTGGGCGGTGGCGGCCTGCGCCGCGCCGAAATCATCGTGGAACACGCAGCTGAACCCGGGATACTGCTGCCCCACGATTACCACCGGCACATGCAGGCTTTGCAGCACCGCGTGGTGTTCCGGGGTAAACGTGGTGGCAATCAGGATAATGCCGTCCACCGTATCATGCCGCAGGGTATCCAGCGCGCGCACTTCGCGGGTGTTGTCGTTGGCGGTGTTGATCAGCAGCAGCTGGTAGTTCTGGTCGTCCAGTACCCGGCTGATGCCCTCCACCATGCGGGCGCAGCTTTCGCTGCTCAGCCGCGGCATGATCACCCCAATCTGCCGCGTGCGGCGGGTGCGCAGCATCTGGGCCTGCATACTGGGGCGGTAGCCGGTGGCTTCCACCGCAGCGGCAATCTGGGCGCGCTTTTCGGCGCTTAAGTACCCACCATTAAAATAGCGGCTGACCGCTGCCTTGGATACCCCGGCATATTGGGCAAACGCGGTAATGTTCATAGGCCGCACTCCTGTCCGGCTGCCGGCGGGGGAAACCTGCCGGCGCACTTTTTTATCAGTATAATGCAGAAACTGGCAGGGTGCAACGGGAAAGAGCGGAGAAAAGAAAAATAAGAATGAATGGCATGAGGCAAAGAGTAAAATAGACAAAAAACGGGGATTGAATTTGTGCTTTTGACGGAGAAAAAAGAATGAAAGCTGAATACAAAAAAGCACACAGCTAAAAAGATTTACCAGAATGAATTTGGTGTAAAAGTTATCTTCCGCGCTGGCACAGGATGAAAAGGTATGCTATAATATAATATTAGTTACACGATGAAAAAGTAAGATGCCCCTGATGCCGATGCGGATATGCGCGGGGCAATGATATGTGTTTAGTGAGGAAAAAGAATGGGACTGCTGCAAAAAATTCAGGCAAAAACCGAGGAAGCCCGCGCGAAGGAAAAGATCCGTCCGCTGCTGGAAAGCCGCATGATGCGGGACATCCTGCTGGAGATCGGCCAGCGCGGCAACGAAGCGCTGGACCCGCAGTCCGTTCCATTAGCTATGCGCCGCCGCGCTACCCAACTTGCCAGCGAAAGCGGCCTGAGCGGCCTGAAGCAGTGCGCTGTGGATGAACTGCATCTGGACGAAGCGGGAATCACGCTGGTCTGCAAGGGGGAGCACACGGCATTTTTGTACGCAGACTATAACTATGAAAACATTGAGGATACCGACTGCCTGCCCGCTGTGGCCGAATACCTGGTGCAGCACATGCGCGGCTATTATAACATTACCCGCAGCTTTTACAGTGTGCCCAAAGCCAACGGCCATGTGGAGGAAAAGACTCGTGAGGTGACCGTGGTGCGCCACCACGAGGATACCCCCTTTGCCCCCGGCCCGGTGCAGAAACAGCATTTGTTCTGATGTACATGAGATATCCCCCAGCATACAGGAATTATGCCGCCCCGCATCTTGACGCGGGACGGCATTTTTGCTATACTAATTTAGTATCCGGCAGCAACCCAGAACATGGAGCATTCCCCAAGAGGTCGTAAGAGGGAGCACTCGAAATCACACCCTGCGGGAAGCTCCTTGCAACAAAATTAAATAGGCAGATGTACTCAAGAGGTCGTAAGAGGGAGCACTCGAAAGTTTGCATCCGGCAGGTCACCTTGTCCGCAGGAAATCCCATAACGGCGGGCTTTATCGGGTGTCGCGTACCCAACTTTTCATCGTTATCTTGCATCGAAATCTCGCATTTTTCCAAACGCTGTGCGAGGCGGTGCGATAAAAACTAAATAAGCAGACGTATCGAAGCGGTCGTAACGAGATTGACTCGAAATCAATTTGGCAGCAATGCCACGTGGGTTCGAATCCCACCGTCTGCGCCAAAGGCAGCACCCTGCGGGGCGCTGCTTTTTATTTTTGCGGCAAACTATGCAAGGGCTGCAAGGTGGGATTCGAACAGCCCGTGCCCGGCGCTTTGCGTCCCGCCGGGCTGCAACAGTCCCGCGGACTCTTGCAAGGGCGCGGGAGAATCCCACCGCCTGCGCCAAGTACCCCTTGCCCCCTAAATAGTGAATCAAATCTGATTCACTCTCCGGGCGGGCCTCTTGCCAAAAGCAAGGTTTTCACCTACGCGCTCACGCGGGTCTGACCGCACGGACGCTTCAAAACATAGTCAATGACATTGATTTTGGGGATTTTGTAGGCGTTTCCCAGCCGGATGCAGCTGATTTCGCCCTCCCCCAGCAGGTCATAGGCCGCATGGCGGCTGATGCCCAGCATGGCTTGCAGATCCTTGACCGTTACAATGTCCGGGTACTCCGCAAACATGAGCTTGTACATTTCTCTGATTTCTTTACAATCCATTCGATCACCATCCTTATAGTTAGCTTTCGCATATTTGCGATGCAAATATAGAATACTGCGCTTTTATGCGAATGTCAATAGTTTTCGCAAAATTGTTACTTTTTTCTTGCGCTTTTATGTTATGGTGTGGTACAATAAGGAAAATCCTGCAAAGAGAGTGAACGGAATGAACATCGGAGAGAAAATCAAGCGCATCCGCCAGCACCGCCGCATGACCCAGAAAGAGTTGGGCGAGTTGGTCGACCTCAGCGCAAACCGCATTGCGCAATACGAAATGGGTTACCGCGTACCAAAAAAGCCCCTGCTAAATCAAATAGCAGAGGCTTTGCGTGTTTCCCCGTTGGCACTTTCCGATGGCGGAAACGGCCCGGCAAACGATATTCTGGAGCAGCTTTTCTGGCTGGACGAGGAGCAGCCCGGCGTTATCAAGCTGGTGCCCACCGAGCGCGGCACAGCGCGGTATAATGCCAACCCAAACCTTGCGCTGCACTATGATGACAACGATAACTGGCCGCCGCGCTCCCCGGTGGCAATGTGGTTCGATGATACGATTCTGGATGATTTTCTGAAGGATTGGGCTGCGGTTCAGAAGAAGTTGTATGCAGGGGAGATTACGCAGGCAGAGTATTTTGAGTGGAAGGTTATGTGGCCGGATGAATAAAATCCGTGTGTAAAGATAACATAACCATAGAAGCATTCAAGTATTCACGGAATATATCACCGATGCAGAGTTTACAATAGAATTGAAGCCGCCTATTGAAAGAATGGTTATATGTGATGAAATAGACCGCACATTTGGAAATGGGCAACTTACATTTGCATACTTGATGCAGAGAAACAAATTAGAGCAAGAGATTAAAGAGCAAGCAGGGGGCAAGAAATGAAAGACTATCTTACAGTTGTAGAGTTTGCCGCCGCTGGTATTACAAAACAGGCCGTATATAAGCGCATAAAACAAGACCTTGCACCTTATGTAAAGAGCAAGACGGAAAAAAGACTATATCAAAATAGCGGACATGAAAAAGACGTTACAATAGAATGGATAGTATTAGACGTTAAGGCTAACGTTGCTCTCCTTGTGAGTAAGAATGTTTTAGAGGCGATACCGTATCATTCTGAGCAAAAGAAGGTAGACTCGGAAAAATCATCTATAAGAAGCTGGTTAAATTCAGATTTCTTTTTTGCGGCGTTTACAGGAAATAAAAGACTCTGTATCTTGAATTCGAAAGTAAACACACCGAAAAATATTGAATATGGCACTAATAGAAACTCTTGCACCAGTGATAGAGTTTTTTTTGCTGAGTATAGAAGAAGCAGAACATTATTTCCCCAATGCAGAAGCGAGAAGAGTAAAACTAATAGACAATGAATTTGAAAATTTAAAATGTTTTTTTCCGTGGTGGTTAAGATCCTCGGGATATCCTGCTTACAGAGCAGCTGGGGTAAGCAAGGACGGAAAAATTCTTGCTAGAGGGAGAAAGGTGACGAACACATCTTATTTTGTTCGTCCTGCACTTCGTGTATATTTATAAAATGGGTATACCGTTTTATTTGGAATAGTGCTAGAAATTTCGATAGAGAACAGATTGCATCAGGCAAACTAATGGTATCTGTTCAAGGCTGCAGGTATAAACAAAAGGCGGAAGGCATATTTGTTCTCCCGCTTTCTAATAATTTGAGATATACTTTAGTAACTTCTCTAGATGAGGTAAGAGTTCTTAGAAAATTAAACCTCATTTTCTGCTAATGGTGCGGTGCCACTTACAGCCACAGAATGCAATTCTTTTCAAGCTCAGTTTTTCGCTCTTTCCAGTCCGGCATGAACATGGTAAGAAAGGTGTAGAACTGTTTGGAGTGATTGGGGTGAACCAGGTGGCACAGCTCATGAACAACCACATATTCAATACAGTTTCTGGGCGCTTCCAACAATTGCTTATTCAGTGTAATGATCAGCTTTTTTGGAAGACAGGAACCCCAACGAGTGTCCATGGAACGGATACGAAGCTGAGGTTTTGCCACACCGTATTTTTGAAAAGATGGGTAGGCCTGATCTAAAACTTCGCCAAAAATCGCTTCACATTGACGGTCCAAGTATCGGGTAACCAACTGTTGCTTTTTGCTGAAGTCTGTGGTGTTTTTGACGTTCAGAAACAGATAAACGCCATCCGTATATACGGTTTCTTTTGCGGCAGAAGCAACTTTCAGGCGCAAACCACGCCCCAGAAAATAGAAGGTTTCTCCACTGACATACTGTTTGGGCTGGGGAGAATATCGAGCAATTTCAGCAAACTTATCCTGTGCGGCAAAGATATAGGAGGCTTTGCTCAGAATAAACGCATCGATCTCTGAAGCGGGAACATCGGGATTGGCGGAAAGAAATACACGGCCATCTTTATGAATTCGGAGATTCAGGTTTTTAACAGGCTTTTGTTCCAGAAGATAGGAAATTTCCCGGTTTTCACAGCGCACATGGCGCATCATCTCAGATGCCATCTTTGTTAAAACCTCCGCAGTGCGACTGTTTTTACGTTTTCAATGATCTTATCTATGGTGTCAAAGGAGAGTTTCAAACCGCGCTCCTTCTCGTAGTGGTAGAACAAGTCATCGATATCTTGAATGGTTTTGTTGTTGGTCCAGTCAACCTGACTGTGAGCTGCGATGATTTGGGTAATTGCAATGGACATTTCGGCAGCAAAATCAGAAGAAACCTCTGCGTCCTGCGCTTCATCGAAGATAGCAGACAGGACGCCGTAAAAAGCTTGGGCGTGTACGTTGTTCTTGATGGACTCCGGGTAGGCAATAGTGCTTTTCCCGGCATGATAATCTTCCATGATGGCGCGCATCTTTGCCAGATATTCGGCTTCCGTAATAACTTTTTCTTTGTATTGCTCCAACGCGGTTTTGATACGCTTGGAAAAACTGTCATAGTAGGCAGGGTTTTCCTGATACTTGGCGCTGATGCTTTTGGTCAGCTTGCTGGTAATGGCATCTGCTTTGGAACGGGCGGAGCCCAGACTTTCCAGTTCGCGCTCAAAATCATCCTTGTTCAGGATGTCAATGGGGCTGGTAATCTGCTTGAGACCAGCTACCGAAAGATGTGTATCCAGCAAGTTCTGCATTAAGGGTTCATATTCCCGGTTGTCGATGGCATCACAATAGCGGATTTTCACGCTGCGGCGCACTTTGGAAAAGAAGGCAAAGGCAGATTGATAGCGTTTCAGCTCTGGTTTTGGAAGCGCTTCATAGGCCTGCTCTGCATTTAATACCAAGTTCAAGGGACGGCCAAAGGCGCATAAACGGTTGTAGAAGGTTTCGCGGCGTTTATCATCTGCCAGTGAAACTTCCACGGCTTCAGAATCCTGCGGATTTTCCAGGGAAGCAAATAGTTCCGTGAGTTGCGTGTAGGCCTCCCGCAGCGACCCGATGGACGACATGACATCCACCACAACACCTTTGAGATCGCCGCTGTCGAAGTTTTCAAGACCGGCACCGCTGTACAGATCCATAGCGGTATCCAGCTTTTCGATAAGACCACGATAATCCACGATCAAACCGTAGTCTTTTCCTTCACACAAACGGTTGGTGCGGGCAATGGCCTGTAACAGGCCGTGCTCCTTCAACTCCTTATCGATGTACAAAACCTGGCAGATGGGGGCGTCAAACCCTGTCAGCAATTTGCTGCAGACGATCAGAATGTCGATGTCACCGGCGCAGAACTGATTTTTCATAGACTCTTCGTAGGTGTCGGCATCGCCATACCGATTCATCATCTTATTCCAGTAAGCTAGTACTTTGTCGTCGGTACCCTCATCTGCATCGTCGACGCTTTCCCGCATATCCGGCGGGGAAATCACAACAGCACAGTTCAAATCCCCGAATTGTTCAAAACATTCCAGATAGCGTACAGCGTCCCGCTTATAATTGGTGGCCAGCATGGCTTTGAAACCGGTGGCTTTGAATCCTTCGATGAAGTGGTTGTTGATATCCAACGCGATACGCTTGATCCGGGCATTGGTGGAGGTAAGACGGCGGATGCTGCTCCATTTACGGGAAAGATCATCCCGCTGGGCTTCGGTAAGTCTCTTAGTAGTCTGTTGGAACCAAAGGTCGATGTTTTCCTCATCCACGTTCTGATCCACAAAACGGCCTTCATAGATCAGTGGAACAATCGCACCATCGTCCACACCATCCTGAATGGTATACTTGTGAATCAGCTTTCCAAACTTGGCCACGGTGTTTTTCTCTTTTTTCATAAGAGGTGTGCCGGTAAAACCGATGTAGCAGGCATTGGGGAAGACCGTGCGCATGCGAGTAGCCAGCAATCCATAGTTGGAACGATGACTTTCGTCCACCAGGAGAAAGACATCCCGGGACAGATTCTTGTGCTCCAGCTTTTCTGCCGTGTTGAACTTGTTGATAATGGTGGTGATCACA
>ERZ1106943.3393-NODE-3393-length-12172-cov-7.012957_pt1 | contig 12172 bp, 10 predicted proteins | sample MGYA00403671_ERZ1106943 | MGnify/ENA primary metagenome ERZ1106943 (study PRJEB35170, sample SAMEA104062427) | human gut metagenome | biome: human gut; feature: human-associated habitat; material: faeces | place: Denmark | collected 2012-06-14 ...
GCACCTGACGGCGGCGCGGGGCAAGCTCGTCGATCTCGACGGGCTGCGGCGCAACGGGAACGGCCTGCAGCTGCTTTTTGAGCGTGATGGCACGGCCCTTGCCCGCGCTCTTCTCAATGAGCCCCATCTCCTGCAGGTGCTTGATATGGAAGTGGACCGTGGAGGGTGACTTGAGTCCCAGCGCCTCACCGACTTCGCGCACAGAGGGGGCATAGCCGTGTTCGGCGATGCTCTCTGCTATATAATCGTATACGCGCTGCTGCATTCTGGACAGTTTTTCCATCTTGTGCGCCCCTTCCAACATTTGTTCGAATTTATGATACCACATTTTTCCCGAAATGCAACATCTGTTTTAGGATTTTATGTCAATTTCGCGGCTTTTTTCTGCCGCGAAATTTTTTGATCTTTTTTGCGTCCGGCTATTGACAAATGCCGCTTGATGTATTATTGTACTAATTACTTAATACAGTGATACACAAGGAGGATCACTATGGACTGGAACTTCCGCAATGACCAGCCGATCTACTCCCAGCTGACACAGCGGTTGACGGAGGCCATCGTCTCCGGCATCTACGCGCCGGGAGAAAAGCTCCCCTCCGTGCGAGAGCTTGCGGTGGAGGCGGGCGTCAACCCCAACACGGTCCAGCGCGCGCTATCCGAGCTCGAACGCGACGGTCTGGTGTTTTCCCAGCGCACGGCGGGACGGTTCGTCACGGAAAATGAAAACATGATCACAAATGCCAAGCTCCGCATTGCGGACGAGCGCGTGGGAGAATTTCTCCACTCGATGAAAACGCTCGGCTGCACGAGAGACGAAGTCATAGCTCTCATTCAGGGAGCTAAGGAGGAGGAAGAATGAGTATTTTTGAATGCAAGGCGCTCACGAAAAATTACGGCGCCAAAACGGTGCTCGACAGCATCGATCTCACGATCGAACCCGGGCGCATCGTGGGCCTGCTCGGCCCCAACGGCAGCGGCAAGACGACGCTCATCAAGCTCGCCAACGGCCTTCTGACGCCGACGTCGGGCGAAATTCTGATCGCAGGCAAGGCCCCCTGCCGCGCAACGAAGGCCATCGTCTCGTACCTGCCCGACCGAAACACGCTGCCCGGCTGGATGACGATCGCGCAGGCGCTTGACTACTACGGTGACTTTTATTCGGACTTCCGCCGCGGCGTGGCCGAAGCGATGCTGATGAACCTCGGCCTTGACCGCACACAGAAGATTAAGACGCTCTCCAAAGGCATGCGCGAGAAGACGCAGCTCATCCTGACGATGAGCCGCGACGCCAAGCTCTATCTCCTTGACGAGCCCATCGGCGGCGTCGACCCCGCGACGCGTGACTACATCCTGCGCACGATCATCGGCAACTACAGCGAGGACGCAGCGGTCATCATCTCCACGCACCTGATCGCCGACGTCGAGCAGATCCTTGACGAGGTCGTGTTCCTGCGCGAGGGGCAGGTCATGCTCCACGAGAGCGTGGAGACCATTCGAGATGAAAAGGGCAAGAGCGTTGACGAGCTCTTCCGGGAGGTATTTAGATGCTGAGCAAACTGATCAAACATGAATTCCGTGCAACGAGCCGCATCATGTGGCCGGTCTTTCTTGGAATGCTGGCACTGACGGCGCTGATGCGTTTTTCTCAGTTGCTCCTGAACGGCGGGCACATTCCCTGGCTCTTACAGCTCATCGGCGTACTGCTGGTCATCGGCTTTGTGATGGGCCTCTTTGCGCTGGCGTTTGCGCCGCTGGTGCTCTCCGCCGTCCGCTGGCGCGACCACGTGCTCAAGGATGAGGGTTACCTCACGCTTACGCTGCCGGTGAGCCTCCATCAGCTGCTCATCTCCAAGCTCATCGTTTCCGCCGTGTGGTATGCTGCGGCGTTCATCGTGGGACTTCTCTCGCTGCTGATTGCTGCCTCCGGCTGGAGCACTTTCCAGTATGTCCCCGATTTTTTCAATGATGTTTTCACAGCGTTCTTCGAAATGGAGGCCTCGCTGCGCAGTCACGCGCTGCTGATTGTCTTTGAGCTTTTCTGCAATTTCGTCTTTGCCGTTTCTGCCGCCGAGCTCGTGGTCTACGCCGCCTATTCCATCGGTTACAGCTTCAATAAGCGCAAGGAGCTGTGGACGGTCATCCTGATTCTCGTGTTCTTCCAGCTTGCGCAGTTCACCGCCATCGCCATGATCGGCCTGTTCATCCATACATGGATCTCACTGGACGCCAACACCCTGCCCACAGGCATCGAGCTGCTGCTCCTCTGGGGCATGCTCGGCGAACTTCTCTTCTGCGCGATCGGCTACGCCGTGACGTGGTACTTCACGACGAAAAAACTGAATCTCGAGTAACGCGTTTTCGAAAAAGCAGCCGCGAAAGGTCTCCGCTTTTCCGGCTGCTTTTTTGCGCCCTTTTTTCTGCAAAATTTTCTGAGAATTAAAAATTATGTCAACCGTCAGCTTCTAACTCACTCGTTTGAAAGGAGTCATCTCATGCAAATCCTGACTGTTTCCGGTCTTCAAAAGACCTACACCACGCGCTTTGGCGGCAGCAAGGTCCAGGCGCTCAAAAATGTCAACTTCACCGTCGAATCCGGCGAGTATGTCGCCATCATGGGCGAGAGCGGCAGCGGCAAAACGACGCTTCTCAATATCCTCGCCGCGCTCGACAAGCCCACCGGCGGCACAGTGCTGCTCGGCGGCAAGAACCTCTCCGAGATTCCCGAAGAAACCGCCGCAGCCTTCCGCCGCGACAACTTAGGCTTTGTGTTTCAGGACTTCAGCCTGCTCGACACGTTCTCGCTCGAGGACAACATCTGCCTGCCGCTCGTGCTCGCGGGCAAGTCGCGCACGGAGATGCGCGACCGGCTCTCACCGCTCGCCTACGACCTCGGCATCGAGACGCTGCTCAAAAAGTACCCCTACGAGGTCTCCGGCGGACAGAAGCAGCGCGCCGCCGTCGCCCGCGCGCTCATCACCCGCCCGCAGATCTTGCTGGCCGACGAGCCGACCGGCGCGCTCGACTCCCGCTCGACCGACGAGCTCTTGAAGCTCTTCGGCGAGATCAACGCCTCTGGCCAGACCATCGTGATGGTCACGCACTCTGTGCGCGCGGCGAGCTGCGCCTCGCGCGTGCTGTTCCTGCGCGACGGCGAGGTCTCGCTCGAGTTAAAGCGCGGCAAGGACACGGATTCCCAGTTCTACCAGCGTATCACCGATGCGCTCACGCAGCAGCAGACGGGAGGCGAATGCGCATGAAGCCCACCTTTTACCCCCGCCTTGCGTGGATGGGTATCAAAAAGAACGCAAGGCTCTATGTGCCCTATCTTCTCTCCTGCGCGTTCATGGCAGCGATGCTGTATGTCATTGCGTACCTCGCCGTCACCCCCGCGCTCTATACGGTCAATGGCAAGGTGAACGGCTCCGGCACCTCTGCGGTCGCGATGACGATGAGCCTCGGCTCGTTCGTCGTATCGGTGTTCATCGCGCTGTTTCTCTTCTACACGAACAGCTTTCTCCTGCGTCGCCGCAAGAAGGAATTCGGCCTTTACAGCGTGCTCGGCATGGACCGCGGCGCACTCAGCGCCATTCTCTTCTGGGAGACACTTCTGGCCGCGGCGTTCACGCTGATCGCGGGGCTTGGCCTCGGCCTGCTGCTCTCCTATGTCTCGCAGTCCGCACTGCTGCGGCTTTTATCTCTCCCCGCCGCGGCTTTCACCGTGAGCCTTGCCGCCATCAAGCAGTGCGCCATCACATTCATCGCCATCTTCGCGCTGCTCTATGTGCGCGGTGTGCTGTCGCTGCGCCACGCACAGGGCGCGGCGCTTTTGAAGAGCGAAAACGTCGGCGAAAAGCCGCCGAAGTCGCAATGGCTGCTCGTCATCCCCGGCCTTGCGCTGCTGCTCGGCGCGTACTACATCGCCGCGACCATCAACGACCCCGTACAGGCGATGCTGCTCTTCTTCCTCGCGGTCATCATGGTCATTCTATCGACGTATCTTCTCTTCATCTCCGGCAGCGTGACGCTCTGCAAAACACTCCAGAAGGACGAGAAGTTCTACTACAAAAAGCGCAACTTCGTCTCCCTCTCGTCGCTCACCTACCGCATGAAGCGAAACGGCGCGGGCCTCGCCTCCATCTGCATTCTCTCGACGATGGTGCTGGTGATGCTTGCCTCGACGGCGAGCCTCTATTTTGGCGCGGAGGACGCGATCAACACGCTTGCCGTCCAGAATCACTGGCATCCCACGGAAATGGCGGACGTCCGTGCGGAGTTCTTCTCGCTCTACGGCAGTCTCTTCTTCCTCGGCATTCTTTTAAGTGTGCTGTTTCTGTTCGCAACGCTCCTGATGCTCTACTACAAACAAGTCGTGGAGGGGTATGAGGATGCCTCGCGCTTTGCCATCATGCAGCGCGTGGGCATGACCAAGCGCGACATCCGTGAGAGCGTGAACGCGCAAATGCTGCTCATTTTCCTGCTGCCGCTTGCCGCGGCGGCGCTGCACCTCGCCTTCGCCCAGCCGATGGTCTGGCAGATCATGCAGCTGTTCGGCATCCAGAACCTCACGCTGTTTCTCGGCGTGACCGGCGCGGCGCTGCTTCTTTTCGCGCTGCTCTACTGCGCGATGTACCGCCTGACGTCGAATGCGTATTTCCGCATCGTCAGCACTGGCGGCGCCGCGGCGTGACGCGCTTTACTATATAGAGAACGGGACGGAAATGTTCATTTCCGTCCCGTTCTTCTTTTTCTCTTTTTACACCAGCAGACCGTATTTTTCGACCAGCGGCGCAAGGGCATCTTCGGTGAGATTTCCCTCGTACAAGGCTCTTCCCTGATAGGCGCGCAGGCCCGCTTCCAAAAGCTCCGCGTCGTCGCAGATAAGGCACAGCGGCTTTCTGATCATGTACTGGTAGTCCGCCAGCGCGTCGACGTCCGCCCAGGACGCGAGCTTCAGCGCGACCATCGGCCATTCGTCATCCATCGCGTCGGAGAGCTTGTCCTCCAAATCGCCGTCCGCGGTCAGCACCGCGCCGTGCGTCGCATCGGCGGGCAGGAAGAAGGCTTCCTTCTCCGTTGCCGCGGGAAGAAGGTCGAGGCATTCCGGTGCGGGGCGAACGTATTCCGCGTCCTTGAGCGCTGCTTTCAGCGCGGCGATGTGCTCCTCCGTCGTGCCGCAGCAGCCGCCGAAGAGGGCCACACCTGCCTTGAGCATCTCGGGCACCAGTGCGACAAATTCCTCCGGCGGGCAGTTGTACACGGCCTCGCCGTTCACGATCTTCGGCATGCCGGCGTTGGGCTTGGCGATCAGCGGCACGCGCGCGTATTTATGCAGGCGTTGGAGCTGCAGCAACATCTGCTCGGGGCCTGCCGAGCAGTTCAGGCCGAATGCGCTCACGCCCATGCCCTCCATCACGGAAAGCGCCGCGACCACGTCCGTACCGGAGAGGATCTTGCCGCTCTCATCGCAGGTAAAGGACACAAGGATGGGCTTTTTGCTCATGCTGCGGATCGCCAGAACCGCCGCACGCGCATCGGTCAGCGTCATCATCGTCTCAATGACGTAAAGGTCGACGCCCGCCTGCTCAAGGCCCGCCGCCTGCTCGGTGTAAATGTCGACGAGCTCTTCAAACGACGCGTCGCCAAGAGGGGCTAAAAAGCGGCCCGTGGGCGCGATATCGCCCGCGACCCATGCTTTTCCGTCCGCCGCCTGCTTCGAGAGCTGCGCGAGCGCTTTGTTCATCTCCTCCGTGCGGTTGAAGATGCCGCGCTCTTCGAGCTTCTGGCGGTTGCCGCCGAACGTCGGCGCGTAGAGCACATTCGAGCCGCTCGCCACATACTTGCGCTGAATTTCAAGGATGCTCTCGGGATGCTCGAGCACCCATTGCTCGGCGCTCATGTCGCCGGTGAAGCCGCGCTTTTGGAGCTCGGTGCCGGTCGCGCCGTCCAAAATCACGGGAAACTGCATTTCCATAGGGTTTTCCTCCATTAAAAATTCCTGTTCGGAACGATTTTCAAAATGTCAAACTGTCGGTGAACGCGCGGGAAAAGTCGTCGCGCCCGGAAAGCTCGAGATAGCGGCACTTTTCGGGAATCTCCGCGAGCTTTCGCCAGTTTTCCCCGTCGAGCGCCAGCATCGAAGCGCCCGCGAGCGCCGCGTTGCCAAGGGGTCTGATTTTACTAAGGCACGCGCGCGGCAGCATGCCGATGCGCACTACATTCTCGGGCGAGAGATAGTTGCCGAACCCGCCCGCGAGCTCCACACTCGCAATGTCATCCGCCGTCACGCCGCGCTGCTCGAGCAGCACCCGAATACCGCCTGCCACCGCCGCCTTGGCAAGCTGCAGGTTGCGCACGTCGCGCGCCGTCAGGCTAACGGCCTTCGTCAGGTGGAAGACGCCGTTGCCCTGGCCATCCTCGGTCAGATAGCGGCGCATGTCCTCCGGCGCGTCCTGCGGCGGCAGCAGCCGCCCGCTTTCGTCGATCACGCCTCGCTCCAAAAGCATGGCGACGAGGTCGACCAGTCCCGAGCCGCAGATGCCCTTTGCCTCTCCCCCGCCGACAATGTCGCAGAGGAAGCCCCTGTCATAGCTCACATGGCTCACCGCGCCCGTGATGCCCGGCATGCCGCAGCTGATGGCCGCGCCCTCAAACGCTGGGCCCGAGGCGACCGCGCAGCAGAGCGCGCCACTCTCATTTCCCAGCGCCATTTCGCCGTTCGTGCCGATATCGAGAAACAGCCGCAATTCCGGCTGCACAAAAAGGCCGTCTGCCAACAGTCCCGCCGTGATATCGCCGCCGACATAGCCCGCGACGCACGGGGCAAATTGCACGGGAATGCCCGAAAGCAGCTCACCCGTGCCGTCTTCAAACAGCGTCTCCGGCTGAAACGGCGCGCGGGCGATGGACGCGACCTCGCGCCCGTCGAAAAGGTGCTGCATCACGGTATTGCCCGCAATGATGAGCTCCTTGACTTCATCCGTCTTCCGTCCGGCGGCGGAAAGTGTCTGTCCTAAAAGCGTCTCGGTCTGCGCGCGGATACAGCGCGACAGCTCGCCGAGCCCGTCGGACGCTTCCATCGTGTGCTGGATGCGGCTGATAACGTCCGCGCCGTAGGGCGCCTGCGCGTTCCAGTCCTGAGCCTGCGCGAGCAGCTTTCCGTCTGCGCGGTCGAAGAGCCGCAGCGCCACCGTCGTCGTACCGAGGTCGACTGCCGCGCCAAGGCCCGAGCGGTCCGCCTGCGCCTTCGGCAGTGTGAGCGTGTCCGTCAGGATGACGCCGCGCATCGTCTCGGGCAGGTCGATCCAATCGCCGTCCTGCGCTTTCGTCTTGCAGGCAAGGCGCGGCACACCGTTCACCTTCACGCGGCATTTGCCGCAGCGGCCCTTGCCGCCGCAGGCTGCGGGGATGGAATATCCCGCCCGCCGCAGCGCGGAGAGCAGCGTCTCCCCTGCTTCGAACGGGACCGGCGTGATTTTCGCCCCCTGCTGAACTTGAATGCTTGACACGATCTTCCCCCACCCATATAATAGATAAATAATGTATAAATAGTATTTTATGCAGAAATAAATTTCCTTGTCAAGAGGCATTGCTTATGACAGACCTTCTCACCCTCGCCCGCGAGGTCGGCTTCTCCCAGTGCGCACCGGTGAATATGGATGCACTCGATCCGCTTGAAGCCGTTCGCGACATGCGCAAAGCTGACCGCTGCGGCCGCTACGGCAAAAGCTGGAGCTGCCCACCCGCCTGCAGCACACTCGAGCAGGCAAGGGCGCAAATCAAGCGCTATTCACAGGGGATTTTGGTGCAGAGCACCGCGCAGCTCGAGGATGAATTTGATTACACTGGTATGACGTCGCTCTTGGAGGCGCATAAAAAGCGCTTTTCGACCTTCGCCCGCCAGGCGCGGCTCTTATATCCCCACTGCCTGCCGCTGACGGCGGGCACATGCACGCTCTGCCATACCTGCACCTATCCGGACCGTCCCTGTCGACATCCCAAGCAGAGGCTTTCTTCGATGGAGGCCTACGGACTGTTCGTCAGTGACGTCTGCGTCCGCTCAAACCTCGCCTACAACTATGGTCCCCGCACTTTGACCTACACAGCCTGCGTGCTGTATTGATAAAGGAGATCTTCCCCATGTCTACCCCGAAAGGAATTTTTCTTGAACTCATCAAGCCCGACGGCCAGCCCGAGCGTCAGCTCTGCCAGTATGAAGCGCTGCACATGTGCCTCACGGACCCCATCAACACCTATCTTCGCGGCAACCGCAAGCGCGGCACCGTGAGCAAGGACCGCTGGGGCACGACCATCAGCTTCCCCGAAGATGCGCCCGGCCCTATCCCCGTCCACACGCCGGAGCTGACGGTCTGTCCCGATGTGACGCACTGGAAGGACACCGTCCACGTTCCCGATCTGAGCGTCTGCTCCGAGGGCTGGGAGGCGTGCCGCACGCGCTCGCGCGCCGCCGCGGACGCCGAGGGCAAACTCCTCGCCGGCTTCATGGGCACAGGCATTTTTGAGCAGTGCCACTTCCTCATGGGCTTTGAAGATACGCTGACCGCGCTCTATGAGCATCCCGACGAGATGCACGAACTCATCGAGACGATTACTCAGTACCGCCTCGATTATGTCCGCCGCCTGATCGACGGCCTGCAGCCCGATGTCATCTTCTCCCACGATGACTGGGGCACGAAAAACGCCCTCTTTATGAAGCCCGACATGTGGCGCGAGTTTTTCAAGGAGCCCTACCGCCGCTTTTATGGCTACATCCGCTCGCGCGGCGTCATCGCCATCCACCACGCCGACTCGTACCTCGTCCCCATCGTGGACGACATGGCCGAGATCGGCATTCAGGTCTGGCAGGGCACGCTGCCGGAGAACGACATCCCCGCCCTCCAGCGCCACTTAAGCGGCAAGCTCACGCTCATGGGCGGCTTCGGCGCGGCCATCGACCGCGCGGATGCGCAGCCGGATGAAATTCTCGCCTACGCAAGAGACACGCTCGCGCGCTGCTGCCCCGGCGGGCACTTCATCCCCTCGATCACCTACGGCCTTGCCGGTACGGTCTTCCCGCACGTGGATCAGTACCTCGATCAGGCCGTGAACGAGTACAACGCGGGGCTGCACATCCCCGTCACGCCGCTCCCCGCCGTGCCGAAGCGTGAGATCGGTGCCGCAAAGGCCGAGGTGGTGCAGGCCGCAGCCTCCGCGCAGGAGTCTGCCGATGTGTTCGGGAACATCGCCCGCGCGCTCGAGCGCGGCCAGCAGAAAAAGCTGCTCACCCTCTGCCAGCAGGCGCTCGACGAGGGCTGCGGGCCGGGCGACATTCTCTCCAAGGGCATGATCGTCGGCATGAACCGCCTCGGCGAGGCGTTCTCCGCCAACCGCGCGTTCGTTCCCGAAATGCTCATGGCCGCGCGCTGCATGTCCGCCGCCACAGAGCTTCTGAAGCCCCTGATGGTCGGTGAGGGCACCGAGCCCGTCGGCCGCGTGTGCCTCGGCACCGTGAAGGGCGACATGCACGACATCGGCAAAAACCTCGTCAAGATCATGATGGAGGGCAGCGGCATCGAGGTCTTTGACCTCGGCGTAGACACGTCGGCGGAGCAGTTCGTCAGCACCGCCGTGGAGAATCACTGCGGCGTGATTGCCTGCTCGTCGCTGCTGACCACCACGATGGAGGAAATGCGCGAGATTGTCAAGCTCGTCCACGAGCGCGGCTTGCAGGATCAGGTCAAGGTCATCATCGGCGGCGCGCCCATCAGCCAGAGCTTCTGCGACGAGATCGGCGCAGATTTCTACGGCGAGGACGCCGGTGCCTCCGCCCGTGAAGCCGTCGCCATCCTAAAAGCACAGAAGGCGTCATAAACAATTACAATACATCAAAAAGGTCCCGTCCGAAGACGGGACCTTTTTTCTATGCATTCTGTTGTACGGTACGTGTCCTTACTTGCCCGCGTACTCGACCAGCATCTCGAAGAAGTTCAGGCAGGTCTCATAGTCGCACAGGGCCTTTTCGGGGGTCTTGGTGTAAAGCACGAACTTGCAGTCATTCTCGGGGTGGAACTGCACGCCGAGGCAGAAGGTCTTGTCCTGACGCTCGACCGCTTCAATGACTTCCACGCCGTCATACGTCGCCGTGCTGACGACGGTGAGGTTCGTGCCCTCAACGCCGCCGACCGCCTGGTGGTGCCAGGAGGAAACGTTCTTCAGCTCCGTGGAGCCGACGATCTTATAGAGCCACTTGGAGGCGTCCTTATTGATGGTCACATCGTGGCGGGCATAGGTGCGGTCAGGCGCGTCGGCCGGCATTCTGTGCGTATCGTTGTAGGTCTTCCCCTGCTCCTTATAGTAGTTGGGGATATCCTGGATGAACGTGCAGCCGGAGACGATGGACATCACCTGCTCGCCGCGGCAGACCGCGAACGTCGGCACGTCCTTTTCAAGGCAGTAGGCCATGAGCATGTAGTCGGAGATATCGCGCGTAGCGTTGATCTCTTCGCCCTCGTTCTTTTCCTTCTCGGGGACCTTGAACAGGGACGGGCTCACATCCTCGCCGCCGGTGAAGAAGACGCCGTCGATGGCCTGCATCACAGCGCCGACGTTGCTGGCCGTGAGATCCTTTTCCTTCACCTTGTCAGCGTATTCCTGCTTGAGCATGCCGCTCTCTTCGAGATACGCGGACTCGATCTTGCCCTCGGCATCGTACTTCACGGCCGTGCTCGTCACCTGATCGAGCTCGACGGGGATAGCGCCGACGGTCTTGAAGATCGTCTTGTGGGAGTCGTAATTCTGGCCGTTGTAGGACCAGCTGATGCCGATGACCGGCTTGTCCGCGATCGCCGCGGCATTCTTGAGCATCTGCTCGATCATCGCCGTCGTCACGGGCTTGGCGGCCTCGTAGGTCAGGCCGTCCATCAGGCCGGACCAGACGGCCATATCGTCATAGTCCGCGGGCCAATCCTTCAGCAGCGCCTTGTCCAGACCGGTGCTGCGCAGGATCATCGCGGCCGCTTCCAACTGCGTAACGGCTGCGTCGGGCGCAAATGCGTCCTTGCTGACGCCGTTGACAATGCCCTTGGAGTAAGCGAGGTTGATCGCGCCTTCAAACTTGTTGCCCTCGGCAACATCCTTGAATGCGCTCGCATCCTTGGCGCTCGCTTCCGCCTGTGCGGCGAGGCCCATGTTCTTGATGACCTCCTGCGTCACTTCGGCGCGGGTCATCGAAGCGGCGTTATCATCTGCGAAGGCGGTGACGGAGAGACTGAGCGCGAGAACAAGTGCCAGGATCAGGGACGTTGCTTTCAGAGACAATCTTTTCATACAAATTCTCCTTCGTTCGATATTGGGCGGCACGCGCATGCCGCTCTACCGCCATGATAGCGAGGCAAAGTGAAAATAGCAAGTCCAAGTTGCGGCAAATTGCATTTTTAGCCACTGTATACAACCCATCGACCACTTTTTCCGTGTGATATGCACAATCGCTTTTCCGCTCTCGCATTTTCACTATTCAAGCCGCCGGCGTACGATTTTTGCCCCGCCCTTGTTTTTATGGGGCAATCACGGTATACTATAAAAATAAGCACCGTTCCCATTTCATCAGAAAGGAAATATTCTATGGATATCAAATTTTCCGGCTCGGACGCCGGCGGCTTTCAGTTCGACCCGAACGCCGCGCCCAAGCCCAAACGCGAGCGCAAGCCCCGCAAGTCGATCGGCAGCAAGGGCGGCCGCATCGCGGTCAACACGCTCGTCACGCTGCTTGTCGGCGCGGTCTTCTTCTACGTGCAGATGCCCGCCATCAACCTGCATGCCGAAGAGTTCTACGGTTTCGTGCTGCTGCTTTGCGTCACGTACTGCATCTGCGCGCTCTTCACCTCCGGCTTTCAGGGCACGGGGGCCAAGGGCTACTTCACGTTCGTCAAAAAGCAGTGCACGGTGCCCTTCTTTGTCGTGGCGGCGCTCATCGTCACAGCGCTCGTCGGCGCGCTGACGTCGTGGGTCGTGCTGCGAGCCAAGGACTATCAGGCGCTGCTGCCGATCGACAGCGGCAGCTTTGCAAGCGAAATTGAAGAGGTCTCGTATGACCGCATCCCGATGCTCGACCGCGACAGCGCCGAAAAGCTCGGCGACCGCAAGCTCGGCGAGCTGGCCGACATGGTCTCGCAGTTCG
>ERZ1106943.3401-NODE-3401-length-12151-cov-3.079696_pt1 | contig 12151 bp, 13 predicted proteins | sample MGYA00403671_ERZ1106943 | MGnify/ENA primary metagenome ERZ1106943 (study PRJEB35170, sample SAMEA104062427) | human gut metagenome | biome: human gut; feature: human-associated habitat; material: faeces | place: Denmark | collected 2012-06-14 ...
CATCTTTTTCTGTAAGGAATGTGCTGCCTTTAATAATATCGATCAGTTTGTACTTTGTCCGGAAGATGCATTTATCAATGCTGACCGGATCTGCGAATACATCCCTGACGGTTTTTCCATTTTCATTCTGTCTGGTAAAATATGGGGTAAGATTTGACTGCGGATCTGTATCGATTACAAGAACCCGCTTCCCCTTTGACGCCATATTATAGGCGAGATTTGCTGCTGACGTGGTTTTTCCAACGCCACCCTTACAATTATGCACTGCAAAAACTTTCATATCTTTCATATTCTTCATCCTCTCTTTTCTCTATTTCTCTTGTTTTTTTAGCATGTCCAAATCACTGGAAGAGCCACCTTCCGGATCCAACAGCATATCTAACGACATCTGTCGGTAATTTGATTTTGGGACTGCTCTGCTTTTTTTCTTTGCCTCCGCAGCTTTATACTGCGTTCTGCTTACGATGTCTACATTTGACATTCTGGAATCGTATAATTTTTTTAATTCCTGTAGACCGTTTTTTCTTCTGCGCTCTAAGGTCGTGCTCGACACCCCGCGCTTCTTCGCATTACATTCCACCTCCTTGTATGGAAGATCCTTCACATATAGATCTGAAAGGATCCTCTTATCATCTATATTTAATGCCGAATAACAGCACCAAATCCGGTTGATCGTTTCCTGCTCTTCTACGAGCCGGTTCATTTCTACCCGGATTTCCATGGATTGTGCCCGCAATAATTGGAAATGACGCAACATAATGTCCGTCAGATCCTTCTTGTCAGAACTTCTGCCACCGCCTATATTTTCATGGGCACTGCCAAAAGTAGCCGACTTTATTGCTTCATCTGAATTGTCCATTTCCTGATATAACTCCAATAGCCGATCATGGATAGCAGCTAACAAGCCCTGCCTATCCTTTAAAACCCTTTTAATGTATTCATCTGTAATAACGTCCCACATCTAAAACTCTCCTGATTTTCTATCCTGCCTCGTTTCCACTCCCCAGACATTCCTCTATTACAACTGCCACATGTCCTGCTGCTTCTACGCGCGAAGAAAATCTAGTCATATCTATCAAATTTTGTTGCAACAATGTTTCAGCAATTTGCATGATTATTTCCTTATTTTTTTTCATCACCATCTGCCACTTCCTTATCTCGCAATGCAGAGAGATAGCCGAGTGCCATTGCCTGTCCCTCCTTTGACATCTGCGAAAAAATCTCTGAAATTTTCTTTCCGTCTTTTATATCTTTTTCAGATAAGTTCTTGCTCATATTTCGCCTCTTTCCTGTAATCTTTGCTTACATTATATGTGTCAATGAATACATTGTCAACTAAATAAAAACTGATCGGTTACTACTGCATATCTTTTATGGTATGTGACTCCTTCTCCTTTTCCAGCTTGTTACGCCTCGCTAATTCGTTTTCTGCTCCAGCAATATATCCAGCTATCATAAATTGTTGTTCCGCATCCAATTTCGGAAAAGCGCTTGCAATTCTTTTAACCATTTCTTTATTCTGATTATCCAATTTTCACCGCCTCCATGTTTAATCTATAAACATATTAGTTTATTATATGTACATTGTCAATACCTTTTTGTTTATTAATTAAACTTAATTATATTGCATTTTAGTATTACGAATGTTATGCTAATAAAAACAAGTTTTAGGAGGTACCTATGACCATAAATGAAAGAGTAAAATTAGTCAGAAAAGATCTTAACCTTACAATGGAGAAATTCGGAGAACAAATCGGATTAAAAAAAGCTGCTGTAAGTGTAATAGAAAATGGAAAATGTTCAGTTACCGAAGCTAATATACGATCAATTTGTCGGGAATTTAATGTTGACTATACTTGGCTTACTCCCGGAACAGGGAAAATGTATGTTGATACAGATCAATCTTTTTTTAATAAAATTGATTTAATAATGGCCGGAGAAAATGAATTTCATAAAAATCTAATTAAATATGCTGTAAACTTAGATATAAAAGAACTGGAAACTATTCAAAATATGATCAATGAGTTTCTTGAAATGAATAAAAAGAAAAAACATGAATTATAAATAGAGCCGCATAAGAAATAGTCAAATACTATTGGTTTATCTGCTTTATCTTCGCTCTTACCTTTGTCGTGTTACTGACCATCAACATGCGTTCCATGCCCGTTATCGTCATAGGGGTATTGTTTCTGCTCGCAAAAATCGCGGAACACCAAAATTCTGTGATCAAAATCCTTGTGTTTTATAATTCCGGTATCCATGACCGCCACACCAACGCCGGAGCCGATATACCCGGCTCTGTGTGCAAAATCCGCATGGATTTCCCTCACTGTCCGATCCATCTTGTAGCCTTTCCCGTCACTGCCTTTACTTTTATTTTATGCGCATGGAAAAGATACCGTCACCAAACCCGGTAAAATCAAAAAAAGGATGCCGCCTTTTATAAAGACAGCATCCCTTATTCTTTTTATTGATTAAGCGTTTGCACTCTTTCCTGCATCTGCCGGTACATCCTTGATGGAGAAGCTGATTCTTCCCATCTTATCTTTCCCAAGGCAGATAACGGTAACTACATCGCCCAGTGTGAGGACATCTTCTACGTGGTTGATTCTTTCTTTCGCGATCTTGGAAATATGAACCATACCTTCTTTTCCCGGCGCGAACTCCAGGAATGCGCCGAATTCTTTGATACTTACGACTTTTCCGGTAAGGATCTGTCCTTCTTCAAAGTCAGTCGTGATGATTTTCACCATATCGATGGCTTCTTCGATCTTTGCCTTGTCCGTACCACAGATAGAAACAGCACCGTCATCGTTGATATCGATCTTGACACCGGTACGGTCAATGATCTCGTTGATGGTCTTTCCTTTCTGTCCGACTACATCACCGATCTTGGACGGATCGATCACGATCTGCTCGATCTTCGGTGCGTACACATTTACTTCTTTTCTCGGCTCTGCGATCGCCTTGGACATAACCTCATCCATGATGTAAAGTCTTGCCTCTCTGGTTCTGCGGATCGCTTCCTCTACGATCGGTCTGGTCAGTCCGTGGATCTTGATATCCATCTGGATCGCAGTGATACCGTCATGTGTTCCGGTTACCTTAAAGTCCATATCACCGAAGAAGTCCTCAAGTCCCTGGATATCGGTGAGTACCAGATAATCGTCATCGGTATCTCCGGTCACAAGACCGCAGGAAATTCCGGCTACCATTTTCTTGATCGGTACCCCGGCTGCCATCAGTGACATACAGGACGCACAGGTGGAAGCCATGGAAGTAGAACCGTTGGATTCGAAGGTCTCGGAAACCGCACGGATCGCATACGGGAACTCGTCCACACTCGGAAGTACCGGGATCAGCGCACGTTCTGCGAGCGCACCATGACCGATCTCACGTCTTCCCGGTCCTCTGGAAACCTTGGTCTCACCAACGGAATATGACGGGAAGTTGTACTGATGCATATAACGTTTCTCTGTGATATTTTCATCCAGTCCGTCGATTTTCTGTACTTCAGAAAGCGGAGCAAGCGTAACAACGTCACAGATCTGCGTCTGTCCGCGCTTGAACATTGCGGAACCGTGTACTCTCGGGATCAGATCCACTTCTGCGGACAGCGGGCGGATTTCATTGATCGCACGTCCATCCGGGCGTTTGTGATCCTTTAAGATCATCTTGCGCACGGTCTTTTTCTCATACTGATAGATTGCCTCGCCAAGGATCGCAAGCCACTCCTCGTTCTCCGCGAATGCCTCTTCCAGACGTTCTGTGATCTTATTGATATTTTCTTCTCTTACCTGTTTTTCATCGGTAAATACCGCTTCTTCCATCTCTTCCGGCGGAACCAGTTCCTTGATCGCCGCGAACATTTCTTCCGGAATCGCGCAGGAAGTATATTCATGCTTCGGCTTTCCGACTTCCGCAACGATCTGGTTGATAAATGCGATCAGTGTCTGGTTTACTTCATGGCATTTGTAGATTGCCTCGATCATCTTATCTTCCGGGATCTCATTTGCTCCCGCCTCGATCATAATGACCTTCTGGGAAGTAGATGCAACGGTCAGTTTCAAATCGCCTTCATCCCACTGTTTCTGGGACGGATTTACGATAAATTCTCCATCGATCATACCCATCTGTGTCATTGCGCACGGACCGTCAAACGGGATATCGGAAATCGTCGTCGCGATCGCAGCGCCAAGCATGGCAACGATCTCCGGACGGCATTCCGGATCTACGGACATGACCATATTATTTAATGTGACATCATTGCGGTAATCCTTCGGGAAAAGCGGACGCATCGGACGGTCAATAACACGGGATGTAAGCACTGCATTTTCAGATGCCTTTCCCTCTCTCTTATTGAATCCACCCGGGATCTTTCCAACCGCGTACATTTTTTCTTCAAATTCTACGCTGAGCGGGAAAAAGTCGATTCCCTCTCTCGGTTTCTCCGATGCGGTAGCGGTAGATAACACTGTGGTATCACCATAGCGCATAAAAGCCGCTCCGTTCGCCTGTGCGCAGACCTTTCCGATCTCTACCGTAAGGGTTCTGCCTGCAAGTTCCATAGAAAAACTCTTAAACATATCTTTTCTCCTTTTCGCCTGTTCTGTCTGTTTTATTCTGACAGAAGTAACCGAAACTACTGAACAACCCATGACGTTCATACACTGTTCAGTGGTCTCGGAACTGTACTTCTGCCGTATATAATAAAGGATCTCTCCTGTATTATCAAAACGAAAACAGGGCGGAAACACTCCGCCCTATCTACCGGTCTATTATTTTCTCAGACCTAAACGTTCAATTAAAGAACGATATCTTTCAATATCGGTTTTCTTTAAGTATGCCAGTAAACCACGTCTCTGACCTACCATCTTTAAAAGACCTCTTCTGGAATGATGATCCTTCTGGTTCTCTTTTAAATGCTCGGTAAGCTCATTGATTCTGGCTGTTAAAAGCGCTACCTGTACTTCCGGTGATCCGGTATCTCCAGGTGTTCTTCCGTATTCAGCAATAATAGCCTGTTTCTTTTCTTTTGCTAACATGTGTTAGTCCTCCTTATGATTTGATCGCCCGTCTTACGCATGATACTCAGTAAAAGGTCGGAGTGTCCATCTACCGAATATGGGCTGTAAACTCATGCCAAATTATTGTAACATAGTTATATTTCGTTGTAAACAAAAATTTTATCGGATCCTAATTTAAAATGCGCACAACACACACCGGATTCCGGTAACTTGCATTAGAGATCTTGATTCCGGTCTTCGGTGAGCTGGCATGTACGACCTGACCGTTTCCGATATAGATACCGACATGATTGATGCCTCTGCCATTGCCGTAGAAGAAAAGATCTCCCGGCTGTGCCTCCGAAGCACTGATCTTCGTTCCGCATCCCGCCTGTGAAGCCGCATGGTGCGGAAGTGAGATTCCGTATTTCGCATAGACAGACAGAACAAAGCCCGAGCAGTCCGCTCCGTTTGTAAGGCTTGTCCCGCCCCAGACATACGGATTACCGACAAACTGTGTCGCGTATGAAACCAGTGATACCCGGACATCGGAAACACCCTGTCCGTATTTTACCTCCGTCATGGTCATTGCTTTCTGCAATTCTGATGAAATAGATACATATTCTTTGCTGACGTATCCCTCATCTCCGTCCATGTCGACCTTTACCCAGTCCCCGAGATCTTCCAAGACCTCAAGTTCCTCCCCCATCGGCATCAGGGAAAGGATCGTACACTCGGTATTCGGCTGTTCTCTGACGTAAAGCGTCTCTGTCGTAACCGTTGCCACGGTGGACATGACCTCGGCCGCTCTCGCCTTTGCCGCGTCTCCGGTCATCAGGTATTCACCCTTGACATAACCGTTTACATCTCCGGACTGGATCTGATACCACTCGCCCTCAACCTGTAAGATCTCACATCCGGCGTCCTTTGGCATCTTTCCGACGATGTCGGAAGATTCATCCGCAGATGCTCTGACATTTAAGGTAGAGTCTACATTCGCGATACCAAGATTGGTATATCCACAGACCGGATCGGCCGCTGCCGCTGCCTCTTCCTGTTCTGCTGTATCCTCAGAAGCCTCCGCTGTCTGTGTCTGTTCCGCTTCATCCGTCACTGCATCTGCCGCATCCGTCTCTCCGCCTGCGGCTTCCGCCTGTGCCGCCATAGCCGGCAACGCACGCACATCTGCTGATGTAACCGTATCGATCCCGGACTTTGTGACGTTCACCTCATCCTCTTCCATATATGTCGAAAGCTGTGCGCAGATCCCGGCATTCAATCCTGTTACCGGTGCGGCTCCTGCCGACATGGTTCCAGACATAAAAAAAATGGAACCTGCACATCCGATTGCTATCACTCTTGCAAATCTTTTTTTCATGAATAAAAGCCTCCTGTAAAACATTACGCTATTTTCATTTTACTTTACTAATTTAAAAGTATAGCAATCTTTTTTAACACCGTCAACATATTTTTGTAACATTTATGTAACAATTATTCAGAAGCCGCCGAATCACCCAGAAACGACCGGCAGAAAGCAATGTCTTTTTCCATCTGCACTTTTAATTCCGAAACGTTCTGAAATTTCTGTTCCTCACGCACCCATTTGAGCAGGCTGACCTTTGCGTGTTTTCCATAAAGATCCCCATAAAAATCAAACAGGTTGGTCTCCACACCAACCGGATTGTCTCCGGCGATCGTTGGCTTGCATCCGATATTGGTGATCCCGTTGTACCGCTTTCCATCGATCTCAACCCGCGCGGCATATACGCCAAACGGCGGCAGCAGTTTTTCCTGCGGCGGCAGCAGATTGATCGTCGGAATCCCGATCGTTCTGCCGATCTGGTTTCCGTGTACGACCGTTCCCTGTACGAAATAGGCATATCCAAGCAAAAGCTCTGCCTTTTCCATATTTCCGGCGGCAATCTCTTCACGGATAAACGTACTGCTGATATCGCGCCCCTCATACTGCATCTTGTCCACGATCTGTGCCTCGTAATGATACTCCGGCGCATATTTTTGTAACATACGGTAATCTCCGCGCCGTTGGTATCCGAAGCTGCAGTCTGTACCGGCAACGATACAGCGGATCGAAAGCTGCTCCACAATTTTTTTTAGGAATTCTTCCGCCGGCATATGCATGATTTCTTCGGTAAACGGGCACTCGATCAGATAATCGATACCGATCTGCTCAAAGAGATGCATTTTTTCCTCGTTGGTCGTAAGCACCCGTGCCGCGTCCTGTTCCAAAGATTTTTTCGGCGGTACATCAAATGTAAAAATGACCGCCTTCATCCCTTCTTTTTTCTTTTGAAAGACATAATCCATGAGCAGTTCATGTCCACGGTGCAGTCCGTCAAATTTTCCAATGGACAGTACCGTCGGCTCTGCCACATGAAAATCAAGTCTGCCTTTTATGTACTCCATACTTCTGTCCTATTCCATAAAAATTTTCACCGGCTTTAAAGTAAGTCCGGCATCATCGATACGGTAAATTCCGATAAACGCTCCGTTCCAGTCGTATACCCGGACCGGTTCAGCGGAACCGTCTGCGCGGTAATCCGAAAAACACGAAAGCGCCATACGGTTTCCGTTGTAGAGCATTTTTTCATACTCCGGCTTTGCCGTGACTGCCGGATACTGCGCAAATATCGAATCTATCGGCCGGATTGCGGAATCTATCGTCCCGTCCTTTGCCATCTGCTCGATCTGCGAAAGCGTAAAGGACTGCTCCAGCGTAAAGTCCGCCACCCGCGTGCGCACCAGGGATTCCACACAGCCGCCACAGCCAAGTGCCTCTCCGATATCCTCACACAGTGTCCTTATATAAGTTCCCCGTGCGCAGGAAACCCGAAAGCTCACTCTCGGCAGCGCGATCTCTTTTATCGTAATCTCATAGATCATCCGCTTTCTCGGCTTGCGCTCCACCGTAACGCCTGCTCTTGCCAGATCACACAGTTTTTTTCCGTCCACTTTCAATGCCGAATACATGGGCGGAATCTGTTCGATCTCACCGACAAAACGCTGCATGACCGTGCGCACTTCCTGCTCTGTCACAGTCACGTCCTTTTCTTCAAGCACAGTTCCCGAAATATCCAGTGTATCTGTTTTCTTTCCAAGCAGCAATACCGCCTCATATTCCTTGTCCTTGTCGGTCAAAAGCTCGCAGACTTTTGTCGCCTTGCCAAGGCACACCGGCAGGACTCCGGTTGCGTCCGGATCTAAGGTTCCGGTATGTCCGATCTTTTTCTGACCGAGGATACCTCTTAATTTTGCAACTACATCAAAGGAAGTAAAACCCTTTTCCTTCCTCACATTTATGATTCCATTTTTCATGATCCAAGTTCCAGTTGTTGTTCTATTTCCGCAAGAAGAATGTCACGAATCTCCGAAATCGAGCCGTACATGGTAACTCCCGCCGCGCGTATATGTCCGCCGCCGCCGAATTTCATCGCGATCTTCGCAACATCGACCTCACTTTGGGAACGCATGCTGACTTTATAGCCGTGTTCTTCTGTCTCGTACAGAAAAACAGCGACCTCCACATCCTTTGTCACGCGGAGCTGATTTACAATGCCGTCCAAATGCTTTGGCAGCACATCAAATGCTTTCATATCCGCATCCGTCACCGCAGTAAAGATCACTTTCCCATCCAGATGCAGCGTACTGTCCATCAGGGCTTTTCCCATGATCCGGTTCTGATTGTAGGTCTTCTCATAAAAAGTCTTATCTACAATAGAGGTAAAATCAATTCCCATTTCCATGAGCTTTCCGGCGATCGCCATTGTTTTCGCGGATGTGCAGGAATACTGGAATACTCCGGTATCATGCACGATCCCGACATAAATGCACTCTGCGATCTCTTTTGTGATCTTTTCTTCCTCGATCAGTTCAAAGACCAGTTCGCTGGCGGAACTCGCTTTCGGGAAAATATAATTTTTATCCGCAAATCCCGTATTGCTCACATGATGGTCGATACATACGGTCTTTTTTGCCTCTTCAAAATATACCGCAGCATCTCCGAGTCTTGCAGTATCTCCACAATCCAGCATGATAAAAAGATCATACGCCGGCATCTGCGGATATTCACTTTTGATTTTTTCGGAATTTTTTAAAAATTTGAAAATATTCGGAATCGGCTGTAAATACAGATCCACCTGTATCTGTGGAGCGTATGTTTTAATATAATTATAAACAGCCAGGCAGGAGCCTACGCAGTCTCCATCCGGTCTTACATGACCGGCGATCGCTACGGTTCCCACCCCTTCTAACTGGGATTTTAAATTCTCCATCAGCTTCCCTCTTATTCTTCTCTGCTCTTTGCTTTGCTCTCGTCCTGTTCGCATACATCATCGATCATTTTGGACATATTGACACCATATTCGATCGACTGATCCATAATAAAGCGGATCTGCGGTGTATTTCGCAGATTAACGCTCTTCGCCAGTTCCCGGCGGATATATCCTTCCGCGCTGGTAAGCCCGGCAAGCGTATCCTTCTGGGATTTTTCATCCCCGAGGACACTGATGTATGCTTTTGCGCTCTTTAGATCCGGCGCAACTTCAACCGCGACAACGCTGGTCATCGGGTTGATACGCGGATCCTTGATCTCGCTGCGGATAATGTTGGACAGTTCACGATGCACTTCCTCATTGATCCGCATATTTTTCATACTGTTCTTGCGCATGGTTTCTCCTTTTTTTACTCAAATCTATCTCGGAACTTCGACCATCTTATATGCTTCTACCAGATCCAGTTCCTGAATTTCATTAAATCCTTCAAATACAAGACCACATTCATAGCCTGCTTTTACTTCCTTCACATCATCTTTAAAACGCTTTAAGGATGCGAGATCACCTTCAAAGATCTGCTCGCCCTCTCTGCTGATACGCACTTTGCATCCACGTTCAAACTGGCCGTCCAGCACATAGGAACCAGCGATCGTTCCGACACCGGAAGCCTTAAACAGCTGACGGATCTCGGCATGACCGATCACTTTTTCCTCAAAGATCGGATCTAACATACCCTTCATTGCTGCCGCAACGTCTTCGATCGCGTTGTAGATAACCTTATACAGTCTTACATCAACGCCCTCACGGTCTGCGGTTGCCTTCGCCTGCGGATCCGGTCTGACATTGAAACCAATGATGATCGCGTTAGACGCAGACGCCAGGATGACATCCGACTCGTTGATCGCGCCGACACCACCATGGATGATCTTTACAACAACTTCCTCGTTGGAAAGTTTGACAAGACTCTGTTTTACTGCTTCCACAGAACCCTGTACATCCGCTTTTACGATGATATCCAGCTCTTTGACATTACCGGACTGGATCTGTGAGAACAGATCATCCAGCGACATTCTGGAGCGTGTCTCTTCCAACAGTTTTTCTCTGTCCTGAGATACATAGGTCTCTGCAAAGCTTCTCGCGTCTTTTTCGTTGTCCATTGCGATGAATGTTTCACCCGCAGCCGGAACATTGTTTAAACCGATGATCTCTACCGGCGTGGAAGGTCCTGCCTCTTTTACGCGTCTTCCCTTGTCATCTACCATGGCACGCACTTTACCGTACGCGCTTCCGCATGCGATCGGTTCGCCGACTTTCAACGTACCTTTCTGTACCAGTACGGTTGCTACCGCACCTCTTCCTTTATCCAGTTTCGCCTCGATCACAACACCTCTTGCCTTACGCTTCGGATTTGCCTTTAACTCGCATACCTCAGCGGTAAGAAGGATCATCTCAAGCAGCTGGTCGATTCCTTCTCCGGTGCGTGCGGATACCGGAACAAAGATCGTGCTTCCGCCCCAGTCTTCCGGGATCAGTTCGTATTCTGAAAGCTCCTGTTTTACACGCTCGATATTTGCGCTCGGCTTATCGATCTTGTTGATCGCAACAATGATCTCGATTCCCGCTGCTTTCGCATGGTTGATCGCTTCGATGGTCTGCGGCATAACACCGTCATCCGCAGCGACAACAAGGATTGCGATATCTGTGGAATTCGCGCCACGCATACGCATTGCGGTAAATGCCTCATGTCCCGGTGTATCCAGGAATGTGATCGTCTGTCCGTTGCAGCTTACCACAGACGCACCGATGTGCTGTGTGATACCGCCTGCCTCACGGTCTGTCACTTTGGTTGAACGGATCGCGTCAAGAAGGGATGTTTTACCATGATCAACGTGTCCCATAACACATACAACAGGTGGACGCGGAACCATTTTGCTCTCATCCTCTTCGTCCTCTTTTAAGAGTTCTGCGATCACATCGATCTTTTCTTCCGGTTCGCAGATGCAGTTGAATTCAAGCGCGATCTCTTCCGCTGTCTCATAATCCACATCCTGGTTTACCGTAACCATCTGTCCTTTTAAGAACAGCTTCTTCACGATCACGGATGCCTGCACTTTCATCTTATCCGCAAGCTCTTTGATGGTCAGATGTTCCGGAAGTGTGATCGTTTTGATCTCCTCCTCTGCCGCTTTCTGCTGCGGTGTCTGCGGCTGCTGGTTTCTCTTCTTGTGGCCGCTGTGCTTCTCCAGGTTTACATAATTTTCCTGTCTCTTACCAAGCTTATCATGTTCCTGTTTCTTTGCATTTCCTCTGCGGTTGGTATCACGGCTCTCCTTGCGAAGTTCTTCCGGTGCTGCCTTCACCGCGTCTTTATTGAATTTTGAAATCTCCTGCTCTAATTTTCCACGGTATTCGCCTCTCTGACGATCCTGGCCGTTTCTGCGGTTTCCGTTGCCGCCACGGTCATTTGCGCCACCCGGACGATTGTTGGAATACGGTCTTGCGCCACCACGGTTTCCGTTATCCGGACGTCCATTTCTGTCTCCGCGTCCACCCTGCTGACGGTCTCCGTAATTTCTCTGTTCGCCGTTACGGCCACCCTGCGGGCGGTTATTGTTGTAGCGTCCGCCACGGTTTCCATCCTGGCGTGTATTGTTGTCGCGTGTATTATTATCACGCGTATTCTCGCGAACATTTTCTGCAGGTCTTGCGTTTTCATTTTTTACTGTTTCCCCGGCCGGAGCACCCTGCGGCTTTCCGTTCTGCTGCGGTCTTGCTGCCGCATTCGGATTCTGCGGACGTCCGTTTCCGTTTCGCTGCATACCGGTTCCCTGTGTGCGGTAACCCTGCTGTCTTCTG
>ERZ1106943.3402-NODE-3402-length-12151-cov-2.822999_pt1 | contig 12151 bp, 10 predicted proteins | sample MGYA00403671_ERZ1106943 | MGnify/ENA primary metagenome ERZ1106943 (study PRJEB35170, sample SAMEA104062427) | human gut metagenome | biome: human gut; feature: human-associated habitat; material: faeces | place: Denmark | collected 2012-06-14 ...
AGTCATCAAGATTTATATTCTGAAAACGTTTCTCTATCCCTGCGTTCAGAATATTTTCCTCTGAAAAATCCGACTGATCTGCAATAAATCTTCTGCACATTTCCTCATATCTTGGATTTTCCTGTTCTCTCTCTCTATTAAGAGCACGACTCAGTCTTTCTCCATCTTCTACCTGGACATAAACAGGACAGACTGCATCTTCCCCATAGTATTTACGCATCTTTTTAAATGACTCCAGAGTACCGATTCCCAGATAATCGGAATCTGCAAGGTTCACCTGACCATCATCTGCAGTGAAATAAGTCCATATCCCATAAACCGTATGATATGCTCTCTCCTCGATAAGATTTCCATTTTTTCTGAATTCTTCCAGTTTTCCGTCATCTACAAAATAATAATTTTTTCCATCCTGCTCTCCTGCCCTGATCGGGCGGGTTGTATACAGAATAAGTGTTTTCAGATTCAATTCTTTATGTGCGGCCAGAAGTGAATAGATTCTGTCTTTTCCGGATGCACTCTTTCCCATGATGTAAAAAATCTTTCCCATATCTGTTATGTTATTCCTTTGCCGGACTGTATTCTTCCTGTCCAATTTCATTTCGGGCAGCTACGCAGATTGTTTCAGCAGATGTATCACTGAGTCCCTGTACTTCCAGCCCCTGTTCCATGTATCTTCTCACATTTCTTACAAATTGTCCAGTTATCTGCTCTCCCGGCACAATAATCGGAATTCCGGGCGGATACAGATAAGCAAACTCTGCACTGACTTTGCCAACACTTTCTTTCAGAGAATATCGCCTTTGCTGCGCATCCACTGCCTGAGAAATTGTCATAAGCTGTGTCATTCTCGCATGAGAAGTATGATACTGCGATTCCTCCGACTCATCTGTTTGCTGTATCTCTGCATCAATCTCTTCAATTGCAGTACACAGTCTCTCAAATCCCTCTTCTGTATCTCCCACTGCTGCAATTCCAAGAACATATTTCTCAGCCGCCATTTCCATTTCAATGTGATATCTGTCACGAAGTATCTGATGGAGAAGGTGTCCGTTAACAGAAGTTCCGACTGTGGAGAACAACAGCTTGGATCTGTCAAAATCATAGATTCCACTGCCTTCGATCATAGAACCTTCGATCAGTTTTATTTTTTCACACTTTGAAAGACGCTGTCTGGCCTTCTCCAGATTGAAGGTAAATTCACGAAACATTTGCTGCCCGTCTTTTCTCAGTTTATCCATACATGCATCCATACTCGCCATCAGAATATACGACGGACTGCTGGTCTGGTAAATCCCCATAAATCTCTTTATCTTTTCCACATCTGCCATATCACTGCATATATGAAGCACCGCCGTCTGAGTCATAGATGGCAGCGTTTTATGGAAACTCTGTATTACAATGTCAGCTCCCAGATCAGCAGCAGACACCGGAAAATATTTAGAATAATGAAGATGTGCACCATGTGCTTCATCCACAATAAGAGGAATCTTATGTCTGTGTACAACTTCTGCAATTGTCTTTATATCAGACACAACGCCGTCATATGTAGGCGAAGTAAGCAGAAAAGCCTGCACATCCGTATTTTCTTCCAGATATCTTTCCACACGTTCAGGGGAAATTCCTCCGTTTATCCCCAGTCTCTGATCTTCATGTGGATAAATATAGACCGGCTGAAGCTCACGTAAATACAATGCATGGTAAACAGCCTTGTGACAGTTCCTCGCGACAAGTATCTTCCCACCTTTATTTACACTTGCACTGACTGCTGCCAGAAGAGCCGCCGTACTTCCATTTACACTGAAGAAACATTTCTTTGTCCCATAAATCTGAGCTGCATATTCCTGTGCTTCTTTCAAAATTCCTTCCGCATGATGAAGATTGTCAAATCCTGAAATCTCTGTAATATCTCTCTCAAAAAGAAAATCATCTGCTGAAGATGCCCGGTTTCTCTTATGCCCCGGCATATGAAACGGATAATAGTCAGACTGCCCATAGCTTTCTAATTTTTTATATAATCTTTCCATTTTTTTCCTTTTTATACTATTGTGCCAACAAGTTGATTTCTCGAACAATCTTGCGTTCCAAATTTCCCACTGATTATTGCCTTTTCGTGCCTGAAATATGGAACTTCCCTGATTCAGTTAAACTTTAAATCTGTATCCTACGCCCCAGATTGTTTCAATATACTGAGGTTTTGCAGTATTAAATTCAATTTTCTCCCGGATCTTCTTGATATGGACAGTGACTGTTGCAATATCTCCCACAGATTCCATATCCCAGATTTCCCGGAACAACTCTTCCTTGGTAAACACTCTGTTCGGATTCTCTGCAAGGAAGGTAAGCAGATCATATTCCTTGGAAGTAAATGTTTTCTCCTCTCCGTTTACCCATACGCGGCGTGCAGTCTTATCAATCTTGATCCCGCGGATCTCCACAATATCATTTTTGCGTACATTGGAACCGATCAGACGATTATATCTGTCCATATGTGCCTTGACTCTGGCTACCAGTTCACTTGGACTGAATGGTTTTGTCATGTAATCATCTGCCCCCAGTCCCAGACCTCTGATTTTATCTATGTCATCTTTCTTTGCAGATACCATGATGATAGGAGTATTTTTTTCCTGTCTTACCTGCCTGCAGATATCAAAGCCATCCACTTCCGGAAGCATCAGATCCAGAATAATCAGGTCAAACTCCTCATTCAGCGCACGCGTCAGTCCGGTGTCTCCTCTGTTGCAGATTTCAACTTCAAATCCGGAAAGCTCCAGATAATCCTTCTCCAGATCTGCAATTGCCTCTTCATCTTCTATAATTAAAATCCTGCTCATTTCATTGGTACCTCCTGATACTTTCTAAGTACAAAATACATAATTGTGCCGATTCCAAGCCTGCTTGTTGCCCAGACCTTTCCTCCATGATCCTCCAGGATCTGCTTTACAATGGAAAGCCCGATTCCGCTTCCACCCTTGGATGAATTTCTGGACACATCTGTTCTGTAAAAACGATCAAAAATAGACGGCAGATCCTTTGCTGCAATTCCCTTTCCATTATCTTCAATTTCAACCTGAATAAAATCTCCCACATCCTTTATGCGAATCTGGATGATACCTTTCGGTTTATCCATATATTTGATAGCATTGCTGATAATGTTATGAATAACACGGCGAATCTGTTCTCCATCTGCGATCACCTGCACATTATCCTCAACATAATTGGCATATACCAGTTCAATTCCTCTCGTTTCCAGTTCCAGTCCTACTTCTTCTGCGCAATCACTGAAATAATCTTCTACATTCAGTTTACTGAAAGTATATGGAATTCTGTTGGTATCAATCTTTGAGTAAAAAGTCAGCTCATTGATCAAATGATCCATCTCATTCGTCTTATTATAAATAGTCTTCACATAACGGTCTATTTTCTCCGGCGTATCCGCTACGCCGTCCATAATCCCCTCTACATATCCCTTTACCGCTGTGATCGGCGTCTTAAGATCATGAGAAATATTGCTGATAAGTTCTTTGTTTTCTTTATCCATGAGAACTTTCTCTTCTGCCGATTCCTTCAGCCGCTTTCTCATCTCCTCAAAATCCCGGCAAAGTTCCGAAAACTCATCGTCACCATCTACTTCCAGAACAAAATCAAGATTTCCCTCTTTGATATTCTGAGTGGCTTTCTTTAATTTAACCAGCGGTGTGGCAATACTTCTGTAAATCCATAATCCAATAGATAAAGCTGTGAATACTAATATTACCGTCGCAGTAAACAGCAGATCTTTTGCAATAATCCTTACCTGTGTCTGGCTGTGGGTGGATTCCCCTACTGAAATATCATACACCACTTCCGAGGAATCCTTTGTCTGCTGTGCAAACTTTGTATGACCTAATCCGTACAAAGTTGCCGAAAATAAAAGCAGAGGAACCAGAATACTCATACCGAATCCAACTATAATCCTTGTTTTTAACTTCATCCCGATCATCCTTTATCTGTTGATTTATAAGGTTTCTATAATTTTGCCCTCTGCAAGCATTATATCATAAAGTCTGTTTTACATATCTAAATTTTCTATAAAAAGAACAGGAATCATCTGTCCTGTTCTTTCAGATAATTCCTGTTTTATCCCATTGCACTGCAATTTTTGTGATATTCTGTAATTATTCAGCATTCCACTGTCTGTGCAAGTACTGAACAGTTATGATTTTCTTATTTATTTAAGCAAGGTATTTTTTAAGGTCATCAACTTTATCCAGATGCTCCCATGGAAGGTCTACATCCGTACGTCCGAAATGTCCATAAGCAGCTGTCTGTCTGTAAATCGGTCTTCTCAGATCAAGCATCTTGATAATTCCCGCCGGGCGAAGGTCAAAGTTCTCACGAATGATCTCAACCAGCTTTGTATCAGAAAGTTTACCGGTTCCGAATGTTTCTACGTGGATAGATGTCGGATGAGCAACACCGATCGCATAGGAAAGCTGAATCTCACATTTATCTGCAAGACCTGCTGCAACAATATTTTTTGCAACATAACGTGCAGCATACGCTGCGGAACGGTCTACCTTTGTACAGTCTTTACCGGAGAAAGCACCGCCGCCATGACGTCCGGTTCCACCGTAAGTATCAACGATGATCTTACGTCCGGTAAGTCCGCTGTCACCATGAGGTCCGCCGATTACGAAACGTCCTGTTGGGTTGATGAAATATTTTGTGTTCTCATCTACCATATCTGCCGGAATGATCTCATCGAAAACATATTTCTTAATGTCCTCATGGATCTGCTCCTGAGTTACATCCGGATCATGCTGTGTAGAGCATACTACTGCATCGATACGGTATGGTTTTCCGGCTTCATCATATTCTACAGTAACCTGTGTTTTTCCGTCCGGTCTTAAATACTTTAAGGTACCGTCTTTACGGATCTTCGTTAACTGACGTGCAAGTTTGTGTGCCATGTTGATGGCATATGGCATATATTCTTCTGTCTCATTGGAAGCATAACCAAACTGGATACCCTGATCACCTGCTCCGATGGCATCAATTTCGTCTTCACCCATTTTTGCTTCAAGAGCTTTATCTACGCCAAGAGCGATATCAGCAGACTGTTCATCGATTGCTGTGATAACAGCACATGTATCAGCATCAAATCCATATTTTCCACGTGTATATCCGATTTCACGGATAGTATCTCTTACGATTTTCTGGATATCAACATATGCATTTGTTGTAATCTCACCCATAACAAGTACAAGACCTGTAGTTGTAGCAGTTTCACATGCAACACGACTCATAGGATCTTTTTCCATAAGAGCGTCAAGAATAGCATCGGAAATGGCATCACACATTTTATCCGGATGGCCTTCAGTTACAGATTCAGAAGTAAATAAAATTTTTTCCATTGTGTTCTCCTTTTTTTATTCATTTACAATTGTTTCCAGACCGCAGAATAATCCACAGCCATTTATGTACTGTATCAACAGATTATTTCTCTCTGCTGATACTTTTCCGTTAACAAAAAGAAACAGCCCGAAGTAATCGGACTGTCTGATTATCTCAACAATCCTCTTATTGTTCGATCACTCGCTCAGGTTGGCACCTTCCTACACAAACAGGGGTTGCCGTGGCTTCGCAGATCCTTTGTATCTCCACCACTCTGAATAAAAGGCTATTACTAATTATTAACTTGCATTAATTTTATAGAATTGCTATAAGATTGCTGCACACCATACAATATACTTAACACTTACAAATGTCAAGCAATTTTTTGTATTTTTTATCATCCCACTCTAAGACGGAATTTCTGGATTTCCTTCTCACTGGATACTCTCTCAATCTCAGCACCCAGGGATCTCAGCTTATCTTCAAAATTTTCATATCCTCTCTGGATATATACGATATCATCAACAACTGTGATTCCATCTGCTGCAAGACCTGCAATCACCAGGGCTGCACCTGCACGCAGATCCGGTGCACTTACTCTCGCACCTGTAAACTTCTTTACTCCATCAATGATTGCTGAATTACCTTCAACCTTGATGTTTGCTCCCATACGTGAAAGCTCGTCCGCATACTTGAATCTGTTCTCAAAGATACTCTCTGTTACGATACTTGTTCCTTCTGCAAGGGCAAGTGTAACAGCGATCTGCGGCTGCATATCTGTCGGATATCCCGGATATGGAAGAGTCTTGACATGAGTGCGGTGAAGTCTCTTGCCTGCACGTACACGTACTGCATCATCAAATTCTTCAACCTCACATCCGATCTCCTCAAGTTTGGCAGTTGTTGCCTCAAGATGTTTCGGGATAACATTCTTAACTGTAACATCCCCACCAGTTGCAGCAGCAGCAAACATAAAAGTTCCTGCCTCGATCTGGTCCGGAATGATAGAATACTCTGTACGATGAAGTTTCTCAACACCCTTGATACGGATAACGTCAGTTCCCGCACCCTTGATGTTGGCTCCCATACTGTTCAGGAAGTTCGCAACATCTACAACATGCGGCTCTCTCGCTGCATTCTCGATCGTAGTACGGCCAGATGCCATAGAAGCTGCCATCATAATGTTGATCGTCGCACCTACAGATACAACATCAAGGAAAATATGGCTTCCATGAAGGTTCTCTGTCTCTGCAACGATCGCACCATGAAGGATGTTCACATCTGCACCTAATGCACGGAATCCCTTCAGATGCTGATCGATCGGTCTGCTTCCGATGTTACATCCACCTGGAAGCGGAACCTCAGCGTGTTTGTATTTGCCAAGTAATGCGCCAAGAAGATAATATGACGCACGGATTTTCTTAATATATTCATAATCTACACTGATATCGTTAATTGTAGATCCGTTAATCTTAACGGTAGACCTGTCAATTCGCTCAACCTGAGCTCCTATCCCGGCAATTGCTTCCAACAAAACATTGATGTCTCTTACGTCAGGCAGATTCTCAATAAGAATGGTTTCATCCGTCATGATCGCAGCAGAAAGAATAGCAAGAGCAGCATTCTTCGCGCCACCGATCTCAACTTCTCCTACTAACGGATTGCCACCTTTAATTACATACTGTTCCATAAAGCACCTCTATAATTATTTTCACTCCGCAAGTCGAAGCGAATGCCAGAGATAAATCTCATCCTCAAAATCTGTATTATAACACAGATTTGCCATTTGTAAATAAAAATTTACTCTGTTCCCTTCCGCTTCATCGTCTCTTCAACAATAGTTACTTTGAATTCTCTTCTAGTATTTCCAAAAGATCGTGCAGACTTTCTTCCAAATCTTTCCCTTCTTCGTCCAGCACAACATCTGCATATTTCTCATATAATGGAGTACGTTCTTCGTACAGATCCTTTAATGTCTGACCGTCCTTTAACAGTACGCCTCTGCACTGCAGATTGCCAAGACGCTTTGCAAGGGAATCTAAAGATAATTTCAAATATACAACTGTTCCAATCGACCTCAGATGATTCATAGCCTCTTCACAGTACACTACGCTTCCGCCTGTCGCGATCACAGTATGGTTTACATCAATAGACGCATTGACACGGGTCTCAATTTCCTTGAATCCCATGTATCCTTCTTCTTCAATGATCTCACGCAGACGTCTTCTTTCCTGTTTCTGGATCAGAAGATCCGAATCAAGGAACTGATAGCCTAATACCTTTGCCAGTACAACGCCTATTGTGCTTTTGCCGACTCCAGGCATTCCTATCAATGTTATATTATTCATAAAATGTCCGTTCTCCTGTTTGATTTCTCGCAAATTGCTTAACGCTCATTTTATCATAAATACCTTATTTCTGCAATCCCTCTTTGGAAAGGCTCATTTTTTCGCACTTTTTCTCCGTTTTTTGACACTATAGCCAAATGTGCCCAGTTTCTTTCCAATTCCCAGATATTCTCCATGGGAATATACCATCGGACGTGCGCGGTTAAGATCAAAACGGTTGTTTTCGTCCATGTACTCCTCATCCGCATGTACAGCAAGTACTTCTGCCAGGAACATATCATGAGATCCCAGTTTCTTAACTTCTGTAACACGGCATTCTATAGATACCGGAGATTCTTTGATCATAGGTGCTTTGACAAATTCTGCCTTTTCTCTTGTAAGTCCTGTTTCTTTAAATTTATCAACATCTCTGCCAGAGCGGACACCGCAGTAATCCGTAGCTCTGGTAAGTTTCTCTGTCGTCAGATTGATTACAAATTCTCCCGTTTCCATCAGCATATGATGGGAAAAACGGCTCGGACGAACAGAAATATAAACCATTGGAGGATTTGTGCAGATCGTACCTGTCCAGGCTACTGTTATAATATCATCCTGTCCTTTGCCATCTGTAACGCTCACCATAACCGCCGGGAGCGGATACAGCATATTCCCTGCTTTCCAGGTCTGTTTTGCCATGATTTACAAATCCTCCTGTCTGTCTTTTGCTTTTGTTTTATGCATAATCACCGGACATCTGTGCTGCTTCCATCAGCGGCGGGATCAGCTGTTTCTTACGTGAAACTACACCTTCGAGATAGAATGCATCGTTTTTCGGCTCCATCTTAAATGCATTTTCTGCCATTTCACGGCTTCCCTCTCCATAAAACAGCAGTTCCGTTGACTGTGTCATAATATCCGTCAGCATGAAGTAAACTCTGGTGACACCATGGCGTCCGCATTCGCTTACCATGAACGGCAGCAGTCTTTCTTTGATCTCTTTGAGTTCTTCTGAATCCATGGAACTGATCTGTCCAACACCAAAGTTAATCTCATCCTCAGCAATAAATTTCTTATAATCCTGATAGAAAATTTCTTCCGGTGATTTGTCTTTCAGGTTACTTCCTGCTTTAAACATCTCTTTTGCAAACTGCTCAATATTGATTCCTGCAATAAGTGCCAGCGCACCTGCAGCCATCTTGTCAGATAATGTGCAGGTAGGTGAACGGAACATCAGTGTATCTGAAATAATCGCAGCACAGAGAAGCCCCGCAATACTCGGTGAAATCTCAAGTTTCTGCTCCCCATACATTTCATACAGAATCGTTGCTGTACATCCGACCGGCTGATTTCTGAAAGAAATCGGTACCATAGTTTCCAGAGAACCCAGTTTATGATGGTCAATAATCTCCACGATTTCAGCTTTATCGATATTGTCAACTGCCTGATCTTTCTCATTATGGTCCACAAGTGCTACTTTTTTCCTGTGCATATCCAGAAAATTTCTTCGGGAAATTGTTCCGATACATTTTCCCTTTTTGTTAATTACAGGGAACGCACGATGACGGTGTTTGATCATCTCATTCTGAATATCATCCGTAAAATCCTCTGTATTAAAAGTAACCAGATTATCTGTTTTCATAATATACCGTACAGGAATACTCTGGTTGATCAGTCTTGCGATCGTAAATGTATCATACGGAGACATAATAATTACAATTTCTCTCTCATGAGCAAGCTTTATCACCTTTTCGCTGACTTCAATTCCCATACCAACGATAATACAGCTAACATTCTGCGCAATCGCCTGAAGATGATCCTCTTCTCTGTCTCCCATGATTATCAGGTCATCCGGTTCAATATAGGCTTTGAGCATTTCCGGATTTGCAGTTCCCACCAGAACTTTTCCTTTTGTAAAATATCCATGCTCATTTCCCTCTACTACGGTACCTGCAATTGTCTCGGCAATTCTTCTGTACTGTGTCTTCGCTCTTGACAGCAGATAACTGTCCGTTGTATCCATATAAGTCTTAGCAATATCACCGATTGTGATCAGACCTTCCAGCTGTCCTTCTCTGTCTCTGATTGGAAGAGATACGATACTTTTCTCCATCATCAGATCCCATGCATTTTTCAGGGACATACTCTTATCAGCTTCCGGACTCATACGGATATCCATATCTTTTATCTGTGTTCCAATGTTAGACAGATATCCCGGCGGCTGCATACCGAAACGATTTAACACATATTCTGTCTCTTCATTGATCTGTCCTGCACGCTTTGGAATGTATTTCACCTTCTGAGAAGTCCTGTTTTTGATGTCCGCATAGGCAATTGCTGAACAGATGGAATCCGTATCCGGATTCTTATGACCTATTACAAATATTTTTTCCTGATTTCTCATACAGATTCTAACCTCAATTATCTAATTTAATGTTTGCAAAAAGTGCGCCAAGAGATGTGGAAGCCTCTTCCTTTGAATCTGGAAGCTCGATCACTTCCTCCTCAATTTCCTTAGCCATCATATCTGTTGCCTCTTTGATGCTCAGACTTAATTTTCCATCTTTGACAGCAGTTACTTTTACCTTTACTTTATCTCCAACTGTCAGAACTTCTGACGGTTTCTTAATTCTCTTCTCACAGATCTGTGAAATATGAACCAGACCTGACAGACCATTTCCCAGATCTACGAATGCACCATATGGCTGTAAGCTCTCAACAACACCTTCTGTTACAAGTCCGACCTGCACATTGGAGATTTTTGTTTTTCTCTCCTCTTCTGCTTTTTCTCTTAATATTTCCTTTGCAGAGAGAATTAATCTTCCTTTTTCTTTATCAATATCGAAAACCTGAACCTGGATTGGTTTGTTCAGATATTCGTTTGTATCCTCCACATAATTCAGGGCAAGCTTTGAGGCGGGAATAAATCCACGTACACCTTCTACATAGGCGATCACGCCGCCATTTACAATGCCTTTTACCACCACATCAATTACTTCTTTTGAATCCTTTAATTCTTTCAGCTTATCCCATGCAAGCACATCTGCTGCTTCTGTTCTGGACAACAGAATATTTCCATTTCCATCGTCTTTACTCACAACAGTCGCAGAAACTTCATCTCCCACATTCACCTGTTCCTTTAAAGAAAATCCCGGTTCTCTGCTGTAATCCTCTGCCGGAATAATGCCTTCCGCATAATACTTCAGATCTACCACAACTTCTTTTTCATCTACACTGATGACAGTTCCTGTAAGAATATCCCCTTCTTCAATTTTCTTAAAAGAGGCTTCCAGTTCTGTTTCGTAATCTTTCATTGATTCAGCCATTATCTGTTTTCTCCTTTACCTGGAATAAATGTAACTCTTCTCCATCTGTTACAGGATACTGAACAGTTACAAATAAAGTATATCATGTCAGCTATTTTCAAACATTATAACACAATCACTTTAATAATGGAAATCTGAATTTTCATACAGATAGTTCACACAAACGGATATTTATATGTTACAATAATATCATCAACCAACTATAGCAAATCTATAAACAAGTCCCCTGTGAGATTACAAAAATCAACGGGGAACTGCCTGTATCAGGAAAGGATATTATTATACATGAATTATGATTCTGTCCCCTTGAGGGATTTTAAAGAACTGAATGACTGGGAGACAGTTATTTTTGTCTATCAGTCTGCCCTTAAACAGGTAGAAACAAAGATTGATATTCTAAACGGTGAATTTCAGCACAGACATAAATACAATCCGATCGAACATGTAAAATCCAGAATCAAAACTCCGGAAAGCATTGTAAAAAAACTGAAACGACATGGATATGAATCCAGTATCGAGAACATGGTACGCTATGTAAATGACATCGCAGGAATCCGTATCAGCTGTTCCTTTACATCTGATATCTATCTGATCGCAGACATGATTTCCAAACAAAATGACCTGACGATCCTTGCAAGACGTGATTATATGAAAAATCCTAAAAAGAGCGGTTACCGCAGTTATCATATGCTGGTTACCACACCGGTCTTTCTCTCCGACAGTATCATTGATACCAAAGTAGAGATTCAGATCCGCACAGTTGCACAGGATTTCTGGGCGACTCTGGAGCATAAGATGCATTACAAATTTGAGGGAGACGGACCTGACTATATCACAAAAGAATTAAGAGAATGTGCGCGATATGTAGCAGAACTGGATACCCGCATGGAAGAACTCAATAATGAAATCCAGAAATATGGAAAATTATCAGATAAAAAATAAAAAATCCCCATAAAACGAGGAGTGCCCCGGCAGTGGTTTACCGGGGCGATTATTATGAAAAAATTTATGTGTAATGAAGAACATTACAACGTCTGTTAGTGAAGTTCTCTTCGAACTGTACTTATAATAACAGTCGATTATGAACTTTTTATGAACAAATGGTGAAGTTTCCGTATATTTGCACAA
>ERZ1106943.3406-NODE-3406-length-12140-cov-4.094911_pt1 | contig 12140 bp, 11 predicted proteins | sample MGYA00403671_ERZ1106943 | MGnify/ENA primary metagenome ERZ1106943 (study PRJEB35170, sample SAMEA104062427) | human gut metagenome | biome: human gut; feature: human-associated habitat; material: faeces | place: Denmark | collected 2012-06-14 ...
TTCAAGAGTATAGATGAATGCAAATATCCTATACCAAATAGTAGTAAAGGGGTATATATGTATTTTGGTGGGGCAGATGTTAGTGGTTTAGCATTTTCATGTGAAGCACACGATAAATCTTTTTCGTTCAGAAGTAGTGTAGTGACGGTAGATAAATTATGTAAATGTCAGGTCGATGTACTTGGAAATGTTTCATTTGTAAAGAATGAGAAACGCATGACATTTAATTAGTTTTTGGGAGGTATATATGGGATATCGTAACATAAAGATTGACAGTTCTATGGGTCTGTATATCAAAAACGAGCAGCTGGTTATAGGCGAAAAGGGCGTCAGTTTTCCGCTGGAGGATATTAACTGCGTTCTGATAGAAAATCGGGCTGTTACGATATCAGCATATATGCTTTCGGAGTTTGCAAAACAGGGAATTGCATTGTACGCTTGCGATGAAAAACATCTTCCAAATGCGGTTCTTCTTCCGATGGCGAAGCACAGCAGACATTTCAAGCTTCTTACCAAGCAGATTGAGGTTGGAAAGCCGTTGGTCAAGCGGTTGTGGCAGCAGATTATTGTGTGTAAGATAAAAAATCAGGCATTGTGTCTCAAAGAGATGGGTCTTGATGGATATGAAAAGCTTCTTTCGATGACAAAAGAAGTGCAGTCAGGGGACAAAACGCACGTTGAGGCAAAGGCAGCGGCGTACTATTTTCGTGTTTTGTATGGCGATGAATTTACAAGAGCAGATGAGTGTATTGTAAATTCTGCGATGAACTACGCATATGCGATAATAAGGGGGCTGATTGCAAGGTCAATTGTGTGTTATGGTTTAGAGCCCTCGCTCGGAATGTTCCATCACAGCGAACTGAATGGTTTTAATCTGGCAGATGACCTTATTGAAGTGTTTAGACCATTGGTTGATTTGTATGTGGCAAGCCATTTTGACATTTCGGAGGTTGATGCCGATTTGACGCCGCAGATAAAGAGAGGGTTATTTAATATAATTAACTATGATATGTCAGTGAAAGGAGAGAAGCGCATTGTCAGCAACTGTATTGACATGCTTGTCTACAGCTATAGTGGGGCGATACAGGGAAACAGAACGGACCTGGAACTCCCGGAATTGATACCGTTGCAGGTGCATAGCTATGAATAAATTTATGAGACTGATGGTATTTTTTGATTTGCCTGTCGTAAAGGACAGGGACAGGAAAGCGGCAGCAAAATTTCGCAGATTTCTTTTAAAAGACGGATATATTATGGTTCAGTGGTCTGTATATTCAAGATTATGTAATGGCGCGGATTCAATCGAGACGCACAAGCAGCGCTTAAAGCAAAATTTGCCTCAAAAAGGAGCGGTTCGCTGTCTGATATTGTCTGAAAAGCAGTATTCATCTATAGACATTCTTTTGGGAACATCGACCTTCCACGATATGGACGAGTCTACGGATTTGATAAATATTTTTTGAAAAAAGAATGGTTTGAGAGTTAAAAATCATACATGTGACTTGCTTTTTTTGCATGAAAAAACCCCGTGAATATAAGTAATCACGGGGATTTTTCGTTCCCTATTATATCATACCAAGCGATAACTGGGAACAACAACGTTGACACGTTCGGCACGTCCGTAGTATAAATTATATCATACCAAGCGATAACTGGGAACAACAACAGGAGAAGCTGTCCTATTATGACCTGATGATTATATCATACCAAGCGATAACTGGGAACAACAACAGAACCCTTTGCACCAGACCATACTTCTGAATTATATCATACCAAGCGATAACTGGGAACAACAACTTGTAAAGGCTCTCCATGCCCTCCTTAAAATTATATCATACCAAGCGATAACTGGGAACAACAACTGGAAATGTACCAGACGATTCATTGGAAATATTATATCATACCAAGCGATAACTGGGAACAACAACGAATAGCCCTGCTGCTTTGCAATCTCTTTATTATATCATACCAAGCGATAACTGGGAACAACAACCATTGCAAAGCAGACTGACAATGACAAGCTATTATATCATACCAAGCGATAACTGGGAACAACAACATACCAGTGTAGAAATAAGGCGGTTTATTTATTATATCATACCAAGCGATAACTGGGAACAACAACAGGTGAGGACAGCGTCCTCTATAGCTCATAATTATATCATACCAAGCGATAACTGGGAACAACAACAACCAATCTTTAATATGTATCATAAATTTGATTATATCATACCAAGCGATAACTGGGAACAACAACCTTCCAGAACGGAAGAATCTCATGTGCAGGATTATATCATACCAAGCGATAACTGGGAACAACAACCACCACGCTCAAAATACCAACGCATATTTGATTATATCATACCAAGCGATAACTGGGAACAACAACGCTGTTACTTTAGCGCAACTATAGGTTTATATTATATCATACCAAGCGATAACTGGGAACAACAACCTAAACGGGTCATACTGTGCAAGCATTTCTATTATATCATACCAAGCGATAACTGGGAACAACAACAGAACGGAGTACCTACTAAAATCATATCTGATTATATCATACCAAGCGATAACTGGGAACAACAACGTATGTATCTGCCGCTGTATAAACAACTCAATTATATCATACCAAGCGATAACTGGGAACAACAACGTCAGGTGATGACAAGGTTTCCTCTGCTGCATTATATCATACCAAGCGATAACTGGGAACAACAACTTGGATTCTTTTCTTACCGGCTTCTCCTGCATTATATCATACCAAGCGATAACTGGGAACAACAACTGATTAAAGCCAAATAGCCAGAGCCGCGGAATTATATCATACCAAGCGATAACTGGGAACAACAACCTTACAGGATTGAAGATAGACCAAATTATAATTATATCATACCAAGCGATAACTGGGAACAACAACCGTCTCAGAGCTACATCTTGTGAGTATATTATTATATCATACCAAGCGATAACTGGGAACAACAACATAGTAAGATTTTTGTTCTGTCCCATGATTATTATATCATACCAAGCGATAACTGGGAACAACAACCCTGTCTGTGTCCTCTGCTGTTGCTCCGCTATTATATCATACCAAGCGATAACTGGGAACAACAACCGATATGTTTCTACCTGTTCGTTGATAAAATTATATCATACCAAGCGATAACTGGGAACAACAACAAACTGCATCTGCGAGATAAACGGCTGTAATTATATCATACCAAGCGATAACTGGGAACAACAACGTCAGGTGATGACAAGGTTTCCTCTGCTGCATTATATCATACCAAGCGATAACTGGGAACAACAACCAGCGAACCTCATTCCTGCTTGACGGTTTCATTATATCATACCAAGCGATAACTGGGAACAACAACCAAGAACCTGTTTCGCTGTCTTTTCATCGAATTATATCATACCAAGCAATTACCTCCTACCATGCTTCGGCGGACTTAAGATGAGCAATATACCACAGATTGAGAAGAATACTACCAGGATTGGAACAATGTGAAGCACCAGAAATACTGCGGCGGCAATCAAAGCAATAAGAATTAAAATAATAATCAAGATAATAATTTGTCGGGTCTCCTTGAAAGTGAAAACAGTGATTTTATGATTCTTTTTGATTATATATCATTGCACTATGATTGTGAACAATAATTTTGCAAAAATATAACAATTAAGCTGCTATTGAAGTTTTGGCAAGATTGGAATTATTATTCAAATAAACTATCCAAGAAAACTATTTAATAATTGAATCTTGTCATTGACTAAGCAAAAACATTTTACTACAATAAATAGAGAAAATCAGAGGAATGCCAGAGGATAAAAACTACATAACATCAGAAGAATAGAAGAAAGACAAGCTAATTATAAATATTGCTGTAGCTGCTGTATATTATGCGAAATTGGAAGCTAACTTTAAAAAATTCTAGGCTGAAGCATTTAAAATAATAGGAACTTATAAGAAAAAGCCTTTAAATAAAAAGAGCTTTAAAGATAGACACAAATTTTTGAATTTTAAATAGATTACCTATTTGAACTAATTAACTATTTAAACCAATATAAAGGAGGCAAACTTTATGAAAAAAATCCGCTTGACCTACAATGCCCCGGTTACACTCACATTTGTGCTGCTGTGTTTTTCGGCAACGCTGCTAAATTATATGACACAGGGGTCGAGCAATGCGCTTTTGTTTATGACGTATCATTCGTCGCTCACCAATCCGCTGACATATCTGCGGTTCTTCACGCATGTGCTTGGACATAGCGGGTGGATGCATTTTATAGGAAATGCCTCATATCTGCTGTTGCTTGGACCTATGCTTGAGGAGAAGCATGGAGGGGACAATATTTTGAAGATCATTCTTGTCACAGCACTTGTGACAGGACTTATAAATTATATATTTTTTCCGCGGGTTGCACTCTGCGGTGCGAGTGGAGTTGTGTTCGCATTTATATTGTTGACATCGTTTACGAGCTTTAGGGAGGGAGAAATTCCTATCAGCTTTGTGCTTGTAGCAATGATTTACCTTGGTCAGCAGGTGTATGATGGTATATTTCTGGATGACAATATATCTAATATGGCACATATCGCAGGAGGAATTGTCGGTTCAATCACAGGATACAAATTTAACAAGAGAAGTTAACAATAGTATTTACAATCGAAGATAAATGTCTGCAATACTAGTTGCACTCCTGCGTCTTATTTGCCGGTGACCACAGTGCAATTATTGCAGCTGCAGCAGCCCTCAGTTAAAAAACGCACACAATAGCCGGATTGGTATTATTTGTGTCAGGACAGCCTGAAGGCAGAATTGTAAAATATTTGTGAATAATGAGCAATGGCACTGTAAATTTCTTGAAAAACGAAAAAAACTGTATTACAATAATCACGTATGTTATGAATAGGAGAATAAAAGAATAAAAGAAACGAGGACGTGGTTATGGATGCTGTATCGGTAACATTATTATTTCTGGGACTGTTTAGCGGTATCGCACTTTTCCTGTATGGTATGAGTGTGATGGGAGATGGTCTTAAGAAGGTTGCGGGAAATAAGCTTGAGACGCTTTTATATGGGCTGACAAGTACTCCGCTTAAGGGAATTTTGTTGGGAGCGGGGGTTACAGCTATTATACAGTCATCCTCAGCAACATCTGTTATGGTAGTCGGATTTGTAAATTCCGGTATGATGAAGGTTGGACAGGGAATTGGTATAATAATGGGTGCTAATATAGGAACGAGTATCACAGGGTGGATTCTATGTCTGTCGGATATTCAAGGGGCAGGTGGTGTTGCGGCACTTCTGTCATCATCAAGTATTGCCGCTATTGTTGCGATAGTCGGTCTTTTTGTGAGAAATCTTTCAAAGAAGGAGACCCACAGGGCTATAGGTGATATTATGTTTGGATTTACCATTCTTATGATTGGTATGTCAACGATGAAGGAGGCTATGGCTCCGCTTCAGGATAATCCGTTTTTTATGGGAATGCTCACGAAGTTTTCCAACCCTTTTCTTGGAATACTTCTGGGTATTATTATTACTGCGGTGCTGCAGAGTGCGTCCGCATCCGTGGGTATTCTGCAGTCTGTTGCCATGTCGGGATATCTTCCGTTCTCAGCGGCGCTGCCTATAGTTATGGGTATTGGTGTCGGTGCAGCATGTCCTGTCCTTATGAGTGGAATGAGCTCTAATAAAAATGGAAAGAGAACAGCGCTTGTATATCTTTTTAATGATCTGGCAGGTATGATTATCTGCGGAACACTTTTTTACGCAATACAGGCTGTGGTGACTCGTGGTGGACAGTTTGCATTTATGGATTTAGAGATGAAATCTGTATCAATTGCTCTTCTCAACACCATATACCGAACGGTTACTATCATTATTCTGGCACCATTTATTAAGCAGATTAACAAGCTTATGTTCTGGATAATCAAGGATTCACCGGATGATGTTGAAGACCAGGCGGATTTTGATTTGCTTGAGGAGCGTTTCCTTAGGAACCCTGAGCTTGCTCTTACACAGGTCGGCACAGTCATGAATGGTATGGCGAGAAAAGCACAGAAGAATGTTATGAGAGCATTTGACCTGATGGAAAATTATTCTGTTGAACAGTACAATCTTATTCAGGAGAAAGAAACTGTAATTGATAAGTACGAGGATAAGCTTGATACATACATGATGAAGATAACTGCTATAGGTCTTAACAAAAATCAGACCAGACAGAACTCTAAGTATCTTCATACAGTGAGTGATTTTGAGCGAATTGCCGACCATGCCTGCGGAATATCACGTGCAGCGAGGGAGATAGTGGAGAAAAAGATTAAGTTCTCGGATGATGCCAACAGGGAACTGGCTATTTTATATAATGCTGTTAAGGAAGAACTTGATATGACCGTGAAGTCATTTACCGAGGATAATATAGATATGGCTCGACAGGTAGAACCTTTAAGGATAACAGTGCGCATGCTCTGTGCGGAGCTTAAGAGAAATCATATAGTGAGACTTCAGAGTGGTAATTGTGATGCTATCAATGGCTTTGTTTTTAATGACCTTTTGACAAATCTTGAGCGTATTGTAGCACACTGTTCTAACATAGCTGTTGCGATGATGGAATTCGAGTCTGATGATTTTAATACGCACCAGTATCTTAAGGATATGAGAAATTCCGAGGTATCCGATATGGCGAAGGACGTTAATTACTATTCGGAGAAATATTCAATTGAAATGACTGCACAGAAAGCTGTGCAGGGCAGATAGTCGTGCAGGGCAGATAGTACCACGGCAAAGGACAAGCTATTAGCGTATAATAATAAAGCCCCATCTGACAGGTAAAGCTGTGAGATGGGGCTTTATTATTATTTTTTACTGCGATTAAGGCGTGTGAACTCACGGGCGATTACCAGAATGGATTCATTGTATTCGAGAGGAAGTGTTGACATCATGGAAACAACATCTTTTTGCATGTCATCTTCGGCATCTTTTCCAAAAACTATTGTGTCCAGTGAAACCTGAAGACCTTTTGAAAGCTTGATTAGGGTGTCCACGGACATGGATTTTCGTCCGTTCTCGATTTCTGATAAGAATGTTACAGATATTCCGACTTTTTCTGCGAGCTCCTGTTGCGTCATGTTAATGGAACGCCTAAGCTGGTAAATCTTATTACCTATGATACGATTAGTATCATGGGAAGTACAATTCATATAAAACCTCCTGTACATTATTTATTGTTAAAGTAAAATTTAACGATAAATACAAAATACCAAAAAACAAGGACTATTGAAATTAACTAGCAAGTAATATTGGTTAAACTACTGTTGAAAGTATTGACATAAATAATTATGTATGATGCTTGTGTCAAAACATGCTTATTTAATGTACGAGTGTATAATACGCTACATGTTCTAAGCTTATAGAACATGTTTTTATCACTACATATCTTTACCACTACATTTTATTACAAAATATGAATTCCGGAAATAATTAAGTCGGTATAATCCTGGCTGTCATAGGATAACAATATTCGATTGTGTAACATTTGCCAGCGCAACATTTTTCATTATTGAAATGTATAAAATGAAACATTATAATATGATGTTATAGAATAGGAAAAACAGAACATGAATATGGGGGGAAGAAAATGGGAATAGAATTGGATGATATATTAGGTTTTAATTTTTTTCAGTACGGCAGTCCGTATATCGGAGAATGTGGCGGCATGCATTTCAGGCTGGCGCGCAATCCGCTGGAGAATGTTGTGTTCAACCATGACCCACATAAAAATGATGAGGCATTGTTCGATGTGACGATATGGAGAGGACCATATAACTATGATAAGACGAGGCAGAAAAAGACCACAGCACAGTTTCCCTTTACGGAGGATGGGCGGCTTGCTGCGGTACAGTGGCTTAATGAGAGGTATGATGAGCGTGTAGATTATTGGGCAGATGGGATTCCTCTTTTTCCTAAATATAAGACTGACCCGGACGAAACGGATACGGTTGAGGTAGATGAGAATTTGTCTGATGATACTAATTAACAAAATATCAGGAGAAAGGGAATGTGCTGTTTTATAGTCTGTAATTATCGAGGAAATCCATAGCCGCACTTGAGAGGGGAATGTTAGAGTTGACACAATAGCTTACCTCTCTTTTTTTTATGTTCAGATTCGGAGGTATCACTTCCATGAGTGCACCGGATTCAAGCTCATTTTTTACAAATTCGCGTATGACACAGCCTATTCCAAGCCCTGTTTTGGCAAATTCGATAAGTAGATCCATGCTTCCTATCTCCATGAGGGTTGTCTGCGACAGCATTATATCATTGAGGTAGGAATCCACATAGGTTCTTGTAACATTATCCCTTGTAAGGAGCATGAGGTTGGCTCCGTGGAAAAGATTGCCCATATCAGTGTTTTCCCTAAGAAGAAGGTTCTTTATATACCCGGGGGATGCCACAAAGGTGTCATGGATGGAGCCTGCACTATATAATTTAAGCCCTCTCTGCGAATCGGGTGTTGCAATAAGTCCTATATCAATATCGCGGTTGTCGATTAGCGTGCGCGTATGAAGTGAGGACTGGCAGTTGATGGAGATGCTTATATGTGGGTTCCTGCGTACATATTTTTGAAGTCTTGGCAGAAGAATATATTTACAGAGGGTGTTGCTGGCTCCGAAACGTATTCTGCCGATGCCAAGCTCTTTTCTGGAATTGAGAAGCTGTTCACCTGTGGCTATCTCATTGAAAGCGTTAAAAATATGGGAATATAACAGTTCACCATCCTCGGTTAGCTGTACGCCTCTTGAATTGCGGAAGAACAGTGTGGTACCAAGCTCATTTTCCAGCTGTTTTATTGCCTTGCTAATAGCGGGCTGGCTGATAAATAACCTTTTGGAGGCTGCAGAGAGGTTCATTGTCTGTGCGACGGTGAGGAATATATTGTAGAGGTTCAGTGTGGCATGATTTATATTGGTGTTATTGTTATTCATATGGTCTCCTTGTGATATAATGGCGGATAGCTGACCCGAAAATGTAAATCAGTGTATGAGCAGTTGTATAATTGCCGGTACACTGCAGGCTGCTTTGAAAAATGGCTTCCTTTTAAGGACTGATTTCTTCGATATGCTAATTTTAATGATATTGTCTCGAAGGCAGTGGTGGTGGACATAATTGCAGGTAGCGTGGAATATAGTTATTATAACTGTAAATTATAATAACTATAAATAATATGTATTTTAAGAATAACAGAAAATGTGTTATTATTCAAGTAACAACAAATCAGACCGATGGGATTATTCGGACTGATGAACAGGAAAGAGGAATTATTATGGGTATGACGATGACACAGAAGATTCTTGCAGCGCATGCAGGTCTTCCTTATGTAGAAGCAGGACAGCTTATTGAAGCAGATCTTGATCTTGTTCTTGGCAATGATATAACATCTCCGGTAGCTATCCATGAGATGGATAAGATGAAGAAAACAGGTGTGTTTGATAAGGATAAGATAGCGCTTGTGCCGGATCATTTTGTACCGAATAAGGATATCAAGTCTGCGGAGCATTGTAAGTGCGTGAGAGAGTTTGCAAAAAAGAATGAGATAACCAATTATTTTGAGGTAGGACAGATGGGAATAGAGCATGCCCTTCTTCCTGAAAAAGGTCTTACAGTTGCAGGCGATGTGGTTATAGGAGCCGATTCGCATACTTGTACTTATGGTGCGTTAGGTGCATTCTCAACCGGAGTAGGTTCAACCGATATGGCGGCGGGCATGGCTACAGGAAAGGCATGGTTCAAGGTGCCTTCGGCAATCAAGTTCGTGCTTACAGGCAAGCCTTCTAAGTGGGTGAGCGGAAAGGATGTCATTCTTCATATTATAGGAATGATAGGTGTTGACGGAGCACTCTATAAGTCGATGGAGTTTGTTGGGGACGGAGTTAAGAATCTGTCCATGGATGACCGATTTACCATTGCCAATATGGCTATTGAAGCTGGTGGAAAGAATGGCATATTCCCTGTCGATGATATAGCAGAGGCATATATAAGAGAACACTCAACTAAGAAGTATACCATATATGAGGCGGACGAGGACGCTGTATATGATGAGACGTACACGATTGATTTGAGTACACTTAAGCCGACAGTGGCATTCCCTCATCTTCCTGAGAACACACATACCGTCGATGAGGCAGGAGAGGTAAAGATTGATCAGGTTGTTATAGGCTCCTGCACAAACGGACGCTTAGATGACCTTAGAATAGCGGCAGAGGTTCTTGAGGGCAGAAAGGTAGCGGACGGGTTGAGAGTTATAATCATTCCTGCAACGCAGACTATATATTTAAAGGCTATGGAGGAAGGAATGTTAAAGACGTTTATTGAAGCTGGAGCGGTAGTGAGCACTCCTACATGCGGTCCTTGCCTTGGCGGATATATGGGTATTCTTGCAGAGGGTGAGCGCTGTGTATCGACAACCAACCGTAACTTCGTGGGACGTATGGGACATGTGAAGTCTGAGGTATATCTTGCAAGTCCGGCTGTTGCTGCAGCAAGTGCAGTTACAGGAAAGATAAGCCAGCCTTCGGAGCTTGGATTATAATTTTTTGGATAATATTTATATAGAAGAAAAGAGGATTGGCTATGAAAGCATCAGGAAAAGTATTCAAATTCGGCGATAATGTTGATACAGACGTAATAATCCCGGCAAGATATCTGAATTCATCGGATCCTGCGGAGCTTGCTGCACATTGCATGGAGGATATAGATAAGGATTTCGTTAAGAAGGTACATAAAGGAGATATAATTGTGGCTGATAAGAACTTCGGCTGCGGTTCTTCCAGGGAGCATGCTCCTATCGCAATCAAGGCGGCAGGTGTGAGCTGCGTAATAGCTGAGACATTCGCACGAATCTTTTACCGCAATGCCATCAACATCGGTCTTCCGATAATAGAGTGTGCAGAGGCGAGCAGGGATATCGAGGATGGTGATCAGGTGGATATCGATTTTGACAGTGGTATCATTACCAATGTCACCAAGGGAAAGCAGTACAGGGGGCAGGCATTTCCTGAGTTCATGCAGAAGCTCATATCTGCAGGAGGACTTATAAATTATATTAATAATAAGTAGAAAGATACTCACGGAAGTTTTTTGAAAGCTTGACAGAGTTGTAGAGCTTGGCATATTCTATGGCAGATATATCTTCGATGTAATTTTCGGGATATGCAGTTGTACAACCCTTGTCGCGAAGCATTGCCACAGCCTTGTTATATGCTATGGCAGCTTCGTTTTCGGAGCTGTATCTTCCTATTATATAGTTTCCATTTATATGGATACGGGAACGGTAGCTGGTGCGGCCGTTCTTTTTTATTGCCTCAACGCCATAGTAACGGTTGATTATGCGGATATTATGGTAGCGGTAGTCATGGTCATCACCGTTTATAAACTCATAATCGCGTCCTTTGACAGCGTGGCTTCGTATTCCGTAGCGCGACAGGATATTCACCTGCATTCCGTAGTCAGCCACGAAAAGATACCCCTGTCTTTTCATAATCGAGTGGTTTGAAAAATAGAAAAGGTCATCGACGTCGAACTTGAGGGCTTCATTTTCGGAGAGATAGTAGATAAAATAATTTTTAGCCATGTAAATAGGTGTTTTTATGTAAAAATTATTGTCACGGAAATTGAGAAGCGATATGTATTTGTCAAAGGATAATAGCCGGCAGTGCTCATGGTAGCTGTCTATGTTATAGATGCTACCTGTGTCGGACACAATTTTCTGGGCTTCGCAGTAAGCGGAGGAGGCATCGTTTTCGGCTGCAAAGCTGCCGAGACTTATATGTTTATTTTTGTATGTTACGGAGGCACGGTAGTATACTGTGCCGTCCTTTTTTTGTGCTTTGAAGGCTCCGGGAAGTGACATGGCGGTTCTCTTTTCTGTAAATTTTATTTTGGAGGCATACCTGCTGATATTATAGCTTGTTATTGTGATTCTTTCAATTCAAAGATATTTTTGATGTGTAAAGTTTGAAAATAAAGCTTTCAAACTGCTTATTGGTGGCAGTACTGCATACATTGCTTGCAGTATGCAGGGGTATAAGTTTGAAAGTGAAACTTTCAAACAACTTATTGGTGGCAGTACTGCAAGCT
>ERZ1106943.3421-NODE-3421-length-12090-cov-5.537682_pt1 | contig 12090 bp, 4 predicted proteins | sample MGYA00403671_ERZ1106943 | MGnify/ENA primary metagenome ERZ1106943 (study PRJEB35170, sample SAMEA104062427) | human gut metagenome | biome: human gut; feature: human-associated habitat; material: faeces | place: Denmark | collected 2012-06-14 ...
CTCCGCAGACCGATGTGGCCAACGAGCTCGGCGGCGAGGACGCGAAGATCATCTATTTCGGTACCTCGCTTGAGGAGCGCATGAACGGCGTCTGCGCCGGCGGCACCGGCTCGTTCATCGACCAGATGGCGGCGCTTTTGCAGACCGACGCCGCGGGCCTTGACCGCGAGGCGGAGAAGTATCAGCAGATCTATCCCATCGCCGCGCGCTGCGGCGTGTTTGCCAAGACGGATATCCAGCCTCTCATCAACGAGGGGGCGACCAAGGCGGACCTTGCCGCATCCATCTTTCAGGCAGTCGTCAACCAGACCATCTCGGGCCTTGCCTGCGGCAAGCCGATCCGCGGCCACGTCGCGTTCCTCGGCGGACCGCTGCACTTCCTGCCGCAGCTCAAGGCGGCGTTCATTCGCACGCTGAAGCTCACGGACGAGACCGCCATCGACCCGCCGAACTCGCACCTTTTCGCCGCGATGGGTGCGGCGCTCGACGAAACGGCGTGTGAGGCGCTGCCCATCGCCTCACTCATTGACCGGCTCACGAGCGGCGTGGAGATGGCCTTCGAGCTCCACCGCCTGCCGGCGCTGTTTGCCTCACAGAAGGACTACGACGCGTTCTGCGCGCGCCACGCGCGGGCGGTGGTAGAGAAGGGAGACCTGGCAAGCTATACGGGCGGCTGCTTCCTCGGTGTGGACGCCGGCTCGACCACGACAAAGCTTGCGCTCATCGGCGAACGCGGCGAGCTGCTGTGGTCGTACTACGCGAACAATCAGGGCAGTCCCATTGAGACGGCGAAGCGCGCCGTCTCCGCGCTCGCGCGCGAGCTGCCGGAGAGTGCGCACATCCTGCGCGAGTGCTCGACCGGCTACGGCGAGGCGCTGCTGAAGGCGGCCTTCTCGCTCGACGAGGGCGAGGTCGAGACCATCGCTCACTGCACCGCCGCCGCCTTCTTTGATCCGCAGGTGGACTGCGTGCTGGACATCGGCGGGCAGGACATGAAGTGCATCAAGCTGCACAACGGCAGCGTGGACAATGTGCTGCTCAACGAGGCGTGCTCGTCCGGCTGCGGCTCGTTCATCGAGAACTTTGCCGCCTCGCTCGGCTACAGCGCCGAGGGCTTTGCCAAGGAAGCGCTGTTCGCGCCGCACCCGGTCGATCTCGGCACGCGCTGCACGGTGTTCATGAACTCCAACGTCAAGCAGGCGCAGAAGGAGGGCGCGGGCGTGCCGGATATTTCGGCGGGGCTTGCCTATTCCGTCATCAAAAACGCGCTCTATAAGGTCATCAAGCTCGCCGACCCGAGCGAGCTTGGCGCGCACGTTGTCGTGCAGGGCGGCACCTTTTACAACAAGGCTGTGCTGCGCGCGTTTGAGAGGATCTCCGGCGCGGAGGCAGTCTGTCCCGACATTTCGGGACTCATGGGGGCGTTCGGCGCGGCGCTGATCGCCCGCAGCCACTACCATGGGCAGGAGACCGCGATGCTTCCGCTCACGGAGATCGAAACGCTGGAGTACAAGACGCAGACGCTGCGCTGCGGCGGCTGCTCCAACCGCTGCATGCTGACGGTCACGCGCTTCCCCGGCGGGCGGCGCTACACCACCGGCAACCGCTGCGAGAAGGGCGCGGGCAATACGGACGCGCACGAAAAGGGCGCGGACCTTTTCGCCTACAAGCGCGAGCGGCTGTTCCGCTATCCGCCGCTTGCGGCCGAGGCTGCGCCGCGCGGTGAGCTCGGCATCCCGCGTGTGCTGAATATGTACGAGAACTACCCCTTCTGGGCGACATTTTTCAAGGCCCTCGGCTTCCGCGTGATCCTCTCGCCGCTCTCCGACCGCAGGCTCTACGAGCGCGGCATGGAGTCCATTCCGTCCGAGTCCGAGTGCTATCCCGCGAAGCTCGCCCACGGCCATGTGCAATGGCTCATCGACGAGGGCGTGCATACCATCTTCCATCCCTGCGTGTTCTTCGAGCATCAGGAGACGCCGGACGCGCAGAATCATTTCAACTGCCCCATCGTGGTGTCCTACCCCGAGAATCTGAAGAACAACGTGGAGGCGGCCGCCGACGGCGAGGTGGAGTATCTCAAGCCCTTCCTTGCCTTCACGAGCGAGAAGACGGTCGCCGACCGCATGGCGCGCTTCTGCCGCGAGCAGTGGGGAATACCGGAGAAGGAAACGCGGCAGGCGGTTTCCCTTGCCTGGGCCGAGCAGCAAAGGGCCAAGGAGGATATTCGCGCCGAGGGCGCGCGGGTGCTCAAAAAAATGCGGCAGGAGGGACGCTGCGGCGTCGTTCTCGCGGGGCGGCCCTACCATCTTGATCCTGAGATCAACCACGGCATCCCCGAGCTGATCGCCTCCTACGGCCTTGACGTGCTGACCGAGGACAGCCTGCCCATCGACTTCACGCCCGAGCGCCCGCTGCGTGCGAACGACCAGTGGGTATACCACTCCCGCCTCTACACGGCGGCGGAATTCGTGCGCCGGTGCGACGGTCTCGAGCTCATTCAGCTCAACTCGTTCGGCTGCGGCCTTGACGCGGTGACCACCGACCAGGTCTCCGAAATTCTCGAGGGCAGCAACAAGCTCTACACCGTTCTCAAGATCGACGAGGTCAACAACCTCGGCGCGGTGCGTATCCGCATCCGCAGCCTGCTCGCCGCCATGAGGATCCGACGTGAGAAGGGCATCTACGCGCACCCGCAGAGCGCGGCCTACCACCGCGCGGCCTTCACGAAGAAAATGCGCGACGAGAAGTGGACGCTGCTCGCGCCCCAGATGAGCCCCATTCACTTTGATGTTCTCGAGCCGGTGTTCGCCAAGCACGGCTACAACGTGGTACTGCTCAAGAACGACGACCGAAGGGCCATCGATATGGGGCTCAAGTACGTCAACAACGACGCCTGCTTCCCGTCCATCACGGTGGTCGGCCAGCTTATGGAGGCGGTGACCTCGGGCCGCTACGACACCGATCACCTTGCCCTCATGATGACGCAGACGGGCGGCTGCTGCCGCGCGAGCAACTACGTCGGCTTCATCCGCCGCGCGCTGGAAAAGGCGGGCTACGGCCACATTCCGGTCGTCTCCGTCAATCTCAACGGCATGGAGAAGAACGAGGGCTTCACGCTCTCCAAGGGCCTCATCATGGACGCGGTCCACGCGCTGGTCTACGGCGACCTCTTCATGCGCTGCCTCTATCATGTGCGCCCCTATGAGCTGGAAAAGGGCAGCGCCGAGGCGATCCATCAGAAGTGGAAGGAGATCTGCGTCGATTCGCTCGTGAACCCCAAAACGAAGTGGCGCTATGCCGACGTCTGCCGCGGCATCGTGGCGGACTTTGACGCGCTGCCCATCGACGAGACGCTGCGCAAGCCGCGTGTCGGCATTGTGGGCGAAATCCTGGTGAAGTATATGCCGCTCGCGAACAACCATTTGGTCGAGCTGCTGGAGGCCGAGGGAGCCGAGGCCGTCGTGCCCGACCTGCTGGACTTCTTTAACTACAGCATCTACGGGCGTGACTTCCGCCATAAGAACCTCGGCACCTCGTGGAAGGATTCCGTGGTCGCCAAGGCCGGCGTGGAGATGCTCCGCCGTCTCCGTGCGCCCGCGCTCGAGGCGCTGGAGAAAAGCCGCCGCTTTGAGGCCCCCATGCCCATTGAGGATGTTGCCAAGCTCGCCGAGCCGTTCCTCGCCATCGGCAACCAGTACGGCGAGGGTTGGTTCCTCACCGGCGAAATGGCGGAGCTGCTCACCTCCGGCACACCGAACATCGTCTGCATCCAGCCGTTCGCGTGCCTGCCGAACCATGTGGTCGGCAAGGGCGTCATCAAGGCGCTGCGCAAGTCGTACCCGTGGGCGAACATCGTTGCCGTGGACTACGACCCCGGCGCGAGCGAGGTCAATCAGCTCAATCGCATCAAGCTGATGCTTTCCTCCGCGCGCCGCGCGATGCAGGGCGGCGCAGCGCAGGACGCGGAAGCGCTGCCGATAGCCCGCTGAGCACCGGATGCAGCAGAAAAAAATGACCGCTCTCCGACGGGAGAACGGTCATTTTTTGCGCGGTGCGTGAAGTGCGTGCCGTATTCCTTGCAATTCCCGTGTATGCGTGGTAGAATCAATGCACTAATCGAAACGGAGACTATTATGGGCATTCTTTTTGAAAACTGTGATCTTCTGCTGCGCGGGGAAGACGGCGTGTACTCGACGCTGCACGGCTTCCTCGGCGTGCGCGGCGATACCATCGACTACATCGGCACGGAAAAACCGACGGGGGAGTATGAGGAGCACAAAAGCATGGAGCATAAGCTGCTCATGCCCGGCCTCATCAACTGCCACAATCACTCGCCCATGGTGCTGCTGCGCGGCGTGGGCAGCGGCCTGCCTTTGCGTGAGTGGCTGTTCGACAAGGTCTTTCCCATCGAGGACCGGTTGGTGCCCGAAGACATCGCGGCGGGCAGCCGTCTTGCCATCCTCGAGATGCTGGCGAGCGGCACGACGAGCTTTTCCGATATGTACTTTTTCCCCGCCGAGACGGTCGCCGCCGTCGCGGAAGCGGGCATGAAGGCAAACATCAGCCGCTGCGTGCAGTGCTTTGATGAAAACCAGACCGTGGAGCAGAACACGCAGATCCCACAGTCGGTGGAGCTGTTTGAGAAGTACCACAACGCCGAAAACGTACGCATCCGCATCGACTTTTCCATTCATGCGGAGTATACCTGCAAGCCGCACATCGTCCGCGCCTACAGCGAGCTCTGTAAAGCACATGGTGGGCGGATGCACATTCATCTTTCCGAAACGCAGCGTGAGGTGGATGAGTGCATCGCGCGCTATGGCAAGTCCCCTGTCGCGTGGTTCGAGGAGCTGGGGACGCTGGACAGTCCCACCGCCGCGGCGCATTGCGTCGCCGTGAGCGACGAGGATATTGCCATTCTGAAGCGCCACGGCGTGAATGTTATCCATAATCCTACAAGCAATCTCAAACTCGGCAGCGGCTTTGCGCCGGTGCGGAAGCTGATGGATGCGGGCATCAACCTCGCCCTCGGCACGGACGGCGCGGCGAGCAACAACAACCTGGACATGTTTGAGGAAATGCACCTGGCCGATATCATGCCCTGCGGCTACCGCCACGACCCGACGGAGGTCAGCTCCGCCGAGGTGCTGGACATGGCAACGGTCAACGGTGCAAGACTACAGGGGCGCAGCGATACCGGCGTGTTGGCGGTGGGGAAGAAGGCGGATATTATTGCGCTCGATCTGGACAAGCCCCACCTTTATCCGAACTTCGATACCCCCGCGCTGCTGACCTGCGCGGCCCACTCGTCCGACGTGGTGCTGACGATGGTGGATGGGAAAATTCTGTACGAAAACGGCGAATACAAGACGCTCGACCGCGAGAAGGTATTTTACGAGGCCCGCGCGGCGGTCAAGCGGCTTTATGCGTAAGGAGGAGAACGATGCAGAGAGCGGATCACGATTTAGCCTTTATGCTGCAATATGAAAACATCGCGTGGTACGAGGACGGTAAAGTAAAAATACTTGACCGACGTATCTATCCCGCGAGGGTCGAATTTGTCACCTGCCATACCCATCAGGAGGTTGCGCAGGCCATCACCGACATGGTGACGCAGAGCGCGGGACCGTACACCGCCGTGCCGATGGGCATGGCGCTCGCGGCGCACGAGTGCCGCGATAAGACTGCTGCGGAGCAGATGGAATATCTGCGGAAGGCGGCGCACACCATCTCCCATGCGCGGCCCACGACGGTCAAGCGCATGGCGCTTTTGTGCGACCTCTGTCTTGCCGAGGCGGAACGCGCCCTCGCCGCAGGCGAGGACACGGCGCAGGCCATCGTGAACAAAACGGTCGAGCTGAACAACACCCGCTACGAGCGCGTGGCGAAGATCGGTAAGTACCTTGTCGATCTGTTCCCCGAGAACGGCACGGTGATGACGCACTGCTTTGCCGAGACCATCGTCGGCATGATGCTGCGCGAATGCAGCGAGAGAGGGAAGCATATCCGCCTCTTCTGCCCCGAGACGCGCCCCTATTTTCAGGGTGCGCGCCTGACCGCGACGGTCTGCCGCGACATGGGCTTCGATGTCACCGTCATCTCCGACAATATGCCGGCCTTTGTCATGCAGCGCGAGGGCGTGGATGTGCTCACCACCGCCGCTGACGCTATCTGCTGCGACGGCCATGTGGTCAACAAGGTCGGTACGTTCCAGAATGCCATCGTCGCCAAGTACATGGGCATCCCGTACTTTGTCACCGGCGCGCCCGATCAGGGGCATCCGACCGTGGACACGGTGCACATCGAGATGCGCGACCCGAACTTCACCCTGCAGGCCATGGGCGTGCGCACGGCGGCGGAGGGCGTGAAGGGCTACTATCCCGCCTTCGATATCACGCCGCCGCATCTGGTCTCCGGCGTGGTGACCGACCTCGGCATCTATTCGCCCTACGATCTGCACCGCTATTTCACCGACGGGCACATCGACGAGCACAACCTTGTGGTGTGAGGAGGGGAAGACGATGAAAACGATCACAGAGCTGCGGCAGGAGATCGTGGACCGTTCCCTGCAGGCTTTTCATGAGGGACTGTTTTCCGGCACGAGCGGGAATATGAGCTGCTATCTGCGCGAGGAAGACCTCATGCTCATCACGCCGACCTCGGTGCGCTACGACGTGATGCGCGCGGAGGATATCGTGGTCCTGCGGCTCGACGGTACGGTGGTCGAGGGACATTTGAAGCCCTCGAGCGAGTGGCGGATGCACGCGGCGGTGTATGAGGCCTACGGCGGGACGAACGCCGTCTTTCACACGCATTCGCCCTATGCGACGGCGTTCGCCGTCGTGCGCCAGAGCATCCCCGCTGTTTTGATCGAATCCTGCGTCTTTCTGGGCGGAGACGTCCGCTGCGCGGACTATGCCGCGCCGGGGACGAAGGCGGTCGGCCTGAATGCCGTTCCGGCGCTCAAAGACCGCGGCGGCTGCACGCTCGCCAATCACGGTGTCCTCGCCGTGGGCAAGGACCTTGCGCAGGCGTACCTGCGCGCGGAATACATCGAGGACGTCGCCAGAATTTACACGTATGCCAAGTCCATCGGCACGCCGGTGACACTCGATACACTCTAAAAAACACCCTGCGCATGGGCGCAGAAGGAGAACTGCCAATGAAAAGCTTCCTGAAAAAAGACAAGCTCCTCGTGCTTCTGGCACTGCTGGGGCTGCTCGCCTCACTTGTGCCAATCGTGAACCGTGTGCAGACCGAGGAGAGCAACAAGTATTACGACATCGTCCTCGACTACAACAGCATGCGCTCGATGGCGCGCCAGTCCTCGCAGAGCGAGGATGAGTGGCTCGACCTCTTCAAGTCGCTCGGCGTCGACAAGGTCGCGCTCAGCGAGGCGAGCGCCCTCAACCTGCACGACAACGCCGCCATCCCCGTGCACGCGATGACCGTGAAAAAGGCGGCGGAGAACTACGGCTGGGAAGATCAGTATCCCGCCGAGGTCGCGCAGTGGCTGCGCGAGAGCTCGGACGTGAGCGATGCGATCATCTGGACGGAGACCGCCGCGAGCTATGAGTGGATACTGAACGCGTTCGAGACCCGCTTTGAGGACTTCGAGGCCAAGACCTATCTGGAGGGTGAGCACGGCTTCATCTTCATCCAGCAGCAGAAAAACGGCATGAAGGGCGAAAAGCTGCTCGACCTGCGCCTTGGCATCTGGCCGGACACGGTGGAGCTGTTCGAGCGCCACGGCTACCAGATCATCCCGCGCTCCGTGACGGAAAAGGACATGAACGGCACAAAATTTGCCGAGGCCTATATCGAAGTGCTCAAGCACTTCAATGCGCCGTACTTTATGAACAACGGCGACGAGCTCGTCGGCTATGAGAGCGACGAGGGCTGGGATATGCTCGTGCAGTACCTCAACGAGAGCGGCGCGAGCATTGCCATGATGGAGCAGAACGACCAGAGCCTCAACCTCACCTGGCCGGGCATTGAGGATCTGCTCAATGAAACGGGCTATCACGGTGTCCGCGTGTTCAACGAGTGGGCTTACATCCAGAACCGCTATGAGTACTGCGGCTATGAAGGCCCCGAGGAGATCACGAACACCTTCTTCAGAGCCATTGCCGAGCGCAACTGCAAGATCATCTTCCTCAAGATGATCCTGGAGCCCGACAGCGATGTGAGCTGGGATGCCGACGAGAAGGAGTGGGTCTACATCACCGACCCTGCCGACTATGAGCAGATGCTCACGGACCTCGACGCGCGCTTGGAGCCCCTCGGCTACACGCACGCGACCGTGCCCGCGATGGAGCTGAAAGCGCCGTCCATGGCGCTCAAGGTGCTGCAGGGCATCGGCACGGCGGCGCTCATCGTGATACTGCTTGATCTATTCTTCTTTATCGGCAAGCGCTGGCGCACGATCCTGTTTGCCGTCGGCGCGCTCGGCCTTGCCGGCCTCGCGGTGCTGAGACCCTCGATGTTCCGCCTGATCCTCTCGATGTCCGGCGGTATCGTGATGCCGTCGATTGCCGCTGTCGGTCTGTGCCGCGTACTGCTCGAAAAGAGACGAAGCGAGCCGCGGATCAAGTTCGGCAGGCTCCTCGGCTTTACGATCGGCACAGCCATCGCGACCATTCTGACGGCATTCTGCGGGTCGCTGCTCGCGTCGTCCGCGCTCTCGCAGCTCTCGTATATCCTCGAGATCGACCTGTACCGCGGCGTCAAGCTCATGCAGCTCATCCCCATCGCACTTTTCATGCTTGCCTACCTTCTGGTCTACGCCTATGAGGAGACCGGCGCGCGCGAGGCCGTCCTCGCCCACGCAGGACAGCGCGGGGAGAAAAACCGCGTCAAGCGCTTCAACGCCTATTTCGGCGAGCTGATGCAGACGCCGATGAAACTCGGCTGGTTCCTTGCGATCGTCGTCATCGCGGTGGCGGCGGTGTTCATGCTGCTGGTGTTCGCCTACTATATGTACCGCACCGGCAACTCGACCACGACGTCGGCAAGGGAGCTTGCGTTCCGCAACTTCCTGGAAAATACGCTCATTGCCCGCCCGCGCACGAAGGAAATGATCGTCGGCTGGCCGATGCTGATGCTTTTCATCTGGTCGCTGCGCCGCAGAATGAAGTTCCTGCCGATGATCTTCGGCACGGGCATGACCATCGGCCTTGTCAGCGTGGTCAACACGTTCCTGCACATCCGCACGCCGTTTTTGCTGAGCCTGCTGCGCACCGGCTGGGGCATCCTCTTCGGACTTCTCATCGGCACAGCCGTGGTCATTGTGGCGGAGCTCATTTACCGCCTTGTGCGCAGGATCTGCGGGGTGACGAATGGTTAACATTTTGATCTCGGGCTATTACGGCTTCGACAACATCGGCGACGAGTCCATCCTGCGCACGCTCGTCTCGTCGCTGCGCGAGCACATTCCCGACTGCTCGCTCACGGTGCTCTCGCATAACCCCACTTCCACGCGCGAAAAGTACGGCGTTGAGGCGGTGGACCGCATGTCGCCGGTGGCGATCCTGCGCGCGGTGAAAAAGTGCGACATGCTCATTTCCGGCGGCGGCAGCCTTTTGCAGGATGTGACGAGCAGCAAGAGCTTACACTATTACCTCTCCATCATCCGCTGCGCGGAATTCTTCCATAAAAAGGTCTTCATCTATTCCCAGGGCATCGGCCCCATCGACCGCCCCGGCAACCGCCGCGCCGCGGCGGCGGCGCTCAAGCGGGCGGACGGTATCGTCGTGCGCGACGAGCGGTCGGCATCGCTTTTGGAGGAAATCGGCATCGCGCGCGACAAGGTCGTCATCACGGCGGACCCCGTCATCCGCATGAAAAAGCCCGATGGCGATGTCGGCGCGGAGATCCTGCGAAAGGCAGGTGTCTCGCTGGATGGCCGTCTAACTGTCGGCTGGGCCATCCGTGAGCGGGACACAGACAGCCGCTTTGTCAAAGAGCTTTTGCGCTCCATCCAGATGATGAAGGACAAGTACAACGCGCAGTCCGTGCTCATCCCGTTCCACTATGAAGAGGACGGCGAGGTCTGCCGCCACATCGCGGCGCAGCTTCCGGACGACACGGCGGTGTGCCTGAATGAAAAGTACCTCTCCGAGGATATGCTCTCCATCATCGGCAACATGGACCTGCTCGTCGGCGTGCGCCTGCATTCGCTCATCTATGCCGCCATCATGGGCGTGCCGCTCATCGGCATTTCGTATGACCCCAAGTGCACGGCGTTTTTGAATTCCGTGGGGCTCGACAAGCTGAGCACGAAGGAGAACTTCACGGCGGAACTCTTCCTGCCCGAGGCCGAGCGTGTGCTCGAAACGGGCAAGGAGCAGGTGCAGTGCGTCGAGGCGCACTTGGCCGAGCTTTCGCGCAAGCTCGACACGAACGAGAAAATGATCTGCGCGATCATGGAGAAATCGAGGAAACATACCATGCAAGACCCTCAAAACAATACGGAGAAGAAGGATAAATCGGGTGTCCGCACGGCGGGCGCGATCAGCTTCGTCTTTCTGCTGACGCTGTTTGCCAAGCTCCTCGGCGTGGTGCGCGAAATGATGCAGGCCAACATCTTCGGCACCGGCATCGACGCGGACCTCTACACCGCGTCGTATAACTCGACGCTCTATCTTTTCACGACGATGTGCTACGCGCTGTGCATCGCGGCGGTGCCGATTTTGACGAAGGAATTTGCTGCCGACCGCAAGCGCGGCGAGAAAGCGGCCAACAACCTGTTGACCATCACGCTGCTCGGCTCGCTCGCGGCGGTCGTTTTGTGGCAGATCTTTGCCTCGACGCCGCTCGTCGGCACGATCTGGGACCTTGACGCAGCCGAGCTGCCGCGCCTTGCGAGCTATATCCGCATCATGGCCTGCGCGCTGCCGGTCGTGGCGGCGGCGTATCTGAACGTCGCCATCTTCCAGGCGACCGACCACTATGAATTGCAGGGCAGCATGAGCATCCCGTACAATGCGTTCCTCGCGATCTTCCTTGTGACGCTGGGCGCGAAGTGGGGCATCAAGGGCGTCGTCATCGCGAGTTCGTGCGCGTGGCTCTTGCAGCTTGCCATGAGCATCCCGTATGCGAAGAAGGAACATTATGTCTACCGGCCGATGCTCGACCGCAAGGCGGACTACGTCGGCACGTACTTTAAGACCGCGCTCGTCACGGTGCTGACGACATCGATCTTCCTGTTCTGCTATCTCATCGACACGGCGACCGCCACGGCGCTCAACGACAGCGCCGTCAGCGCGTTCTACTATGCCGACAAGCTCTTCACCCCGCTCACGACGAGCGTGCTCTACAGCATCAGCGCGGTCATGTTCCCGCGCTTCAACCGCGAGTTCACGAAGGAGGACTCGAAGGGCTATCTTGGCTACATCTGGAACGTGACGGAAAACACGCTGCTTTTCATCCTGCCGGTCTGCGCGATGATGTGCGCGTTCGGCACGGATATCATCCGCGTCATCTTTGAAAGCGGCAGCTTCACCGCCGAGTCGACCGAGATGACGGGCAGCATCTTCGCCCGCTACGCGCTCGGCATGAGCGCTTTCGCCGTGCTCGACCTTTTGAACAAGGCCTACTACGCGATGAAAAAGACGCTGGTGCCGCTGCTCATCAACCTCGGCGTTCTGGTGCTGAACCTCATCCTGAACCGCGTGTTCTATACCGACACCGGCGTCGCGCTGGCAACGTCGCTTGCGCTGACGATCGGTGCCATCGCGATGACGATCCAGCTCTTCCACGGCACGAAGATCGTGCGCCTGGTGCCGCTCCTCAAGGGCCTTGCCGCCACGGCAGCGATGGCGGTCGTCCTCTACGGCGGGCGTTCGCTTCTTGTCGCGGCAGATGACAGCAAGCTGATGCTCGTCGTCAAGTGCGGCCTGACGGGCGTTGTGGGGTGCGTTGTTTACGTGCTGGTCAGCATGATTTTGAAGCAGAATATCATTGCTGATACGATTAAGAAGTTCAAAAAGTGATACTTTTTGGGATTTATCCCCACACCGTGTGGGGACGCGGCAAAGGGGGCCATTCTCTCACGTGAGAGAATGGCCCCCTTAACCCCCCAAGAGA
>ERZ1106943.3447-NODE-3447-length-12017-cov-9.347016_pt1 | contig 12017 bp, 10 predicted proteins | sample MGYA00403671_ERZ1106943 | MGnify/ENA primary metagenome ERZ1106943 (study PRJEB35170, sample SAMEA104062427) | human gut metagenome | biome: human gut; feature: human-associated habitat; material: faeces | place: Denmark | collected 2012-06-14 ...
CGATGTGGTCGGCGTTGGAGTGCGTGTTGTAGATGGCGGTCAGATGCCAGCCGTTGGCGTCGAGGATCTGGCGCACCTTGCGCCCGGCCTCCTTGTCGTTGCCGCTGTCGATGAGGCAGACGTCGGTGTCGTTCAGGCGTATGAGGCCGATCTTGGCCGGGCTCTGGATGTAGTAGCTGTTTCCGGCCACCTGGGTCAGTTCATACATGGCGGTGTCCTCCCTTGTCAGACGGTGTGTTTGCGGATGAGCGGCTCTACCCGTGCTGCCAGCTGCGCGAGCGCGCCCGGCTCGAACGGGGAGCGGAAGCCGGCCTCGGCCAGCAGATCCGTCCAGAGCTTTTCGCCGCCCTGCTGCGACAGGTGCAGGTAGCGGGCGAAGGCGTCGTCATAATCGTCCTGCGACGCGAGCAGGAACTGGAACGCCGCCGTCTGCGCCAGACAGTAGTCGATGTAGTAAAACGGCGTCTCGTAGATGTGCATCTGGTACTGCCAGCGTGTGCCGCGCTCGAGATACGGGATGCCGCTCTGGTCGATATACGGGCGGTATTTCGCCTCCAGCTCCAGCCAGACGGCGTTGCGCTCGGCCGGGGTAAGGTCGGGGTCGGCATAGACGCGGTGCTGGAATTCGTCCACCATCGTGCCGTAGGGCAGGAAGCTGAGCGCATCGAGCGCGTGCTGGAAGCGGTAGCGCTCCGCGTCGCCCGCCTTGGGGAAGAAAGCGTCGAGATACGGCCAGGCGAAAAACTCCATGCTCATCGAGTGCGTCTCGGCGGTCTCCATGCCGCCGCAGCCGAGCTCCAGCGCGAAGCGGTTGTCCGCGATCAGATAGGCGTTGAGCGCGTGGCCGGCCTCGTGCGTCACGACGTCCACATCGCCGGACGTGCCGTTGAAGTTTGCGAGGATGAACGGCTGCCGGAACTTCGGAAACTCCGTGCAGTAGCCGCCGCCCCACTTGTTCGGGCGGGACTCCACGTCGAAGGCTTCGTTTTCGCACATCATGCGGAAAAATGCGCCCGGCACGTCGCCCATGGCATCGTACATCTTCTGCGCCGCTGCGAACAGGTCGTCCTTGCCGCAGGGCGTCGGGTCGCCGCCGGGGGTGAAAAATTCGTTGTCGTAGAGCCGGAACGTGTCGATGCCGAGACGCTTCGCGTTTTCCAGCCGCAGCCGGGACACGACCGGCACGATGTCGCGCACGATGTTCTCGCGGAAGGTCTGCACGGCCTGCGCGTCATAGCACATGCGCTCCATGCGGCAGTAGCCGAGCTCGATGAAGTTTTGATAGCCCATCTTTTTGGCCATCCGGTCGCGCACGTGCACGAGCCGGTCAAAGATATCGTCGAGCTGCGCGCTGTGCGCTTCCAGCGTCGTGCCGAGCGCTTCGTAGCACGCCCTGCGCGTGGCGCGGTCGGCGCTGCGGGCGTATTTCATCAGCATCGGCCGCGGCAGCTGCTCGCCCCGGAAGGGGAAGAGCATGCCCGCCATGAGCTGGGCGTATTCGCTCACGAGCTTGTTCTCCTCGACCATGTCGTCGATGATCTCCGGCGACATGCTCCGCCGCTGCAGCTCCATGCTGCGCAGCAGGATCGGCGAGAGCGCCGTCTCGAGTTCTTTTCGAAACGGGCTGTCGAGCACGGCGGAGGTGTACTGCAGCGCGAGATTTTCGACCTCCGGGCCGATCTCGTCGTAGTAGTCCTTTTCCGCCAGATAAAACGGGTCTACGGTGTTGATCGTGTAGCGCATGTACGACAGCGACTGCGCCGTGGCGTACTCCGTCGTGAGCGAGAGATATTCCGCCCGCGCGGCGAGGATCTCCTCGACGCTCTGCGCGGCCTTTACGCGCTCGATCACGCGCTGCAGGCCCTCGGTCATTTCCTCGCGCGTCACGCGCCGGTAGGGGAGTTCGGATACTTTCATGCTTGCTCCTTTCCAAGTTCCGCGGCCTCGGGGTCCGTGCGCAGGGTCTGCCGGGCAAAGGCGAGAAACCGCTTCGCCGCCGGGGACAGCTCCTCCGGCGCGGGCGCGGCGATGCCGATCTCGGCATACTGCGGCGGATCGACCGGGAGGATTACGATGCCGGTCGTGTCCCAGCCGCGGGTGATGAGTTGGTTGTTCAGGCTCACGCCGAGACCGGCCTGCACCATGGCAAAGGTGGCGCGGCTGTCCACAGTCGTGTAGCGGACGTTCGGCGTGATGCCCGCGCGGGCGAACACGCGCGCGTTGTCCGTGTCCTGGTGCATATAGGTCGCAATGGTCGGCTCGGTCGCAAACGCCGCGAGCGGGAACGCCCTGCCCCCGGCCAGCGGATGCTCCGGCGGCAGCCACGCGACCATGGGGTCGGCGTACAGCGGGATCCAGTCAAAGTCGCCCTCGCGGAAGCTCGTGATGCAAAAGTCGGCCGTGTGCTCGCACACGGCGCGCGTGAGCTGGCTGCTGTTGCCCTGCAGGACCTGCACCTCGATGCCGGGGTAGACTTCACAAAAGCGGGCGATGCAGCGGCTGAGCCAGCCGTAGTACGCCCCGTAGACGCAGCCGACGGCGATGGTGCCGGTCTCGACGCCGCGGATCTCAGCCGCCTGCGCGTCGAGCAGGGCGCTCCAGTGCGTCAGCTCCCGCAGCGTCGGCAGCAGCGTCCGGCAGGCGCGCGTCGGCTGCACGCCGTTGTGCGAGCGGCTCAGCAGCGGGAAGCCCAGCTCCTGCTCGAGCGCCGCCATCATCCGGCTCAGGCCGGAGGGAGTGTAGTCCAGTTTTTCCGCTGCCGCCGAGAGGCTCCCGGCCTCGAGCACGGCCAGCAGTGCGCGGCATTTTTCCGTGTCCATAAGCTGCCTCCGTCCTTGCAGATTCCGCAAGGAACCGTTGAAACATTGTCTCTTTACGCAATGATATAACCGTGGTATCGTTTCGTCAAGACATTTTCGGGAGGAATACGGATGAAGACCCGGACCATGACGCGCACGCAGGCGGAGCTGCTGCTGGCGGCGGTCATCATTGCGCGCAGCACATCATATGTGCTCACAAAAGTCGGCTTGCAGGACATGGGCAAATTCACGCTGCTGGCGGTGCGGTTTTTGCTGGCGTTTGCATTTCTGGCGGCGCTGTTCCGGCGGCGGCTGCTGCAGATCGACCGGCGCACGCTGCTGAGCGGTCTTGCCATGGGCGGCATCTATTTTTGCGTCATGACGGCGGAGCTCACGGCACTGAAAACCGTGGAGACCTCTACCGTGTCGTTCGTGACGAACACGGCCGTCGTCATCGTGCCGCTCATTCAGGCGGCGCTCAGCCGCCGCTGGCCGGAGCGCCGTGTGCTGTTCGGCGCGCTGGCGTGCCTGCTGGGCGTGGCGCTGCTGACGCTGCGCGGCGGTCTCACGCTCACGCCGGGCGTCGGGTACTGCATTCTGGAGGCGTTTTTGTATTCGGCGGCCATCCTCGTGACCGACCGGCTCACGCACGCCGGAGCGGACCCCCTGCTGTCCGGCGTGGTGCAGGTGGGCTTTCTGGGCGCGCTGGCGCTGATCGCGTCGTTCCTGTTCGAGACGCCGCACCTGCCCGGCAGCGGCACGGAGTGGCTGGTCGTGCTGGCGCTGGCACTCGTGTGCAGCGGCTTTGGCTTCACGCTCCAGCCGGTCGCGCAGAGCGGGACGACGGCGGACCACGCGGCGCTGTTTTGCGCGCTCAATCCCTTCGTTGCGGCAACGCTGGGCGCGGTGTGCTTTCATGAGCACTTCGGCCTTGCGGGCCTGCTCGGCGGCGCGCTGATTTTAGCCGGGATCCTGGTGTCCTGTTGGCCGCAGAAAACCGGCGGATGAAAAACAGAAAATGCCCCGGATGCATCGCATCCGGGGCGTTTTCCTATTTATTTTTCGTTCTGCGCCTGATAGGCACGCACGTAGGTCACGAGCGTGTCAACGGTTTTCTCGATGCCGAGCTTGCCGCTGTTGACGACGAGGTCATAGCCGCGCGCGTCGCCCCACTTCGTGTCGCAGTAGTAGTTGTGGTAGGCCTTGCGGTCGCGGTCGACGCGGCGCATTTCCAGCGCCGCCTGATCGGCCGTGAGGGATTTTTCCTCCATGAGCCGCCGGCGCTTCACGTCGGGCTTTCCGGCGATGAACAGGTGCACGGCGTTCGGATTGCTGCGCAGGATGAAGTCCGAGCACCGGCCGAGCACGACGAACGACTCGCCGCTGTCGGCAAGCTCCTGAATGTGCTCGAACGTCTCGTGTGCGAGGGCATCCTCCGGCGCGTTGAAGTTCTCGCCGATGCGGCGCGACCACAGCAGGTGCACCGGCTTCTCGTCATAGCGCGCGGCGTCCTCGGCGTTGAAGACACTGGCCAGCAGCAGCTCCTTATCATAAAACGCGATGCCGAGCTGTTTGGCGATCTGTTCGGCGATGTACTTGCCGCCGCTGCCGTGTTCACGGCCGACGGTCACGATGATCTGTTTCACGATGCGTTACCGCCTTTCTGATGTAAAATTACAGGTATCTCAGGAACAGGCATCCCAGCGAGACCGCAATGACCAGCACGGTGGCCGGGACGCAGTATTTGCAGTATTTGCCCCAGCTGATGGGGTGACCACTCTTGGCCGACACGGACGTGGCCACGACGTTGGCCGACGCGCCGATGGGCGTGGCGTTGCCGCCGAGGTCGGTGCCGAGCGAGAGTGCCCAGGCGATCACGCGCAGATCCATGCCCTGCGTCGCCGCGATGGACTGAATGACCGGCACCATGGTGGCCGCGAACGGGATGTTGTCGATCAGCGCACTGCACACGGCCGAGAGCAGCAGGATGATGACGATGACGGCCTTGATGCTGCCGCCGCTGATGCTCGAGATGAACTGCGCGATGAGCTTGAGCACGCCGGTCTGCTCCAGTCCCGCGACGGAGATGAACAGGCCGATGAAAAACAGCAGCGTCTTGTAGTCCACGCCGCGCAGCACGTCCTTCACGCCGGCGCTGCCGTTGGTGCACACGGTCACGAGCAGCGTCAGCGCTGCGACGATCACGCCGATGCACGCGACGGTCAGCCTGGTCTGCGCGTGTGTCACAAGCAGCGCGACCGCGATGAGAAACACGACCACATCCGCGATGAACGCCTTGCGGTCGGCGATGGCGGTCGCCGGGGCGGGGCAGACGGCGTCTGCCGGACGGGCAGCCTCACTCGCCTTGAGCGGCTTGCGGAAGCACAGCCAGAAAAACAGCAGCACGAACACAAAGCAGATCCCGACGATCACGCCGGTGTTCTGGATGAAGTCCGTGAACGTATAGCCGAGCGCCGTGCCGATGATGATGTTGGGGGGATCGCCGCACATGGTGGCAGCGCCGCCGAGGTTGGCGCAGAAGACTTCCGACAGGATCATCGGGACAGGGTCAAAGCACAGGATCTGTGCCAGCTCCAGCGTGACGGTCGCAAGAAACAGCACGACCGTGATGCTGTCGATGAACATGGCCAGAAACGCGGACATGGCCATGAAGCACAGCAGCAGCGGCACGACGTGGTAGTGCGCGAGCTTTGCCAGCGACAGGCACAGCCAGCGGAAGAAGCCGGATTTGCCGAGGCCTTCGACCATGATCATCATACCGGTGATGAAGAAGATGGTCGACCAGTTGACGCCGGAGCTTGCGCTCTCCGAAGCGCCGTACCAGAAGTCGGCGCGGAAGATCGCACCGAGGTTCAGAGCATTTTTGATCGCGTCCCAGCTGTGCATGCAGATGCCGAACACGACCACGAGCACGAGGGCTGCACTGCCAAGGGTGACATACTGGCGCTCGAATTTGTCCATGATGATGAGCGCAAACATGCCGACGAAGATGACAGCCGCAAGGATTTGAGCAGTCATGGAAAGACCTTCTTTCTTGCTTGAAATTTGCGGGGAGTGCCGACGCAGAGGCATCGAAGAAAGAGGGTTGCTTCGCGGTGGTGTTCTTCCCCAACAGGAGAGGAATTTTAGCGCGCTCGATGGCAAAAGTCAAGGGCTTTTCGCAAATCTGAGCGGGTTCTTATCAGACTTTTCAATGCTTGATATTACAGGCATTTATAGGCGATGATCGTCGCGCCGCCCTTGCCCTCATAGCGCTTGATCTGATACTTGTTCGGGAAGGCGGCCAGCAGCTCCGGCAGCTTGCTGTAGCCGTAGGCGCGCACGTTGAAATCGGGCTTGACGCGCTTGATGTACAGCCCCGAGGAGCTGACGTTGACAAAGCCGTCGGCGTCCTGATACTTCTCGGACGCGATGTGCAGCAGGTTGTGGATCTCGCCGATATTGGGCTTTTTCGGTTCCGGCTCGGGTTCGGGTTCCGGCGTCGGCTCCGGCTCGGCGGAAGGCGCGGCTTCGGCAGCGGGCTTTTTCGTGCTGCGGGTGGTCTTTTTCGTCTTGCGGGCGGGCTTTTTGGCCGCGGGCTCTGCGGCGTGCTCGGCGGCTGCCGGCTTTTCGTCTGCCTTGGACAGGTAGTCGATGAGGATGAAGTCGTCGCACGCATTTTTGAACGACTCCGGCGTCGTCGTCACGCCGGCGCCGATGATGTACAGGCCCGACTCGCGCAGACGGATGGCCAGCGGCGTGAAGTCGCTGTCGCTCGACACGAGCACGAGCGCGTCATACATATTGTTGTGCAGCAGATCCATGGCTCCGATGACCATGGCGATGTCGGTCGTGTTTTTGCCGGCAACGTAGTCAAACTGCTGCTCGGCGCGGATGGCGAGGCGCTTGAGCTCCGGCTCCCAGTTTTTCAGCGAGTCCTTGCGCCAGTTGCCGTAGGCTTTTTTCACGACGATGCGGCCGTAGGCCGACACCTCGTGCAGCACGGCCTCCAGCTTGGACAGCTGCGTGTTGTCCGCGTCGATGAGCACGGCGATTTTCTGGAAATTTTCCATAGATATTACTCCCAAACCGCCCCGTGGGCGGTGATTTTTTCTCCATTATAACGTTTTTGCGCGCAAAATGCAACGAAAGCGGGGATCATGCCCCGCTTTCCCTGCGCGCCCTATGCGCCCTCGTCCGCGGCCGCCGGGCACTGGCGGCCGTTGGGGTCGATGCTCGTGTCGCCGGGGAGGATCATCTGCGAGATCGGGATGATGGAATACCCGTCGGCGATGAGCGCCTCAATGATCCCGGCCAGTGCCTCCGGCGTGTGCTCGGCCGCGTTGTGGAACAGCACGATGCTGCCCGGCTGCACGCGCGTGAGCACGCGCGAGGTGATCTCGTCGCTGCTCAGGCCCTTCCAGTCGAGGGAATCGACGTCCCACTGGATGACGTGCATGCCCAGGCCGTTGATGGTGCTCACGACCGTGTCGTTGTACTCCCCGTAGGGACAGCGAAACAGCGTCGGCCGCGTACCGGTGACGGCCTCAATTTTATCGGCGCAGGTGTTGACCTCCGTCTGGATCTGCTCGGCGCTCAGCTGCGCCATGTGCGGGTGCGTGGACGAGTGGTTCATGACCTCGTTGCCCGCGTCTGCGAGCGCCTTGACCGACTCCGGATATTTGTCCACCCATTCGCCCACGACGAAGAAGGTCGCGTGGACGTTGTACTTGTTGAGGATGTCGATGAGCATCTGCGTGTCCTCGTTGCCCCAGGCCGCGTCGAATGACAGACTCACGACGCGGTCGTCGCGCTGCACGCTGTAGATGGGCAGCACGCGCTTGGCCGCGCTCACGCCCACGATCGCGGGGCTGTTGACCGCCCAGAACATGAGCGCGATGGCCAGCACCATCGCGCACACGCTCAGCAGTTTCCGGTGTTTTCTGACGGCTTGCCGCACTTTGTACATTGCACCACCTCCGGCTTTCTGCCTTCATCCTATGAGCAGGGGGTGCGCGGTATGCGCCGATTGGTTTACATAACTTTTGCCCATGCGCAGAAAAAACGCCCGCACACGAAACGGTGTGCGGGCGCAAACGCTCAAAACAGGCCGGTGATGCGGCCGTCGTCATCGACGTCGATGTTTTCGGCGGCCGGGACTTTCGGCAGGCCGGGCATCGTGAGCACGTCGCCCGTGAGCGCGACGAGAAAGCCCGCCCCGGCGGACACGGTCACGCTGCGCACGGTCACGGTGAAGCCCGCGGGCGCGCCGAGCAGCGCAGGGTCGTCCGACAGGCTCGCCTGCGTCTTGGCGATGCACACCGGCAGGCCGCCGAAGCCGAGCGCCTCCAGCTCGCGGATCTGTCTGCGCGCGGCGGGCAGGATCTCCGCGCCCGCGCCGCCGTAGACCCGGCGCACGACAGCCGTGATCTTTTCCTCGACCGGTGCGTCGAGCTCGTAGGCAAAACGGAAACGGTTCTCCGTTTCGCACAGGCGCACGACCTCGCGCGCGAGCGCCTCGCCGCCGCGGCCGCCGTCGGCCCAGACGGTGGACAGCACGACGTTGACGCCCAGCTCCCCGCACAGCTCCGTCAGCAGTGCGATCTCGCGGTCGGTGTCGGTGGGGAAGCGGTTGATGGCCACGACGCACGGCAGGCCGAACGTGTCGCGGATGCAGCGCACATGGTGCAGCAGGTTCGGCACGCCGCGGCGCAGCGCGTCGAGATCCTCCGTGCCGAGTTCGTTCAGCGCCAGACCGCCGTGCATTTTCAGTGCGCGCACCGTCGCCACCACGACGGCGGCGTCCGGCCGCAGTCCGGCGAGCCGGCACTTGATGTCCAGAAACTTCTCCGCGCCGAGATCCGCGCCGAAGCCGGCCTCCGTCACGGCGTAGTCGCAGCGGTGCATGGCCATGCGCGTGGCGAGCACGCTGTTGCACCCGTGCGCGATGTTGGCAAACGGCCCACCATGCACGAACGCCGGCGTGCCCTCGAGCGTCTGCACGAGGTTGGGCTTGAGCGCGTCGCGCAGCAGCGCCGCCATCGCGCCCACGGCCTTGAGGTCGCGCGCCGTGACGGGTCGGCCGTCATACGTGTAGCCCACGATGATGCGGCCCAGCCGCGCCTTCAGATCGGCCATGGACTCTGCCAGGCAGAGTACGGCCATGATCTCGCTGGCGGCCGTGATGTCAAAGCCGTCCTCGTGCGGCACGCCGTTGGCCCTGCCGCCGAGCCCGCCGACGATGCAGCGCAGCTGCCGGTCGTTCATGTCCACGCAGCGCCGCCACGTGATGCGCCGCGGGTCGATGCCGAGGGCGTTGCCCTGCTGGATGTGGTTGTCGAGCATGGCGGCGAGCAGGTTGTTCGCCGCGCCGATGGCGTGAAAGTCGCCGGTGAAGTGCAGGTCGATGTCCTCCATCGGCACGATCTGCGCGTAGCCGCCGCCGGTTGCGCCGCCCTTGCGCCCGAACACCGGGCCGAGCGACGGCTCGCGCAGCGCGACGGCCGCGTCCTTCCCGATGCGGCGCAGCGCGTCGGCCAGACCGATGGTCGTGGTCGTCTTGCCCTCGCCAGCGGGCGTGGGCGTGATGGCCGTGACGAGGATCAGTTTGCCTTTTCCGCGCGGCGGCTGCCCGAGCACGGACAGGGCCACCTTCGCCTTATGGCGGCCATACGGCTCTATATCAGCATCGTCGATGCCGACGGTGCGTGCAATGTCACAGATCGGCTGCATCGTGCAGCGCTGGGCGATCTCCAGATCGCTTTGATATCCCATATAACCCCTCCCTTGGATGCGTGTACCCTTTATCATACCTGACGGCGGCGGGTTTGTAAAGCTTGACGCGGGGTGGATTTTCCGCTATCATGGGCCGGATGATGAGGTGATGACCATGCAGTATCTCTGCGCGCCGATGGAGGGCGTGACCGGCGACCTGTTCCGGCAGGCGCAGCGGCAGACGTTCCCCGCGGCGGACAGCTACTATACGCCGTTTCTCTCGCCGACGGCGAACCGCACGTTTTCCCCGCGCGAGCTGCGCGAGATCGAGCCTGCGCACAACGCGGGTATCCGTGTCGTGCCGCAGCTCATGGGCCACTGCGCCGAGGACTTTCTCTGGATGGCGGGGCAGCTCGCTGATATGGGCTACGACGAGGTGAACTTCAACCTCGGCTGCCCGTCGAACACCGTCACGGTGAAGAAAAAGGGCGCAGGTCTGCTCACGGAGCCGGATCTGCTGCGGCGGTTTTTCGACGCCGTGTTTGCCGCCTGTCCGCTGCCGGTGTCGGTCAAGACGCGGCTCGGCAAGACGACGGCGGAGACATTCCCCGCGCTGCTGGAGCTGTATAATGACTACCCGATCTGCGAGCTGATCGTGCACCCGCGCGTGCAGGCCGACCAGTATCACGGCCACCCGGATCTCGACATGTTTGCCTACGCGCTCGCGCACAGCCGCGCCCCGGTGTGCTACAACGGCGATTTGTTCGACGCTCCGGCCGTGCGCGCGTTTCAGGCGCGCTTTCCGACGGTGGAGCGCATCATGCTCGGCCGCGGGCTGGCCGCCAACCCCGGCTTTATCGGCCAGCTGCGCACGGGTGTCGAGCCGACGGCGGCGCAGTTCCAGGCGTTTCATGACCGGCTCTATGCGGCCACGAGCGCGCGCATTCCCGACCGGCGCGCGCTGCTGTTTCGCATGAAGGAGGCGTGGCGCTATCTCGGCTGCAGCTTCGCGGATGCCGAGCGGCCGCTGCGCCGCATCCGCAAGGCGCAGGACATGATAGAGTACGAGAGCGCGGTGCGCCAGCTCTTCGCGTCCTGCCCGGTGCGGGAGAATGCGGGCTATTTTGTCTGAAGATGCAGATATCCCCGGCAGCCATGCTGCCGGGGATATGTTTTTGTGTTCAGTTCTGGCTGTACCAGTCGCCGCCCGGCTGCGGGCCAGGGTTCGGCTGCCAGCCGTTGGGGGCACGGTCGCCCATGCTGCGCGGCAGGCTGCGGTAGAACGCGGCGCGCGACACGGTCATATACGGCGTGAGCCAGAGATAGCCGATGCCGGCGGTCAGCGTGGCTAGCAGCGCCCAGCCGATAAAGCTCAGGTCAAGGCAGAACAGGTCGCCCTTGCGCCCGTCCATGAGCGCCTTGGAGCGCTCGATGGCCTCCGTGGCCTGCATGCCCGGATTTTCGGCCATGATGTACGTCGCCATGGAGTAGCGGTAGGCGGCGACGATGCCGGGAATGACAAACAGCAGCGACCATGCGATCACCTTGAGCGTGATGAGCAGGTTGAGCACGAAGGCGTTGCCGAAGATGTCAAAGCCGGAAAACAGATCCTCAAACTGTGCCTGCTCGCCGTCGACCAGCTTCAGGCAGAAGCGGTTGTGGCCGATGGAGACGCTGCCGCCGATGACGAACTGCACCAGCGAGATCACTCCGGACACGGGGAGAAACACCTGCAGCGCGTGGCGCAGGGCCTCGGGATAGTACTGCGTCAGGTCGTCCCCGTTGATGGTGAGGCTAAATGACGGGGTGAAGCTGCTGCTCGTCCCGCCGAGGATGCTCGCCAGCAGCGTCACGCCGACGGCGAGCCACCAGTAATTTTTCAGCGCGCGGCGGGCCATGCCGCGGTAATCGGATGCGGAATACATAGGCGTTCTCCTTTCTGCCCTTACCAGGGCGTGCGGGTCTGCCCGTGCACGAGGTAGGCGTGCTCGGCCAGCTCCGCGAGTGGGCTGTCGCTGCGGGAATCGGAGTAAAACTCCGCGATCTCGACGTCGGGATAAGCCTCGTGCAGGCGGCGGACCTTTTCCGCGCCGTGGCAGTTTTCGCCGTCGGTCTTGCCGGTGTGTTTATCCACGCGCGAGGCCAGCAGCCGCACGCCGAGCTTCTGCGCCGGAATGCGCACGAGAAACTCCGGCGAGGCGGAGATAATGATGTCGTCCGGTCGCTGCTGCGCAAGATACCACGGGTTTACGCGCGCAAAATTCTGCGCCCAGAACGCCTCCAGCTCCGCGTCCACATCGGGCACGCGGCGCAGAAAGCCGTACATCCGCTCCTTGATGGCCGTCTTGCTCACCTTGCCGAGCCAGTAACCCGGCAGCAGGACCAGCGTGCCCAAAAGCGCCCGGATCACACCGGGATGCCGCCGCAGACACCAGCGCACGAACGCCACTGTGCTGTCCACGGGGAAGATGGTCTTGTCCCAGTCGTATACGTTGACTTTTTCCA
>ERZ1106943.3461-NODE-3461-length-11958-cov-5.149290_pt1 | contig 11958 bp, 9 predicted proteins | sample MGYA00403671_ERZ1106943 | MGnify/ENA primary metagenome ERZ1106943 (study PRJEB35170, sample SAMEA104062427) | human gut metagenome | biome: human gut; feature: human-associated habitat; material: faeces | place: Denmark | collected 2012-06-14 ...
CGATTTTTACATAATACGATATCTTTCTGCGATATACTATGCGTTTACACTGTCCGCCAGCTGCATGGCCATGCGCTCCAGCTCCTCCTGCTGGCCCTGGCGCAGGGCGGAACGCAGGGTCACGGTATCTGCGGCCTGCTCCCATTTCAGAGGCTCCAGGAGCTTCTGCATGCCCCGGGCACTGGTGGGAGCCCAGGACCCGTTCTCGATATACGCCACCCGGCGGTTCTTCAGCGTATGGGCAGTCAGATCGTGCAGCAGGTTCTCCATGGTGACGAACACACCGGCGTTATAGGTGGGGGCGGCCAGCACCACATGGCTGAACCGGAACGCCGCCGCCAGAATGTAGGACGCCGGGGTAACGGAGGTGTCGTACATGGCCACCTGCACCCCCTGCTCCCGCAGACGGCAGGCCAGGATGTTGGCGGCGTTCTCCGTCCCGCCGTACACCGACGCATAGGCGATGACCACGCCCCGCTCCTCCGGCTCATACCGGCTCCACAGGTCGTATTTGCCCAGGATGTACCCCAGGTCCTGCCGCCACACGAAGCCGTGCAGGGGCAGCAGCATCTGAATGTCCAGTCCCCCGGCCTTTTTCAGCACCGCCTGGACCTGTGCGCCGTACTTGCCCACAATATTGGTGTAATACCGCCGGGCCTCGTCCAGATAGTCCCGGTGGAAGTCCACCTCGTCGGCGAACAGCGCGCCGTTCAGGGCGCCGAAGGTGCCGAAGGCGTCCGCCGTCAGCAGCAGCTTGTCCGTCTCGTCATAGGTCATCAGCACCTCCGGCCAGTGGACCATAGGCGCGGCCACAAAGTGCAGGGTGTGCCGCCCGGTGCAGAGGGTGTCCCCCTCCTTCACCACGCTGATGCGCCCCTCGTACCCGGGGCCGAAGAACTGGGCCAGCATATTCTTGGCGGCGGCGGAGCACACCACGGTGGTCTCCGGGTGCCGCACCAGCAGGTCCCGGATATCGGCGGCGTGGTCCGGCTCCATGTGCTGCACCACCAGGTAATCCAGGGCCCGGCCATTGAGCCCGTGGGCCACGTTTTCCAGAAATACCCGGCACACGGAGGCATCGGCGGTGTCAAACAGCACGGTTTTCCCGTCGGTCAGCAGATAGCTGTTGAAGGATACGCCCCGGGGCACGTCATAGACCCCCTCGAACATAGCCAGACGGCGTCCGTCGGCCCCCACCCAGGTATAATCGTCATTGACCTTTCTCGTGCAGAACATAAGGATACCTTCTTTCCCCTAAAATCTCGATTATATTATATCCTTTTTATGGCAAAAAATCTGTGCTATATGCAACACTTGTGAAAAAATGCGCCCCGGCCGGGGCGCATTTTCTCTTATTGGCTGTTACTGATACAGATCCACCACCGTGTGACACGCCTCCAGCAGGAGACCGTCGAAATAGTCCATGGCATCCTGGGGGATCGTCTCCTCCGGCGGGGCCATCATCCCCATGCTGTAGGTATAGCTGTGGCCGTCGATCACAAAAAACAGCCGCAGCCCATCCTCACTGCATTCCCGGTAAATGGGCACATGCTTGTAATTCTCTCTCAGCGGCGGATATTCCTGGCGCTTCTCCGTATTTCGCAGCGCCAGGATATACACCGGGTATGTGGTCCCGTCATAGATAACTTTCCCGGCCATATCCCAGCCGGTGGGCCGGGCGAAGCGCCCGATGCTGGACAGATAGATGCTGTACTCCTCCTGCTTCCAGGGCAGGATATCCTCCGGCGGAGCCAGGACCCCCAGCTTTTTCGCCGTCTGGCTCAGCTGCTCATAGCTCTCCGCCGGTTTCTGCAAGGACGGGTGCACCGGCCAGCAAAACACCAGGTCGTATAGGACGACTCCTGCCACAACGGCCAGAATCACCAACAGGACGATTTTCCGGACCTTTTTCCCGTTTTTACGTTTCATTACAGCAATCCCCCCATCACTGATACAGATCCACCACCGTGTGGCACGCCTCCAGCAGGAGACCGTCGAAATAGTCCACGGCATCCTGGGGAATCTTCCCGTCGGCGTACACCTGGACGGTGTATATATGGCCGTCAATGCTCAAGAAATACAGCACCGAATTGTCCGATGCGTCCCGGTAAATGGGCGTCATCCGATAATTCTCCCGCAGCGGGACCTCCATGCGCCGGTCGTAGTTCCATTCCCGAGACCCGTAGAGCTCCGTCCAGTATGACGCACCGCCGTATTCCACGGTCCCCGACATCAGAAAAGCACTGGGCTTACTCAGCCGGTCCCGGCCATCCAGCTCTTGACTGTAGAACGTTTCCACCCATGGCAGGACGTTCTCCGGAGGGACCAGCACACCCGTCTTTTCCATATCCTGCCGCAGCTGCGCGTAGCTATCCACGTTTTTCCGGGGTTGGGGATATATCGGCCAGGTCAGCACGGTATACACGATGCCGCCCACAAGAGCCAGCAGTACCGCCAGCAGAATAATTTTCTTCCCGGTTCCTCGCTTCATGGCACGTCTCCTTTCCCGTTACTGATACAGATCCACCACCGTGTGGCACGCCGTCCGCAGCGCGTCCTCCACATACGCCGCGTCCTCCTCCGACAGGGTCGTGCTCTCCGGATACATCACCCGGATGATGTATTCATTCCCGTCTATGTAAAGCTGGGTCATGTAAAACCCCCGGTTCTGGAACAGGTAAATAGGTACATAGCGATAGCTGTCCCAGCAGGGCGGCAGATCGCCCACGACGCCGATGACTCCCACAGAGACCTCCACGTCAAACGTAACGCCGCCGCGCTCCATGGTGCCGGATATGGCAAAGCCGCTGACCTTGGCCAGCCGGGAGGGGCCGTCCATCCGGAACTGACGCTCCGTCACCGTCCACGGCAGCAGGTCCTCTCCGGGGACCCGGATGTCCGTTTTCTTTTCCACCGTGTCCCGCAGCTGCTCATAGCTTTTCGCCGGTTTCATCCGGGTGGGATTCACCGGACAGACCATGACGGCGTACACGATCACGCCCACCATGGCCAGCAGCACCACCAGCAGGACGATTTTCCCGATTTTCTTCCCGGTTTCTCGCTTCATATGGCGTCGCCTCCGTCGCCTCCCTCGCTTTTTTGTCATTTTACCACATTTTCGTCCAATGTGCAAGCACAATTTTCCGTTTGACAACACTGCGTCGTTTATCCATCTATTTTGCCGCTCACGTCCCGTCAAATTTGCCCAATCTGACGCTTGGTTTGACTTCTCCGGCGGACAATGCTATAATAAAGTGTTGAGTTTTTTCATAGGAGGTGCGGGATATGCGGCAGGAGGACAATCGGCAGCCCATGGGCTCGGAGTCTCTGGGGACCCTGGTCAGCAGCTGGCGGGACGGCACGTTTTCCGAGATCTGGGCCGACTGGAAGTGGATCTGGGGCTATACCAAGCGCTACCGGCGGGCGGTGTGGTTCTATACCATCCTGGGCGTGGCCAGCTCCACCCTGGGCCTGGTGTCCGCCGTGGCCAGCAAATACTCCATCGACATCATCACCGGCTACGACAGCGACCACCTGTGGTTCATCGTCACCGTGATGGTGGCCTCGGCCCTGGTGGGTCTGCTGCTGCGCAGCGTCACCTCCCGCATTTCCACGAAAATCTCCCTCCGGGTGAACAACGATATCCAGGCCCAGGTGTTCGACCGCCTGCTGGGGGCCGACTGGCGGTCCCTGAACGCGTTTGCCAGCGGCGACCTGCTCAGCCGCCTGTCCACCGACGTGGGCTCCGTATCCTCCAGCGCCATCCGCTGGCTGCCGGACCTGATCGTCACGGCGTACACCTTCGCCGCCACCCTGGCGGTGATCCTGCACTATGACTGGGTCATGGCCCTGTTGGCCCTGGCCAGCGCCCCCTTCCTGCTGCTGACGTCCCGCCGCCTGATCCGGGGCATGCGCACCCACCAGCAGGAGGTCCGCCAGGTGGGCAGCCGCCTGATGTCCTACGAGACGGAGACGCTGCACAATTTGGACGCCATCAAGGGCTTCGGCATCACCGGCCGCTATGGCCGGGGCTTCCGCCGCCGGCAGGAGGAGTTCCGCCGGGCCAGCCTGGATTATAATCTGTTCAGCATCCGCACGGAGATTCTCCTGTCTCTTCTGGGCTCCGCCGTCCAGATGGCGGCCTTCGGCTACTGCCTGTATCTGCTGTGGTCCGGCAAAATTCTCTACGGCACCATGACGCTGTTCCTGTCCCAGGGGGCCAAGCTCAGCTCCGCCTTCAACGCTCTGGTGCGGACGGTGCCGTCGTTCCTCAGCGCGTCGGTGTCCGCCCGCCGTATCCGGGACCTGTACGCCCTGGAGCCGGAGCCGGTGCTGCCGGACGACGGACTGGACAGCCTGGCCTCCCAGGGCTTCACCGTGGCCGTGGAGGACGCGGGCTACGCCTATGTTCCCCATCAGCCGGTGCTGACCCATGCCGATTTCCGGGCCGCTCCCGGGGAGACCGTGGCTCTGGTGGGCCCCTCCGGCGGCGGCAAGACCACCATGATCCGCCTGCTGCTGGGCCTGATCCGCCCGGCGGAGGGCCGCGCTTACCTCCAGGCCGCCGACGGGCGGCAGGTGGAGGTGAACGCCGGACTCCGCCGCTATTTCTCCTATGTGCCCCAGGGCAACACCCTCCTCTCCGGCACCATCGCCGACAATCTGCGGATGGTGAAGCCCGACGCCTCCGACGCCCAGCTGCGGGCGGCGCTGGAGGCCGCCTGTGCCTGGGACTTCGTCTCCGCCATGGACGGCGGGCTGGACGCCTCCGTGGGGGAGCACGGCCACGGCCTGTCCGAGGGGCAGGCCCAGCGCATCGCCATTGCCCGGGCCCTGCTGCGGGACGCCCCGGTGCTGCTGCTGGACGAGGCCACCAGCGCCCTGGATGTGGCCACCGAGCGCACCATCCTGCGGAATCTGGCAGCCCGCTACCCCCACAAGACCTGCATCGTCACCACCCACCGGCCCACGGTGATCTCCCTGTGCTGCCGGGTGTACCAGGTGTCCTCCGGCTGCCTCCGCCTGCTGGACTCCGACGAGGCCCAGCGCCTGGCCATGGACTTCTGACCCTTTCCCCGGAACCTGCTGGGTTCCGGGGCATTTTTGCCCTTTTTTCTTTCGTTAGGCTAAGGAAAAATCGGGAGTTTGTAACGGTTTCGTTAATAATTGCCTGGCCCTCTTGCGCGCGGCGCTTTAGAATGTTAAAATTCTTTAAAATGTTTTTTACAGTTGTGTAACAACTGGCTTATAACGCGCAAGGAGCGATGCGACTATGCCCAAATTCAGCGTAAAAAAGCCGCTGACCGTGTTCGTGGCGGTGCTGGCGATTCTGGTATTGGGGGTGGTGGCCTATCTGAAGATGACCCCCGACCTGATGCCCAATATGGATTTCCCTTATGTGATCCTGGTGACCACCGACCCCGGGGCCAGCCCCGAGACCGTGGAGGCCGATATCACCAAGCCCCTGGAGCAGTCCATGGCCACCCTGGACCGCATCAAAAACGTCACCTCCAGCTCTATGGACAGCGTGTCCATGGTGGTGCTGGAGTTTGAAGACGGCGTGAATATGGACACCGTCAGCGTGGATATCCAGCAGAAGATCAACCAGCTGAAGGGCTCCTGGTCCGACACCGTGGGCGATCCCTATGTGCTGAAAATGAACCCCTCCATGCTGCCGGTGCAGGTGGCGGCCCTGTCCTACGACGGCAAGGACATCACGGAGCTGTCCGACTTTGTCACGGATACCCTGTCCCCCAAGCTGGAGGGCATCACCGGCGTGGCCAGTGTCACCGTCAGCGGTACGGTCCAGCATCAGCTCCATGTGATCCTCAGCCAAAAGAAGCTGGATGATCTGTCCCGGCGGCTGTCCGACGCCATTGCGAAGCAGCTGGACGACGCGGCAGGGCAGCTGTCCTCCGCCCGGGGCCAGGTCAACAGCGCCAAGGCCGCCATCCGCAGCGCTGAGGAATCCGCCGTCCGGGACGCCGTGACCCAGGCCCTTACCACCATTCAGGACAGTCTGAAAACCATGCGGGCCAGCCGGGACCAGCTCCAGGCCAACCTCCGGGAGCTGGCGGAGATCCAGGCGGAGAAGGCCCGTCTGGAGGCGGAAAACGCCCCCTACCAGGCCCGTATCGAGGCCATCCGCCACGACCCCTCCATGACGGAGGAGGAAAAGCAGGCAGCCATCGCCGAAATTGAAAGTGACCCCGAATACGTTCGCATCCAGGCGGAGCTGGCGGCGCTGGACCTGCGTATGGCGGCCCTGGGCGTCAAGTGGGACGAGGCCGTCCAGCGGGCCAAGGAGTGGCAGAAGCAGCTGGAGGAGCTGGAAAAACAGCTGCGGGACCTGGAAACCGACGAGGGCGTGGCCAAGCTGGCGGACCAGGTGACCGCCGGGACCCTGACCATGGCCGACGCCGTTACCCAGATCATCTCAGCCAATATCCAGCTGGACAGCGCCCTGAATCAGATCGACCAGGGCCTCCAGACCCTGGAGGAATCCCGCTCCGCCGCCCTGAGCCAGGCGGACCTGTCCTCCAGCCTGAACCTATCCACCATCACCGCCCTGCTGACGGCCCAGAACTTCTCCATGCCCGCCGGGTATCTGAAGGAGGACGGCGTCAACTATATGGTTTCCGTGGGCGACGCCATCGACACCCGCCAGGACCTGGAGGACCTGGTGCTCTTTGACCTGGGGATGGACGGCATCGACCCCATCCGCATGAAGGACGTGGCCGACGTGGCCATCACCGACAACTCCTCGGAGATCTACGACAAGCTCAACGGCAATGACGGCGTCATCGTCTCCTTCAACAAGCAGTCCACCTACGCCACGGCGGAGGTGTCCGACAACATCAACAGCCGCTTCCGGGAGCTGGAGGCGGAGTACGAGGGCCTTTCCTTCGTGCCCCTGATGGACCAGGGGGACTACATATACCTTATCATCAACTCCATTCTGTCCTCTCTGGGCTGGGGCGCGCTGTTCTCGGTGCTGATCCTGTACCTGTTCCTGCGGGACCTGCGTCCCACCGTCATCACCCTGTGCTCCATCCCCATCAGCGTGATCTTCGCCGTGGTGCTCATGTACTTCTCCGGCGTCACCATCAATATGATCTCCCTGTCCGGCCTGGCCGTGGCGGTGGGCATGCTGGTGGATAACTCGGTGGTGGTCATTGAGAACATCTATCGTCTGCGCGCCAAGGGGGCCACCGTCATCCAGGCGGCGGTGTCCGGTGCGCGGCAGGTGCTGGGCGCCATCACCGCCTCTACCCTGACCACCGTGTGCGTATTTCTGCCCATCGTGTTTGTGGAGGGCATCACCAAGCAGCTGTTCACGGACCTGGCCCTGACCATGACCTATTCCCTGCTGGCCAGCCTCATTGTGGCCCTGACCCTGGTGCCCGCCATGGCCTCCGGCATGCTCCGCAAGGAAAAGCCCCAGAAGCCGGGTCTGCTGGACCGGGTCTATCCCGCCTACCGCAAGGCTGTGTCCTGGTCCATCCACCACAAGCTGGTGGTGCTGGGGGTGTCGCTGGTGCTGCTGCTGGGCTCCGCCGGAGCCACCCTGGCCCGCGGCTTTGCCTTCATGCCCAATATCGACATGAACACCGTGAATCTCACTGTCTCCATGCCCGAGGGCTGCACCCGGGAGCAGGCCGTATCCCTGGCGGATGAGGTGCTGCGCCGGGCTGCCCAGGTGGAAAACGTGGAGACCGTAGGCGCGATGATGTCCTCCTCCGGCAGCTCCGGCGGCATGGACATGACCAGCATGATGTCCTCCGGCGGCGGGGCGTATGACGTCACCGCCTATATCACCCTTACCGAAGGGGCCTCCGGCGCAAAGACCGGACAACAGATCGAGGCCGCCTGCACCGGTATGGACTGCACCGTCACCGCCTCCGGCGCCATGGACAGCTACATGACCTATCTTACCGGCAGCGGCGTCGCGCTGAACGTCTACGGCAGCGACATGGAGCAGATGCAGTCCGCCGCCAAGACACTGGCCGCGAAGCTGGCCACCGTCCCAGGCACGGAAAACGTGTCCGACGGCCTGGAGCAGGCGGCCACCGCCCTGCACCTGTCCGTGGACCGCAACGCCGCCATGGAAAAGGGCCTCACCGTGGCCCAGGTGTATATGGCCGTTGCCTCCGCCCTGACGGACACCGACAGCTCCCTGTCCCTGACCCTGGACGGGCTGGACGTCAGCGTGTCCATCCAGTCCCCGGAGGAAAGCCGCATGACCCGGGAAAAGCTCATGGACCTGGAGATCGACCCCTCTGCCATGAGCGCCATGAGCAGCATGATGAGCGCCGCCTCCGGCAGCGGCTCCATGAGCGGCATGAGCGGCATGTCCTCCGGCAGCGGCTCCATGAGCGGCATGTCCGGCATGTCCTCCGGCAGCACCTCCGCCGTCCAGGCGGCGGAGCCCGTCCGCCTGGGTGATATTGCCAAACTGGAGGAGACCGTCAGCCTCAACACCATTCACCGCGACCAGCAGCGGCGGTACATCACCGTGTCCGCCGACGTGGCCGACGGCTACAATGTCACCAAGGTCACCACCGCCGCCCAGGCGGCTATTGCGGAGGTAGACCTGCCCCAGGGCATCACCGCCTCCTTCCAGGGGGAAAACGAGGCCATTATGGACGCCATCCGGCAGCTGCTGCTGATGCTGCTGCTGGGCATCGTCCTGGTGTACCTGGTAATGGTGGCCCAGTTCCAGTCCCTGCGCTCGCCGTTGATCGTCATGTTCACCATTCCCCTGGCCTTCACCGGCGGCTTCCTGGCCCTGCTGCTGGCGGGCATCGAGGTCAGCGTGGTGTCTCTGGTGGGCTTTGTGATGCTGGTGGGCGTCATCGTCAACAACGGCATTGTCCTGGTGGACTACATCAACCAGCTGCGGCTGGAGGGTATGGGCCGCCGGGAGGCCATCATCGAGGCCGGCGTCACCCGCCTGCGGCCCATTCTTATGACGTCTCTGACCACGATCCTGGGCCTGGTGGTCATGGCCTTCGGCAAGGATGTGGGCACGGCCCTGATGCAGCCGGTGGCCCTGGTGTGCATCGGCGGTCTGCTGTACGCCACGCTGATGACCCTGCTGGTGGTGCCCTGCATGTATGACATTCTCAGCCGCCGGGACCTGCGGAAGGTCAACGAGGAGGAGCTGCAGCTCCTGGACCTGTAACATTGTAAAAGAGCCTCCCCGGGTGGGGAGGCTCTTTTGAGACTGTCAAAAAAGCAGGATTGCCTCCGCCTTCGGAAAGGAAGATAGTTACGAAAGAAACCCATCAGGGGTGTCTTTCGTTTTCAATCACCGCATTTTCAGAACTTTTATGAAAGTTCTGAAAATGCTTGCTCAGCTTGTCAAAAAGGATTTTTGACAAGCTGAAAAGAGCCTCCCCGGGTGGGGAGGCTCTTTTTATATCCTTTTGTACCGTTTACCCGTAGTACGCCATCAGCATATCCACCACGGTGCCGTAGCTCTGGGTGCCCCGGGGGTCGCCGCTGCTTTTCAGGAAGGAATCGTACACCTTCTGGGCCGCGTCGTTGACGGGCCCCTCAAAGGCCGCCCAATAGGCGGAGTTATCCCGCAGGTCCGCCACCACCGTGTCGGGCAGCAGCACCCGCACGGCCTGCCACGCCTCCGGGTCCGCCCGGTATAGGGCGTTGGAGAGATAGGTAAAGCCCATGAGCCAGCCGGAGTAGCGATAAGCGGCGCTGTCCGCCGTGGTGGAGGCGGCGATGGCAATGAAGTTGCACTCCTGCTCCGAGGCGATACCCCGCTGATGAGCCATCTCGTGGGCAATGGTGCTGGGCAGATAGCAGGCGGGGCTGTCGATGTTCAGGTTGGCCTCGCCGGTAAAGGGAAAATAGAACCCCGTAAAGTCCATGGCGCTGAGGGCCGTGGAAAACCGCACCCCCTTGGGCACCCGGTCCTCCATCCGCAGGCAGGGAAACGCGTCGTACACGCCGTCGAACACCCGCACGCTGTCGGCAAAGATGTCCTCCCGGCTCTCGGCAAACAGGCCGTTTTCGTCCCGCCGCACCTGACCGGCACAGTCCGCCAGCTGCCGGGCGAAATACTCCGTCACCCGGGCCAGCTCCTCCGGGGTGGACTCCCGGGCATACACGCCGGACTGCTGCTGGAAGGACTCCGCATAGTAGTTGACGCCCCACAGCAGGCTGAACCCGGCGTACACCGTCAGCACCGCGCACACCGCCGTCAGCGCAAAGCGATACAGCACCCGGCCCCGGCGGCCCTGATCCGTGATCAGCCGCCGGACGGTGGCCCCCATCCACAGCAGGACCACTCCCGCCGCTATGGCGTACAGCAGCTCTGCCACGGAGAAGGACGCCCGGTAGCACACCGACGCCACCGCCCGCTCCAGAGGCATCACCACCTGGCGGCTGACCCAGTTCATCAGCCCCGGCACAGTCCGCAGGGCAAAATACAGACCCAGCACCCCGCACACCGCCAGAAACCAGATGTGCAGGCCCCGGTGCCGCCTGAAAAAGGCCCTCATAGCTCCAGGGGCCGCCCGGTCAGATACATCACCGTCCGCAGAGCAGCAATGAGCCTGCCGCTCTCGTCCCGGATGTCCGTGCGGCTGAAGCCCATGTGGCCGCCCGTTTTCTCCACGGTGCCTACGGCGGTGAGCTTTCCCGTTCCCGCCGCGGCGGACAGGTACTCGATGCTGGAGGACACCGTAAACGTCACCTCCTGCCGCCGGGTCAGCAGGGCCATGCCCGCCGCCACGTCGGCCATGGTAAACAGCGCGCCGCCGTGAGGGGTGCCCCAGCAGTTCAGGCTGTCCGGGTGCAGCTCCAGCTCCACGGTGGCGGTGCCGTCGTCCACGGCGGTGACCTTCATATGATTATACTGGCTGAAGGGCTCCGCCCCGGGGCCCTCCGCCGAATGCAGCAATTTCTGCCTCAGTTCTTCGGTCATAGGTCGCTCACTCCGCCGCTGCCAGCAGCTGGCGGGTATATTCCTCCTTCGGGTGGTCAAATATGTCCTCCACCGGCCCCTGCTCCACGATGCGGCCATGGTGCATTACCAGACACCGGTCGCAGATCTCGTAGACCACGTTCAGATCGTGGGAGATAAACAGATACGATATGCCCAGTTCCCGGCGCAGCCGGGCGATGAGCTGCAAAATCTGCGCCTGGATGGTCACATCCAGGGCCGACACGGCCTCGTCGGCCACGATCAGCTGGGGATGCACGATCAGGGCCGCGCCGATGCACACCCGCTGCCGCTGTCCGCCGGACAGCTGATGGGGCAGCCGGTCCCGGCACTCCGGGTCCAGGCCCACCAGCTCCATGGTGCGCTCCACCCGGCGGGTGATCTCCTCCTTGCCGTACTTTCCGTAAATGCGCAGAGGCTCCGCCAGGATCCAGCCCACGGTGCGGCTGGGGTTCAGGCTGCTGGCCGGGTCCTGAAATACCATCTGCGGGCGCTTGGTGTAGTGGGTGATGGTGCCGGTATAGTCCGGCACAAAGCCCAGAATTGTCCGGGCCAGGGTGGTCTTGCCGCTGCCGGATTCCCCCACCAGGCCCAGAATTTCGCCCCGGTGCAGCTCAAAGCTCACATCGTGCAGCACCTGCTGCCGCTTTCTGCGGCCCACGGTGCCGGAGGGCCGGTACCACACGTTCAGGTCACGGACCTGTAAAACCAGATCATCGCTCATAGCTTCCTCCTTGTGGGGATGGCGGCAATGAGCCGCTGGGTATAGGGGGCCTGGGGGTGGAAGAATATCTGGTCCACTGGGCCGGACTCCACGATGTGCCCCTTCTCCATCACCGCCACCCGGGTGCACAGCTTCCGCACCACAGCCAGGTTGTGGGAGATAAACAGAATGGACATGCCCCGCTCCCGGTTCAGGCGGCGCAGCAGCTCCAGGATCTGGGCCTGGATGGTCACGTCCAGAGCCGTGGTGGGCTCATCGGCGATAATCA
>ERZ1106943.3466-NODE-3466-length-11948-cov-2.526360_pt1 | contig 11948 bp, 9 predicted proteins | sample MGYA00403671_ERZ1106943 | MGnify/ENA primary metagenome ERZ1106943 (study PRJEB35170, sample SAMEA104062427) | human gut metagenome | biome: human gut; feature: human-associated habitat; material: faeces | place: Denmark | collected 2012-06-14 ...
GAGTAATCACCGGCGGCAGCATCCGCCTGGGGGACACCGACATTCTCGCCGCCGGAAAGCGGGAGATGGAAAAGCTGCGCGGCTCGCAGGTAAGCATGATCTTCCAGGACCCCATGACCAGCCTGAACCCAGTGCTGCCGGTGGGCGAGCAGATTGCCGAGGTCTACCTGCTGCACGATAAAATCAGCCTGCAGGAGGCCGAGAAGAAGGCCGGCGAAATGCTGGAGCTGGTGGGCATTCCCGCCTCCCGCGGGAAGGATTATCCCCACCAGTTCTCCGGCGGCATGAAGCAGCGCGTGGTCATCGCCATGGCCCTGGCCTGCACCCCCATGCTGCTGATTGCCGACGAGCCGACCACCGCCCTGGATGTGACCATTCAGGCCCAGGTGCTGAAGTTGATGAAGGAGCTGAAGGCCAAGTACAACACCGCCATGCTGATGATCACTCACGACCTGGGCATTGTGGCCGAGGTGTGCGATGAGGTTTCCGTGATGTACGCCGGGCGTGTGGTGGAGCACGGCACCCTGGAGGATGTGTTTGAGCACACCGCCCATCCCTATACGGAAGGCCTGTTCAACTCCATTCCCAACATCGAAGCCCGCACCCATCGTCTGGTGCCCATTCACGGCCTGATGCCCGACCCCACCAATCTGCCCGCGGGCTGCCCCTTTGCCCCCCGGTGCAGCAAGGCGACCCCCGCCTGCCAGGCGGCCCTGCCGCGCCGCACCCAGCTGAGCGACACCCATTACGTCTGCTGCGCCCTGTTTGAGAAGGGAGAGTGAAGCGCATGACCCAGCAGGAACCCATTCTTCAGGTCAGCCACCTGAAAAAATACTTCAAGACCCCCAAGGGAATGCTCCACGCAGTGGACGATGTTTCCTTTACCATCGACAAGGGCAAAACCCTGGGCGTGGTGGGCGAGAGCGGCTGCGGCAAGTCCACCACCGGCCGGGCCATTCTCCGGCTCATTGAGCCCACCAGCGGCCAGGTGACCTTTGAAGGGCAGGACGTGCTGGCCCTGGACAAAAAGCAGCTGCGCCAGATGCGCCGCCGGATGCAGATCATCTTTCAGGATCCTTTTTCTTCGTTGGATCCGAGAAAAACGGTCAGCCAGACGATCGCAGAGCCGATTATAGAGAACAAGATCCTGAAGGACAAAAAAGCAATTGAGGCACGCGTGAAGGAACTGATGGAAACGGTAGGTCTTGCGCAGCGTCTCGTCAATACATACCCGCATGAGCTTGATGGTGGAAGAAGACAGAGAATCGGAATTGCCAGAGCACTGACTGTACAGCCAAAGCTTATCATCGCAGATGAGCCGGTATCTGCCCTTGATGTTTCTATCCAGGCGCAGGTATTAAATCTTCTGCAGCAGTTACAGAAAGACTTTAATCTTACCTATCTGTTCATTTCCCATGACCTGAGTGTCGTTGAGATGATTTCAGACAGGATCGGTGTTATGTATCTGGGTACGATCGTAGAGACAGCTCCGAAGAAAGAACTGTATGCAAACCCGAGACATCCATATACAAGAGCACTTCTTTCCGCAGTTCCGATCCCGGATCCGGAAGTGAAGAAAGAGCGTATTACCTTAAAAGGTGATCTTCCAAGTCCGAGTAATCCGCCAAGTGGATGTCTATTCCATACACGCTGCCCACATTGTACAGAAAAATGTAAGACACAGGTGCCGACACCTGTTGAAATTGCACCGGGCCATATTGTAAAATGTCATTATCCGGAACTTACAGAATAGGAATTCCGAAATAACAATATTACACCTGAAGATGAACAGTGAAGAAAACAGGATTCACTGAAAGATACAGGTTATCATGAATGGATGAGGAAAGAGGGGCTATGTTTACTGAGGAAAGACAAAGCGCAATAGAGAAATGCCTTCGTGAAAACGGAAAAGTCAAGGTTAAGGAATTAAGTGAAATGTTTCAGGTCACAGAAGACTGTATCCGAAAAGATCTTAAGATTCTTGAAAACGCCGGTAAGTTAAAGAGAACCTACGGCGGCGCAATCCTTTCACAGGATTATCCGCTGAAGAGAGACGTAGTAGACAGACGCCAGTTTAACCTTGACAAAAAGAGAACAATTGCAGCCAAAGCATTTAAACTGATTAAGAATAACGAAACGATTTTCCTTGATATTTCTACCACAAATATCGAGCTGGCAAAGCTTCTTGCCACGTCAAATATGCGTGTGGTAGTGGTAAGCAATATGATAGATATCCTGCAGATCCTTGCCACAAATCCATCCATTACCGCAATCGGTACAGGGGGAACAATGTATCAGACAGTAAACGGATTTATGGGAGCTGCAACGATAGAAGTGATCAAACAGTATAGCTTTGACCGTGCATTTATAGGAAGCTGCGGTGTGGATATGACTGATTGTGCAATTACTACATTGGGGGTAGAGGACGGATTGACAAAGAAAGCAGCCGTGCACAGCAGCAGACATAAATATGTTGTTATGGAAAGGGATAAATTCTATTTCAATGATTCCTATAAATATGCATACTTCGATGATATCAGCGGAATTGTTACGGATGAATTTCCAGATGATACGATCGTGAGTACACTGGAGAGAGCCGGGGTGAAATTGTTCTGATGCAGGTAAGTCTTCGGGGGACTTATCTGATCTGGTTAAATCAGTCAGCAGAAAGGATGATCTGTCTGGCTTAAATGAAAAAAGATGGAGGCAAGTACGTGAAAGAATATATTTTGGAAGCCTGTGTAGATTCTGTAGAATCTGCTATGGCAGCGGTTGAAGGAGGCGCAGACAGACTGGAACTTTGCGGTAACCTGATCATCGGCGGAACCACTCCGGGACCGTGGCTTTTTGATGAAATACGAAAAAGATCAGATATCCGTATCCATGCACTGATACGTCCCAGGTTCGGGGATTTCTGCTATACAGATGCAGAATTTTCCATGATAAAGCATGCAGTGGAAGATTTCAGGAAAATGGGTGCCGAAGGTGTTGTATTTGGGGTGCTGAAGCCGGATGGCACATTAAACATGGAACAGATGAAAGAGCTGATGGAGGCGGCAGGGGATATGTCGGTGACTCTTCACAGAGCTTTTGATGTATGTGTGGATCCAATAGAAACAATGGAACAGGCAATCTCACTGGGAATCAATACGATCCTTACTTCAGGTCAGCGTAATGTATGTCTGCAGGGGGCAGATCTGCTGAAGGAACTGGTAGAGAAGAGTCAGGGACGTATCACGATCCAGGCAGGAAGCGGCGTGGGAGCAGAAGTGATCCGCCAGCTTTATCCGCTTACAGGAGTCAGGGCTTATCATATGACCGGAAAGAGAGTCATTGACAGTGAGATGCAGTTTCGCAAGGATGGAGTCAATATGGGACTTCCGATGCTGAGCGAATATGAGATATGGCGTACGGATGTAGATAATATCCGTGCCGCAAAGAAAGTTCTGGAGGAATTATAATGGCAGAACCGAGAGTTTTTTTAAAAGAGAACAGGGGCCGAATTGAAGAGAACTACCTGGAGCAGGCAAAAAACCTGCCCCGGGTTTTTGCGCCTGTAGACGAAAAATTACAGAAATGTACAGAGGAAGTGGCACTTGCATGTAAATATTTATATGCATTTATGCCGTACAGTGATATTGGCAATTATCCGTTTGAAGTATTTCTGGACTATGCGGAGAATGGTGTGAGGCTCTGGAAAGAGAATCCGCAGGTTGCAGACCTTCCTGAAGAAATCTTCCTGAATTATGTGCTGTTTCACAGAGTAAATGAGGAGGAGATCGCACAGTGCAGAACTTATTTCCGCGCAGAAATCGGAAGCAGAATACAGGGAATGAACTTCAGAGAAGCAGCGTTAGAAGTGAATTACTGGTGTGCCGAAGAAGCTACTTATCATTGTACAGATGACCGTACTTTATCTGCGATTTCTGTATACCGCAGAGGAAATGGCAGATGTGGTGAAGAGTCCGTATTCACTGTAAATGCACTGCGAAGCGTAGGCGTACCTGCCCGTCAGGTATATGCGCCGAAGTGGTCTCACTGCGATGACAATCACGCCTGGGTAGAGATCTGGTGTGACGGCAAATGGTACTTCCTCGGAGCCTGTGAGCCCGAAGAAATCCTGAATAAAGGATGGTTTACAAACGCTTCTTCCAGAGCAATGATGATCCATTCACGTGTGTTTGACACCAAAATCCCGGAAGGTGAGGTGATCGGCACAGATGGTATGGTGACCATGCTGAATGAATTGAAGAGGTATGCAGTAACCAAAGAAATTACAGTAACAGTAAAGGATGCGCAGGGGTTACCCTCAGAGGGAGCTGAGGTTTCCTTTGAGGTGCTGAACTATTCAGAGTATGCACCGATCGCAGAGAAGAAAACAGACAGTAAGGGAACCGCCAGACTGACAACAGGACTTGGGAGTCTGCATATTTCCGCAAGAATGTGTTCTGACGGTGAGTGGTTCTATGCGGAAACAGTTATGAACACTGAGAAAGAAGATAACTGTGAACTTTGTCTGGTATCGCAGGATAAAAGAAATGACGGCGAATCAGAAAAGTGGACAGCAGCAGATATATTTGCTCCTCATGATGCACCTGTAAACACAGACATGCCGACTTTAGAACAGAAGGCGAAGGGGAATAAGCGTCTGACAGCAGCCAATGCACACAGAGAGCAGAAAGTAAGAAACTGGTCAAATCCGGAATGTGAACGTTTCCTGGAAAAAAAGGTAAACAGGATAGAAGAAGCCATTGCTGCCTCATACAGAGAAGATCTCCTGAGGGTTCTCACAGAGAAAGACAGAACTGACTGTATCAGTGACGTTCTGGAGGAACACCTGGAGCTGGCAATCCCATATCATGGTATGATGAAAAAGGATACCTTTGTATCTTATGTGTTAAATCCAAGAGTAGATGATGAAGTTCTTCAGAAATACAGAAGAGAGATTAAGAAGCATTTTTCCAGAACTGAGAAACAGGAGCTGAGAGATGATCCTTCCAGAATCTGGAATCTGATCGAGAAGGCAATTGTTTCCAGACCGGAGAAAGAGCGTTCCAGTGTGATCACAACACCGGCAGGATGCATAAGGACCTGTACAGGAAGCTTCCTGTCAAAGAAAATCCTGTTTGTTGCAATAGCGAGAACCCTTGGAGTAGCGGCAAGACTGAATCCACATGATCGTTCTATGGAATATATGAAAAACGGAAGATTTGTTCCTGTGCTTGCAAGAACAGAGAAGAACTGTACTCTGATCCTGAAAGCAGGAGAGACTGTACAGTGGAAATATTTCCAGAACTGGAGTATTGCAAAACTGGAGAATGGAAGATATACATCACTGAAACTGGGAGCAGAGAATTTCGAAGATCAGATCCTGAATCTGCCGTTGGAATCCGGAAACTACAGGATTCTTACTTCAAACAGACTTCCAAATGGAAATATGTTTGCAAATGAATATCATTTTGAAATTCAGCCCGGAGAGACAAAGGAGATCGAGCTGGTACTCAGGGAAGCAGATCTGGAGGATATGCTGGAGAATATTTCCATGCCGGAATTCATGCTGAAAACTGAGGATGGTACAGAAGTGAAAGCATCTGATCTTACAGCAGACGGAAAACATATCCTTATGTTTCTGGAAGAAGAAAAAGAGCCTACTGAGCATATTTTAAATGAAATGATGGAGCAGGAAGAGGCTTTCGCAGGATATGCAGAGCAGATTATTTTTGTAGTGAGAAGCAAAGAAGCACTGGAGACACCGACACTGTCCAAAGCACTTGCAAAGTTAAAAAATATTCAGATTTATTATGATGATTTCTCAGAGATTATCAATACTCTGGGAAGGCGTATGTACGTAGATCCGGACAAACTTCCGCTGATTATTGTGACGAATGGAACCCTGAATGGGATTTATGCGACCAGCGGTTACAATGTAGGAACCGGGGATATGCTGCTTAGATTAATGTAACAGAGCGATAAATAAGATGCCCGGAGATGACACCTGTGAGCATCTTCTGGTATTACCGGATTACATTATTGTATAGATGTAAAGGATTGGATATTGAATTTGCATTTACATAAAGGAGATAAAAATCATGTATCAGTTTAACAGAAAAGAATATGAAGAACGTATGAAATGGTATCAGGATGCCCGTTTCGGAATGTTTATCCACTGGGGATTATATTCTATTCCTGCAAGAGGAGAATGGGTACGCAGTACAGAGGAGATGCCTGAGGAAGAATACCTTCCGTTTATGAAAGAATTTGATGCCAGAGACTATAATCCGAAACAGTGGGCAAAAGAGGCAAAGGCAGCAGGTATGAAATATGTGGTTCTGACTGCAAAACACCATGATGGTTTCTGTTTATTTGACAGTAAATACACAGATTATAAAGTTACCAATACACCTGCAGGAAGAGATCTGATCAAAGAATATGTGGAAGCTCTTCGCGAAGAAGGTCTGAAAGTCGGTCTGTATTTCACCTTACTTGACTGGCATCATCCGGACTATCCTCATTACGGAGACCGCATCCATCCTATGAGAAACCATCCGGAATGCAGTAATGAAAACAGAGATTTTTCTCGTTATATAGAGTATATGTACAATCAGGTGGAAGAGGTCTGCACAAATTATGGAAAAATCGATATTATGTGGTTTGACTTTTCCTATGACGATATGCGAGGCGAGAAATGGGGAGCAACCAGACTGATAGATATGGTCCGCAGATTACAGCCGGGAATCATCATTGATAACCGTCTGGAAGTCAGTGGTGAGGGAAGAGGATCTCTGTATGAATGCGATCCGACACCGTATCATGGCGATTTTATAAGCCCGGAACAGATCATCCCGCCGGAAGGAATCTGCGACAAAGAAGGGAATCCGATGGTATGGGAAGCATGCTTCACCATGAACAATAACTGGGGCTACTGTGCAAATGACCACTATTACAAACCTGCTTCCATGCTGATCAAGAAGCTGGTAGAGTGTGTTTCCAAAGGTGGAAATATGATCCTGAATGTAGGACCTGATGCGAAAGGTAAATTCCCGAAAGAATCCTCCGCGATCCTGGCGGAAATCGGACGCTGGATGGATAAGAACCATGACAGTATCTATGGATGCGCTCCGGCAGCAGATATCCCGAAACCGGATTACGGACGTATCACCAGAAATGGAAACAAGTATTATGTCCATATTTATGAGAATACATTAGGACCACTGCCGCTGATTGGATTTGATAAGAATAAGATTGTGAAAGTACGTGCCCTGGATGACGGACATGAAGTGCCAATCTCTACTTTATGGGTGCACAGCGATTATCCGGATATCGCATTTGTTGACCTTGGTCCGGATCCTGTACTGCCGGATCCTGTAGACTATGTGCTGGAAGTGGAGATGGCTGAATAAAGATATAGAATACAAAAAGCTGCCGTATGGCAGCTTTTTTGTATTTCTTAACCGAATTGAGATGCAGGTGTCTGCCTGGTTCAGCATCGGTTTCTCTTGTTTACGAAATAATTCAGAATCCCACCGCCTACGATAATAACAAGTGCAACAGCAACAACACGTTTCGCTGCTTCCTGCGGCATCTGGCTTTTGGAACCGATGGAATCGGAATAGAAAGTCAGGGTATAATTGATCTCATGAGGGGTACCCATGGCGGTAGTGTCTGCGATTACCGGCATGCTCTCATCCATAATGGTAACCGGGATCTGGAATTCAGAATTCGTTCCCTCCTCATTGACAGGGAGATATTTTTTACCGTCAACGATCATGTAGTCATAATTAGAACTGCTCCACTGGATATCGGCAGTTACTTCGCCGTTTTTCACAGTGATCAAAGTCGGTGAAGTGACACTGGCTTTGCCGCTTCCGCCTTCCAGCTCTACCTGGATGGAATACTCCCCATCTTCTTTATCAAGAGTGAAAGCCTGTGCAGCAGGAACAGAAGTCCATACTGACAGACAGCAGATCAAAGCTGCCAGAACTGCAAAAATCTTTCTCATATTTCTTTCCTCACTTAAATTCGATAATTTTCATCATCCCACAATTGAAATTAATTGTCAATACTTTGTTGAAAAAGTTATCCTGTTTTAGTATAATAAAAAGTACTGTCCGCACGCAACATCATTGAGAACGTAGTGAACAGTGAGCACAATAAATGAATATCTGTGAATTGCTTTGCTGCGAAGCAGCTCCTGCAATTCTGATATCATAAAAATGTATATGCAAATCACAGGAGGATATGGTAATGAGAGGAATTTTATACGGAGTAGGAGTTGGCCCCGGAGATCCGGAACTTATGACATTAAAGGCAGTGCGCCTGATCAAAGAGAATGATATTATTGCAGTACCGGGCGCAGAGGTGCGTGAAACAGTTGCATATAAGATCGCAGTACAGGCAGTACCTGAGCTTGCAGACAAAGAACTTCTGCCAATCTATATGCCAATGACACACGATAAGGCAGAACTGGAACTGAACCATGAAAAAGGAGCCAAGGCGCTGGAAGCAGCACTTGATACAGGTAAGAATGTAGTATTTCTGACACTTGGAGATCCGACTATCTATTCAACATTTTCATATGTGCAGAAGAGAGTAGAAGCAGATGGATATGAGACAAGACTGGTAAGCGGTATCACTTCCTTCTGTGCAACAGCAGCACGCCTGAATATCCCGCTTACAGAGTGGAACCAGCCTCTTCATGTACAGCCTGCAGTTCACCGCCTTGACAGTGAACTGGATCAGCCGGGTACCTATGTGCTGATGAAATCCGGCAAAAAGATGAATCAGGTAAAGGAAATTCTGGCAAAAAGCGGACGCAATATCCGTATGGTGGAGAACTGTGGAATGCCGGATGAGCATATTTACAACAGTGTAGAAGAAATTCCGGATGATGCAGGCTATTATTCTCTGATCATTGCAAAGGAACAGGATGGAGGATTATGATCGAGACCAGAGATCTGACAAAAACCTTTGACAATTTTACAGCTGTGGATTCCCTGAACCTGAAAATTGAAAAAGGGGAATTTTTTGGTCTTCTCGGACCAAACGGAGCAGGCAAGACAACGACCATCAGCCTGCTCTCAACCCTTCTTCTTCCGACAAAGGGAGAAATCCTTATAGACGGTCAGCAGCTTACGAGACAACGTCCTGATCTGAAAAGAAAAATCAGTGTGATCACCCAGGAATATTCTATGCGTCAGGATATGAATATGGATGAGATTATGGAATACCAGGGACGGCTCTATTTTATGCCGCGAAAGCAGATAAAGGAAAGAACAGAGGAGCTTCTGGAGTTCTGTGACCTGCTGAAATTCCGCAAGCGTACAGTCCGTAAGCTTTCAGGTGGAATGAAGCGTAAGCTGATGGTCTGTCGGGCATTACTAACAGATCCGGAGATATTGCTTTTGGATGAACCCACAGCAGGTATGGATGCTCTTTCCAGAAGACAGATGTGGAATCTTCTGCGTAAGCTTAATGAGAAAAACCTGACGATCCTGCTGACTACTCATTATATGGAAGAAGCACAGAGTCTCTGTAATCGTGTGGCACTGATGGATCATGGTAAGCTGGAGGAGGTAAGTACTCCGTCAGCACTGATCGAGAGTCTTGGTGCTTATGCAGTGGACGAGATGACAGCAGATGGAACACAGAATCACTATTTCCATACACGCCAGGAAGCAATCCGGTATCTGGAAGAGCTTACAGGGCAGGCGTCTCTTCGTGAGACAACACTGGAAGACGTCTTTGTAGAAAGAGCCGGGAAACATTTGATTTCAAAATAGCAGATATTAACTGAATCAGGGAAGTCCCCTGCGGAGGCTGCGAAAAAAGTTAGAATAATCTGGAGAAAAATGTATGGGAATTATAACAATATTATGGGAGAAGTGGGTAGAATTCCGCCGGGACTTCTATAAGATCACGCTGGCGGCAATGATCGCACCGCTAATGTATCTGATCGTATTCGGAATGGGAATCCAGACCACTTCTCATGGACAGCCATACCTGAATTTTCTGATTCCGGGTGTGGTATCACTGACAACTATGAACGGAAGCTTCAACGCCATTGCGCAGAACCTAAACGTACAGAGACTGTATGAGAAGGCTTTTGATCAGGTGATGATCTCCCCCACACCATTATGGCAGTTTATTGCCGGACAGATCATCGGGGGAAGTCTGCGCGGTCTGTATGCAGGAGGAATCATACTGCTTCTTACAGCACCTATTGAGACAGGACTGATCTTCAACGGATGGTCCTTTCTGGTGATGTTCCTGAACGGAGCGGTATTCTCAGCCATCGGCGTGGTGGTCTCCTTTCTGGCAAAAAACCACGCAGACGTGCCGAGGTTTTCCAATTATATCATTATGCCTATGGCATATTTGTGTAACACCTTTTTCTCAACAGAGAAACTTCCGGGATTTGTAGGCAAGTTTGTATCAGCCTTGCCATTATCCCAGACCAGCCATCTGATGAGAAGCATTTCATCAGGTGAGGCGGTGAATTACACCGGTATTGGGATTCTGCTTCTTTATCTGCTGGTGTTTACTGTAGCAGCATCATGGTTTATTTATAAGAAGAAAAACCTGTAACTGACTGACAAGGAGGAGCCTGTGCTCCTCCTTGATCTGTTTATGTATTATATATCAATGTGAATTTTTGTAAAGAGAAAACAGGGAACCATATTGGCAGTATATCCAATTATTGACTTTTATCCTTTGGATACTTAAATTATGTATAATAAACTTGTTAGCACACGAACAGTTGATTCTGGCATCTGTCCGGTTAAATTTTCACACAGCCATAATAACAGAAGAAAGGGCATACATTATATGAGTAAGCCAAAGATATTAATCGTTGATGATTCACAATTAAACAGAGAAATCCTTTCCTGTATGCTGGAAGATAAATATGATATCTGTGAAGCTGAAAATGGAAAGCAGGCAGTTGAAATCCTTGAAAGATGCCATAAGGATTTTAAGCTGGTGCTCCTTGACCTGATCATGCCGGTAATGGATGGTTATCAGGTACTTGCTGTTATGAAGGAAAAGCAATGGCTGGATATGCTGCCTGTTATCTGTATTTCATCAGAGACTTCCGAAGATAGCATCCGTCGGGTTTATGGGCTGGGAGCAAGTGATTACTTTACACGTCCCTTTGATGCAATGACGGTCTTTCATCGTGTTGAGAGTACGATTGCGCTGCATGATAAGATGACGGGAGACCTGCAGGATGCGATGAAAATGTTATCATCTATTTTTCACCGGATACTCAAGATTAATCTCTCGACAGATACTTATACAGTTATAAGAGGAAAAGACAGTACTGTTTCCATGCTTCCAAGTCTTTCTGAAAGCCTTAAAATGATGGCTGATTATAAGTATATTTATGAAGAGGATCAGGAAGAATATTTGAAATTCTGCAGTATAGATAATCTGAGAAGAGAACTTGCGAAAGGCAGAGAACGCATTTACCTGAACTACAGAACTCTGATAAAACAGGAGTACCGCTGGGTATGTATGGAAGTCATCAGAAGTGCAGAATATAAACCGGATGACCAGATTGCCATGATGTATATCCGGGATATCAATGATGAATATCTGAAACAGCTGGATAAGATCATACGTCATACAAAAGATGCGTTTGCCTCAGTTACAGTAAATATTTCGGATGGAAGCTGTATTATGGCAAACAGCAGGATTGCTTCACTGGAGCTGAAAGATGTAAATGAACCACTGGATTCTTATATTGAGCGGATCAGTCAGTCTATTCCGCAGAGAGAAGTGAGAACTCAGTACAGAAAGGTATTTTGTGTAGATAATCTGAGGGAGTGTCTGACACAGGGAAAAGATATGATCCAATGGGAATGTCCTGTGTATGCCGCAAAAGGAATCAGTCTGAGGATGATCAGAACCACAGTTGAGATGGTCCGGAACGTTTCTTATGACAGGCTGGA
>ERZ1106943.3492-NODE-3492-length-11837-cov-6.567476_pt1 | contig 11837 bp, 7 predicted proteins | sample MGYA00403671_ERZ1106943 | MGnify/ENA primary metagenome ERZ1106943 (study PRJEB35170, sample SAMEA104062427) | human gut metagenome | biome: human gut; feature: human-associated habitat; material: faeces | place: Denmark | collected 2012-06-14 ...
AGCCTCTCTGCTGGGCATAGCTTTCGAGGTATTTTTTCTGATTCACGATGGAGTTGCTATCACCGGCATTGTCATCGTCACGGCTTAGCCGCTCATACAGAGCGGTGATCTTTTCCTCAGTCTGTTTCATGCGCATTCGGCGCTCCTTTCAGACTGACGGCTCATTTGTGGTGCTTCCATTATACCACAAGTGCCGTCGTTTGTAACCCTTTCATTGCGGATCATCCGCAGAATCTTTTCCTCCATGGTCTCCGCTGCCGTCTCGCTGAACGCGACCCTGACCTTGTAGGTGGTGCCGCCGATGCGGCGGATGATAAACTGTTCTCGCTTGTTCTGCTCCATAGGCGTCCTCCTTGCGTGATTGGTTGGTTTTTGGTATAATAAGTCCGGTTCCGTTGGCTGTAAGCCAATCATGTCTTTATGCTGGTTTTCCATGTTCTTTTTCTCCTTTCTACCCTCTGTGTTTAAGATAGTAACCTTAGTAACTTGCGTTTAGATTACCCTTTCACTAATAGGAGAAAAACGGGGTGTAAATCGGAACTGTTTTTTGAGAAAAAGAAAAATATTTTTTCGAGGAGGTGAAGCTGTCGTGGAACCATGGGAGGATGAACTGCTGTGGGATGATGATTTTTCCGATGAGGAAGAAGATACCGAGGAGCAAATAGAGGAAGCCGACCTTGAAATGGATGAGGATAGCTTTGCCGATTGGGAGGATTCGTCTGACACTGCGCCGGTGGATGAGACGCTGGAAGAAGCGCTTGCAGAGGAACGCACGCTGGAGCTGGAGAGAGAGCTGGAGCAGGACGAGCATCCCAGAGACTACGGCTCCATTATACCATGCGGCTATCCTGCTGGTCAAAACTTGCGGCCTGTTTTCCGGTGAAAATGATTTCCTCTGTTACCACTTCCTGGATGGTTTTTGTGCCGGTGAATACGCGCTCCACGACATAGATTGCCGCGCCAATCTGCTGCTCATTCTTATCGTTCATGTGTCGCCACCTCCGCTACTATTATGAACAATTCCTTCCGAACTTAACCCATCAGTGGCCAAGCGCACAGACAAAATATTTTCTCTACAGCTCTGCATTTCCACTTGCTCTAATCTCCCCTGCGCAGGGATTGGTGACATTTTATTTCGCCCCATGCCAGCACAAATGTACCTGTTCATGTTGTGCAGTGCTACCACAGCAGCGCTATTTTCAATTTACATCATTTTGACGGATAGCAAGACTGACACACAACGCCTTGGTCACATCCCGCATTTTTTCTTCGGAAAGTTTGCCAATATAGTATCCTATACGGCGTTTGTCCAAGGTCCGCAATTGCTCCAGCATGACCACGGAAAGATATTTCATTCTACCGATCATACCAATGTAACTGTGTATAGGCAGCTTGGATTTTGCATGAACGCGGCTGGTAATTGGTGCAATAATAACCGTTCTCGCGAAATGATTTCCAACATTGTTTTGAAGGATTAATACGGGTCGCGTTCCCATCTGCTCCGATCCAACAACAGGGTCAAGGTCTGCGTAGTATATTTCGCCCCGTAGGTATATGTGGTTCATATGTATTTCACCCCCATTCGGCACATCAACTTATGTAGAGACCGACAGCATATGCTGCCGGTCTTTATTCTGCGAATCGGTCCTTTTGTCCCCGACACCCCGACCTATAGGAAATCATCAGACGGTTGGCGGCTTAATCCAACTCCACGGGAATCACACCCCTCCGAGGATCTCTCCGAGCTGCCTCCACTTGTTACGACGGATCACGTTCCAAATCCCGCTTCAACGCTCAACATTATGGCCAGACAGGCGTATCATTGTGCCCATAGCCGGTCATGGCGATGCACAGATCCGCTGTGCACTTGCAGCTGACAAAAATCGCTAGTCCGTTTTCCTTGGATGTCACGGCGTATCAGCTGCATCGCTCCCGCTTCTCGCGGAGGCTATGGGAATGTATCTGATGAATGATATGAACATGTCAAGGTACCAGCTTGAAGCAAAAGTGAGGCAACAAGCGAAGGGGATTTGGGGCCCCTCTACTTACTACCTCACTTACACGCAATATTGTAACCCTTAAAATTAAATTTAGCAGTTACTTTTTATGCTTGCAATACATTTCGTTGGAGCCCCCGCTTCCATCTCTGAAAGCAGGGGACTTGCAAAGTCACATAACAGAACAATAAGATTATGGAAGCAGCCCCAACTGCAAAAACTTTTCTGTCTTCCATGCAGCAAGACTGTTTTTGCGGTATAAGCTTTGTTGCCTCTGCACCCAGCGTCTGAGTCTGGGATTCTGCTCAAAATCAGCAGGAACGTCAAAATTATGATTCTGGTTCCCGTAGTCAACCAGCGATTGGAACATCTCAAGCCATTTGGTATCATTGTTTGGAATCCATAGCATCCCAAGGGAGTCTAACTGATTGATTTGGTTCTCCGTAAGATGCTTTCCTTCCCTTTTCCCATGATATATTTGTCGCTGCTCAGAAAGCCACCGTCCCAGCCATACTCCATTTTCTTCATAAGTCGATGGAATGGATATGTTGCCGTGCGTTTTGTAGTAGGATTCCAGCATAGCGTATTTTGTATTCCACGAATCTGGTCGTTCCCATACCATTCCCATTGACTCAATTTTCTTTTTGTGCTGCTCTGGCATGCTTCCCCGCCGATATCGTTCGCGCTGGTTTGCGACCCATTCGCCCAACCGGAACCCATCCGGTGAGCAGCAGGATCTTGTGACATTCAGATCTCCATTTGCACGGAAGTATTCTTGTGCGTGGACCATCCCGTTGGCGAAGCTCCTGTCCAGCTTCCCGGTCCAGTTCATGCCGATGGCGTCAAGCGTCGCGATTTGCCTTTCCGTCAAGGGCTTGCCCTTTCCCGGCTTTTTCCGGTTATAGCGCACAGACTGTATCCATACGCCCAGCTTCAGACCGTCCGGCGAAATATACGCCGCAGGGACCTCCAAGTCCCCATGCTTTCTATAATAATCCTGTGCAGCCTGAAAGTTCATTTCCCACTGGCTGTCTACCTTGCTCCAGATAAAGCCCAGTTCATCCAACTGCCGGATGCGTTCTTCCGTCAAATACGACAAACGCAAGCCGGACGCCCGATAACCCCGCAGGTTATATACCCAATTCCCCAGGGCGATTCCCTGCGGATCCACATAGTCTTTCTTGATATCCACATCACCGTAAGCACCCTTGTATGCTTTCAGTGCAGCGAAATATTTTTCCCATCTCTGCTGCTGGACGTCCCATACCATCCCGATGCCATCCAGCCGACGGACCTGTTCCTCTGTCAGCGTACCCGGAACGGACCCACTGTGCACACGGCGCTGGGTTTGCAGCCAGGCCCCCAGAGAATACCCCTCCGGCGTCTTATAGTGCTTCGGCACATTCAGGTGTCCGTGCTCCCGGTAAAATGCCGCCGCACACACAAACATATGCTCCCACGGAACGGACAGAGAATCCTCCAACCTGGCAAATAACTGCCGACACTCCCGTACCTCGTCGATGATCTCAAATCGCTCCTGGACAATGTCGCCGCCGCCCAAATACCGATAGTAGGTGATAGCCGCCTGCATCTCCTCCTGGATGGTTCCGATACTGTATAGATTCTCCACATTGTTGACAACATCCAGTATCAGGGGAGTTTGGGCTGAGCCGCAGGACAGGGCCCGGCCTATCTGCTGCTTGTAGACGGTGGGCGAAACTGTGGGACGAAACAGGATGACCCCGGAAACATCCGGCGTGTGGATGCCTTCGTTCAGCATGTCAATACAAAACAGCAGCCTCAGATGCGCACTGCCGTCCGCCTTGAAAGCAGCAAAAGCCTGACTGGTTTCCGGGTCCTCCGAATAGGCCCGGTAAACATGGGGCTCCGGGTCCACTCCGCCGAACCACTGGGACGCATGACAGAGCAGCTCATCCATATGCTCCTTATTGGCGCAGAACACCAGATATTTTCCGGATCGATCCGTCATATGCTTCCGGAACATGACGTCCAGCCCATCCGCCATTTCCAGCTTCCGGCGCAGAGCGTCCAGGTATACCTGGGCCGCATCCCGCGTAGGCCTTGACTTGGCCCGTTGAATGCGGTGCTGATACTTTTCAAGCTCCTTCTGATAGCTGTAGATCCCCACCACATACTTGGGCGCAGGCAATATGCCGCGGACGATTGCCTCACCCAAGGTCATCTCGATGGCCACGTTCCCGTCAAACAGCTCATCTGCCATATTCCGCTGGCCGTCCAGGTACCGCACGCTGGTGGCGGACAGGCCCAGCAGCTTCGCATCCGGATACATGTGCAGAAGCCTGTCCACGCCCTGTCCCCACATTTCCGCGCCGCAGCGATGAAACTCGTCCAGGATGATGTAGTCCGGACGAATTTCAGACATTTCCTCCGGCTCCATGGACATGAGCTTTGCATAGGTGAAGAAGTGAATATTCTCCGGCTGCTCTCCTCCGGTGACGGCAGTCAGATTCTCCAGCTGCGTCCTAAAAATATAAGCGCTGGGAGACAGCCAGCAAACTGTTTTGTCCGGATAGTCCGCGCAAAGCTGAAAGGCGATAAAGGATTTTCCGGTGCCGGTGGGATGCACGATCGCAGCCTTTCCCTCATCCTCCAGCATACGGCTTGCCGCGTGGTATGCAGCCTTGTTGTGGGGAAATAGATCCAAGTTCACGCAGTCTGTCCTCCCTTGACGCTTTGATAATATAAGCAGAGTTTACATCATTCCGGCGCAAATTGCAACGTTACCCCGGCAGTTCCCATTCAAAGCATAAAAATCGGCAAAAACGGCGAAGGCAGGTTGATGCCTGGCATTGGTCTGCGGCACACTAGTTATTTCAAACGGACAATTTTCTTAGTCAAAAGCTTCAATTTCAATGCGGTATATTGGCAATTGTTCCAAATTTTGCAAAATGTGTCGAATTTTGTTGCAAAACAGGAAGCGGGACAGTTCTATAAGTAGACGCATGGATCAGCGTCTGAATACAAAGAGAAAGAGAGAAAAACGAGTGAAACTGTGGAAACGCATACTGTCCTGTTTCCTGGCGCTCCTTCTGACCGTATACCTGCTCCCTGTGCAGGTCATGGCTGAAGAGTTGGGGGATCTGTGGCCGCTGACAACGGAAAACATCGCAGAGACACCTCCCGATGTAATAGGAGAAGTCCTGGAGCGACGGGGCGAAAACCAGAAAGAATTTCTGCTGGCCAACGGCGTGCGGCAGGTAGTTATCTATCCTGCAGCCGTTCATTATCAAAAAGATGGCCAGTGGGAGGATATCGATAATCGTCTTCTGCCTGCGGCTACGCGGGACGGCGAGACGGTTTATCAGAATGCCGCCGGTATGTGGGATGTCTCGGTACCCGCCGAACTGAACACCGCCGGCGGGATCACTGTCAGTCGGAATGGATATAGTCTATCCTTTTATCTGACAGGTCAGTTGTTTGAAGACGGAGGCGCTATCTCGGAAAGCGGCAGCGCCTCCATGGGGGAGGAACTGTCCGGTGAGGATATGATCTGCGTTCCCGCAGGTGAAAGTACTGCGGCAATCAGCAGTACCACTTCCACTTTGGCAGACGATGACCAGCTTCAGCCAGAAGCTGCGCTGAAGAATCAGCGCAGTGAGGCCCTGTATCAGAATGTTTATCACGACACAGATGTGACCTATGACTTGGACTCCAATCGGTTGAAGGAGTCCCTGATTCTGCGCAGCTGCCCGAAGGAAATGCTGGGCTACCGCTATCGCCTGGAAACGGACAGCCTGCGGCTGGAGCTTCAAGAGGACAACCGTATTCTGGCCTATGCCAAAGACGCCGGTCTCCAAGATGAACCGGTGTTCTATATGCCGGCTCCGTATCTGCTGGATGCAGAAAACGCATACTCCAATGATATCAAAGTGACTTTGGAAGAAAACGACAAGGGCTATGAGCTGCGGTACTATCTGCCCCAGGATTGGATGGCAGACGCTGCGTATCCCGTGGTAATGGACCCCGTGGTCCAGCCGGTATCCAACACGTTCACCATCCGGGATAAGACCGTGACCCAGCGCAATCCGCCGGCCTATGATGCCATTTCTCTGGATGCAGGATATTCCACCAACCGCGGGCGGGAGCGGATTTATATTCGTTTTAAGAATATCCCCTCTTTGACCTCAGCGGATGTGGTCGTAGGCGCAAAGGTTTTACTTTACAAATATAGCGGCTCCGGTAGTATCTCGGGCAATTATATGACGGCGCATCAGGTCAAAAGCATGTGGGACTCTGAGACAATTACCTGGGCTAACCGGGCAGACTATGTCCACACCTCAGAAGATTATCAATTCGTTGCCGGACAAACCTGGCATAGCTGGGATATTACGAACATTGCCCAAAAATGGTATGAGCCCTCCGGAAATACTGGTGTCATGCTTCGCATGTCGGAAGCCGTAGAGGGTGGGACGACAACAAAAACTGCGTCCTTCTATTCCTCTGACTACAGCAACACGCAGCAATGCCCCATGCTGGTCATCTCCTACATCAACAACTGCGGACTGGAAAGCACCTGGGACTATACCTCTTCCAGTGCCGGACGGGCCGGTACCGGCTATGTCAATGACTACACCGGAAACCTGGTGTGGGTCCACACAGGGCTGGGCTTTTCCGGCAACCGGATGCCCGTCAGCATCAACGCTGTCTATAACGCAAACGACAAGGGAAACAAGGCCTACGGTCTTGGCTACGGCTGGCGTACCAATTACAACCAGCGCGTTGAGCAGATCACTTTAGGCGGCACTACCTATTACCGGTGGGAGGATGAGGACGGCACCCGCCACTATTTTATGAAAAAATCTGCCGGGCTGTATGTGGATGAACTGGAGCCTACACGTCAACTGACGGATACCGGCAGCGGAACGAAAAAAATCTGTATCACAGAAAAGAGCGGCAGCAAACGCTATTTCGATGCCAGTGGACGGCTGGCTGGACTCTCCAATAACCAGGCCACAGCCAGCAGTGTCTCCATTTACTACGCATCGCAGGATCACATCTCGGTCATCTCGGACGGCGTTGGCCGCAAATACCGATTCAGCTATGACAGCAGCGGCAACCTGACCAAGATCAGCTTTACAGGCACCGGCACAACAGAGTTGTCCGCTATGACCTACCAGGTCAGCGGCGATAATCTGAGGACCATCGGATATCCAGACGGGAAAAATGCGACATTTTCCTATGGTGCAGAACATCTGCTGACCGGTGCGCAGGATGCTGACGGCTATAAGCTGGCGTATACCTATAACACGACCACGAACGGACAGCCTAACCGAATCGCGACCATCAAGGAATACGATGGCAGCACCGCAGGCGGAACACTGTCTCTGGAATATGCACATAACCAGACCACATTTACCGATCACAACGGCAACAAGGAGATCATGCAGTTCAACCGCTACGGCAGTACCCTGTCGGTGCAGGATGGACTGGGCCGTGCGCAGTTCTCCCAATATGCCAACAGCACGGACCTGTCCAAGGCCAGTCAGCTGACGCTGTCGTCCAAGCTGCAGAATACCGTCATCAATCTGCTGGAAAGCGGCAGCCTCGAGAGCAAGACTGGATGGACGGTATCCGGCACCGGCACCGGCAGCTGGAGCTACAGCCAGGCCCAGGCCTACTATGGCCGCACCTCCCTGTCCATTCAGAACAACACCCTCAAGCCGGTCAGCAGCGCTGTGCGGGCCCTTGAGCCCGGGAAGACATATACCTTCTCCGCCTATGTCAGAGCCGGAGCCAGCGGAGCCCGCATCGGATTGCTGAAGCCCGGCAGCACGGAGCCCCTGGCTGTCAGCACCGCCGCACCGGCCAATAACACCTGGACCCGGCTGCAGGTGACGTATACGCTGCCATCCGGAAGCGCCTATGCCTCGGTTCTCCCCTTCCTGCAGAACACCTCCGGTACGGCCGCCTATTTTGACGCCTTGCAGCTGGAACAGACCGCCTCGCCCAGCCGGTATAACCTGGTAGAAAACAGCGACTTTTCCTTTAATTCCGCCTGGACTCCCAACTCCAGCTGCGCCAGTACGGACCAGATCATCACCTATACCAGCTCTCCCACGGAGAACTCGGACAAGCGAGTTATGCGCATCACCGGTGACCCCAACAAGCACAAGTATGGCAATCAAATTCTGAGCGGCCTTGGCGGGGCCGCAGGCGATGTATATACGGTGGCCGGCTGGGCCAAGGGCGACTGCGTATATACGGACGACAGCAATCGCCGGATGTATGCCCTGATGGTGCGATTCTATTACACAGATGGCACCACAAGCGATAACTTTATCAAGTTCAATCCGGATACGGACAGCCAGAGCAGTTGGCAGTTTGTTTCCGGCGTGGTCAAGGCAGCCAAGCCCTACTCCCAAATGGGCATCTACACGGCCTATGTCCAAACACTGAACACCGTCTATTTCGACAATGTGCAGCTGTTCAAAGAGGAGTTTGGACATAGCTATGACTACGACTCCAACGGCAATCTCATCAGCGTGGTAGACCTGCAAAAGAACAAAACCAAATATGATTACGATTCCAACAACAATTTGGTAAAAATGACCTTGCCAAGTGGGGCCAGTCAGTCGTATACTTATGATAGTTACCACAACGTGACCAAAGCGGTAAGCCCGGAGGGCGTTACCTCCCGGTTCACCTATGATACCTATGGCAACATCAAGACCGTAAAGCTGGGCAGCGGCAGCCAGACCATTTCCGCCAGCGCGGTATATACGGCTAACGGGGACCAGGTCTCCAGCGTCACGGACGCACTGGGCCAGACCACCACCTATGGCTACGACACCCAGACAGGCGTTCTGAACTGGACCCAGGCTCCCGGCGAGACGGCCAGCACCCGCACCAACTACACCCACGACCAGCTGTACCGCACCACCAAGGTCCAGCAGAGCACTGCCGCGGTGGACTATACCTACAGCAAGGATCTGCTGTCCGCCATTTCCACCGCCTCCGGCACGGATTACAGCTTCACCTACGGGGTGTTCGACCTGACCACGGCGGTGAAGGCCGGAAGCCGCACCCTGATCTCCCACAGCTATACCAACGATCAGAACCGGCGGCTGAGCCGGTCCGTCTACGGCAACGGCGACGCCGTGTCCTACAGCTACGACAGCTTTGGCCGCACCACCGCAGTGACCTACGGCGACACCGGCAGCACCGTGTCCTACACCTACGATGCCAACAGCAACCTGGGCCAGCTGACCGACGGCATTTCCGGCCGGGTCAACCGCTACAGCTACGATTTCCTGGATCGGCTCATGCGGTATGAGGAGTCCGGCGACGGCTACAGCAACATTGTCCAGTGGGGCTACGACGACGAGAACAACCTGTCCTCCCAGACACAGACCCTCAACGGCACCACCTACACCAGCACCTACGCCTATGACAAGGATAACCGGCTGACCAAGGCGACGGAGGGCGCCATCTCCGCCAACTACACCTATGACAGCTTCAGCCGCATGACGGGCCTGACCTCCAAAAACGGCAGCACCTCCGTGGTCAGCACCGCCGTCACCTATGTGGACCCCAGCTCGTCGGCCACCTCTACCCAGGTGAAAACCTGGAACAACGGCAAGGCTGCGTACACGTACACCTATGACAACAAGGGGAATATTACCTCCATAAGCGATGGAAGCAAGACGGTCACCTATGCCTATGATGCATTTGGCAGACTTGTGGATGTATACGACCCCGTGGCCAAGCAGCACTGCGTTTATACCTATGACGATGGAGGCAATCTTCTTCAGCAAGTAATCTACAAGCCCAAGCAGAGTTCGGGTGGCGGTGGCGGCGATATTGTCATACCGGTCGATCCGCCGGTTGAACCTCCAATAGAAGTCATAGTTGCGGCAGCCCCGGATGATTATGGTTATTACCTGTCCGCAACGGTGAACTATACTTACGGCGACGCCAATTGGCCGGACCTGCTGACGGCGTTCAATGGGAAGTCCATCACCTACGACGCCATAGGCAATCCCCTGTCCGACGGCACATGGACCTACGCCTGGCAGCACGGCCGCCAGCTGGCGTCTATGAGCAAGAGCGGCAGCAGCATCACCTACGGCTACAATGCCGACGGCAAGCGCATTTCCAAGACAGTCAACGGCACGACGTACAATTTCTCTTACTTGGGCGATCAGCTGACGGAGATGACATGGGGCAGCAACAAGTTGCACTTTACCTACGACTCCACTGGCCCGGCGTCTGTGACGTACAACGGCAACAGGTATTTCTACCTGAAAAATGCCCAAGGCGATGTCACCGGTCTTGTCAATGCCAGCGGCACCCAGGTGGTGTCCTACACCTACGACCCCTGGGGTGCGCCCATGTCCGTCAGCGGTTCCATGTCTGCCACGCTGGGTGCTGTGAATCCCCTGCGCTATCGCGGGTATGTCTACGACAGCGAGACGGGCCTGTACTACCTCAGCAGCCGGTACTATAACCCGGTCTGGGGAAGGTTTATCAACGCGGACGGCTATGCTTCCACGGGACAGGGATTTACCGGCGACAATATGTTCGCATATTGTAACGATAATCCGGTAAATAGGAGCGACAGCAACGGTAATTTTTCAGTAAATGTAATCGGTGCGCTTGTAGGTGGAGCAGTTGCTCTTGGAATGGACATGCTCAATTACGCCTTTTCTGGACAGCCTATTGACTGGGGACAAGTGGCCATTGATGTTGCATTTGGCGCACTAAGTGGATTCTTCCTCTCTGCAGAGAACCCGCTTTTAGATGCGGCGATCAGTCTGCTGAATAATACGGTTAACGAAGTCTATGCACAGGCAAAAAGTGGATTTCAAGATTTTAATCTAAAATCTTTTGCCCGAACTGTTGCGCTAAATACTGCTCAGGACATTGTCGTCGGTCAAATAATATCCAGAAAAGCGGATGATGCATTGGCTCCCATTAAGGTCACAAGGGAGGTTGCATCTGGGAGTGCTGCTGGGTACGCCGCAAAGGCAAATGCTCGCAGACAGGCGGGAAGATCTTCGTCGTATTACGCAAAGCGCGCGGCAACCCAAAACCGAAATGCTGAATACTATAATAAGATTTACTATGGATTAAAGGCTGGTATATCGGGATTTTGGAATGCATTTATTTAGCAAATATCTGTTATGAAAGGGAAGTAGCATGAAAAAAAGCAGCAAATTCAGCAAGCTATTTTATATTCCGGCCTGGCGGACCGGCGCTGTGGAACGAGAGCTGGCAGAACATGTCCAGAACGGATATAAGCCTGTGGATTTTCAGGAGATCCTATTTTCTATATGGCGGATCACCTTTCAGAAGTCGGAACGGTGCCCCCATGACTATTATCTGTTTGGCCGATTTCAGGCAGGACGAGGATCTACGCTTGGCTACGACAGCCCCTGCGGCAAAGAAGAACGAAAGATTTCCGATATATCCCGAAGGACCCTGGTCATAGGGGCAGATCTTCTGGTGGCGGAACTGAATCCGGATGCAGACCCCCATACGGTTGCCAAGTACCGGGTTGAGAAAATGAAAGCTGCCCGAAAGCTATATGTGTCATTTCTCTTGTTCGAACTACTGATGCTGCCCTTCATATGCTTGGTTGCATTTATATTCGTGCCCCATGATATTTTCTTCAACAGTTTCAAACAGCCCTTCGAGTTTCCCACGGATCTATTGCCCCTTGCCATATTCCCTGTCTATGCGGCTATAGCGGCTGCAGGCTGTACATCTGAATTGAGGCGCTTAGCGAATATAAAATAGCCGTCGGTGCCATCTCCGCCAACTACACCTACGACAGCTTCAGCCGCATGACGGGGCTGA
>ERZ1106943.3493-NODE-3493-length-11836-cov-5.668279_pt1 | contig 11836 bp, 10 predicted proteins | sample MGYA00403671_ERZ1106943 | MGnify/ENA primary metagenome ERZ1106943 (study PRJEB35170, sample SAMEA104062427) | human gut metagenome | biome: human gut; feature: human-associated habitat; material: faeces | place: Denmark | collected 2012-06-14 ...
CCGCCGTCCCGACGGCGGCGTACAGCTCTTCCGTCCCTGGGAGAACGTCGCCCGCCTGAACCGCTCCTGCGAGCGTCTGGGTCTGCCGCAGCTCGATCCCGACGACGCGCTGCAGGCCATCAAGGAGATCGTCCGCGTCGATCAGCGATGGGTGCCGAATGATCCCGGCACGTCGCTCTACATCCGCCCGTTCCTGTATTCCACCGACCCGACGCTGGCCCTGCACGGTGTGCATGAGGCGTCGTTCGTCATCATCCTCTCCCCCTCCGGCAGCTACTTCTCTGACGGGCTCAAGCCCGTGCCCATCATGGTCGAGACCGAGGATGTGCGCGCGGTGCGCGGCGGCACGGGCGAAGCCAAGTGCGGCGGCAACTACGGCGCGGCCAACCGCGCCGGCGAGCGCGCCGAGGCCAAGGGCTACTCGCAGGTGCTGTGGCTCGACGGCGTGGAGCGTAAGTACGTCGAGGAGGGCGGCGGCATGAACGTCATGTTCAAGATCAACGGCGCCGTCGTCACTCCCGCGCTGACCGGCTCCATCCTGCGCGGCGTCACGCGCAAATCCGCCATCGAGCTTTTGAAGAGCTGGGGCGTTCCCGTCGAGGAGCGGCTGCTGAGCGTGGACGAGCTGTTCGAGGCCGCCAAGACCGGCGCGCTCGAGGAGGCGTGGTGCATCGGCACCGCCGCCGTCATCTCCCCCATCGGCGCACTCGGCTGGGGCGACAAATGCTATGAGATCAACCATAACCGTATCGGCGAGCTGTCGCAGAAGCTCTACGACGAGCTGACCGGCATCCAGTGGGGCACGAAGCCCGATCCCTTCGGCTGGACCTGTCCGGTGTGCTGAAGCCATGGAAAAAATATTCCGAATACCGGCAAAAGCCGGTATTCGGAATATTTACTCTTTGCGTGTTTCCTGCTATAATATGGGATACATGATTATAAATGAAGGAGAATCCAGCATGAAAGCCATCGTCACCGTTCTCGGCCGGGACCGCGTCGGCATCATCGCCTCCGTCTGCGCCCTGCTCTCGGAGTACAACATCAACATTCTCGACATCAGCCAGACCATCCTCGAACAGGGCTACTTCACCATGGTCCTGCTGGTGGACATTTCCGCGTGCACGGTATCCTTCCCGGAGATCGCCGACAAGCTGGACGCTTACGGCACCGAGCGCGGCCTTGCCGTGCGCATCCAGCGGGAGGACATCTTCAACGCCATGCACCGCATCTGAGAGGAGGTCCGCGCCATGCTCGATAAAAACGATGTGCTGTCCACCGTGCAGATGATCGACCGCCAGCACCTCGACATCCGCACCATCACCATGGGCATTTCCCTGCTCTCCTGCGCCGACCGCGACGCCAAGGCGGCGTGTGAGAAGATCTACGACAAGATCACGCGCTATGCCGAAGGGCTCGTTAAAACCGGCGAGGACATTGAGCGCGAGTTCGGCATCCCCATCGTCAACAAGCGCATCTCCGTCACGCCCATCGCGCTCGTGGCCGCCGCCTCGGAGACGGAGGACTACGTTCCCTTTGCCGTCGCGCTCGACCGCGCCGCCAAGGCCGTGGGCGTCAATTTCATCGGCGGCTTTTCCGCGCTCGTGCAAAAGGGCATGACCGACGCCGACCGCCGGCTCATCGCCGCCATTCCCGAGGCGCTAGCCGTCACCGACCTTGTGTGCTCGTCCGTCAACGTCGGCTCGACCAAGGCCGGCATCAACATGGACGCGGTGGCGCTCATGGGCCGCACCGTCAAGGCTGCGGCGGAGCGCACCGCCGACTGCGGAGGCTTCGGCTGCGCGAAGCTCGTGGTGTTCTGCAACGCTGTGGAGGACAACCCCTTTATGGCCGGCGCGTTCCACGGCGTCGGCGAGCCGGAGCGCGTCATCAACGTCGGCGTTTCCGGTCCTGGCGTGGTATACCATGCCCTGCAAAGTGTAAAGGGCCAGCCCTTTGATGTGGTCGCCGAGACGGTGAAAAAGACTGCCTTCCGCATCACGCGCATGGGTCAGCTCGTCGCGCAGGAGGCCAGCCGCCGGCTCAATACGCCGTTCGGCATCGTCGATCTCTCCCTCGCGCCCACGCCCGCCGTCGGCGACAGCGTGGCCCGTATTCTGGAGGAAATGGGCCTCGAGGTCTGCGGCACGCACGGCACCACCGCCGCGCTCGCGCTGTTGAACGACGCGGTGAAAAAGGGCGGCGTGATGGCATCCAGCTCCGTCGGCGGACTTTCCGGCGCGTTTATTCCCGTCAGCGAGGATGAGGGCATGATCGCCGCGGCCTCCTCCGGTGCGCTGACGCTCGATAAGCTCGAGGCCATGACCTGCGTATGCTCGGTCGGGCTCGACATGATCGCCGTCCCCGGCGACACGAGCGCCGAGACCATCGCCGCCATCATCGCGGACGAGGCCGCCATCGGCATGGTCAACACCAAGACCACCGCCGTGCGCATCATTCCCGCGCCCGGCTGCAGGGTCGGCGACACGGTGGAGTTCGGCGGACTGCTCGGCTCCGCGCCGGTGCAGGCCGTACACCCCTATTCCAGCGCGGACTTCATCGCCCGCGGCGGGCGTATCCCCGCGCCGCTGCACAGCCTGAAAAACTGAAGCTCCCATCCCGTCAAAAAACGGACGCTGCTTTTTTCGCAGCGTCCGTTTTCACTTTCATGTATCAGCGCGCAAGGTCCTTCAAATGGCTCAGGCGCTCGAGCGCGGTGTTGAGCGTTTCATCCTTCTTGGCAAAATGCAGACGAATGATGTGGTTCACGTCCTCGTCGAAGAATGAGCTTCCCGGCACGGCGCCCACGCCGATCTTCTGCGCCATTTCCACGCAGAAGTCCACATCGGACTGGCCCTTCTTCAGGAACGGGGAAATGTCCGCCAGCACGAAGTAGGTGCCCTGCGGGTCGGTGAAGGGAATGCCGAGTTCCTTCATGCCGCCGGTAAAGAGCGCCTTCATGTGCGCATAGTGCGCGCCGAACTCCTCGTAGTAGCTCATGGGCATATCCAGCCCGACGACGGCGGCCTCCATCAGCGGCGAGGGCGCGCCGACGGTGTTGAAGTCGTGATACTGCTTGATGCGGTCCATGATGTTCTGCGGCGCGAGGGCGTAGCCCAGACGCCAGCCGGTGACGGAATAGGTCTTGGACAGGCTCGAGCAGCAGACCGTGCGCTCACGCATCCCGGGGAGCGTGCTCATATAGGTGTGCTTGTGGCCCTCGTAGACGATGTGCTCGTAGACCTCGTCCATGATGGCGTAAACGTCATATCGGATGCAGAGATCCGCGATGAGTTTGAGCTCGTCGTAGGTAAAGACCTTGCCGCTCGGGTTCGAGGGGTTGCAGATCAAAATTGCCTTGGGATGCTGACGGAAGGCGTCCTCCAGCACCTCGGGATCGAAGCCGAACGTCGGCGGCACGAGCGGCACGAACACCGGCTCGCAGCCCGCCATGATGGTCTGGGCGCGGTAATTCTCAAAGTAGGGAGAGAACATCACGATCTTGTCGCCCGGATTCGTGAGGGCAAAAATGGTGTCCACCATTGCCTCGGTCGAGCCGATGGTCACGACCATCTCGGTCTCGGGATCGTATTTCATGCCCATGAAGCGCTCACACTTACGCGAGAGCGCCTGACGGAAGTTCGGCGCGCCCATCGTGATGGGATACTGGTGCGGGCCGAGCCGGCTGACCTCCTCCAGTCGGTCGGTCATCGCCTTGGGCGGGTCGAAATCAGGAAAGCCCTGCGCCAGATTGATCGCGCCGCAGTCGATGCTGATGCGCGTCATCCGTCGGATGACGGAGTCGGTAAAATGCTCGTTTCTTCTGCTCAGTTCCTGCATGGTATCACTGCTCCCTTTCTCATTTGTCCGTGTCGGCAGAGCCTGCGTCCTTCCCGCCCGCGCACTTTTTATAATAGCGAAACTTTAACACTTCTACTCAATAAAGTCAATCGCCCTTTTGTACAAAATCAGGACAAACGCGCTGCCGCGTCCCATGCACTCCGCAGCAGCCGCTTCCTCAGATGCCGAAAAGCGGCAGCAGAAATACGCCCAGCAGCGCAAGGATCAGCAGCGGGACGGCGAAGGCCGTCAGCCCCGCGATGAACAGCGCAGCCAGGATGACCGGAAGGCCGACGCCGAACAGGATCGTCTTGGTCAGTCCCCAGGTGACGCTGAGCGTCAATGCCACGAGCTTTACGGTCAGAACGACCATTCCGATGATAAACAATGTGAGAATACCATGACCTCCTTTTTTCTCTGTTTCAGGGCGTCATTATAGTCCTCCGCCGTCCGGCCGTCAACCATTTTTATCAATTATTCAAAAATTCTTCAAAAAAGGAAACGCAGAGCGGCACCGTTTCGGTACTGCTCTGCGTTTTTGCCTTCGTTGGCTCCCGCTTCAGCGGAGCCGCCCGTCGCCGCCCATGAGAGCGGTCATCTCCTCGATGCGGTCGAGCGGGAACGGCGGCTCGCACAGCGGCTTCATGGCGATGCTCATGAGCTTCATCGGGTTGTCGTCCGCCGCCACGCGGTTGGAGCTGAGCGCCCCGCAGCGCTTGCAGCGGTGGATGATAGCCCATTCGCCGCCTCTGCGCACCCAAACAGCCACTGGCTCCATGATGCCGCCGCAGTCGGACGCCCGGTCGCCGGGCTCGATGTCGACGTGCAGGCTGGAAAGGCAGTTCGGACAGTGGTTGCGGTGGTCGCTGCCGGCGTTCTGCGGCGTGCAGAGCCGGCCGCAGACCTTGCAGGTAAAGGTATCCTTGCAGGCGTGCGTCTTGTAGTAGCCTTTTTCAAAGGTCTTGCGTTTGTTTTCGCGGTTCATGGTGTTTCCTCCGGAAGAAAGATCATGCGAAATCCTTCGGGAGGAACGGCGTGTGTTGGATTTGCCGGACCTCCCGGTCAGGCCACACGCTCCGGTGATAGGGTGATGTGTTTCAAAAAGTTCTCCTTCAAATTCTGATTCGTAAGCGGAGACATTGCCCGCTGACTATCGCTTATTATAGTCCGATCCTCCGTGTTGTCAACCGTTCTTTGCCTGCTTTGCAGCCTCTGTCTGTCCGGCAAGGAAGTCGCGGACGGAGGCGATCTGCGCCTCGACCGACGCGACGCAGGTGCCGCCGAGCGAGGTGCGGCCCGTCACGCAGCTGGTGAGCGCGATGGCGGCGTAAACGTCCTCGCCGAACCGCTCGCTGTACTGCCGGAGCAGTGTGAGCGGCAGCTCCTCGAGTACGGCGGTGTGCTCGATGCAGTAGGCCACGAGCTGACCGGCGATCTTATACGCCGCGCGGAAGGGCAGCCCCTTCTTTGTCAGATAGTCCGCGAGATCGGTCGCGTTCAGGAAGCCGCGCTGCGCCGCGCGGTACATATTGCAGGTGCAGGCCTTCATCGCGGCGATCATCGGCGTGAACACACGCAGGCACATTTTTACGGTGTCCACGCAGTCGAACACGGCCTCTTTGTCCTCCTGCATATCCAAGGCGAGGTCGGTCCACAGGGTGTGCAGGGCGACCGCGGCTGTCCGGGACCGCAGGGAGAGCAGGGTGTTCAGGGTCCGCAGGGCGAGAAGGGCGATACCGGTGAAAAGGGCGAGCAGGGTATTCAGGGTCCCAAGGGCGAAAACGGTGAAGCACCTGTCATCACCGTCGCCGAGGATACGCCGCGCAGCTATAAACTGCACTTCCAGTCCGGCGAGCAAGAGCTGACGACGCCACGCACAGCTCACCGAGCGCACCGGAGGCTTCGAAAATTCCGCGGGGCTCCGGTGAAAGGTCCGAGCCTTGACAGCCGCCAGTTCTCAGCGCGAAAAAAGGCCGCCGCAGAACATTCCTGCAGCGGCCTTTTTCGGTTCTCTTATAGGGTGCGCACGCGGCCTTCGAACTCCCACACATAATCTCGATACCTGTAATGTCCGGACGCTTGACGCTCGCGCCCGTGATCTGGTCGGTGCAGCAGGCATCTCACGTTTCCGCGCTTCGGCACTGCCGTCCGGTATGGTCGATGTACGTCTCTTCGTTCGTCAGCAGGATCTTGGAGATCGGCACGATCTCATAGCCCTCGCCGAGCAGGTAGTCGAGGATATCCGGCAGCGCCTCCGGCGTGTGCTCGCCCGCGTTGTGGAAGAGCACGATGGAGCCGTTCGTCACCTTCCCCGTCACGCGCTTGGTGATCTCACCGGCGGAGATGCCCTTCCAGTCGAGCGAATCCACATCCCACTGGATGGGCTCCATGCCGATGGAGCGGATAGCGGAAATGACATGGTCGTCATACTCGCCGAACGGGCAGCGGATGAGCGTCGGGCGGACGCCGGTGAGCGCCTCGATCTTGTCGTTGCAGGTGTTCACGTCCGCGATGATCCGGTCGGCGGTCAGGGAATTGTAGTGGTCGTGCGCGTTGGAGTGGTTCATCAGCTCGTTGCCGCTCTCGACGATGGCCTTGGCCTGCTCAGGGTACTGGTCCGCCCAGTTGCCGACGACGAAGAAGGTACACTTCACACCGTAGTCCGCGAGCACATCGAGAATCTTCTGCGTGTTGTCCGCCCCCCAGGCGGCGTCGAACGAGATGCTGCACACCTTCTGGTCGCGCTCGACGCAGTAGATGGGCAGCTGACGCGTCGCGGCCGACGCCCGCACGGCGGCGGGCGCGTTCACCGCGCCGAAGATGGCGAGCGCCGCCAGCAGCGCCGCACCGACGGTCAGCGTCCTGCGCCGCAGAACAAGAAAGCGCGGCTTCGCCGTCTCCCGTTTCCCGCGCTTTTTCCTCAAGGCAAACTGCAAAAACATCCGCATATCCTCCCCATTTTGTTTTGGTAGAGGGTATGCGGCGCTTTTCTTTTTCATACCGGACAGAGCCCCGCGCGCGTCACGGGACCGTCCCGCCGTCCGCCGTCCGCGCACCGATTTTCGGCAGAATTTACTTTTTTCGTTGAGAAAAAGCCGCGCTTGTGTTACACTGGATACAGCTATCATAGAAAATGAAACGCGCGGCCCTTCGCCGCACACTGAAAATTCAATCGTTTTTGGAGGAGAAAAATCATGGAGATCAGAAAAGAAAAGAAGGATTCCGCGCTGTCAATGGCCATTGAGGGCCGTATCGACACCACCACCGCCCCCCAGCTGGAAACGGAGCTGAAGGCCGACCTTGACGGCGTCACCGAGCTGCGTCTGGACTTCGGGCGGGTCGAGTACATCTCCTCGGCGGGACTGCGCGTGCTGCTGTCCGCGCAGAAGCTGATGAACCGTCAGGGCAAAATGGTGCTCACCCATGTGAGCGAGTCGGTGATGGAGATCTTTGAGGTGACCGGCTTCTCCGATATTCTGACCATTGAGTAACACCATGCGGACGATGAGCCCCGCCGCACATCGGACGGCGGACCGCTTTACCGCTCGGATGTTCCGTGGACTGTGGGTCCCTGCCATGCTCTCGTCGCTCGGCTGGGCGCTGAGCGATATGGCGGACGCCGTGGTGGTGGGGCAGCGGCTGGGCGCCGTGGGACTTGCCGCCATCGGTCTGATCCTGCCGGTCTACATGATCAACTGCATGTTTGCCCACGGCCTCGGACTGGGCGGCTCCGTTCGCTATTCCCGTCTGCTGAGTCAGGGCAAAACGCAGGAGGCCGCGGACAGCTTTCACGGCGTGCTCGCGCTGGCGCTGCTTTTCAGCGTCACGACCGCCGTGCTGGGCAGCGTGTTCATAGACCCGCTGCTGGCGCTGCTGGGCACGCGGAGCACGGACGGCGCACTGTATGCCGCCACAAGGGACTATCTGCAGATCCTCGTCGCGGCCACGCCGCTGTTCTACCTGTCCAACGTGTTCAACTACTATCTGCGCAACGACGGGAGTCAGCGCCGCGCCGGCGCCGGCTCGGTCATAGGCAACCTTTGCGACATCGCGCTGAACATCACGCTGGTGCTGGCGCTGGACATGGGCACGCGGGGCGCGGCGCTGTCCACCGCGCTGGGACAGATCATCACCATCGCCATCTATCTGCCGGGCTTTTTCGGTCAGAAGCACACGCTGCGCTTCGCGCTGCCGCGCGGGCGCTGGCTCGTCCCTGCCCTTTCCGCGCTGAAGGCGGGTATGGCCACCTCGGTGCAGTACCTGTACCAGATGATCTTCTTCCTCGTGTGCAACAATCTGCTGATCCGTCTGGGCGGCGAAACGGCGGTGGCGGTGTTCGACGTCATTCAGAATACCTCCTACCTGATCCTGTACCTGTTTGAGGGGACGGGGCGCGCCATGCAGCCCATCCTCTCCACCTATCAGGGCGAGCACAACCGGCAGGGAATGCGGAACACGGTGCGTCTCGGCTTCACGGCGGGACTGACGGTGGGCGGCGCGCTGATCGTCCTTGTGGAGCTGTGGCCCGCGGGAATGTGCCTGCTGTTCGGCATCGCCGGTTCGGCGTCGGAGGCGCTGGCGTGTACCGCGCTGCGGCTCTACGGCGCGGGGGCGCTGTTCGCCGGCATCAATATCCTGCTGTGCAATTACTATCAGGCCTGCGAGAATGAGAAGCCGTCGTTCCTGCTGGAGACGCTGCGCGGCGCGGTGCTGCTCATCCCGCTGACGTTCGTGTGCTATGCCTTGGGGTTGCAGCGCTTCTGGCTGCTGTTCCTGCTGACGGAGGCCGGCTCGCTGGCGGTGTTCCTGCTGCTGGGACTCGGCGGCCGTTATAAGAAAGCGGAGCTGCCGGAGGAGCGCATCTTCCAGCGGACGATCCTCAGCAACGCGGAGGATGTGATGGACGTGTGCCGCGAGCTGGAGGCCTTCTGCGAAGTCTGGGGCGCGGACATGAAGCAGCAGATGTTTTCGACCATGACCGTGGAGGAGCTCGGCATGGCCATCTTGAAGCACGGCTTTCAGGGGCGGACGGACGGCTACCTCCAGCTGACGGCCATCATGGACGAGAGCGGCGTGCTGGAGCTGCACCTGCGGGACGACGCCACGACCTTCAATCCCTTTGCGTTAGATACTTCCCGCGCCAGCCGGGACGAGGATTTCGACATGGACGGCATGGGCGTGCTGGTCATCAAAAAGCGGGCGAAGGAATTTTTCTACCGGCGCTATCAGGGCTTCAACACACTGATCATCAAGATCTGAGGACAAAGAGGGAAAAGCGATGAAGGTCGTTTATTTCGGCAGCGACGTGTTCCTGTCGTGCTTTGAATATTTTGTGGAAAAGCATCAGGTGCTGGCGCTGTATACCTATCACAACGACGAGGACTATTTCACGGAATACGCCATCGTAAGGCGGGCTGGAGAGCTTGGCATCCCTGTTCACTATGAGGCCATCTCGCCGGAGGAGATCCGGCGGTACTTCACGGAGGAGGGCTGCGAGCTGTTTTTCATCGCGGAGTATGACCGCATCCTGACGCTGCCGGAGGAGCTTCCCGCGTTCCGCGGCATCAACACCCACAGCTCGCTGCTCCCGCAGGGGCGCAGCTATTACCCCATCGAGGGAGCCATGGAGCGGGAGCTGTCATGCACCGGCGTGACGATGCACAAGGTGGCGCAGCGATTGGACGGCGGCGATGTTCTGGCGCAGCATACCATTGACATAACCGCGGACACGGACAGCATCGACGTCTATCTGCAAAGCGCGGCATGGGCGCGCGCGACGGTCGAGCAGCTCCTCGAGCACCTCGACGACCGCTGGGCCGCCGGCCGGCCGCAGGCGGAGAAGCAGCCCTACTGGAAGCGTCCCGCGTCCGAGCTGCTGACGCTGCATCCCGAAATGAGCCGGGCGGAGGCCCTGGCGATCTTCCGAAAATACAATTCCATGACTCAGGTGGAGCTGGGCGGCGCGTGGTTCTATGTGACCGCGATAGGGACCGGCACGGCCCCCCTGCCCTGCGAGGTGCAGCGTCTGTCCCCCACGCGGGCGCTCTACCGTGTAAGAGACGGTCATTTGCGGCTTCATATCCATCCGATGGAGGTGCGGACATGAAACGAGCAAGGAGCATACGGTTACAGCCCAAGCTGCTGCTGGGACTGGTGGCGATGGCCGCCGTCCTCGCGGCGATCCTGGCCCCCTCGATCGCTCAGCTGTACCGGGCGCGGATGGAGGAGCAATACGCCTCTCTCGCGTTCGGTCAGGCCTCCGTGGCGGCGGATCTCATCGACGGAGACCGCGTGGAGCAATACTACCGGACCGGCGAGAAGGACGCCTATTATGAGGAGATCCACCGCTACCTGCAGGACGTCAGGGAGAAGCTGGGACTGAAATACTTCTATGTGGTCGTGCCGGAGGATGAGGTCATGTACTACATCTGGGACGCGGGCGTTCCCGGCGAGGACGGCGTCTGCGACCTCGGCGACACCGACGCCTACTACGGCGGCGGCAACGAGCTGATGCACGGGGCCTTTGCCGTCGACGCGGAGCAGACCATCCTCATCACCAACAACGAGGAGTACGGCTATCTGGCGTCGGCCTACGTCGCCATCCTCAACAAAGCCGGCACACCGGTGGCGCTGGCCAGCGTGGACATCTCGATGGACATGATCGACCAGCAGATCCGGCAGTTTCTCGGCCTGACGCTGTGCGTGGTGCTGGCCGTTCTGCTGCTTTCCATTTTCGCGTACTACTACTATGTGCGGCGCATTCTGATCCGTCCGCTGAGGACTCTGCACCACGCCGCCATCGGGCTGGTGGAGAGCAGGATGGAGGAGCTTTCTCACTTCCGGGTGGAGGTCAACACCGGCGACGAGCTGGAGGAGCTTGCCCATTCGTTCCAGTACATGGTGTCGGAGCTGAATGAATATATCCAAAATCTCAGCCGCGTCACCGCGGAAAAGGAGCGCATCGGCGCGGAGCTGGATGTGGCGCGCCACATTCAGGCGTCCATGCTGCCCTGCATCTTCCCCGCCTTCCCCGAGCGCCACGAGTTCGACATTTACGCCTCCATGACACCGGCGAAGGAGGTCGGCGGCGACTTCTACGACTTCTTCCTGGTGGATGACGACCATCTGGCGCTGGTCATGGCGGACGTGTCCGGCAAGGGCGTCCCCGCGGCGCTGTTTATGATGATCTCCAAAACGCTGCTGAAATCCGCCGCGCAGAGCGGTCTGTCCCCGAAGGCCGTGCTGGAAAAGGTGAACGATCAACTCTGCGAAAACAACGAAGCGGAGATGTTCGTCACCGTCTGGTTGGGCATCCTCGAGATCTCCACGGGAAAAATGAAGTGCGCCAACGCGGGCCACGAGTATCCGGCCATCATGCGCAAAGGCGGCTCCTTTGAGCTGTTCAAGGATAAGCACGGCTTCGTGCTGGCCGGCATGGAGGGCGCCCGATACCGCGAATACGAGCTGGAGCTGGACGCGGGAGACCGTCTGGTGGTCTACACGGACGGCGTGCCGGAGGCCACGAATGCCTCCAACACGCTTTACGGGACTGACCGGATGCTCCGTGCGCTGAACGCCGCCGAGGGCGGCTCGTGCCGTCAGCTGCTGGAGGCTCTGCACCGCGATGTGGACGAGTTCGCGGGCGGCGCGGACCAGTTCGACGATATCACCATGCTCTGCATCGAGATGAAGTCGTCGGGCATGAAAAAGATCAATCTCGCGCCGACGCTGGAGCAGCTGCCGCAGGCCACCGACTTTTTTGAGGGCATTCTCGCCGAGGCAGGAGCCTCCATGAAGGTGGTCGCTCAGGTCAACGTGGCGGTGGATGAGATCTTCTCCAACATCGCCCGCTACAGCGGCGCGACGAGCGTCGTGCTGGGCTGCTCGCTGAAGGACGGCAGGGCGACGCTTCGCTTTTCCGACAACGGACGGCCCTATGACCCCACCGAAAAGCCCGACCCGGATACAACGCAGTCGGCGGAGGAGCGGGAGGTCGGCG
>ERZ1106943.3495-NODE-3495-length-11832-cov-9.364100_pt1 | contig 11832 bp, 7 predicted proteins | sample MGYA00403671_ERZ1106943 | MGnify/ENA primary metagenome ERZ1106943 (study PRJEB35170, sample SAMEA104062427) | human gut metagenome | biome: human gut; feature: human-associated habitat; material: faeces | place: Denmark | collected 2012-06-14 ...
CCCGCCGATAGGCTTCATCCCAGGCGACGGGCTGCCGGGCGAAGAGTCCGGCGGCCGCACAGCAGGCCGCCAGGGACAACATGATTTTCCGTATCATAAATATCAGTCTGTTTTCAAAAAGAGAGAGGTCGGAAAACACTCCGGCCCTCTCTCCCGGTTTCGTATGTTCTCTATTTCGTCACGCAGATATTGTCGATGAACCAGCGGGAGAACTCGCCCGAAGCGGGTTCGCTCGTAAAGCGCAGGGCCGTGGAGGCCGTCGCGCCGTCGATCGTCAGCGAATAGGTGTTGAACGCATCGGTCGCCAGTCCCGACACGACCTTCTTCGTCGCGCCGTCGATCGTTCCGCCGCCGATCACCTCGACGACGATCTCCGTCAGATCGCCCTTCTTGTCCTTGGGTTCGGTCGCCTTACCCTTGGGGCGATCCGAACAGGTCTTGTAGGCCATCGCGCGGAAAGAGAGGTTCAGATCGCCCGTTGCGTTCAGCGCCGGCGTGAGCAGTGCCCCCGCCTTATTCTCATACTCTGCCCGCTTCACGGCCTGCGACTCGACATAACCGATCTGGGCATAACCCGGACGCTGATGAACGTTGGTGCCCGAAAGTCCGTTTTTCAGCACGGCGTCCCATTCCGAGATGTCGCTGCCGCAATAGTTCAGCATGGCAGCCAACTTATCGCCGTAGAGGTAGTCCAACCCTTCGGTCAACCCGTCGAAAGGCTCGAAATAAACCGCTCCGACCGGTTTCGGTGTACTGAATTTCGGCACGGCCTCAATCGCGACGCACGAATGCAGGCGCGAATCCGAATTGTATCCAGCCGTACCGCCGTTGCAACTGACGTTGTCTGTCGGATAAAGTTTCAGTAGCAGCGTCTGGCCCTTCATCAGCCGCAACTGCGGCGTCAGGGTCACCGTAAAATAATAGAAATAGCCGCTGCTCGCAATCGCCCCGGGAATCGAGATGGCTGTCGAGCCGTCGGAGGGAGTGACGTACTCCGTGCCGTCGGTCGAATAGGCCACCGCCCAGTTCTTCGGAGCGCCGCCCGTTCCCGACATACCGAATGAGATGCGGAACGATGCAGGCATATCCTCGGCCAAAGGCACGGTCAGCAGGAAATAGGAGTCCTGACCGTAAACCATCGACTTGGCCGGAATGTTGTCATGCGCGGCCTCATCGGCCCAGTGCGTCAGCCGGAAATGGCTGCTGTTCGACGTCGGGGCCACCTTTGCCGTCAGCACGACGCATTTGGTGACATCCTTGTCCTCGACCTTGAAGTCTGCCCCCAATTTGTCGAACGTGCCATCGGTCACCGTCACGTACTTGCAATCCTTGTTGGCCTGCGAGGCGGCGTAGAACGAGAAGACATAGGGCAGCCTGATTCCAACCTGGGCGCCGAAGCGCAGCCCGGTGAGTTCCTTGTCCCCGGCCGTGCAGGGGCGGATCGCATAGGCGCCGTCCTGCGGCACAACGATTCCCTTGAGCACTCCGCTACCCGTCGGCGCAGGATCAATGCCAAACGAGGAAGCCTGCGAAGCCACCAGCCGGAAACGGTTGTTGTCGGGGTCCTGCATCGACAGATCGTCCTTGAGCGTTATACCGTTCAGCGAACCGCCTTCCGGCACGTAGACCTGGGAATAAATGCCTGCATACATCGACTCGTAGGCTCCCGACCGAAGCTCCTCGTAGGTGATCTTCAAGGCTTCGATCTTCACCTGCGTCGTCTCCGTGCGGCTCACCTTGTCGTCCGCGGCGGGTTTCACCTCCATCACGCCGGTTTCGGGATTCACCCCGACGACCGCCCCCTTCAGGTCGATCTCCAGCTCCTCGCCCGGCTTGCGGTAGAGCACCTCGTCGGTGCGGAGCGTAATGCCGCAGTTGGCTTTCAGGGCGCTCTGGAGCGCGATGCAGTTGTCGTAATAGTTATTGTCCTGGACGCTCGACACCACGATTCCGCGCATCTTCACGTCCTGCGTCACGGAGTAGTCGCCGTCGGCGGCCAGTTTCCGCAGATCGGGGATCGAGAGATACCCCTCGGCCGTCGCCGAAGCCTGCACGAAGGACAACTCCTCCACGACCGCGGCATTCCGTTTGGCCGCAACGCGTATCGTCAGCGCACGGGAGCCGGAAGTATTGTTTTCGGCAATGGACACCGCCACGGTCGCCATGCCCGTGGCCTCGGTCTGCGAGAGTTCGGCCCACGAGGTGTCGTCGCCCGCGACGGAGATCGTCCAGTCGCAGTTGGCCTCGACGTCGAACGAGAGCGTCGTGGCGAACGACGGCGCGAGAATCGCGTGCGTGTTCAGCGCTACCCGCTGCATCGGCAGCGCCACGTCGTCCTTGCACGCTCCGGCCGCGAGCAGCAGCGCGAAGGCCGCCGCCGCCCGGAAAAAGCTATTCAAGAGTCTGTTTTTCATAATCGCTTACTTTTTGAGGTCTACCAGTACGGGAAGGTGGTCGGAGACCGTCATCACGTTGATCTCCTCGTACGAGGGCACGGCGGTGCGCAGCACCTCGTACGACGGCGAATTGCCCGTGTAGACGAGCACATAGTCGATGCGCGACGGCGAAGAGGTGTTCACGAAGGTATTGGCCGAGGTGCTGATGATCTTCCACGATTCGAGCGCCGCTGCCGGAAGCTTCGACGTGTTGAGGTCCCCCGCCAGGTAGATCGGCTTGGTATAGGCGGCGTAGTTGGCGGCGATATACTCGGTTATGATCTCGAACGACCGCTGGCGGTTCTCATCGCTCTGGTGGCAGAAGTGCGTGGCGATGAAGATGTAGCCGTCGAACTCCGCGAGGAAGAACTTCCGCGCCTCGGTTCCCGGCAGATCGCCCGCATAGGTGTTTTTAGGCGCCGTCTTGCAGAGGATGCCGATGCCGTAGTCGCCGCCGCGGTAGCTGATCGTCTTGCAGTAGTAGGGCCGCATCCCCGTGCGGTCGGCCAGTTCCTGCAACTGGTCGGTCTGATGCCACGTGGTGTTCTTGTCCAGTTCCTGCAACGCGATCACGTCGGGGTCCATCAGCGAGATGACCTTGGCCGTGTTGTTGTAGTTCGCGCGGTCGGTCCCGGAGTTCTGGGTCCATCCCTCGCAGCGGTGGGTGTTGTAGGTCGCCAGCCGCACCGAGTTGGGCAGGCGGTCGTAACCCTGTCCGTCGTAGGGATTGTCGGGTGCGTCGGAGGTCATGTCCCCGAAATCGAAGTCGGAGTTGTCGCCCTCCAGCCCGGAGCAGGCCGCCCCGGACAGCGCCAGGCAGCAGCCGGAGAAGGCGAGCAGTATGAATCGCTTGATTTTCATAATCATTCTTTTTTTCAGGTTAGAAATTCAGGCCGTCGTTCCAGCCGGGGTTCTGCGTAATGGCGCCCTGGGTCAGCACCCGGTCGTCGGTGGGCACGGGATAGAGGTAGTCGCGCTCCTCGTTCCACGAACGGGCGTAATCCGTATGGATAATGATGTAGCCGCTGTCGCCCCCGCTCAAGAAGATCTCCTTGTTCAGCTCGTAGACCGCCGGGGCCGAGGTCGCGGGCTTCGAGCCGGACCAGATGCAGACGTCGTCCACGCCGTCGTTGTTCAGGTCGTAGGACCTCGTGCCGGGGAAATACAGCCCCGTGAAGGGTTTTTCGAAACGCTTGCCCTCCTTCCAGCGCATGATGTCCCAGTAGCGGAGGTTCTCCATCAGCAGTTCGACGGTGCGTTCGCGGCGGATTTCGAGGATCACGCCCTTGTTGTCGCCCGTCACATTGGCATAGCCGGTCTCCGGCGAAGCCAGATAGGGGTCGGGCGAGGCGTTGGCCTTCGTGAGCGAGAGGTTGGCGACGCCCGCACGGTCGCGCAGCGGCTTGATCGCAAGGTCGATGTCTTCCTGCGTGAGGGTTCCCAGCTCGGCCTTGGCCTCGGCGTAGTTGAGCATCACCTCGGCGGCGCGCAGCAGCGGCAGGTCGTTCGTCGAAGCGTTGTACGAATCGTACTTGGCCGACTGGAGGTACTTCACCAGCTGGTATCCGGTCATCGTCGCCGCAAGGTTCGGGGCCGACAGCGCCGTGTCGTCGATGCGCTTGTACCCGGGCGTGCGGACCGTCTGTGCGAAGCGGCCGTCCCGGTTTTTGCTCTCCTCGGGGAGCTGCATCGTCTCCCAGCCGGGCTGCGAGGTGAAGGGCGTGCCGTCCTTCATCAGATACATGTTGGCGATGTTCTTCAGCAGGCCGGGGCGTCCCATCGTGATGCTCGTGAGGTAGCCGTTGACGTCGTGCTTCAGACCGATAGCCGTGTTGTAGGCCCGGGCGAGCACGATTTCGGTGTCGAGGGCCTTGAGCGACGAGAAAAGGTTGAGATACGGCGTCGTTCCCGTCGTGTAGACCGAGTATCCGCTCTCGTCGGTGAAGCGCTTCGACGCCGTCGCACAGGCCGTAAGATAGCTTTCCCAGTCCTTCAGCCCGTGATACTTGCGGAAGGTTCCCTCGAACAGGCAGACGCGGCTCTTGAGCGCCAGCGCCGCCCAGCGCGTCACGCGGTAGACCGACCTTTCGACGGGCAGGTTGGTAACGGCGAAATCGAGGTCTTCGATCACCTTCTGCATCACCATCTCGCGCGGATCGCGGCCCTTTTCGAAGAGCAGCGGGTCGCCGGCGTCGATCGGACGGTCGACCCAGGGCACGTCGCCGTAATGCTTCACCTTCTCGAAGTAGAACCACGCCCGGAAGAAGCGCGCCACGCCCTCGTACTCGAGCCGCACGTGCTCGTCGGCACAGTTGGAGGAGTATTGGAGGAAGAAATTGATGTCGCGCAGCTTCTCCCACTTCCAGGAGCCAGCCGTCGCGGGCACGGTGCGGTTGCCCAGCACCTCGCTCGTGAGCGTGGTCTTGGCGATGATGTCGGCCGTCTCGCCGTAGATGGTCCCGGCGGAGGGGAACATCGTGTAGAAATCGTTGGTGTAGAGCTGACACTCCTCCTCCGTGTGGAAGAAGTTATCGGGAGTGAGCCGGTCCTTCGGGTAGCGGTCGAGCGCGTCCTCGCAGCTGCAAAGTCCGCACGCCGCCACACCGGTCAGTATATAAAGAATGTATTTTTTCATAACGGCAATCGCTTTAGAAGGTTAAGTTCAGACCCACGGAATAGGTCCTGCACCAGGGATAGACGTTCGACTTCTTGTCCGAATCGGCGGCAGCCTGCTCGGGATCGAGGAAATCGTTTTTCAGGGCGCTCCACGTGGCGAGGTTCTCGCCGCTGAAGTAGACACGGCACTCCTTGATGCCGACCTTCGAGGTCAGCCGCTTGGGAATCGTGTAGCCGAGGGTGAGGTTTTTCAGCCGGCAGTAGGCCAGATTTTGCAGGTAACGGTCGTTGGTATAGTAGGCCGTGCCCTGCGTCGAGTTGAGCGACGTATAGGCGCGGGCGCGCGGGAGATAGGCGTCGGGATTGCTCTCGCTCCACACCTGACTCATAAAATTCTTCGGAATGAAGGTCGCATAGGGACGGCTGTACGGCCCCCAGAAGCGCAGGTTGTCCGCGCCGGGATACCAGTCGAGCCGGCCGATGCCCTGCATGAACACCGAGAGGTCGAATCCGTACCACGAAAGGTTGAGCGTGAGTCCGTACTGGTAGCGGGGCGACGAGTTGCCGATCACGCGGCGGTCTCCCGGGTCTTCCAGCGTTCCCTTGCCGCCGTCGACGATACCGCTTCCGTCCAGGTCGAGGTACTTGATGTCGCCTCCGCGAACGCCCTTTCCATAGGCTCCCGTCGCGGAATAATATCCTGCGGCGACCTTCGAAAGGTCCACGCGCGAAGCGTACTCGGCGGCCTCCTCGTCGTTGCGGAACAGCCCGTCGACCTTATAGCCCCAGATTTCGCCGTACTTCTTGCCCACATAAGGGCCTCCGATCAGCCCCGAGGGGTTGTCGCACTTGGTGTACTCGGCCGTGTAGTCCGAGAACGTCCCCGTGATGCCGTAGCTGAAGGTGCTTCCGGCGAGTTTGAACGAGTCGCGCCAGCCCAGCACCAGTTCGTAACCTTTCGTACGGAGGTTGTTCGAGTTGACCTGCGGTTCGTTGGCGCCGTAGATCGAGGGCAGCGACTTGCCCTTGCCCAGGATGCCCTTCGTGTCGCGGATGTAGAAATCGGCCGTCAGCGAGAGACGGTTGCTGAACATGTTGAGATCCGCGCCGAGGTTCTTCGAGATGACCTTCTCCCAGGTCTGGTTGCCCGATACGGGATCGCTCACCGTGGCGTGCTGGCCGAGAATCGTACCGTCGAACGAATAGTCGCCCATCGAGCCCTTGGTCGTGATGGTCTGGATGAAGTCGTAGTAACCGATCTGCTGGTTGCCGAGCGAACCGTACGAAAGTCGGATCTTGAGGTTGTCGACCGTCTTGCGCAGCGGTTCGAAGAACGCCTCCTCGCTGATGCGGTATGCCGCCGAGAACGAGGGGAAGAAGCCGTAACGCTTGCCGCGCGGGAAACGCGACGTACCGTCGTAGCGTCCGTTGACTTCGGCCAGGTACTTGCCCTTGTAATCGTAAGCCGCGCGGTAGAACCAGCCCATGATGGCGTATTCGTTGCGGCCTCCGTTGAGCGTGAAGTTGGTCGTGCCCTTGGCGAGGTTGAAGTCCGAGAGGTCCTCGGACAGCAGTCCGTCGTTGGCCGCCGTGAGGTCGCGGTAATACTTGGCCTCGTAGTTGTAACCGGCGATCAGCGTCAGGTTGTGCTTCTCGCTGAAGGTCTTGTTGTAGGTTCCGTAGACGTCGGCCACATAGTAGTTCTGGTCCCAGACGACCTCCTTGTACTTGTTGGGGAAGCTGCCTTCGGGTTCGGTCATCACCTCGCCCGGATACTGCGAATACTGGACATTGACGCTGCGGTAGTCGTTGTGGAGGTATCCCTGCGTATAGCTGAAGTCGGCCTTTACGTTGAAGTTTTTGTGCAGTTTGAACGTGGCTTCGAACGTCGTGGTGATCTCCTGCGTCTTCTTGTTGCCGAAGCTCTTGCCCTTCTGCATCATGGCGCTGTAACCGTCCATCAGGTAGTGGGTCGACGACTGGGTCATCGAGGTGTGCGACACGGCCGTACCGTCGGGATTCACCGGCACGAACGACGCCAGGGCGTGCAGCGTGGGTTTGCGGAAGTTGTTATACTCGTCCTCGTAACCGTAATACTTGTAGTTCGACTGGAAGAACTTGGTGTTGCTGGCGATGGTCAGCCAGGGTTTGATCTCGGCCTGGAGCTTCACGCGGAAGTTGTAGGACTTGAACATGTCCGGCTCGATGCGGTTGACGCCCTTCTGCTGGTAATAGCGTCCGCTGACCATGTAGGAGAGCGCCTTGGTTCCGCCCTTGATGTTGATGTTGTGGTCCCACGTCGGGCGGCTGTCGTCGTAGAGGTAGTTGTACCAGTCGAAGTTGGCCAGATAGACGTACTGCTGACGGCCGTTGCGCCTGTCGGTGACGACCCACGGACGCGCCGGGTTCTCGGTCTTGTCGTTGCGCCGCTCCCAGAGAGCCTTGTAGTCGGCCTCGGTGTAGGAGGTGTAGGGGGTGTTCTGCGTGGCCATCATAAAGAAGTCGGCGATCTTGGCCGAGTAGTATCCGCGCGTCTCGTAGTCGGTCGAGGTCGTGGGGCTGGAGACGGAGAAATAGCCGTTGTACGACACTTCGGCCTTCTCGTTGTACTTGCCGCTCTTGGTGGTGATCAGGATGACGCCGAAGGCTCCGCGTGCGCCGTAGATGGCGGCGGACGAAGCGTCCTTCAGGACCGTGATCGACTCGATGTCGTTCGAGTTGATGCGGTCGGGATAGGTCTCGACGCCGTCGATCAGCACCAGGGGGCTGCCGCCGTTGGGCGAGGTCGTACCGCGGATGTTGTAGGTCGCTCCGGCTCCGGGCTGTCCCGACGAGAGCGTCACGTTGAGGTTGGGGATCACGCCCTGCAAGGCGCGGCCCACGTTCGACACGGGACGGTCTTTCAGCTCCTTCTGCGACACGGTGGCCACGGCTCCCGTGAGGTTGGCCTTCTTCTGCACGCCGTATCCCACCACGACCACCTCGTCGATGCTCTGCTGGGCGTAGGTCAGCACCACGTCGAAGAACGTGCGGCTTCCGACCGCCGATTTGTAGGTGTCGAAGCCGATGAACGACACTTCGAGCATGGCTTCGGCCGTAAGCGCCGGGAGGGTGAGCGTGAAGCTGCCGTTCATGTCGGTCGATATGCCCCGGGTCTGCCCGGCATCGGTCACGAGGACCGTGGCGCCGATCACGGGCGCGCCCTTCTCGTCCTTGACGACGCCCTTCACCGTCTGGCGCTGGGGCGCGGCGTCCTTGACGAGGATGATCCTCCGGTTCTCGAAACGGCACGAACAGTCGGGCAGCATCTGCCGCACCACCTCGGACACGGGCTTGCGCACGGCCGCGACGGACACGATCCGCTTGAGGTCGAAGTCGCCGTTATTGTAGAAAAACGTGTAATTGGTCAGTCGCTCTATCTCTTTCAAAACCTGTTCGACAGAGACGTTTTCCTTGGCAATGCTAACCGTGGGGGGGGGGAGTTTGCGCCCGTCCTCCCGTGGTCAGAAAAAGCAATAGCAGGGCTGCACCAAGGATTTTAGCTTGGATAAGTTTACGCATGGGTTTGTAATTTAGGTAATGGTCGAAACGGCCGGAACGGATTCTGCGTTCCGGAAGTGAAAGCGGGAAAGTCCGGGTCCTTTTTACATAGGCGCGTAATTTTTAGGAATTTTTCGGTTGTTTGGGAATGATCGTTATGCGCCGCCCTGCGCAGACGTAGTCCATCTCCACGACGAGCGACATGGCTTTCAGAATCTCCTCGATGCTTTCGTTGCGGATCAGCTTGAACGACATGCGCACCTGCCGGGTCCACGCCTCGGGAGCGTCGATCTCGACGGCGTACCAGCGTTCGAGGTTGGTGAGAATGTCGGCCAGCGAGGTGTCGTCGAACGACAGCGAGCCGCCCATCCACTGCGAGTAGTTGCGCGTCGAGACCCGCGAGCGCGAGGCGCGCCCCTCCTTCCTGTCGAACACCAGCCTGTCGCCGGGTTTCAGCGTCACGGGCGCCGGCAGACGGCCGCCGTAGGCGCGGATGCTGCCGTTGCAGAGAATGGCCTCCGTGGTCGCGAACTCGGCGTAGTTGATCACGTCGAACTCCGTGCCGAGCACCTCGATGTTCATATCCTCCATCTGCAGGATGAACGGACGGTCGGCATCGTGCCGGACCTTGAAGAAGCCTTCGCCGTCGAGTTCCACCACCCTGCGGCGCCCCGTCAGGTCGCCGTAGTACCGGAGCACGCTCCCGGCGTTGAGCCAGATATGCGTACCGTCGGGCAGTACGTACTCGCCCTTGTCGTGGACCGAGGTGACGATGTTGGTTTCGATCTTCGTGCGCAGGTAATCCTTCACCACGACGTAGTTCGTTCCGGCGGCCAGCAGCACGACGGCGGCCGCGGCTGCGACGTTGCGCCAGATGCGGCGGACGCGGAACCGCTCGCCGCGGCGCATCGCCTCGTGGAGCCGTTCGAGTTTGCGTTCACGGCCTCCCGGCTCTTCGGCCCGGAGTCCGTTCCAGTAGTTTTCCAGCGCCCGCTCCTTTTCATCGCGCGAGGCGGGGTCGCGCAGCCACTCCGCGAAGCGCTGCTGCACCTCCCCGGGCATATCGCTGCCGAGGAAGGTTTCGATAATGGTTTTTATTCGATTTACAGACATAACGATCTTTCCCGTTTCACCAATAAGACGGTTCACGCGGCCGTTACGCACGCCCGAAAGGTGAAAAAAGTTTTTAGAAGAAAAACAGGATCAGCGTGACGAGTTTGCGCAGTTCGGACAAGGCCCTCGAAATCTGATTTTCGACGGTGCGCGTGGAGATGCCAAGACGCCGGGCGATTTCGTCGTTGGCGATGCCCTCCTCACGGCTCATGCGGAAGATGCGCTGCCGCTGCCCGGGCATCTTCTCCACCGCCAGCTGAATCAGCAGCAGCAGATCGCGGTTGTCCACGTCCGGAAGTTCGTATTCGGGCAGCAGATTGGTCTGCCGGGCGAAGTTGGTCCGCACCGTGCGGCTGTCGAAACGGTCGTATACGGCATTGCGGGCCATGCGGAACAGGTAGGAGCCGAAGGCCGTGACGCCGGCCATCGTGCTGCGGTTCTGCCAGATTTTCAGGAACAGGTCGTGGGTGATGTCCTCGGCCTCTGCCCGGTTCTTGAGCATGCGGCACAGAAACTCCTCGGTCTTCGCCGCATACCTCATGTAGAGGGCGTCGAACGACGCGCGGTCGCCGCGGGCAAGTTTTTCGAGCAGTGTTCTTTCGTCTTCCATGGGAAATAGCCGGTATGAACGGGGACGGGGTAAAAGTAGTAATTTTTTACTACTTCGTCGCGGCCCGTGCAAAATTTAGTCGTTTTTTCATTTCTGCGGCGGGCGGAAGCGGCGTTTCGGATTCCAGACGCCGGAGGCCTTTCGTTTCGATAATCGAAACGCCGCCTCCCGGAATAACCGATTATCGAAACCGGAGCGGCGATAATCCGTTCGATACACGAAATTAGAACATCGCATTTCGGATTGTTTCGATTTTCGTCTTGGTTCGCCCGCTGAAATGGCGTACGTTTGTACCAGTTCCGAAAGGGGCTATGAAGAATTCAGTTTGCATGTAGTGACGCCCACAGAAGTTGGAAGGATTGCTTGACAGTGACGCAACTATGTTCCGCACATCCGGAGGCTTCGAGGGGAGGGTTGTGAAACCCTCCCCTTTCCTTTCGTGCCCGCCGGAGAGACTCCGCATCGGAAACGGGGCGTCAGCCCAGCTGGGCGACGATCTCGCGCTGACGCTTGAAATAGTGGATGCGCCGCAGCTCTCCGCTGCCGGATATGAGCGTCGAAAACCGGCTCTGGGTCTTGATCCATTTCTTCACGTATTCGTACATCAGCGGATCGGGCGTCCGCAGTCCGTTCAGCGAGAACATTCCGATGTTCACGGCCTGGTGTCTGCTGGTCGTGACATAGCTGTACGACGACTCGAGGTCGATGTCCGAAAGATAGAGGAAGATCTTGTTGCCGTTCTCGAACTCCCCCTTGACCGCCACCGTCTCCATCTCGTCGAGCATGGCGAAGAGTTCGTCCCGGAGCACGCGAACGCTCTCCTGCGAAATCAGGTGCATCTCCCGGTAGGCGCGCAGGGCGTTGAGCCAGTGCTTAAAATTGCTGTCGTCGAAGATCAGGTAGGTCGTCGCGACCGACTGCACCCACCGGACATACTCCCGGCAGTTGCGCTGCAATTCCGCGGGGAGCTTCAGCTCCTCGAAGGTCCTCACGGCGGGGTTGCCCACTTCGTGCTGGTAAAGCCATTTGAAGAGCTTGAACCGGTTCAGGTTGTCGTATTTGCCGTAGAACTCCGCCGGCAGCGAATTGGTCGCCGTGGCAAATTCGGTCGTGGGGTCTGACGCCACCTCGCGCATAAAGGCGATGTCGCGTTCCAGAATCTCGTTATAGGTTTCGAGCAGCGCGGTGAACTCCTTGAACTTGAGCTGGAATGACAACTTGTCCGTAGCCGCCAGCCCCACCACCCGGTCGAGCGAGAAGTGCATCCGCGCGCACAGCGCGCTGGCTTCGCCGAAGGTGAACGGCACCTCGCCGCGCAGCCTCCTGTAAGCGGCCTCGCGGCCTATGTTCAGCATGTCCATCAGCAGCGAAGCCGGATTCGAATGCTGCGGAGTATGCGCATGGATCGCCTCGATCAATGCGGCATTCGATTTTTCAAGCATAGATGTAGTCAACAAAAAAATTCGGCGTATAGGTCATTTCGGGTGCTAAAATCGTTGTAATACTGGTGTCTGTCAG
>ERZ1106943.3499-NODE-3499-length-11821-cov-5.086266_pt1 | contig 11821 bp, 10 predicted proteins | sample MGYA00403671_ERZ1106943 | MGnify/ENA primary metagenome ERZ1106943 (study PRJEB35170, sample SAMEA104062427) | human gut metagenome | biome: human gut; feature: human-associated habitat; material: faeces | place: Denmark | collected 2012-06-14 ...
CTCCGGCGTCAGGAAACTGCCCTCGCAGCGGACGCACGTCCCGCACGAGCTGGACAGGCTCCGCGGCACGGGCATCGTCCGCGCCGCAATGCCCGCCGCGCGGCAGAGCCGCTCATAGCGCGTTGCACCGAAGTGGGAGAAAAAGGTTGCAATAAAGGTCATCTTACTTCTTCAGCGTCAGCGTGTACACGCCGTCCGCCTCCGCGACCGTGACCTTACGGATGCCGAGCGAGGCAAACCGATCCAGCCATTCGCCCTCCGACTGCGTGGACTGGCTCGCCATGTAGCGCAGGCTCGAATAATCGAGGATGTAATCGTAATACCGGTTGCTCTGCTCCGCCTTCGTGCGCGCCGCAAGCGGCGCCAGCGAGGCCAGCAGCCCGAGCAGGGCAACAAACACAAGAATACGGTCTTTCTTCAATATGCTCTTCATCTGTGCTTCTCCTTTACGCGGCGGCGTGCACGCTCCGTCGGGTTCTTCCCGCTCGGGAGCTGCGTTCCCGCAGCCGCAGGCTTTGCTTTCTGTTCGCATACTGCGCCAGAATACCCTTTACTATAACACGCGCGCAGCGGTTTGTAAACATAAAAACAACGGCGGCCGGGGCCGCCGTTGCTTCCTCATTTCTTTTTCGCGCCGCGCTTTTCCGCCTTTTTGCGCTGCCGCTCGAGCTTGCGGCGCAGCGGCTCGAGATCGTTTTTCTGCACGTCGTCCGCCACGTTTTTCGCATACGAGCCCACGAGCGCCCGCAGCGAGCCGGAGAGGAGCTGACGCGTCTCGCGGTCGAGGTTCGAGTAGGTCTTGAGCATCGTCACCGCGCTTTTGAGCTTGTCGCCGTTGAGGTCGGAGAGCGTTTTCGCGCCTGAGGCGGTGAGCACCGTGTAGAGCGCGTCGGCAAACGCCTCGCGCTGTTTGGGGCTGAGCGATCCCTCCCACGACTCGAGCGTTTCGTCGATGACCTTTCCCTCGCGGGAGAAGCCGTCGAGATGGATGAAATGATCGCCCACGACCTGCCAGGAAAAGCCGTCGTGCTGCAGCATCCCCTCGGCGTCCGAGCGCACGATCTCCACATTCTGTTCATGCTCCAGAAGCTGCCCGACCACGCTCGACTGCGGCACGACCGTCAGGATGCGGTCGGCCACGCGCGTGTGCTCCGGCGTGCCGACGAGCGGCCTGGCAAAGCCGGGGCCGTCGTTGTTGTAGACCCGAACGATGCGGTCCTGCACGGCGGCGGGGGCCTTCACCGCGGCATAGACCGAAAGGTTGCCGCCCTTGGAGTGTCCGCCGATGCGCAGCTTCGCGTCCGGATACTGCCGCGTCATGCGGCCAAGGTATTCGAGCGCGCGCGTCTGGGAGGGGATGACCTCGAGGTAGCCCATGTTCAGGTCCTCCTTCCAGCCGACGATGGTATCGTCCGTGCCGCGGTAGGAAAGATAGATGCTGCCGTCGCCCAGCTCGACCGTCAGCGCCGCGAACTGCTGCTCGCGCGCGTCGTCCATCAGCTCGCAGTAGCCGTTCAGCAGCATCCCGCCGAAGCGCACGGAGTGCGCCATGCGGCACATGAGGTCGGGGATGCGCCCCGGGACCAGCACGCCCATGTCGATCTCCTGCCCGTTATGGCGGGCGAAGTACGTTCCCGCCGCGTCGCGCAGCGGCACGCCGCGCCCCAGCTCCGGCGGCGGCACGATGCCCTCGAAGTTGATGAAGCTCAGCTCCGCCAGGATCAGGCCGTCCACCTCGTTGAACGGCGAGACCGTCAGCGGCAGGTCGCCGCGCCAGTCCAGATAATCCATGATGTTCGCCATCGTTTCTTACTCCCTTCCGTCTGTCTCTCCGCGCCAGCCGCTGCGGTACAGCCGCTCCGCGCGGCGCACAAGAGCGCCGTGTTCATTCGCCAGCCTCTCCGAGGCCACCTCGTCGAGCAGGCGCTGCTTCGCCCGCCCGACCGCGCGGCCCAAAAAGCCGATCGCCAGCAGCTCCCCGCCGCCGATGTGCAGCTCCGCGAGCGAGCAGCAGGCGTTTTCCGCCAGTAGTTCATTGTAAAGTAAAAGTGCTTCACGCCAAGGCTTCTGCGCTTGCTCCAGTCCGTCGGGCGCCTTAGCGGCGTTGTCCGCGAGCTTGGTCTGCAAAAGGTTCCACATCGTCTCGCGCCCATAGCGTGCCATCATGCGGTGCACCGCCGCGCGCTCGGGCGGAAACATCTCGTCGAAGCAGGCCAGCTGCGCCCGCACGCCCTGCGCGAGCGCGTGCTCGAAGCGCAGCCGCGCCATGATCTCCTCCGCCATTTCCGCGGAAGCGGCGGTGTGTCCGTAAAAGTGTCCGATGCCGTTCGCATCCTGTGTAAAGCATTTTGGCTTGCCAAGATCGTGCAGGAGCATCGTCCAGCGCAGCACCCGCGTCGGCGGCACCGCGCCGACCGTGCGCGCCGTGTGCTCCCACACATCGTAGCAATGGTGCGGATTGCGCTGGTCGAAGCCCACACAGGGCAGGATCTCCGGCAGCACCACGCCGAGGATATCCGGGTACTCCAGCAGCACCGCCGCGGCGTGCTCCCCGCACAACAGCTTATTCAGCTCCGCATACACACGCTCGTGCGCGATGGCGCGCAGGCCGTCCCTCCGCTCCCGCGCGGCGCGCGCCGTGTTTTCCTCGACCGAAAAGCCAAGCACGGACGCGAAGCGCAGCAGGCGCAGAATGCGGAGCGCATCCTCGGCAAAGCGCCGCGCCGGGTCGCCCACACAGCGCAGGACGCCCGAACGCAGATCCTCCCGCCCGCCGAAGGGATCGACGAGCCGTCCGTCCGCCGAAAGCGCGATGGCGTTCACCGTGAAGTCGCGGCGGGCAAGGTCCTCTTCGATGCTGCTTGTAAAGCGCACGCTCTCGGGGTGACGGCTGTCGCGGTAGGCTCCGTCGCAGCGCTCGGTCGTGTGCTCGACGGCAAGGCCGCCGCGCACGAGCGTCACCGTTCCGTGCATCAGCCCGGTCGGGTGCGCGTCCGCGCCGAAGAGGGCCATGACCTCCTCCGGCCGCGCATCGCTCGTCATGTCGTAGTCGTCCGGCTCCGCGCCGCGCAGCAGGTCGCGCACGCAGCCGCCGACGAGGTAGGGCGTATGGCCGCTTTCGCGCAGCAGCGCCAGCATTTCCCGCACCGGCTGCGGGACCCTTTCCATCATGCGCCCACCTCCCTGAAAAAATCGGTCAAAAGCCGGCGAAAAAAATTTTTCGCCGCTCAAAAATCAGCATTGTACTTTACGCCGGTTCGTATTATACTATATGGGATAAATTTTTGCAATTCACTTCCGCGCCGATTTCGGCAAATGCCGAAGGCTGTCGGAATGTGTGCTTTTGGGAAGGAAAACGCTATGGATATCAATTCCTATCTCGTACCCGGCAAGCGGGCGCACCTCGCCGGCATCGGCGGCGTGTCGATGAGCCCTCTCGCCGAGGTCCTGCATTCCATGGGACTCTCCGTGCAGGGCAGCGACATGAACGACTCCCCCGCCGTGGAGCACCTGCGCGCGCTGGGCATTCCCGTGGCCATCGGTCACGCGGCGGACAATCTCGGCGATGCCGATTTTGTCGTCCGCACCGCCGCCATCCACGACGACAATCCCGAGATCTCCGGCGCGGTCGCACGCGGCATCCCGGTCTTTGAGCGTGCGCAGGCGTGGGGCGCGATCATGCACGGCTACCGCAACGCCCTGTGCATCTCCGGCACGCACGGCAAAACGACCACCACCAGCATGGCGACACACATCTTCATGGCTGCGGACACCGACCCCACCGTAATGATCGGCGGTACGCTGCCGCTGCTCCACTCCGGCTACCGCGTCGGCCACGGCGACACCATCATCGCCGAGAGCTGCGAATACTGCAACTCGTTCCTGAGCTTCTTCCCCACCGTCGCGGTCATTCTCAACGTCGAGGCCGACCATCTGGACTTTTTCAAGGACCTGCACGACGTTGAGCACTCCTTCCGCCGCTTCGCGGAGCTCGTTCCCGCCGACGGCCATGTGGTCGCCAACTGGGACGACGCCGGCGTGCGCGAGACGCTCGAGGGCTACACCGGCTCGCTCTTCACGTTCAGCGAGCGCGGCGCGGACGCGCACTGCCACGCGGAAAACCTTGTCTACACCAACGGCCTGCCCTCGTTCGACGTCATCTGCATGGGGCAAAAATATGCCCACGTCGCCCTCGAGGTCGGCGGCGAGCACAATGTGATGAACGCGCTCGCCGCGGCGAGCGCCGCCTACGTCCTCGGCATCCGCGGCGAAGCCGTGGAGCGCGGCCTTGCCACCTTCACCGGCGCGGGCCGCCGCTTCGAGAAAAAGGGCAGCTATCACGGCGCGGACGTTTACGACGACTACGCCCACCATCCCGGCGAGCTGCACGCCCTGCTGACGATGGCGAAGGCGCTGCCCTACCGGCGCATCGTCTGCGCCTTCCAGCCGCACACCTACACGCGCACAAAGGCGCTCTTTGAGGAGTTCGTGCGGGAGCTCAAGCTCCCCGACGTGCTCATTCTCGCGGAAATTTACGCCGCGCGCGAGCAGAACGACATCGGCATTTCGTCCAACGACCTTGCCAGGCGCATCCCCGGCGCGATCTACTGCCCCACGCTTGATAAAGTCACGGAGGCGCTGCGCGCCGCCGCGCAGCCCGGCGACCTGATCATCACCGTCGGCGCGGGCGACATTTACAAGGCCGGCGAAAAGCTGCTGCGTGAGAACTAACGAGACAGAAAGAAGGCTTCCTCATGTACCTCTCCCCCGTCTACACGGCTGCTCCCGCCGTTGCCGACGAGCGCGTCGGCGCGGTCTTTGCCGTGCTCGACTCCCTCGGTATCCCCTACATCCGCTTTGAGCACGACGCCACCGCCACGATGGAGGACTGCGCCGCCGTCGGCAAAGCGCTGGAGGGCACCATCTGCAAGAACCTCTTTCTCTGCAACCGCCAGCAGACGGCGTTTTATCTGCTCACCATGCCCGGCGACAAGCCGTTCCACACAAAGGATCTCTCCGCGCAGATCGGCTCGTCCCGCCTGTCCTTCGCCCCGCCGGAGAAAATGGAGGAGCTGCTCAACACGCACCCCGGCTCCGCCTCGGTGATGGGGCTGCTGTTCGACACGGAGCATCGGGTGCAGCTCGTGATGGACCGCGACGTGTACGACGCAGAGTATTTCTGCTGTCACCCCTGCGACAACCACGGCTCGCTGAAGATCAAAACGAGCGACCTGCTCACAAAATTTCTTCCCCACGTCGGTCACGAGCCCATCGTCGTGGACCTGCCGAGGGAATAAGCAAGCAAAAAACGTCTGCCGACGGCAGACGTTTTTTCTGTTATGTGATGTCTCCCAGCGTGAAGCGGCGCACCGGAGCGAGCGCGTCGTCCGTGTGTGTGCAGACGCAGGCGACGTAGCCGGGGAAGGTCTCGATGTACTCAAAGCGCTCGCCGAGCATCGTGGGCGAGGCCTCCCGCTTCATCGCGGCAAGGCCGGCGCCGCCCCACTTCGCGCGGCTCTCGCGCCGCGTCCAGCTCTCGAAGAATTCGCGCTCGGTCACAGCACCCGCAAGACGCTGCATCGTCCGCTCGCTCACGGGCCGGATACGCTCGATATCCACGCCGATGGGCCGGTCGTGGATGCCCACGAGCACCGCGCCGCGCGTGTGGCTGAGGTTGAACTGCACCTCGGGATGCTCCGCAAACTCGGGCTTGCCATACTTATTATAGGTCAGCGCCGGCAGCTCACGCCAGCCGTAAAGAGCGTTGAGCCCGAGCCAAAGCGCCGCGTAGGCGCAGATCGGCTCATGACCGACCATGGGGTCCTTCAGGTGTGCAAGGCGCTGCCGCCGCTCCGGCGGGACAAGGCGCAGCAACCGCTCGACCTCCGCATCGGTAAAGGGGCGCTCCAGACGAATGGAAATAAGCTGTATCTGCATCGCCGCGTCCCCCTCCCGTTTTTATCCAGTATAGCGCGGCGGTTCCATCCTGTCAAACCGCGAAGGACGCCTTTTGCGCGGTTTTTTGCACATCGCAAATTTTTTGCCGCAAAAAGAGGAACGGACCGATCGGCGGCGTATAAATAGAATTGTACGAGATCGTGCTATTTTGCCGGAAAGGAGAATGAGCCGTGGCGTTTCCCCAGAGCTTTCTGGACGAGCTGGTCGCCCGCAGCGACATTGTGGACGTGGTCGGCAGCTATGTGGCGCTGACGAAAAAGGGCGCGAACTACTTCGGGCTATGCCCCTTTCACAACGAAAAGACGGGCTCGTTCTCCGTCTCGCCGGACAAGCAGATCTACCACTGCTTCGGCTGCAAGAAGGGCGGCGGCGTCATCAGCTTCATCATGGAGGAGGAGAACCTGTCCTTCCCCGACGCGGTGCGTTTTCTCGCCAAGCGCGCGAATCTGCCCGTTCCCGAGGAGGAGCAGGGCGAGGGCAGCCGCCTGCGCGCGCGGCTTTTGGAGCTCAACCGCGATGCGGCGCGCTTCTACTACGAGCTGCTGCACGATAAGCGCGGCGAGGCCTGCGCGGAATACCTGAACCAGCGGCGGATCACGCGCAGGACGGCGGTCAACTTCGGGCTCGGCGCAAGCGCCGATGAGTGGGACGGCCTGCTCACGGCGATGGCCAGAAAGGGCTACTCCAAAGCCGAGCTGCTCGCCGCGGGACTGGTCGTGCAGGGCAAGGGCGGCAGCGTGTACGACAAATTCCGCAAGCGCCTCATCTTCCCCGTCATCGACGTACGCGGCGACGTGGTCGCCTTCGGCGGGCGCATCGTGGATAAAAACGACCCGGGCGCAAAATATATGAACTCGCCCGAGACCATCATTTACAGCAAGCGCCGCGTGCTCTACGGGCTGAACCTCGCCAAGAAGAGCAAGCGGGAGAACATCATCCTTGTCGAGGGCAACATCGACGTGGTGATGCTCCATCAGGCGGGCTTCGACAACGCCTGCGCCTCGATGGGCACGGCGCTCACGACCGAGCAGATCCGCCTGCTCTCGCGCTACACGAAGGAGCTCATTCTCTGCTACGACAACGACAACGCCGGACGCATCGCCACGCAGAAGGCGCTGGAGCTGCTCAACGACACCGATTTTTCCGTGCGCGTGCTCGAGCTTCCCAACCGCATCGTGGACGGGCAGCCGGTCAAGCAGGACGCGGACGACTTTATCAAGAATCAGGGGCCCGACGCCTTCGAGCGGCTGCTCAGCGGCAGCGAAACGGGCATGGACTTCCGCATGGCGCGGCTTGCGGCGGGCTTTGACCTCACGAGCGACCAGGGCCGCATCGACTACGCCGCCGCAGCGGCAGATCTCCTTGCGGAGCTGCCGAACGCGGTGGAGCGTGAAATTTACACCACCCGCGCCGCGGCGTCCGCAGGCATCTCGCCCGACGCCCTCAAGCTGGAGGTGCAGCGCAGCATCAAGCGCCGCGGCTACCGCCAGCGGCGGGAGCAGGAAAAGCGCGACCTCAACGTCGCCGCGCAGGTCCAGCCGAAGGAGCGCGCCATCCGCTACGACAATCTCCGCTCCGCCATGGCGGAGGAGGGCGTGCTGCGGCTCCTCTGCACGGACGACAGCGTGTTCGGCGATGCGCCGCCGCTGCGGGAGGAGGAATTTTCCTCTCCCCTGCTCGGACGCCTTTTCGCGCGGCTGTGGCAGCAGCGGCAGGAGTCGGGCCGCATTTCTCTCCCCCTCCTCGCCGAGAGCTTTACGCCCGACGAGGTCAGCCACCTCTCCACCATCGTGCAGAAGCCGGAGTCGCTGAAAAACGCGCCGCAGGCCCTGCGCGACTACATCCGCATCATTCAGGAAGAATACCAAAAGCGCAGCGGCGCGGGGCTCGATCCCCTTGCTGCCGCCACCGAAAAATACAAAGCCCAACTGGGTCACGGAGGAAAGCAACATGGATAAGGAACTCACCATTCAGGATCTCGAAGCGCAGGCCGACGCCCTGCTCGCCGCAGCCGACGAGATGGAGGAGCTGCTGCCCGCGGACACGGGCAAGAGCAAGCGCAAGAAGGCCGAGGACGAGGCCCCCGAGAAGAAGGCCCCGCCGCTGGACGAAAAGGTCCTCGCCGGACTGCCCGCCGCCGAGCAGCTGCAAAAGAGCGAAAAGCTCCGCGACCTCTTTGCCAAGGGCAAGCAGAAGGGCAAGCTCGACTCCGATGAGATCACCGAGGTCCTCGACGAGCTCGACCTCGACGACGACGGACGCGAGCGCGTCTACAACTCGCTCGACGCTCTCGGCGTCGACTACATCAGCGGCGTCATCGAGCCGGACGATCTGGACGAGCCGCCGCTGGAGGCCATCGCCGAGATCGAGGAGGAGGAGCTGGTCGACCCCAATGATCTGGTGGACAGCTTCTCCATCGACGATCCGGTGCGTATGTACCTCAAGGAGATCGGCAAGGTGCCCCTGCTCTCCGCCGACGAGGAGATCGCGCTCGCGACCAGGATGAACGCAAAGAACGACGCCGAGGCGCGCATCAAGGCCGCCGAGGAGTCCGGCGAGACCATTCCCGAGGAGGAAATGGCCTCGCTCAAAAAGACAATCAAGGACGGTGAAAAGGCCAAGCAGAAGCTCGCCGAGGCGAACCTGCGTCTGGTCGTCTCCATCGCCAAGCGCTACGTCGGGCGCGGAATGCTCTTCCTTGACCTCATTCAAGAGGGCAATTTGGGTCTCATCAAGGCGGTCGAGAAGTTCGACTACACCAAGGGCTACAAGTTCTCCACCTACGCGACGTGGTGGATCCGTCAGGCCATCACCCGCGCCATCGCCGACCAGGCGCGCACCATCCGCATCCCCGTCCACATGGTCGAGACCATCAACAAGGTCATCCGCGTCTCCCGCCAGCTGCTCCAGTCCCTCGGCCACGACCCCTCGCCGGAGGAGATCTCCGCCGAGATGGGGATGCCCGTGGACAAGGTGCGCGAGATTTTGAAGATCGCACAGGAACCCGTCTCCCTCGAAACGCCCATCGGCGAGGAGGAGGACAGCCATCTCGGCGACTTCATCCCCGATGAGGGAGCGAGCGAGCCGAGCGAGGCCGCGTCGTTCACGCTGCTGCAGGAGCAGCTCGTGGACGTGCTCTCCACCCTCACCCCGCGCGAGGAGAAGGTCCTCAAGCTCCGCTTCGGCATCGAGGACGGCCGTCCCCGCACGCTCGAGGAGGTCGGCAAGGAGTTCAACGTCACGCGCGAACGCATCCGCCAGATCGAGGCCAAGGCGCTGCGCAAGCTGCGCCATCCCAGCCGCAGCAAGAAGCTCAAGGACTTCCTGAATTAAGAAACCGAATCAAACAGCGAAAAAATACCGTCGGGGAGCGATCCCCGACGGTATTTTCTTTCCCCTGCCCGCGTGCTCCGCGGGCTTTATCCGACCGATCCGCCGATGGCAAGACGCAGCAGAACGGCCGCAGTCAGCATAAGGACCGGCAGCTTGCGCCGAAGCCTTTTGCGCGCGCTGTCCATTGCCGCTTCCTTACTTCGCCAACGCCCTGCCGAGCTCGCGGCAGGCCTCGAGCGCCGCATCGTCGGGCGCGTCGCAGCAGGTGACGCTCTCGCACACAAGGTTCAGCCCCGCGTCGCCGCAGTCCTTCTCCCAGCTGCGCATCCACTCGCCGTCGCCCCAGCCGTAGGAGCCGAACAGCGCCGCACGCTTGCCGCCGAGGCTGCGCTTGCACGCGTCGAACATCGGCTGGAATTCCATTTCCTCCAGCACCTCGCTGCCCATGGCGGGACAGCCGAAGGCGATGGCGTCGTAGGCGTTCAGATCGCCGGGCTGTACCTTGTCGGGCGTGAGCAGCACAGCCTCCGCGCCCGCGGCGGTCATGCCCTCGGCCACAGCCTTCGCCATGGCCTCCGTATTGCCCGTGCCGCTCCAGTAAATAACAGCAGTTTTCATGTTTGTAAATTCCTTTCTTTTAATGATTTTATATGATCAAACTGCAACGGCAAGCTGCTCCAGCTTCAAGCCGCTTTGCCAAAGTGTGCAGTAGATCTCCGTGCATTTTCTGTATTTCTCGAATAGCGAGCGCGCCTTTTCCTCGTCGCCGTAGACCTTCCAGAGCCCCGCGCACTTAAAATCGTTCGCGCGGTGGTCGATGAAGCCCTTCACATCCTCCGGCGGATAGCTGAGAAACAGTCCCACCTCGCGTGGAAACTCTCCGCTCTCGCCTCCTTTGAACGTTTGCTGGTTAGCATACTCTAACCATATAGCCCTTGAGAAGCCGCCCGAAGGCGGCTCTTCAAAGATCACCGACTGCCGCCGTGAACGGGCGTCATGGTTCTCTGCCAAGTAAGCCTCAGATGCAGACCAGAATTGCTGATGTCATCGCCGCCTTACTTTCTTCCCAGCAGCAATGTTGAGCCGCGAAGCATCAGGCGTTTGGCCTCCTTCGGTGTCATGAAGCTGCCGTCGGTCGTGTCCATCAGCTCCACGCGCTCATAGCCCATATCCCTGAGCTTTTGGACAAACGCCTGCATATCGCCGTATCTACCGGGCGACATCAGGTCATGGATGGCATACGTTCCGCCCTTTTTCAGAACCCGCAGTGTTTCCAGCAGAAGTGCCTGCTTGTCTGCCCCTGTGATATTGTGATAGACATAGTTGCTGGTCACCGCGTCGAAGCTTTCGTCGGGAAAATCCAGCTTTACGGCGTTCCCGCGCCTGAACGAAGCGTTCTTCACGCCCTCCGCAGCGGCGTTTTTTTCACACAGCGGCAGGCTGAAGGAGGCGTATTCCTTGCCCCAGCGATCGATACCGATCATTTTTCCCTGGGGATTGCGCTTTGCGCAGGCAATGGTCAGCGCGCCGCTGCCGCAGCCGATGTCCAGTCCCACACCGCCCTCCGGCAGCGTGATATGCTCCGCCGTGCCGTCAATGATCTGCTTTGAGAGCTTGCGTTCGCCGTCATAGGAAAAGCTCCGATAGGCATACACACACCACTCGGTGTACTTTGCACAGACGACAAAGGCGATGCCGAATACCACGCCCAGCACGACGCGCAGCTTTCCGCTCACACCGATGCCGAATACGCCGAAAACGAGCAGCAGCGCAAGGGACAGCACCGTTCCCGCGATGAGCGAAAACAGCATTCCCTTGGGGATCCAGTTTTTGTAGTCAGGCTTCATATTCAAGACTCCTTTTTTATTGAGTGTGACTTCTCTCATAAACCGCAGCCGCGATGCACCAGATCACGATTGCGCTGTTCGTGCTGCTTTGGCTCATTACGGACATCCATGTGGCGGCGGGCACCTGCATGGCCTGTGCAATATCGGGAACAGCAACCAGCAGAAGATTCCATGTGACCGGATGGAAAACGAGCATCCACCTGGGATAACGGGTTTTACCGGCAAGCAGCATCACGAAATGGATCCCAAAAAACAATAGCATCGGAACATACATGGGGAGAATTGCGGGGAGCATGTCATCTTGATAGGCTGTGACCGCCACGATGGCAGCTTCTTCTCCGATGCGCGGGCCCAGATAGGTGGTGAACCACGCCATGGTAGCCACCCAGGTGTGGATAGTCAGCGCCACCGCAACGGTGAAAATTCCGCACAGATACTGAATGATCTTTGTTTTTCTGTACTTTGTATCAATGTCCGCATTCAGCGCTTTTACCGCAAAGTAATAGAGAAAGCCCCCAATCGCTCCCAGTCCAACGGTAAGCACGGGCCTCCACAGCCCATAAGAGCCAGACAGATAACAGGCTCTGTTGAAAAGGCTGGTGTCGGTTTTCTGAAGCGGAACGCAGCTCAGCAGCCAGTCCCCGGCAGCCATCAGAACTGCTCCGATCGCACCGAGAATGTAC
>ERZ1106943.3509-NODE-3509-length-11790-cov-3.570430_pt1 | contig 11790 bp, 7 predicted proteins | sample MGYA00403671_ERZ1106943 | MGnify/ENA primary metagenome ERZ1106943 (study PRJEB35170, sample SAMEA104062427) | human gut metagenome | biome: human gut; feature: human-associated habitat; material: faeces | place: Denmark | collected 2012-06-14 ...
CATTTGATAAGTCTATTGTAATGAGATTTTGTTAATTGCGAATGATGAAACTATGAATAAATTGTAACAACTTTATAGATAAATATTGTACAAGCATCTGTTTTTATGCTCTTGTATCCAAAAGGAATCCATAATATACTTTTTATCATTTTTTATTACAAATATGTTCCTTGTTTTTTCTTTTATTTTGTATTGAACTTTATTCATCCGGCCGCATAACATTTCTCTGTTTTATTCTGATTCTTTTTTATTGGTTCTCACTAAATACATCGGTAATATCATGTAATGCAATAAATGCGGATGGGTCAATCTCACTTATGATCTCGCGCATCTTCGTGATCTGGAAACGATTGACAACAAAATAGATCACGGTTCTTTCTATCCCGGAATATCCGCCCACTGCATTTATTTTAGTCAGACCGGATTCAAATTCCAACGAAAGTGCATCACAGATCTCATCTGCTTTTGTCGTAATGATCATTGCACATTTTGCATGGTCAAAACCATCTACAATAAAATCAACGGTTTTTAATGCTGCCATATAAGTTACAATAGAATATAACGGAAGAATCCAGCTGTGGATCACAATACCACAGATGATATACAATAGCACATTATATGTCATTACAAAGGTTCCAACTGAAACGCCCAGCCGTTTTGCAAAGATTACTGCCATAACTTCAATGCCATCCATTGCTCCATCAAAACGAATAGCAAGACCACTTCCAATTCCCGATACCAATCCGCCAAACAACGCACATAAAAGTAAATCTTTTCCTGCCAGTGGAGATGCCAGACTTACATCTATCGGTAACACATCTGTAATGAGCCATGCCATAAAAGAATAGATAATGACCGTATATGTTGCATAAATCGTAAAATAGATCCCCTGCTTTTTTAATCCATATAGGAAAAGAGGAATATTTAATACGACCAGAAATACCGATAGCGAAAGATACGATGGTGTAATCTGGGATAACAGCATGGAAGTACCTGAAATTCCACTGTCATACAACTCTACCGGTGCTAAAAAAATTGTTACACCAAATGCATTAATACAGCCTGCAATCGTCAGCAAAAGAATATTTTTCCAACGAAGTCCTTTTAAAATTTCTAACACTTTTTTCAATAAAATACCTGCCTTTCTTTTTGAATCACCTTATAACTAAAACCTTATTTTCATAAGATTTTTCCCCTGTTTATTCCAAATCTTTTACTGCCTGTATGCCATTCATACTATATTTTTCCACAATCCGGCTAACGGTTCCATCCACAACCATTTTTCTCAATACTTTTGTTAACTTATCTGCTATCTGTTGATCACCTTTTTTCGAAAAAGCAACACCAAGTTTTGCAGAATAAATACTTTCACTCAGAAAACGATATTGCGTTATTTCATCTTTGGTGTATTGTCTCAAAACACCTTCATGAGCTGCTATTGCATCAACATATCCTTTTCGCAATGCTGAAATCACCTCGTCAATTGTTTTAAAAGTCACCAGACTTTTTATTTTCGGTAAATGATTACTTTTATTTAAAAACAAAGTTTCCGGTTTTGTACCAACTTGTGCTGCAACAATCCTGCCATTCAAATCCGATAATTTCTTGATACTGCTATCTTTACGAACCACTATTACATGACGACTGCACATATAAGGTCCTGCCCAGTTGTATTTTTCTTCTCGACCGGTCATGGTATAACAGCCCCAAAGACAGTCTACCTTTCCACTTTCTAATATATTATCTTTTTGATCCCAGTCAATCTGACGAAACTCCGGCTGATAGCCCATTCTTTTGCACGCTTCTCTTGCAAGTGCGACATCGATTCCATGATATTCACCATCTTCTCCAATATAATTAAATGGTTCATAATTATCTGCACCGATTACTAATTTAGGAAATGCCCGTTCTTTTTCGCGTGACCTATTGCCGCCAGCCGAACAACTGCATAATGAAATAAGCATGGTTGTGATCATGCATAACGCTATTATCTTTTTTCGGATCTTCTTTTTCATCTTTTACCTCATTTATGTTACTGTCTACGTATGTTGATTTAATGTTTTGCTTTGATTCACTGATATATTCCAAGATAATGTTTCTTTTTTATACCATGATATATTCCAAGATAATGTTTCTTTTTTATACCCTGACATATTCCAAGATAATGTTTCTTTTTGCACCCTGATATATTCCAAGGTAATATTTCTTTTTTATACCCTGATATATATACTTCTGTCTGTACTTTTGCTATTTTACTTACCCATTTTACACAAGATTTGCTATACTATATGAGAATTCCGAAGCTATTTTTACTCTAACAGAATACGTCAAAAATCTTTTAGAAACAAAAATAATTGCATATAGAACATATAGACTCCAGAAGATATGCATTTATCTTTTCACATACAAACTTGCAAAAGCTTACTTTTTCATATGTACCACTATTAGTATAAAAATATTTTGGTTTTCCGTCAACTAACCTGTTTACCAAACAATCCAATCAGATCAACACCGGAGGAATTCTTATGTTATTATTAGTCACCTATACATTACAGCCACAAAAAAGAACATCCTTTTTACAGGATGTTCAAAACAGTCATATATTAGAACAGATTCGAAAGGAAGACGGTTGCCTTCGTTATGAATACTATTTGCACGTTGAAAAAGACGATCAGATCCTTTTAGTCGAAGAATGGGCTTCCAAAGAGCAGCAGCAGATTCACCTACAACAATCGCCTATGCAGCTCTTAAAAGTGTACAAAGACAAGTATGTAGTGTCTACCGATGTTCGCATGCTGTCGTAACCTCTTCTTCTTTTCCAAAAATGATCCATGCCAGAGAACTGATCAAAAGGAAAAACGGCTAAAATAAAAATGGAATGATATCAAAAGCCGATATATTTTTTCCTAATTCGGAAACTGCCGATACCGCTACAAGCATTTGTGCTCCATACGGAATGATTCCCTGTGTGATGCAGGAAAATGTATCGAGCAAAGAAGCCGATTTTTTAGCAGATACCCCATATGTTTTTGCCATTTCACGAGCAATAGGATTTGCCATAACGATCGCTACCGTATTGTTCGCTGTTGCTACATCCATTGCGGCTACCAGAATGCCCATACCGATCTGACCGCCCTTTTTTCCTTTAAACATCCTCTGAATCCAGCCAAGCAATGCCACAAACCCACCATATTCGCGGATCAAAGCACACATTGCAGAAACCAATATTGCTACCATGCAGGTTTCAAACATTCCGCTGACTCCACTCCCCATATTGCCAATGAGTTCTACACCTGTAGACTTTCCTGTCAGAAGCATGATCAGACTTCCGGAAAAGATTCCGGACAAAAGCACTAAAAACACATTACAGCCCGCTATTCCGCCTAACAACACTAAAATGTACGGTATCATCCGGATCAAATGATATTCTTTTTGTATGCCGCCTGTTACCGTTGTATTTGCAGATATGACACCAACCAGTATAAGAGTGACCACAGCTGCCGGGAATGCAATCCAAAAGTTTTTGTAAAATTTATCTTTCATTCTGCAGCCCTGTCCGTTGCACGCTGCGATCGTTGTATCAGATATAAACGACAGGTTATCACCAAACATAGCGCCACCCATAACCGTAGCAACGCAAAGAGGCATACCAAATCCCGATGCCTCCGATACAGCCGCTGCGATCGGTGTCAGAAGTGTAATTGTCCCAACAGAAGTTCCCATTGCAACCGATACAAAACAGGCAACCACAAACAGAACCATAACTGCGTATTTTGCCGGAATCATTTGCAACATAAAATATGCCACACTTTCCGCACTGCTTCGTCCGACAACACCGACAAAAACACCGGCAGTCAAAAAGATCAAGAGCATTGTAATGATATTTTTATCTGCCAGTCCTTTCGCCATAATTTCTAGCTTTTCATCAAAAGATACCGATCGGTTCTGTAAGCAGGCTACTAGTATTGCTGCAAGAAATGCCACAATGATCGGTACATTGTAAAAACCCATTGGCACTTTCATAATATATTCTAATGTAATTCCAAGTCCAAGATATAAGATTAAAAAGACACCGATCGGAAGTAATGCAACCGGATTTGACTTTTGTTTCATTGTTCTGATTCCGTCCTTTCACAATAACATTCTCATACTATCTGTGTTCTCTGACACCATGAACTTATATTTTAACAAATTATGCTATAAATGAAAAGACAGACGGAATATTTTACCATGTCGATAGGGGATAGAAACAAAAGAAAAAGGCTGAAAAACATTCATAAACAAGAATGCTCTCAGCCTTAAAAATCAAATGCGGATAACAGGAGTTGAACCTGCACGAGGGTTGCTCACTAGAACCTAAATCTAGCGCGTCTGCCAATTCCGCCATATCCGCATATCTGGCACAAAAGTTTCTCGCAGAATCTTTTCTTGCCGACAGTTGATAGTATATCATTTTTATTTCAGGATAGCAAGGGAAATTTATTTTTGCACTTGCGTTTTATTTATTTATTTTTTTAAAGGAGCCTCTCCAAAGATCATAAAACACATTTCATTTTTCATCCAAGATACAGCAACGCTCTTGTTTATAAATGCATATCCTCTTTGGTTCTTTCCATTCTTTCTACTCATCCAGACTTGGAATCGGAATCTGGATTGCTACATCCGCATCATAATCCACACCATCAATCCCAAAGCCAAAGATTTCATAGAATTCATCCCAATAGCCATCAAGATCAGCGATCTCTTTGATATTGTCTTTTGAAACTTTATCCCAAAGTTTAGCAACTGCTTCCTGTACTTCCGGCTTCATTTCATAATCATCCACGCGAATCAAACGATTCTGATCGGTAGGAATCTCTTTACAACAAAGACGATCATGTACCAGACGGTACATCTGCTTAATACAGTCTTCATGAAGTCCTTTTTCTTTCATTACTTTAAAAAGCAAAGAAAGATATAACGGAACGATCGGAATGGCGGCACTTGATTGTGTTACAACCGCTTTATTGACAGAAACATATGCCAAAAGTCCGTCTACCTCTTCATTCAGTTCATCTGCTGTCTGATACAAATGCTTCTTTGCCTGTCCGATCGATCCTTCTTTATAGATAGGGTAGGTTATTTCCGGTCCGATATAAGAATACGCTACCGTAATCGCCTGATCTGCTAATACATCTGCTGCTTTTAACTGCTCAATCCAGAGCTTCCAGTCTTCTCCGCCCATTACTTTTATCGTATCATGCACTTCCTGCTCTGTTGCTGCCGGGATCGTCACTTCCGTGATTTCATTGGTCAGAAGATCAATCGTCTGATTCGTATATTCTTCTCCCACTGTCTTTAATGTAGAACGATATGTAACTCCATCCGGAGCTTTACGACGTGGAGCGGCTACACTATAAATCACCATATCTACTTTGCCAAAATCTTTTTTGATCAGTTCGATCGTTTCATCCTTGATTTCCTGTGAATAGGCATCTCCGTTGATGGACTTGGCATAGTAACCATCTTTTGTTGCAAATGTTTCAAATGCTGCTGTATTGTACCAGCCGGCACTTGCTGTTCTCTTTTCTTTTCCTGCTTTATCAAAAATAATACCGATCGTATCTGCATCACATGAATATGTCAATGCAATTCTGCTTGCAAGTCCATATCCCATAGATGCACCGATCACAAGAACTTTTTTCGGTCCTTCCGACTTCGGCTGCGACTTTACATAATCAATCTGTGCCTTTACTGCTGCTTTGCATCCTTCCGGATGTGCTGTGGTACACATAAAACCTTTTACTTTCGGTGCTACTACCATCTTCTGATCCTCCGTTTATCATCTATTTTTACTAATTTGTCATTTATTACGAATACTAACATTTTCAGTTTAGCATATTTCCAAAAGGGAGTAAAGTAAGTATATACCTAGAAGGAACTTTATACAGCACCTTGATACACTATGCTTTTTTTACTACACAAAAAGCAGGAGACCATTCCCATAAGAATATGACCTCCCAAAAACTTATAAAAAAATTATATTTTTTCAAAAAATGCGTTCTTAATGAATGCACAAAACAACGATAGTGTGATAGTATTTTCCACTATCACATACTTCAGATATCATTTTCAAATTCTTCGATTGAATCAATCGTACAAGCTTCTTGCAGCCAGTCTTTTAAAACAGCCATATCATTTTGGTCTTGGATCTTTTCTTTCAAAGCTTCTGTTATCTTGCCTTTTCGTTCTAATATTTCCAGGATAACTCTTTTTCGTTCCTCTAATTTTCCGATCGCTTCTCCCTCGATCCTTCCTGCTATCTTTCCTGCTGCTTCTCCTTCAATCCTTCCCGCTTCGTTTCCTGCATTCCAGCCATCATCGTAGCCTCCACGCCTCTCACTTGCCCGGATCTTTTTGATCTCTTCTTCTTCGTTATATTCCAGTATAGACATCGCTACCACCTCTGCTCTTTGCTTCTTTAAAAAGTCTGCTAATATATTTTCACGAATACACTCTGTGACTGCTTTTTCTACTGCCTGTTCGATCGGCATGACTGCGCGATATTTTCTGACACGTTCTACATAAATGCTATACTCTTTCAATGTCCGGCAGCTTTCCATGATCTGTCTGTTCATGCCGGCATTGATGTTTAATACCAGTACCTTTAATTCCAGATCCACTTCCTCTTCTTTCTTTTGAAATGCATCCGATAACTTTAATATCTGACGTTCCTCACACGCATCCACACCATTGTAAAATACGATAAACTTTGGTGTCGGTATTTTGACTACTCTCGAAGAGTATAACGTGTCATCAACGACCAGTTTTTCCATCTGTTTTGCAATATAAAAAAGATCACGAAGCGGCATATTCGGGTTCAGTGTACTCTGGTGTTCATACAGATTCATATAAAGTCCCAGAATAAATGCAATATCGTTTTTCATTGCCATATACACTGCATTTTCCAGAGTAATGATCTCTAAGTCATCCGTCCTGTCATAATGCGTTCCGTTGATCGCATTGTACAGACTAAGCAATGCTTCTTTGTTATTAAAAAGCATTCTAAAAACGGTATCTTTGTAGTTTCGCTGCATCTTTAACTGTTGTTTCTTCATAATACGCTCCTTTACAGCCGGATAGATAATCTGTCTGGTTTTGAACCAAATGACAAAATGACAGTTTCCCCGGTCTTGGTGACAGGAGCCTTAAAACTCCTGCTTTGATAGTGAATGAAAAGCATAGAGTTCTAAAGATAATATAAGAAATTTAGATAATGCCCGATAAGTTTTGGCATTAAAGAAAGTATTAGATTTATGCTTTGGTCTATTGTAACAAATAAGGGTTATTTTTACAATATTTTTTCTTACGATGTCCTTTTTATCTAACCCTTAGTATCGTACAATATACAATATCACATGTATCTTACATCTTAAATGTCAAAACAATAATTTTCCCTGTTTAGTTTCCAGCATAAACTTACTTCAAAGATTTTGCATACAAAACTCTGATAGAGTTCAATACACAAAGCATGGCAACACCGGAGTCTGCAAAAACAGCCATCCACATAGATGCTATACCACAAAGGCCCAACACCATAACTGCCGCTTTAACCGCTAAAGCAAATACAACATTCTCATATGCAATTTTTTTGGTCTTTCTTGCAATGTTATAGCTTTCATTTAACGCACTTAAACGTGATGTCATAAATACAACATCTGCTGCTTCAATCGCTGCATCCGCACCACTACCCATAGCAGCTCCGACATCTGCTCCTGCAAGAACAGGTGCATCATTGATACCGTCTCCGATAAACATAACCGCACCGTATTTCTCGCGAAGTGCCCCAAGATTTTTTAACTTATCTTCCGGCATCTGACGTGCAAATACTTCATCAATCCCTGTCGTTTCCTGTACTGCTTTCGCATTTTTCTCTGTATCTCCGGTCAGCATGGCTGTATGAAGACCTAATGTTTTCATACGCTGGATTGCTTCCGTAGAATCCGCCTTAACCAGATCATTGATCTGGATACGTCCGGCATATTTACCGTCTTTTGCCACAAACACTTCTGTGCCGCTTTCCTGTAGATCATTTTGTGGAATAGCGATCTGATATCTTTGTAAAAGTTTCTGGTTACCGCATAAGATCTTGCCTTCAGACAAAGTAACTTCAATGCCCTCACCGGAGATTTCTTTCATATCTTCCGGCTTTTCAGATGTTAATTTTCTTTCTTTCACCGCTTCACGAATGCTGACTGCGATCGGATGTGTTGACGCACTCTCTGCACTGCCGGCCCACGTAATGATCTGTTCTTCTGTAAATGCATCAGCAGGTATCACAGATTCTACTTTGAAATTACCTTCTGTGATCGTTCCCGTTTTATCCATAACAACAGCTTTGATATCAGCAAGCATTTCTAAGGAAACGCCACCTTTGAACAAAATACCCAGTTTCGATCCTGCTCCGATTCCGGCAAAGAATGCCAATGGCACGCTAAGAACCAATGCACATGGGCAGCTGATGATCAGAAATGTTAATGCCGTATATACCCAATGTGCCCAATCGCCTGTGACGATAGACGGAATAATGGCAGTTGCTGTCGCTGCAAGTACAACAAACGGGGTATATATTCTAGCAAATTTTGTAATAAAACGATCCATTTTCGGCTTAGAGGCTGCTGCATTCTCTACAGCTTCCAAAATTCTTGTCACCATAGAATCTTCTAACAATTTATCCACTTGCAAATATAAAATGCCGGAAGTATTGACACAACCGGAAAGGACTTCACTGCCCGGTGCAACAGCTACCGGAACCGGTTCTCCTGTTACAGCAGAAGTATCAATACGGCTTTCGCCTCGCAATACCGTGCCATCCAATGGAATGCGGTCTCCCGGTCGGATTTCGATACAATCACCAACTTTTACATCTTCAGGATCCACCTCTATTACTTTTCCCTCTTCATATAAACGTACCATTTCAGGTCGCATATCGACTGCTTCCATAATCTGTTTGCGGCTCTTATTTACTGCCACATCTTCAAAAAGCTCACCGATGCGATAGAATAACATAACACCAACAGCTTCTGCAAAATCGCCAACTACAAACGCTCCGATCGTTGCAATACTCATTAGGAAATTTTCATCAAAAACTTTTCCTCCAAAGAGATTTTTTACAGCTGTCCAGACAATTTCAGCCCCTAATATAATATATGCAATAACGAAAATACCTTCAGGAAGATATTGCACATTAGCGAATTTTTCTACAAGTTCCGCAACGACAAATAATACTGCTCCGATTGCAAGAACAATTGCATCTTTATGCTCAGCAAAGAAAGAAGTCTTTTCTTCTTCCTCTTCTTCGTCATCATGATGATAGTAATAATCGTGGTCATGGTCACAACAGCTATCTTCGTCATCGTCATGATGGTGGCGATGATGCTCGTGGTCGTGACCGCAACAGCAATCTTCATCATCATGATCATGGTGGTGATGCTCATGCTCGTGGTCATGGCCGCAACAACAATCTCCGTCATCGTCATGATCGTGCTCGTGATGCTCATGATCGTGGTCATGGCCGCAACAACAATCTCCGTCATCGTCATGATGGTGGTGATGATGCTCATGCTCGTGATCATGACCGCAACAACAATCTCCGTCATCGTCATGATGATGGTGATGCTCGTGACTATGTGCTTTTGCTTTTCTTTTTCCGCGCTTCAAACTGCCAATCTCTGTACCGGGTTCTACTTTATCCGCAAGTGCCTGTAATGCTTTTACTGCCTCATCAGGATTTTCTGCTTCTACATATAACTGCTGGGTCGTAAAAGATAACGTTACGCTTTCCACTTCCGGCAGTTCATTCATTTTTGCCTCAAGCTTTGCTGCACAGTTTGCACAGTCAATACCTGAAATCGAATATTTTTTCTTCATAGGATGCCTCCTTAAAATGAAAACACTTTTCAAATCATTTGTTCATATGAACATTCATTCATATATTACAATTAATATAACACCCTTTTCTTTATTATGCAATAGTTTTTGAAGAATTATTTTTATATTCTTTTCGTAAGACTGCTTTTATCTCTAATGTCATAAAAATCCATCTATCCAATGACATCAATCACGTATCACTTTATCCAGACATCCATGTTCTTCACATGTTGTATTCGTTATCATACCCTGTGCATCCACAAAAGATCTTTTTTCATTTGCATCCTTATAAATAACAGATACATGGTATGCTGCGGACGGATTGCTGCTATAACTTTTTATACCCAACCAGACACCTTCGCCATCTGCGATCGTACCTGTCGTACTGTCATATAAATATGGCAGTCCCATATCATCTGTAGCTGCTTTTTGAACAATATCTACTCCAACGCAGGTTGTAATACCTCCCTGCAGATCCATAATACGGTTTAATGTTGACATTGTCCTAAACATATTATAATACAGATCAATGCCGTCAACCGAAAAAGCATTCCAGAATGTCGGGTTTGTCGCCTTCCTTGTACATCCACTGCCGGGATAGTGTGTTGTCGTACTGATATAGCTTGCAAGCGCATTTAATTTTTGAAGATTGGTCATATCATCCGTCCAAATCTTTGCTTCCACTTTATGACGTGCGTGTGCATAGTATTCTTCATCCAGATAATTTTCCTTATCATCACATGGTTGTGTTGCAATGTAGATCACATCATATAATGTATCATCCCGGTATGCTTTTATTTTGCAAACACGCACACCTGCTCCTGCCTTAACCGTAAGTTTTCTTGCACTAAGACGTTTTTTGTCGGTATCACTGATTGGCTGTTGTGCACATGGACTAACAATGTTGTCCCTGCCATAATCATATCTTGCGCGAAGTTCTTCTGTTGTATTACTAACCATTAGTGTCGGTGCCGTCATATTCTGACCAAGCCAGCGAAATGCTTTGCTATATGCTGTCGGGGTCGCATCTTCTACTTCAAAACGCATATGCCGGTCAAGCCATGCATCGCTTGCATCACTTGCAAAAGAAACATTAAAAGTTCCTATTCCGTTTTCTACAGTTGTAGCATCAATTGTAGATTTATAGGTATCTCCAACCGCATATGTGATCACATTAAAACCACCTTCCGGACTGTCTTCGTCACAAATCGTTAAAGTTCCAAGGCTATACTCTGTTGCCCTGTAATTTTCACTTTCTGCTATGCGGACTTTCACTTCAACAATACCTGAGCGAATCGGAACAAGTTCACCGTTTTCATTTAACTTTGTATATTGGTCTGTCTGTTCATCACTGCCGTCTTTATAAACTTCATAGGTACATTTTCCTTCCGGTTTTGCATCAAAACGAATATCAACCGGCTGTCCGACAATCGCTTCCTTTTGACCATAAGATGCCATCTGCGGCATCGCCTTGTCTATTTCAAAAGTATCTGTCAATTCACCCGTATAATTTCCCATTCCATATACATGAACGGTGGCGAAACCTGCATTAATATTATTTTCATAGGATATCGTGAAATCTATATTCTGCTTTAGCAAATATCCGTCTGCAGAAACGACAGAAGTTTCAGGACAATACGGTTCACCATTGTATATATAAGATGTTTTATACACATAAATCGTACCATTACTGATATCAACAGGCAGTTTATCTGTATTGTCTGAATTGCCGGTATTGCCACTATCTGAAATGTCACTTCCTGTCGATCCACTATTGTTCGGTTCATTCGTACTATTTGATGCATCATTTCCAGAAGAATTACCACCTGAATTGTTATTTCCGGAAGTAGAGTTTCCTGTCGATGAATTTTGATCCTGTTT
>ERZ1106943.3514-NODE-3514-length-11787-cov-2.268837_pt1 | contig 11787 bp, 9 predicted proteins | sample MGYA00403671_ERZ1106943 | MGnify/ENA primary metagenome ERZ1106943 (study PRJEB35170, sample SAMEA104062427) | human gut metagenome | biome: human gut; feature: human-associated habitat; material: faeces | place: Denmark | collected 2012-06-14 ...
CCGTCTACTGGTGCTACCACGACGAGACCGCGCTGGCCGAGGCCGAGATCGAATATCAGGACGATCCCTGCACGACCGTCTATGTCAAGTTCGCCATGCACGACGACCTCGGCAAGCTGAGCCACCTCGACAAGTCCAAGCTGAACTTCATCATCTGGACGACCACGCCGTGGACCATTCCCTCCGACCAGGCAGTTTCCCTCAAGCCCGGCGCCGCCTATGTCGCCGTTGAGCACGAGGGTCGTGCCGAGGTCATGCTCGAGGACCTGGCTCCCAAGTGCTGCGAGGAGTTTGGTTGGGAGTACACCCCGGTTATGGTCGACGGTAAGCCCTATGTGGTTCCCGCCGAGACCTTCCACCACATCCACTACAAGCAGCCGATCTTTGACGGTGTTGAGGGCGTGGCGCTGCTGGCCGATTACGTCGGTGTCGATGACGGTACCGGTATCGTCCACAACTCGCCCGGCCACGGCGTCGACGACTACTTTGCCTGCCTCAAGGAGGGCATTACCGACATCTGCATGCCGGTCGATGATGACGGCAAGTTCTACACCGGCGAGGAGTTTGGCACCGGTGGTCCCTTCAGCGGCATGGATACCGATGAGGCCAACCCGCACATCATCGAGTTCCTGCGCGAGCGCGGCACCCTGGTCCTCGAGAAGAAGATCACGCACAGCTATCCGCACTGCTGGCGCTGCAAACACCCGGTGCTCTTCCGTGCTACTGACCAGTGGTTTGTCTCGATGGACAAGACCGGCTTGCGTGAGCAGGCTGGCAAGGAGGTTCGCGAGAACGTCAAGTGGTATCCGGCTCACGCCGCCAACCGCATCGGCGCCATGGTCGAGCAGCGTCCCGACTGGTGCATTAGCCGTCAGCGCAACTGGGGCGTGCCTATCCCCAGCTACACCTGCGCCGACTGCGGCGAGAAGGTCATGAACGACGCTACGCTCGACGCCGTCATCAAGCTCTTCCACGAGAAGGGCTCTGACGCCTGGTTCACCGACACTCCCGAGAGCTACCTGGGCGAGGCCTGCGTCTGCCCCAAGTGCGGCGGTCATCACCTCAAGGCCGATAAGGACATCCTCGACGTGTGGTGGGATTCCGGCGTGTCTTGGAAGGCCGTCTGCGAGTATCGCCCTGAGCTTGAGTACCCGGCGGACGTGTATCTTGAGGGCTCCGACCAGCACCGCGGTTGGTTCCAGAGCTCGCTGCTCACCTCGGTGGGTGCCAACGGCCATGCTCCGTACAAGGCGGTCGTCTCGCAGGGCTTCACACTCGATGGTCAGGGCCGCAAGATGTCCAAGTCGCTCGGCAATGTTATCGACCCCAATAAGGTCTGCGACGAGATGGGCGCTGATATCATCCGTCTGTGGGTTGCCTCCGTCGACACCAGCTCTGACGTCTCCATCGACCACGAGATTCTCGCTCGTACGTCCGATGCCTATCGCCGTTTCCGCAACACGCTGCGCTTCTTGCTCTCCGAGCTCGAGGGTCAGTTTGAACCCGAGACCGACGGCGTCGCCTTTGCTGACTTGCTGCCGCTCGACAAGCTCATGGTTGCCCGTCTGACCCAGGTCCAGGCCGAGGTCGACGACGCCTACGCCAGCTATGAGTTCCCGCGCGCCTACCGTGCGCTCTACGACTTCGTGGTGACCGAGCTTTCCAACGTGTACCTCGACGCCCTGAAGGACCGTCTGTACTGCGAAAAGCCCGGCTCGCTCGAGCGCCGCAGCGCCCAGACCGTGCTCGCCGAGCTTTTCTCGATGCTCATGCGCGACCTGCAGCCGATCCTGTCCTACACCGTCGATGAGGCCATGGCCTATGCGCCCGCCGGCTGCGTCGATCATCAGAAGTACGCCGCGCTGCTCGATTGGTACAAGTCGCCTATCACGGTCGACGAGGCCAATGAGTTCGAGGGCGTGCTCGAGGCTTCACTCGAGCTCCGTAGCGCCGTGACCAAGGCCCTTGAGGATGCCCGCTCCGCCGGCACCTTCACCAAGAGTCAGCAGGTCCGCGTCAAGGCGGTCGTTCCCGCCGAGATGTATGCGCTGCTGACCGGCGACAAGGCCGTCGACCTGGCCGAGTTCTACATCGTCTCCGATGTTGAGCTGACCCAGGGCGAGGAGCTCTTCGTCGCTATTGAGGCTGCCGAGGGCGAGTGCTGTGACCGTTGCTGGAACTACCGCACCACCGTCGGCGAGTACAACGGCCACGCGCATATCTGCAAGCGCTGCGCGAATGCCCTTTAAGGCACGGTAACTCGGCATTTTAGTTATTGGGAGAATTTGGACGCCTTCGGCCCATTTGCTCCGCTGAATAAAAGCGGCATTCTGTTTTTCGGAATGCCGCTTTCTTTTTATGCTGGTTATTTATCTGGCGTTAGCGAATATGTCGTGCGCTCTGCGTGTGGCAATATAAGATGGTTAATTGCGTTAAACGGAATTCGATGTTCTTGAGGGTAGGGGATTGATTTGGGTCGTGCTGGGGATATGACGCCGCCTTTGCGTTGGCGGTTGGGTGTTGCTGGTGGGGTGGCGCTGGTTGTGCTGCTTGTTGACCAGCTGACCAAGCTTGCGGTTCGTGCCGTGGGCGACGCTTTGCATGTGACTGTTATCCCCGGTGTGATCGACTTTCTATTTGTCCGCAATATCGGTGCTGCCTTTAGCATGGGCGAGGGGCATGGCATCGCGTTTGCCGTGCTGGCGTTGGCGGTCATTATCGCTATTGCCGTGTACTTGCTTCGCGCGCCCCAGCTTGCTCGCTTGGAGGTTGTGGGCATGGCTATGGTCGCGGGCGGCGCCATTGGCAACGCGATCGACCGTCTGACTTTTGGCTTTGTGACCGATTTTATTGCCACCACCTTCATCGACTTTCCCGTCTTTAACGTGGCCGATATCGGCATCACCGTAGGCGTTGTGCTTGCCCTCATCGGCTACATGTTCTTGAGCCCTGCGGCCCGCGAAGTCGATGCGACTGCCGAGCTCAATGCCCGTGATGAGGCCCGCGCCAAGCGCAAAGCCAAGCAGCGTGGGGAGCGTGCCCGCAAGATTCGCGAAAGGAATGAGCGTTAATGGCCGACATCCATATTCTTGTTGCCGACGATTGCTCTGGCCAGCGTCTCGACGCCTTTCTGGGTGCCAACGACGGCTGCCCCACGCGCTCTGCCTGCGCGCATCTGATTGAGGGCGGTGCCGTATGTGTCAATGGTGAGACCTGCCTGTCCAAAAAGTACGCCGTGCGAGCCGGCGACCGTATTTCGGTCGACCTCCCCGAGCCGCACGACCCGACCGACGTGATTCCCGAGGCCATTCCCCTCGATATCCGCTATGAGGACGACTACCTTATCGTGCTCTCCAAGCAGCGCGGCCTGGTGTGCCATCCTGCGCATGGCCATGAGAGCGGTACGCTCGCGAATGCCCTGGTTTATCACTGCGGTATCGATCATCTGGGCACCGTGCAGGGTGAGGACCGCCCCGGCATCGTGCATCGCCTGGATCGCGATACCTCGGGCCTTATGCTTGCGGCCAAGGACGACGACACCCAGCGCGCGCTCCAAAATCTTATCCGCACGCGCACGCTCGACCGCCGCTACATTACGCTTGTTCACGGTCATATCGCTATGGATGAGGGCACCATTAACACCGGCATTGCCCGTTCTACGCGTGACCGTGTCAAGATGGCAGTTTCGGACGATCCTTTCGCGCGCCAGGCCATTACGACCTTTAAGGTCCTTGAGCGCTTCGATTCCACGCGTTTTGACGACGGATACACGCTCGTCGAGTGCCACCTGTTTACGGGCCGCACGCATCAGATTCGCGTGCATATGCGTCATATCAACCACGCCTGTGTGGGCGATCCACTTTACGGCAAGTGCGATGCGCGCGCCAACCAGGGCCTGACCAGGCAGTTCCTCCATTCCTGGCGCGTGGCGTTTGATCATCCCGTGACGGGGGAGCGCATTGAGTGCCGTGACGAGCTGCCGTGGGACCTTGCCGCGGTTCTGGATGACCTGGTCCCGCGTTCGCTCGGCCGCACTGCCGCCGGTGACGAAATCGTTCCGCAGCTCGGTCTGCTCGAAGCCTAGCCATTATTAGGTGGTTTCTTGAACTCGGTAAGCCTGCGGTAAGATATACGGTTGTTTACGTAACGCGTTGCTGGGAGCCTGCATGCTCGCCTTTTTACAAACCAACACACCCATCGTGATCTTCAACCAGATTGTCGTCACGCTGCTCACGGTCTGCTTTCTGTACCAGGTGGTCTTCTTTGTCATCGGCGCTCTTCGTGGCGAGGTCGCGCCTCCCAAGGCCAAAAAACTCCACCGCTATGCCTTCTTTATCGCGGCGCATAACGAGGAGGCCGTGATCGCCAACCTCGTTCGCTCCATCAAGGACCAGGACTATCCGTCCGAGCTTATCGAGGTCTTTGTGGTCGCCGATGCCTGCACCGACAACACGGCACAGCTTGCGCGCGAGGCGGGCGCCATTGTCTATGAGCGCAACGACCTTGCCCGCAAGGGTAAGAGCTGGGTCATGGACTTTGGTTTCGACCGTATCCTTAACGAGTATCCGGATACGTTTGAAGGTTACTTTATCTTCGATGCCGATAGCGTCATCTCCCGCGATTACGTCTCCAAGATGAACGATGCCTTTGACCAGGGCTTCCATGTGGTCACGAGCTATCGTAATTCCAAAAACTTCGGCAGCTCGTGGATCTCGGCGGCTAATGCTACGTGGTATCTGCGCGAGGCGCGCTTTCTCAACAACGCGCGCAACATCTGCAAGACGTCTTGCGCCGTTTCGGGTTCGGGCTACCTCATCTCCGCCAGTGTTATCGAGGGCATGCACGGTTGGCAGTTCCACACGCTGACCGAGGATATTCAGTTCACCACGTTCTGCGCCATTCACGGCATTCGCATTGGCTATGCGCCGGCGGAGTTCTTTGACGAACAGCCCGTGACGTTTAAGGCTTCCTGGAAGCAGCGTATGCGTTGGACTAAGGGCTTCTACCAGGTATTCTTTACCTACGGTAAGCACTTGGTCAAATCGACCTTCCGCTACCATCGCTTTGCCGCCTACGACATGTTCATGACGATCGCCCCGGGTATGCTGCTATCGCTGATCTCGATGCTCGCCAACGCGACCTTCCTCATCGTGGGTGGGCTCTCGCACGGCTTCTTGGCTACCGAAGTCGAGATGCAGGCGTGCGCCGCTTCGCTCATTATGACCTTCGCGATGATGTACCAGACCTTCTTTATTCTGGCGCTACTCACTACCATCTTCGAGTACAAGCACATTCATTGCGCGCAAAAGTGGCGTTTGGTGACCAACCTGTTTACCTTCCCGATCTTTATGTTCAGCTATATCCCCATCACGGTGGCTGCGCTGTTCCTGAAGGTCGACTGGGTGCCGACGCAGCACGCCGTCAACGTCACCCTTGACGAGGTCATGCAAGGCGCCAAATAACCACCACTAAAACCACCGCAAAGGGGACAGTGCACCTTTGTGGTGGTTTTTGCTTTTGCGATGCAGCTTGAGGAGGGGCACGATGTTTTATATTCCGTTTTGGATTTGCATCTTTGCCGGCGCGGCGATTGATGCCCGTCAGCGACGTTTTCCCAATGAGCTTGCCGGTGCGTGTGCGGTGACGGCGTTAGTGGGCGTTTGGCTCGACAAAGGCGTTAACACGGCGCTTGACCATGCCGGTCTTGCGGTCATCGTCTACCTTGCCCTTGTGCTGACTGAGTCCCTCTGGCGTCGTTTTCGCCAAACTTCGGGCATTGGCATGGGGGACGTCAAGGCGCTCTTCGCGCTTTGCACCTTCGATCCTATGGGCGGCATCGTGGCATTTACCGCCGCGCTCCTAGGCCTTGCCATTGCCTGCCTCATCACGAAATCGCGCTCCCTGCCATTGCTCCCGTTTTTGGTGCCGATTTTTGCCATAATCGAGGTTGTGGGGTGCACTTTGTAACCGATTGCGTATCCTTCTTAAGGAGCATGCCATGGCAACTAATCAAGAAACGGCCGTCATTAAGGCGCGCATGGACCGTATTCCCTCGGCGTTGTCGCCCGAACTTGTCGAGCGCATTTCCGCCGATCGTGCTTCGGGTGCCGTCAACCCGTATCGTTGCAACGACGACCAGGTCATTCGTCGTATTGATCGCGTTGCCGACAAGGGCACGCTCATGCGTCCGGCGTTTATGCGCGATACCGAAAAGATTCTTCATCTTCCGGCGTACACGCGTTATGCGGGCAAAACGCAGGTCTTTAGCTTCCGTTGCAATGATGATCTGTCGCGCCGAGGTTTGCACGTGCAGCTTGTCTCGCGTATTGCGCGCGATATCGGTCGCGCCTTGGGGCTCAACTGCGATCTGATCGAGGCGATTGGCCTGGGCCATGACTTGGGGCACACGCCTTTTGGCCATGCGGGTGAGCGATTCCTCAACGATATCTACCACGAGCGCACGGGTCGCTACTTTTTCCATAACGTGCAGTCGGTCCGCGTGCTCGATGCGCTGTACGGCCGCAACGTGTCGCTCCAGACGCTCGATGGCGTGCTATGCCATAACGGCGAGTACGAGCAGCGTGTGTTTGAGCTCACGGACATGAGCTCCTTTGACCAGTTTGACCAGACGGTTGAGGATTGCATTGCCACGGGCTATAGCGCAATTGAGCATCTGCGTCCCATGACGCTCGAGGGCTGCGTCGTTCGCATCTCGGATATTCTTGCCTACGTCGGTCGTGACCGTCAGGATGCGATCGCGGCGGGCCTGCTTTCGCCCGACGCTTTTGATGATGGCCGGGGCGGTGCCTACAACAGTTGGATCCTCACGCATGCCTCCATCGATATCGTTGAGCACAGCTATGGTAAGCCGCGCATCGAGATGAGCGAGGACCTGTTTGAGGAAATTCGCCGAGCCAAGCGCGAGAACTACGAGAAGATCTATAGCAAGGGCGGTATCGAGGGCGATTCCGAGGCGGAGCTGCTCGAGGCATTCGAAAAGCTCTATCACCGTTGCCTGCAGGATCTAAACAGTGGCGACGAGTCCTCTTACATCTTTAAACACCATATTTCGCGCATAGAGCAGCAGCTTTCCTACTACGATCGCACCTATGACTGGCAGGACGACAAGGATCAAGCCGTGGTGGATTACATCGCGAGCATGACGGACGGTTATTTCTGTGAGCTGACGAGCAAGCTTTTCCCGGGTCTAAAGTTTCCGCATCGTACCTATATTAACGAACGGTAGTTCGTATCCTTTCGGTATACTGTTGGTCAACAACGATTTTGATTGATGCACGGGATGGCTATGGACGACCTTTTTTCTGCTTCGACGCGCGAGCGTTCCTTTCAGAATGCGCCGCTTGCGGTGCGCATGCGCCCCAATTCGCTCGACGAGTATGTGGGCCAGCAAAAGGCCGTCGGTAAGGGCTCATGGTTGCGTGCCGCGATCGAGCACGACGTGCTTTCGAGCGTGATTCTGTACGGGCCGGCCGGTACGGGTAAGACGACGCTGGCCCACATTATCGCCAACCATACCAAGAGCGAGTTTGTCGAGGTCAGCGCCGTGACGGGCACCGTGAAGGACTTGCGTCGCGTGATTGACGAGGCCAAGACGCGCCTGAATACGTACGACCGCCGCACCATTCTATTCATCGATGAGATTCACCGCTTCTCCAAGTCGCAGCAGGATGCCCTGCTGCATGCGGTTGAGAACCGTACTGTCATTATGATCGGCGCCACGACCGAGAACCCGTACTTTGAGGTCAACTCGGCACTGTTGTCGCGCGGGCGCGTGGTGGAGCTTGAACATCTGAAGGATGAGGATATCGCCACGCTTATTGAGCGTGCGCTCGAGGCACCACAGGGCTTGAACGGAAAGTTCTCGGCCGATGATGATACGGTCAAGACTATTTGTACGCTGGCTGCGGGTGATGCACGCTCGGCCCTGACGACACTCGAGCTGGCGAGTGAGATTGCCGTCACGCGTCCTGATACCGAGGGGACGCCGGCTCCGGCGGCGGGGGAGCGATATCCCATCACCGTCGACGATGTGAAGATTGCCAATCCGCGCCGTGGGTTTTCGTATGACACAAACGGTGACATGCACTACGACATTATCAGTGCGTTCATTAAGTCCATGCGCGGCAGCGACCCCGATGCCACCATTTATTGGCTCGCGCGCATGATCGATGCTGGTGAGGATCCTAAGTTTATCGCCCGACGCATTATGATTCAGGCTTCCGAGGATGTCGGCAATGCTGATCCGCAGGCACTTTTGGTGGCGCATGCTGCGTTTAAATCTGCCGAGGTTATTGGCTATCCTGAATGTCGCATTAACCTGGCACAAGCTGCGCTCTATGTGTGCTTGGCGCCCAAGTCCAATGCCTGCGAAGCGTCTATCGATGCGGCCCTGGCGGATATCCATAGCAGCGGCCTTCGCGAGGTGCCGAGTTATCTGCGCGATCGCCATCGCCCGGGCAGCGACGAATACGGTGTGTATAAGTATCCACATGATTATCCCGAAGGCTGGGTCGATCAGCGCTATTTGCCCGAGGGACTGGAGCGCGGCGCGTTCTGGCAGCCTGCCGGCCGCGGTTGGGAAGAATGGCGCGTAGAGCAAAGCGAACGCGACCGCAGCGGGAATGCACCGAAGTAGCTGCGGATAATTTTGTCCCACGTTGCTGCTCTTGGCATGTTCGGTCCCCTTTGGGGTACCATGGAGAACGTCTGTATTTCGATTCTTCCGGGAGGCTTGTATGAGTCCCATTCAAATTGCCCTGCTGCTGCTCGCCGTTGCGGGCGTGTGGGCCATCGTTGAGCTCGCGCTTACCCTGCGCAAGACCCGCAACGTTGTCGACTCGCTCGATAAGACCGTGAACGATCTCAACAACACCATCGCCGAGGCGCAGCCTGTGGTGGCAAAGCTCGATGGCGCTGTCGATGAGCTTACGCCGGCGCTTGCCCAGATGGAGCCGCTCCTCAAGTCGAGCAAGACCGCCGTCGACGCCTTGACCTCCAATCTCGTAGAGGTCGAAGCTGTGGTTCGCGACATTTCCGAGGTTACGGGCAGCATGGCCGAGGCCAGCAATGCCGTGTCGAGCGTGACCGACTCTGCCGCCGGTGCTGTGCAGAAGCTCTTCAATAAGGTGAAGGCTCCTGCAGCTGACGCCGAGCGCAAGCTCGCCGCTGCCGCTGCGGAGGCCGATCAGCCTACCGAGCGCGTTCTGATTGGTGAGGCTGAGGACGAGGCCTCCGATGGTGCGGATGCGGATCAGAAGCCCGCTGCCAAGCCTGCTCAGTATTACACCTATACGCCCGCCGAGACCTCCGAGGAGTCCTGCGATGAGTAGCGAAGCAACCTGCCCCATCACGCTGACCGTTGCCGGCGACCCGCGTCTCGCTCGCCTTGTGCGCATGACGGCAGCCAACGTTGGTGCCCTGTGCTCCATGTCTGTTGATCGCATCGAGGACATCCGCATGGCTGCCGAGGAAGCCTTTATCTTTGGTTGCACCGCGGTCGACTGCGACGACATCACCATCAAATTCGATGTCGATGAAACCCACGTTGGCATGACTATTACCTTTGGCGATCAGGCTACGGTCGATGAAGACGACCAGGCTGCGGTGTATGCCGAGCTCATCCTCGCGAGCGTGTGCGACTCCTACGAAAAGACTGCGGCGCCTCTGACGCTTTCCCTCGACCTCAAGGCGGATATCTAATATGACCGAACGTTCCCGGAGCGGTAAGACCGCTTGGGACAAGGAGAAAACCCGCGAGCTGTTTCGTCGCTATAAAGAGACCGGTGACCCGGACGCACGCGAGCAGCTCGTCATGTCCCACATGAACCTGGTAAGGTTTCTTGCCAACAAATTTAAGAACCGCGGCGAGCCGCTCGATGACCTTATGCAGGTTGGCTATTTGGGCCTGCTCAAGGCTATCGACCGCTTTGACCCTGAGCGCGGACTCGAGTTCACCACGTTTGCCACGCCTACCATCTTGGGCGAGATCAAGCGTCACTTCCGCGACAAGGGCTGGAGCGTGCGCGTGCCCCGTCGCTTGCAGGAGCTCTCGGCCAAGGTCAACCAGGCTACCGATAAGCTCACCAACGAGCTACAGCGCTCGCCCAAGGTTGAGGAGATCGCTGAGTATCTAGATGTGACTGTCGATGAGGTCCTCGAGGCTATGGAATCGTCTTCGGCTTATACCTCGGTGCCCATCGAGGCTCCTGGTGCGTCCGATTCCGACGATGTCCCCTCGATTCTCGACCGTTACGCCGACGACGACAACGAGCTCGACTTTACCGATGACCGCTTGGTGATTGAGGAGGCCATCCGTGATTTCTCGCCGCGCGAGCGCGAGGTGATCGAGCTGCGCTTTGTGAAGGGCATGACCCAGATCGAGATCGCCAAGAAGCTGGGTATTTCTCAGGTGCAGGTTTCGCGTCTGCTGCGCCGCACGCTTAAGAAGATTCAGGACAAGATTGACCCCGACGGAGTGATGATTCGTTCATGAGTGAGCACCCCCAACAAACCGATCGCGTGTTGCGCGACACCCGCATTCTGACGCTTCGCATTTGGGCTGTTGTCGGCTGCATTGTCATCGCCGCTGTCATCCTGGCGCCGGTTATCGAGTTTCTCGCCGTTGGTTCCATCATTGCCTTTGTGATGTCCCCGATTACCAATTGGCTCGAGCATCATGGCGTCGGCCGTGGCATCGGTTCGCTTATCGCGCTTATTGTTGTTGTTGCCGTGCTCGTCGGTGTCGTTTGCATCTTGTCGCCGATTCTCTTTGGTCAGATCATGGAAGTCCTGAGCCGCCTGCCCGAGCAGCTTCGTGTTGCGGGTGGCGATCTCAATGAGATGATCTCGCATGCCAAGACGCTCAACAACACGCCGCTCAAGGAGTATTTGGACGATAATCTTTCGTCCCTGGTTGCCGTGGCATCGAAGTATGTGTCTCAGATCGCTGCCGAGCTTGGCCGCGGCGTGTTCCCGCTCATCACCAATACGGCCTCGCAGTTGTTCGTGATCTTCCTTGGTCTGGTGCTTGCATACTGGATGGCCTGCGACTACCCTCGCATGCACCACGAGATTTGCACCATCATCGGTCAGGAGAAGGAGACCTCGTACCGCTTTATGGTCGCCATCCTTTCTCGCTCTGTCGGCGGCTATATGCGCGGTATGGTCGTGACGTCCATCTGCGGTGGTTTCCTCGCCTTTATCGGTTTTATGATCATCGGCCATCCGTATGCGGCGCTCATGGCTATCTTTACCGGCATCATGCATTTGGTTCCGGTCGTCGGTCCTTGGGTGAGCGCAGCAATCGCCACAGTGCTCGGTTTCATGTTCAGCCCCATGTTGGCGTTATGGACGCTCATCGTGACGATGGTCGCGCAAAACGTCACCGATAACGTGATTTCCCCTAAGGTTATGCAGAGCTCGGTGCAGGTGCATCCCATCATGAGCCTCACGGCGCTCGTTATTGGCTCGGCACTCATGGGCCCCATCGGTATGATTATTGCCATCCCGCTTTGTGCGGCTCTCAAGGGTATCTTCGTGTACTACTTCGAGAATGAGACCGGCCGCCAGCTTGTGGCCTATGACGGCGCCGTGTTTAAGGGCACACCGTACCGCGATGCCGATGGCAACCCGGTCGCCGCCTATGACGCGCTCGGCGACGACACCTTCATCTACGAGTCCGAGCTCATCGGCAATGAGACTGCGCCCGAGGCCAAGGCCATGCCCAAGCCCGAGCTCGATAATCCCTGGATTAAGCTCTCGGGCCTG
>ERZ1106943.3525-NODE-3525-length-11760-cov-4.243315_pt1 | contig 11760 bp, 12 predicted proteins | sample MGYA00403671_ERZ1106943 | MGnify/ENA primary metagenome ERZ1106943 (study PRJEB35170, sample SAMEA104062427) | human gut metagenome | biome: human gut; feature: human-associated habitat; material: faeces | place: Denmark | collected 2012-06-14 ...
CCGACGTTCTGATGCGCAAGCTCATCGTAGTTGGACAGCTTGTCCCGCTCGAGCACGACCTGAAGGCTCTTGAAGCACGAGCCGTCGTTGAGCTCTATAAATCCGAAATTTTTCATGTCGCGGATGGTGCGTGCCCAGCCGCAGACGGTTATCTCCCTGCCGCCGAAGCTCTCGGCGTCGGCAAATATCTGAGCTATCCTGGTGCGTTTCATAAAAGACACTCCGATCTTGGTTTTCTGAATTTTTGACTATTGACAAATGCACATTATATACTATTTTTTTCTTCCTTGCAACAATTTTAAATTTGTGATATATTAATTATTAATGAAGGAAAAGCTTTGCTTTTTGAACGCCGCCCGGTGCGGCGCGATTTTTTTGGAGGTAAGAAATGCTGGCGGTAGGTCAAACGGTCGTATACGGAACTCAGGGAGTATGCACGGTAAGAGAGATAAGCATGCTCAAGCTCGGCAAAACAAAGGGCGAATACTACGTTCTGAGCCCTCTCGACGATCCGGGCAGCACCGTTTATGTGCCGACGGCAAACGAAAAGCTCATGGGCAAGCTGCGCCCGGTGTTGACGGAGAAGGAGGCCGACGCCCTTATCGACGAGGCCGTGCGCGAGCCGCTTGAGTGGATAGTCAGCGACGCAGAGCGCAAGAGTGCGTGCGATGATATAGTCAAAAGCGGCGACCGTAAGCAGCTCATGCAGCTTGTCGGTATGCTCTATCGCCGCCGTGAGGCGCTCAAGGATCAGAAAAAGCACTTCCACAACATCGACGCGCAGTATCTCAAGACCGCCGAGCGCATGCTGCACGGCGAGCTTGCCTATGCCCTCGGCATAGCGGCCGACGACGTTGCCGACTATATCCGCCGCCGGACGGCGGGGGAATGTTAGCTCTCCAGCGCAAGCTCCACAGCGCGCCTTGCGTGGATGACGGTCGTGTCAAAGATCGGAACGGGAGAATCCTCCGGCTGTATAATAAGGCCGTGCTCTCCCAGCTCATCCCGCCTATCAAGCCAATGGTTTTCATAGCCGTTCTCCTTTGCTTCCGGTCGCTCCGACCGGTTTTTTTATTTTATTATAAGCAAAGCAGATGAGCGGCGCAAGACCTTTCCGCATAGCCTCCATGATATGCCTTCGCCTCCTGCACTTGACGAAAAACGCAGAATGCTGTATTATTGATTAGATAATAAAGTAATTAAGGAGGAGCATATATGGGTCTTATCCCTCAGGTGACCTGCCGCCGCTGCGGAGAGAAGTATTCCGCAATGCGCCGCCGTTGCCCCAAGTGCAGCACTCGCAGAGTCCAGAACAGCCGCCGCGCTCCCGGCACAACGCCCAGCGCCGTCAAAGGTACGGCCGCGAACAAAAGAGCGGGCGATAATCGCAAATGGCAGTTTATTTTCGGCGCGATACTCATCGTCGCCATCATAGCAGCGCTCATAGTCATGATAACCGTGAGCCTCGATAATGCGGACAATCCCAATGCTCCGGTCATGCCGACGCCTCCGGCAGATGTCTCTGCCGCGCCGACTCCGACGCCCACCCCGACCCCGACTCCGACGCCCACGCCGGAGATAACCTCGGTCACGATGAGCAGCCCCTACGCAAATCCCTGCACGGAGTTTGCCATCCAGGCCGGCCAGTCGATAACGCTCACAGGCTCGCACTTCCCGATGACGGTCGCAGCAGAGTATCAGTGGTCATCGACCGACCCGAACGTTGCAACCGTGACGACCAACGAAAACGGCACCTGCACCGTGACGGGCGTAAGCGCAGGAACGATGAAGGTCGTCCTCTCGTGCTACGGAAAAACCGCCGAATGCACGGTTTATGTGAGAAATTAAAAAAAGGTATTGACAAATCCATCGGCATCGGGTAGAATAACCGTTGCCGATGAAAAACGGACGATTGGCGCAGCTGGTAGCGCATCCGCTTGACGTGCGGGAGGTCACAAGTTCGAGTCTTGTATCGTCCACCATAAACCTGCAATTCTTATGAGTTGCAGGTTTTCTTTATATATGAAGTATACAAGACTCAAACTTGTGACCCATTTAAGTCTCATACTGTCCGCTTTGAACCTGCAATTCATGTGAATTGCGGGTTTCCTTTTCTTCAGCTTACACATCGACCTATGACAATATCCCCGCGTATAGATCGTGTGAAGATCATTGATAAATTTCTGCTTTAAATTGACAGAAGTAAAAGCAAAATGTTATACTAAATAACACTTAATGCTTGAGAAAAGGGGAGATTTGTTTTGACTTCTGTGCAGCTGATCGTGATCGTGTTGTATTTTGCACTAACTGTCGTCGTCGGCCTGCTCGCGGCGAGAAGGTCGAAAACAGCAAGCGATTTCCACGGCGCGGAAATGGGGCTGTTCGCCATAGTCTGCGCCTCGACCGGCGAATGGCTCGGCGGAACGGCGACGAGCGGTGTCGCGGAATACGGCTTCCTGTACGGCCTTTCCGGTGCGTGGTACACGATCGCAAACGGCGTCGGAGTGATGTTTCTGGCGCTGTGCTTTGCAAAGCTATACCGCAGCCTTGAACAGGTGACGATTCCGGGCATCGTTGAAAAATTCTTCGGCGTCCGCGCGAGAACCGTGTCCAGCATCCTTCTCACGATCGTGATGCTGGCGGTCGGCCTGTCGCAGATGGTCGCGGCGGGAAAGCTGGGGCAGAGCCTGATGGGCTATGACTTTACGGCGACCTGCATCGTTTTCGCCGTCATATTCATCGTGTACACGCTTGCGGGCGGCATGAGAGCCGTCGCGGCGACGAGCGAGGTGCACCTGTTCGCCATGTACGGCGGCATGATCCTGGCGATGTTCGTGGCGCTGCACAAGGTAGGCGGCATGGCGGCGTTCAAGGAGGGCATGGCGCAGGTCGAGGCCGCGGACGGCGGCAGCTTCTTCAGCATGGGCTCAATCGGCTTTTCAAAGGTCAGCTCATGGATAATCGCAAGCCTTCTCGGCGCATGCACCGCGCAGGCCGGCATCCAGCCGGTCCTGGCGGCAAAGGATATCAAGACGGCGAAGAAAGCCTGCATACTCACGGCGTTTGTCGTTGCGCCGTTCGGCTTTTTCAGCGCGCTGCTCGGAATGATAGGCCGCGTCATGTATAATCAGGGGACGCTGCTTGCGGACGTTGATAACCTCGCGGAGGGCGCGAAGCTCGCGCTGCCGTCGCTGATGATGAACATGCACCCCATCGCGGGCGGACTGATCCTCGCGGCCATCCTCGCCGCAATCCTCTCGACGGTATCGCCGATCATTCTCGCGGCCGGAACGATGCTCACCAAGGACATCTACCAGCGCGACATGAACCCCAACGCAACAGACAAGCAGATACTGCGCGTAAGCCGCATAACCACCGCGCTGTCCGGCGTCGTCTGCTGCGTCGGCGCCATCCTGCTGGTGGACGCCAGCGCTGTGCTGGACATCGTGTATTCCGCGTACTCGCTGCGCGGCGCGATATTCATCATCATACTGCTTGGCATTTACTGGAACAAGGCGTCCGAAAAGGGCGCGTGCTTCAGCATGATCTGCACCTGCTTCGCGGCGGTGTTCTGGGTTGTGTGGAAGATGAAGTCGGGGAGCTACCCGCTAGCGCCGTGGTTCACGGAGACATACGCGGCGGTCGTGGTCGCGTTCGTGACGATGATCGGCTTCAGCCTGATGTTCCATGTCGGCAGGGAAGAGGAGAACAACCGCGAGCATACGCATGAGGAGCTTGAGTACCTCGAGGAGCATCCGGAATGCCTTGAGGAGGCTCCGGAATATCCGTTCTGATCGGAATATATTTTATTTAAACGGGATGGCATCGGCCATCCCGTTTTTTGCGCCGGAGGACGTCAATCGGGCAATTTATTTATAGATTGATGTTTCGGCGTATCTGTGTTAAACTTTCGGACAGGAGTGTGATAACACATGAGAATGAGAAAAAGACCGAATCTTGCCCCACGCATGGAAAAGTGCGCGGAGCTTATGATAAACGAACCGGAGACCGTGCGCGGCCATTGGCGCGAGCTCATGCCCGACTGCGCGGAGCTGCACATTGAGCTCGGCTGCGGCAAGGGGCGCTTTACCGCCGGTACCGCGGCGGCAGCGCCGGATGTGGAGCTTATCGCCATTGAGAAGGTTCCCGACGCGATGATAATCGCCATGGAGCGCGTGAAAAATCAGGAGCTTAAAAATGTCCGCTTCATCAGCGCCGACGTTGCCGGCCTGCGCGAAATGTTCGCGCCGGAGGACGGAGTGCGCCGCATATATATAAACTTCTGCGACCCGTGGCCGAAAAGCCGTGACGCAAAGCTGCGCCTCACCGCGCCGAATTTCCTGCGCATGTACGCGGATGTGCTGGGCGTGGGCGGGGAGATACATTTCAAGACCGACAACACGCCGCTGTTCGACTGGTCGGCGGAGCAGCTTTCCGCCGAGGGCTGGGAGCTGCACGAACTGACGCACGACCTGCACGCGAACGGCGCGGTCGGCGTGATGACCGATTACGAGGCAAAGTTCTATGAGGCCGGGCAGAAGATCAACCGGCTCGTCGCGCGCTGCACGGAGAGCACCAAAAACGGTGTGGACGGCGTCGTTGCCAGACTGCGCAACGCGTCGCTCATCGATGCGCGTGGCTATGCCAGCAGCGCCGCGGACAATGCGGCGGCGGGAACGGAGCGAGTATGAGATTTATTTCATGGAACGTCAACGGCCTGCGCGCCGTGCTGAAAAAAGGTTTTGAGGACATTTTCTGGAGCCTCGACGCAGACTTTTTCTGCCTTCAGGAGACAAAGCTTCAGGCAGGACAGGTCGAGCTTGACCTCCCCGGCTATGAGAGCTATTGGTGCTACGCCGAGCGCAAGGGCTATTCCGGCACCGCGATATTCACAAAGCACACGCCGCTCTCCGTCAGCTATAATCTCGGCCTGCCGGAGCATGACACCGAGGGGCGCGTCATCACGCTGGAATACGATAACTTCTACCTTGTCTGCGTTTACACACCGAACGCGCAGGACGGCCTGAAGCGCATCGACTACCGCATGAGCTGGGAGGACGCGTTCAGGGATTATCTCGTAGGGCTTGACGCGAAGAAGCCTGTGATAGTCTGCGGGGACATGAACGTCGCCCACAACGAGATCGATTTGAAGAACCCCAAGACCAATATCGGCAACCCCGGCTTCTCGTTTGAGGAGCGCGGCAAATTCACCGAACTTCTGGACGCGGGATTTACCGACAGCTTCCGCTATCTCTATCCGGACAAGACCGACGCGTATTCATGGTGGAGCTACCGCGCCGCCGCGCGCGAGCGCAATGTCGGCTGGCGTATCGACTATTTCGTCGTGTCCGACCGGCTGAGAGAGAAGATAAAGGACGCGTATATCCTGCCTGAGATAACCGGCTCCGACCACTGCCCCGTAGGGCTGGATGTTACATGGTGAAGATAGGCAGTGTTGAGATAACCGGCCGCTTCACGCTTGCTCCCATGGCCGGAGTGTCGGATTTCGCGTTCCGCGCCGTGTGCAGGGAGCAGGGCGCGGCGCTGACGACGACGGAGATGGTCAGCGCGAAGGCGCTGGTTTATAAAGACGAAAAGACAAAATCACTCCTGTATGTCCCGCCGGAGGAACACCCCTGCGCCGTGCAGATCTTCGGCCACGAGCCGGAGATAATGGCCGAGGCCGCGGGCATGGCGCTGGGGTATTCCGGCGCGGATATCCTCGATATAAATATGGGCTGCCCTGTCGGGAAGGTCGTCAAATCCGGAGACGGCTCGGCGCTGATGAAGTCGCCGGAGCTTGCGGGGCGGATAATCGAGGCCGTCGTGGCCGCGGTGGATAAGCCCGTCACGGTCAAATTCCGCAAGGGCTGGGATAACGGCAGCGTCAACGCAGTTGAGTTTGCGAAGATCTGCGAGCAGGCCGGAGCGTCGGCCATCGCGGTTCACGGCCGTACCCGCGCGCAGATGTACGCAGGACGCGCCGACTGGGACATCATCCGCGACGTGAAGCGCGCCGTCGGTATCCCCGTCACCGCGAACGGAGATATATTCACCGGCGCGGACGCGGAGCACATCCTGCGCTATACCGGCTGCGACCTTGCAATGATAGGCCGCGGCAGCTTCGGCAATCCGTGGCTGTTCGCACAGGCGAACGCCGCGGCCGCCGGACAGCCGGAGCCGCCGCTCCCGCCGCTTGACGAGCGGATGGACACTGCGTACCGCCAGATAAAGGCGCTGGCTGAATTCAGCGGCGAGCGCATCGCCTGCCTTGAGGCGCGGCATCATCTCCCGTGGTATCTGCACGGCGTCGCGCATTCGGGGTATTACAAGCAGCAGCTTGTCCATGTCGAGACGCTTGAAGACGTTGAGCGGATAATCGCAGGGATAAAGCGCGATTTGGCATAAATTATCAATATGCAGGTCATGGAGGTGAAGTTGTGACCCGTGAGCAGGAGGCGCTGACCGTTCAGCGGGTGCTGGACGGCAACGCGGACGAATACGAAAAGCTGGTGCTGGAGTACCAGAAAAATGTGTATAATCTTGCCCTGCGCATGACCGGCGATCCGGAGGACGCGGCGGACATGGCGCAGGAGGCATTTATAAAGGCGTATAGCTCCCTCTCCGGTTACAGGGGGGACAGCAAATTCTCCGTCTGGCTCTACCGCATAGTTTCAAACGTCTGTCTGGATTTCCTGCGCGCGAAGAAGCGCCGGCAGACGGTGTCTCTCAGCGTGACCGATGATGACGGCGAGGACACGGAGCTTGACATCGCGGACGAGAGCAAGTCGCCGGAGCGGATATTTGAGCGCGCCATGACACGGGACGCGGTTCGCCGCGGCCTTGCGGCGCTGACGCCGGAATACAGGCAGATACTTATCCTCCGCGAGCTTCAGGGCATGAGCTATGAGGAGATCGCGGAGGTGCTGGGGCTGGAGAGCGGGACGGTGAAATCCCGCATTTTCCGCGCGCGGAAAAAACTTTGCGCGTTTCTGCTGCGCGACGGGAACATTTCCGGCTTTGCTCCGTCAAGCAATACAGAGGGGGTGAACTGCCATGACTGAATGTGAATACTATCAGCAGCTCATAAGCCAGCGGCTGGACGGCGAGCTGACTGCCGCGCAGGAGCATGAACTGGCGGAACACCTGAGCCGCTGCGCGGACTGCCGCGCGGTCGATGCGGCGTTCCGAGCGCTGTCAGAGGGCTTTGCCGACAGTGCGGAGGATGCGCCCGCAGATCTCTGCGAAAACGTGATGGGCGAGATCCGCCGTGAAAATATCAGAAAGACCAACAAGCGCGGCTCGAAGCGCACATGGCGCAGCCTGCTCGCAACGGCGGCGTGCTTCGCGCTTATCTGCGCGGCTGCGGCCACGGCTCTGCCGATGCTCGCGCGTTCGAACGCGTCGACAGCGGCGGCGCAGTCGGCGGACACCGCCAATGAGACTGACGGAAGCGGCGCAGATGCCGCTATGCCCGCTGATGCCGCACCGGCGGAAGAACCGGAGAGCGCCGCAGAGCAGCGCGCGAAGGCGGACGGGTCGATGCTGTACACCATGGAGAGCGCGAGCGAAGCTGGCGCGGCCTCGTACAACGTCAGCGCCGATGAGCTTGGCCGCTTTGTCGAGATGCTCTCCGACGGCGCGTCGGAGTCGGCGATGCCCGAAGCCGCGGCGGACGAGAGCTGCGTTGTCGGGTCAGAGTATAACAATGTGTGTGTTTATATATACGGCGGCCGCGTGTTATATTCCACCGACGGCGGGGAGACCGTGTACGAAAGTGCGGTTTCTGCTGAGGGGGTAAACGAAATTCTGGCATTTTTTGCTGGATAATAGAAATTTTCCTGCGCTTTATGCCTTGAAATGCCGTGATTGTTATGGTATAATCAATGGGTAAGATATTGTTTTCAGGCAGGGATACCTGAAAAAGCGCAAGGAGAGATTGTTTTTGAAACGTGGGAAAGTTTCCAATAATGTAATTCGCCGTCTTCCGAGATATCTCCGCAAGCTCGACGAACTTGAAAAAGGCGGCATCAGCCGCATTTCTTCCGGCGAGCTGGGGCAGCAGCTTGGACTGACGCCGTCACAGATACGTCAGGATTTCAGCTGCTTCGGTGAGTTCGGACAGCAGGGCTATGGTTATAACGTCGCGGCTCTCCGCGACCAGATCGCAGGCATACTCGGCATGGATCGCGGCTATAAGGCCGTGCTAGTCGGTGTCGGCAACATCGGCCGCGCGCTAATGGACAACTTCTGCTTCAGCGAGTGGGGCTTCCACCTCGCCGCTGCGTTTGATGTCAAGCCCGAGCTTATCGGTACGAAGTTCAACGATGTCGAGATACACGGCATGGATGAGCTTATCGGCTATCTGGAGCACAACAATATTGACGTCGCGGTTCTGACCGTCCCCAAGGAGGCTGCCATTCCCGTGACCAAGATCCTCACCGACAACGGCATCGAGGCTATCTGGAACTTCACGAACGTTGAGCTTACCGAGCCGAACAGCCCCACCATCGTGGAGAACATCCATTTCTCGGACAGTCTGCTTTCTCTGAGCTACTTTGTGTCTGAGCGCAACGACGAGAAGCGCGCCCGCGCGGCGAGAGTCGATCGCCAGCAGTAAGCTTCGAAAATCGAGACGATCAAATCATGCAGGAGCAAACGCTCCTGCATGATTTGCTAAATTAGGAGGTTCATATGGCTGACACTATTGCCGCCATTGCGACGGGGACGCAGGTATCCGCGATCGGTATAATCCGCCTCTCCGGAGACGAAACTTTTCGGGTGATAGACCGGCTCTTTTTCCCGTACAGCGGCAAAAAAATGTCCGAAAGCGCGGATCGCAGGCTGATCTTTGGCGAGCTGCACGACCGCGGGGGCGAGCTGCTGGACGTGTGCCTGTGCACGATAAGCCGCGCGCCGCACAGCTATACCGGAGAGAACACCGCGGAGCTTCAGTGCCATGGCTCGCCGACAGTCCTTCGTGCGGCGCTGGATGAGCTGTTCGCGCTCGGTGCGCGGCAGGCGGCGCCGGGCGAGTTCACGAAGCGCGCCTTTTTGAACGGGCGCATGGAGCTGTGCGCGGCGGAGGCCGTGGCCGATATCATCGATGCGGAGACCGTCGAGTGCGCCAAGAACGCCGCAGGGCAGCTCTCCGGCGCGATAAGCCGCAAGGTGGACGGGATATATTCCGCGCTGACCGACATCAGCTCGCACTATCACGCGGTGCTGGATTACCCCGACGAGGATATCGAAGACTTCCAGCTTGAAAGCTATGAAGGGAGCCTGACGTCCGCGCTCACGGAGCTTGAGCGGCTGCTGCAGAGCCATGAGCGCGGCAAGCTTATGACCGGCGGTATCCCAGCTGCGATAGCCGGCCGACCCAACGCCGGTAAAAGCTCGCTCCTGAACGCCCTTCTGGGTTATGACCGCGCGATAGTCACCGCGATCCCAGGCACCACGCGCGACACAATCGAGGAGAAGCTGCGCATAGGCCGCCTGACGCTGCGCCTTATTGACACCGCGGGCATCCGCGACACTGACGACGAGGTAGAGCGCCTAGGCGTTGAACGCAGCCGCGCGGCGATGAGCAAGGCGGAGCTTGTCATTGCCGTCGTGGACGGCAGCGGCGAGATAACGGACGAGGACCGCGAGGTCATCGCGCAGGCCGAGGCTGCGCCGAAGGGCATTGTCGTTCTCTCAAAGCGCGATATCGCGGAGCCGGACGCGGAGATCACGACGGCGCTGCCGGTGGTCTCGCTCAGCTCCGTCACCGGAGACGGCATGGACGAGCTGGAGCGCGTCATCGCCGAGCAGTTCCCGTTGCCGGAGGTTCCGGCGGGCGAGATACTCACGAACGTCCGTCAGGCGGACGCGGTGAAGCGCGCGATAGAATACATGCGCAGCGCGCTGGACGCGATGCGCGCCGGTATGACGCCGGATATCGTCCTGACGGAGACGGAGGGCGCAATGTCGGCGCTCGGCGAGCTGAGCGGCCGCACAGTGCGCGAGGATGTTACGAATAGAATATTCCAGCGCTTCTGCGTCGGAAAATGAGGAGAGTATATGAGCTGCAAAGAGATTGACATGGCGGCGTACAAGCGCCGCGCACATTTTGATTATTTCAGGTCGCTGGCATATCCGTATGCCGGAGTGACCGTTGAGGTCGACATTTCACGCCTTGTGCCTACGCTGAAGATGCACAGCCTGCCATTTTTCCTGCCGGTGCTGTACTGCGCGGTGCGCGCGGCAAACTCCGTGCCGGAGTTCAGGCAGCGCATCCACGGGGACTCCGTCGTCGAGTATGACTACTGCGAAGGCTCGTATACCGTCGCCCTGCCGGATGAGACCTACTGCTACTGTGTGCCGAAAACCGACCTGCCCTTCGGCGAGTTTCTGGACTATACGCGCGAGGCGCAGCGCCGCGCGGTCGAGGAGCCGAGCATCGAGGAGCAGGACGAAGCCGATTCGCTGCTGTTCATAAGCTGCATCCCGTGGGTGTCGCAGACAGCTGTCGTGCAGCCGGTGCCATCGCCGGCAGACTCGAACCCGCGCATCACATGGGGCAAATACTTCGAGCGCTGCGGGAATGTGTACCTGCCGGTTTCCGTGCTTTGCCACCATGCGCTGGTGGACGGGCTGCACATCGGGCGTTTCTATGCCGCGCTTGACCGCGAGATATCGAGGCTCTGTGACGAGATAGAAGGGAAAAATCAGGCGTAAAATTGTCTTGAGCGCAGTCCGCCGTTTTGGACTACGCTCAAGTGATTATATGTAAAATTTCAAGATCATTGCCAAACATGCGGAGAACGCAGGCTTTATCCTTGGCTCTGCCGAGGCGTCGCTCGCCGCATATGATCTCTGCACCGCATTGGCATACGGTTGATGTAGTTATATAGTAGCAGACCGGCGCGCGATTGTGCTGAAGAATCTGCAAACTAAGGATGAAAATTTTGTGAATTGACCGGCGCGGGGAGACGACGAAATGAATGTCATATATAAGGACGGCGCGGTGATTCTGGCCATAAAGCCCGCCGGAGTGCTCAGCACCGACGAGCCGGGCGGAATGCCGGAGCTGCTGAGAGCGGAGCTGAATACGGATGAGATACGCACGGTGCACAGGTTGGACAGAGTAGTTTCCGGCCTGATGCTGCTGGCGCGCTCCTCTGCCTGCGCCTCCGAGCTGTCGCGCCAGATACGGGAAGGGGAGTTCCATAAGGAATACCTCGCCGTTGTGCACGGCGTGACGGCGGCTTCCGGAGAACTGCGCGACCTCATGTACCGCGATAAGGCGCGGCGCATGAGCTTTGTTACGGATACGCCAGCCGTGGGTGTGCAGGAGGCGCGGCTCGAATACGATACGCTGGAGAGCACTGCCGGACTGAGCCTTGTCCGCGTGCGGCTCATCACGGGGCGGACGCACCAGATACGCTGCCAGTTCGCGTCCCACGGCTGGCCTCTTGTCGGCGAGCGGAAGTATGATGTCAACGACGATAACTGCCCGATCGCGCTGTGGTCGCATCGGCTGCGCTTTGCGCACCCCGTGACGGGGGAGCAGATGGATTTCGCTGTGCAGCCGCCGGAGACATATCCGTGGACGCTGTTCGCCGCGGCGCGAGAAAATTAAAAACTGAGCCGAAAGATTTTTATATCCTTTGGCTCAATTTTGCGTATCGCATAAAAAAGCACCCCGAATAAATTCGGGGTGCTGGCACGCCGTAAGGGATTCGAACCCCTGACCTTCTGGTCCGTAGCCAGACGCTC
>ERZ1106943.3531-NODE-3531-length-11736-cov-5.471193_pt1 | contig 11736 bp, 10 predicted proteins | sample MGYA00403671_ERZ1106943 | MGnify/ENA primary metagenome ERZ1106943 (study PRJEB35170, sample SAMEA104062427) | human gut metagenome | biome: human gut; feature: human-associated habitat; material: faeces | place: Denmark | collected 2012-06-14 ...
CTGTCGGCGTTAGCCGACTGAGGGGTCGCCAGTCTTGGACCGCTGCCATTGGGCAAAAGAAACGCTGCACTATAAATCACATCGTAAGGGACGGCCTCTGTGCCGTCCCCTAAATTTTTTCAATCACCCCTGCCGAAACCGCTAGGCATTCAAATCACGTAAAAAAACATCCAGCTTGAACGAACTATCTTTCTCCGCAATATATTTCGCAGCGCCTTCAATATTTTTGCGGCATATTTCCACCTGCTCTTCGTGGCTTGAATTCACAAACGCCTCATAATCTATGCGGGTTCTTACATCCGCATATTTTTTCTTGAGATTTACAATCCGCCTTTCTCGATGTGGGGCATCGCACGGTACTTGCTCAGACACGCACAGAGGAATAACTCCTATGTTTTCCAGTTCCGTGGAATATTCCCGAACATCTCTCATCTTTTTGTTGAAAGCATTGAGTATATCTATAATCGTGCTTGCGGCCGGTGAATGTGCTTCCACAGAGAAAAACACGCTGTTTACTTTATCGCACAATCGTAGTGGTTCATTGGCTTGGCGTTTTACCAGTCTGCCGTTCTTGTAGAAATGCGTTATTTCAATTCTGCAATTTGTCTGCATATCTTCACGGTAATGATACATGTTCAAATTAGACCATGACACAACATGCCGAAGCGTTCCGATCCTTGTTATATCAATGCTTTCCGCATCGGAGTCCGTCTCTTCGTAGTCCAAAACAAGCGTATTCAGGTTCTGCAAAGCATACAGAGCTTCCAGTCCGCGTTCCGTCGGGATACCGCCTGTAATGACCAGTAATTCGATATTTTCAAAGAGATTCAACACCTCCAGTTCAGAGAGGCTCACGGAAATATTGGGTTCTTTTCTAAAGTGAAGCTTTATTTCCTCAATATCGTCATCGTCAAATACGCTGACTTCTAGAACCACCTTGGTCTGTCCTGCTATGGTTTTTTCAGTTTTTCGCATGGCAACACCTCAACAAAATTTCTATACATTCACTTATTCAGTCTGCGTTCTTTCTTGGTCATCATGCCGTCAAGTACGCCAAAGTTCGCGTCCAATTCGTCGCGCATCTTGGACGGCATGTGCTGCCGTATCTCTGAGTATGTTTTCGCTCCGCACTGGAAAAAGGCAATGGTTCCTCGCTCCCTCAGCGCAACCTTGACTAATCTGTTCAGCTCTTTCTTTGATACATGTCGCTTGGAAAAGCATAGCCAATATACCTGATTAGAATCGTTAACCGACACCTTTGTACTAATTATATCCCACTGGACGATCTCATCCCATCGAACAAGGTATTTTTTTAATCGTATATACATTGTTATGCCACTTTCCGAAACAGAGAAGCGAAATGATGGAGTATCGAATAGCAGCACTTCAACACCGGCTATTATTCCAACCGCAACAATAGTGTAAAATATTAATAACTCGTTGCAGAAGACCTCATCACGTTCTGCGCCGGTGCATATCAAGAGTACAACCAAGTCCCTTTTGTCACCCACTCTGATACTTTATATTTCTTCATCGTTCTTCTCCCGTTGCACTCCATACAGCCTTGTCATCCCCATTATCCCTCACATCGAGAGTACCAAATACTGCCGCGCGTGTCAACATTTTTAGCCCCGCGGGCAAAAACTCCCCGCCGCGAAGCGCTTCGCGGCGGGGAGCTGCATCATATTCAATTATTCCACAGGACGCCGCGCTTATAATCCTCAAAGAACCTGACGAAGGTATCGAACAGCTCCTTGGTCTCGCCGTGCAGACCGGTCTCCCGATGGTAATATGCGCAGACGCTCTCCGCGTCGGGCAGGTACGGCAGCGGGAAGATATCAATATTCCTCATATAATCGCGCTGAAGCTCCGGCGCGAGCATATCCCAGAACAGCTTTGAATAGATAAACACGCCGAGCCCGCCGTTCGCAAGTTGGAACGCGTTTTCGATATTCGTCAGCTCGCAGATGAACTGCGGGTTGATATCATAATACTTCAGATAGCTCGCCAGCGCGCGCCCGCCGGAGGACTGGCGCGGTATCTTTATAAACGGCGCGCTCTCAAAATAGCTGAGGTCTGCGCCCTCGGCAAACTCCGCGCGCACCAGCTCGTAATTTTCACCGGCAAGCTCGCGCATTATCTGCTTCGGCACGACCAAAAGCTGATCCTTCTGGCACAGCGGCACGATCTCATAATTATCCGGCGTACTGCCCAGCGTCCCGATGACGAGGTCGACCCCGTCGTGCGACACGGCCTTTTGCAGCACCTCCGGCGATTCCTCGCTGAAGCGCACATAGGTGTCCTCATGCTCATGGAGATAGCGCGGCAGCACATGCGGCAGAATCGCGCGCGCGACCGTGTGCTCGATGCCGACATGCACGGCGTGCGAGCCGGCGAGGCTCTTGCTGGAGTTCTCCTCATACTGCCGCTTCAGCTGAAGTATGCCCTTCGCGGTCTGCAAAAACTGCCTGCCGTCCTGAGTAAGCACAAGGGGGCGGCTGCGGACGAACAGTGAGGTGTCCAGCTCCTCCTCAAGCTTCGCTATCTGCTTGCTCAGCGACTGCTGCGATATGAACAGGTGCTTCGCCGCCTCCGAAAAGCTCTTCTCCTCGGCAACGGCTATAAAGCTTTTGAGTATCGTAAAATCCATTTTCATTCCCCGACCGCCGGTTTCTTACGCCCCGGCGGTCTTTTTCATCCGTTTTCGGGACGAGTATATCACTCCGCCTGTCAATAGTCAAACTCGCACCTGTGCATATTTAAGGGCGCGGAATCGCCCGAAAAACGGTATGTTTCTGCATAAATCGACGCAAAATTCGTTAAAAATTCATCATTATTCAAAACCTCCGGTGCAGTCCTATCTCTTTTGCACAAAGCACCCCCGAAAAAGTTTGCTTTTTTAATGCAAATAGTAAATTCAGCAATTTACTATTGCAAAGTTAAACTTTTGGTTGTATTATATACGCACACAAGGGCGTAATGCAGGGCATGGGTTACTAAATAATTATACATCTCTCCGCGCCTGAGCGACATATTACGGAGGTAAACAAAATGAAAAAATTTATTGCTATGCTGTTTGTTGTATGTATAGTCTTCTCGCTGTGCGCCTGCGGGAGCAGCGGCAGCGGCGAAAGTCTGACCTTTGCTACCGGCGGTGAATCCGGCACCTATTACGCCTTCGGCAGCGTTCTGGCTCAGTACGTCTCCAACAATACCGACATCAAAATCACCGCGGTCGTCGGCAACGGCTCTCAGGCCAACGTTGAAGACCTCGACTCCGGCGCCGTGCAGCTCGGCTTCTGCCAGTCCGACGTTATGAGCTACGCCTACTCCGGCACCAACCTCTTCGCCGAGTCCGGCGCAGTCGACAGCTTCTCCGTCGCGGCGGCGCTGTACATGGAGCAGGTCCAGATCGTCACCACCAACCCCGACATCAAGACCGTTGAGGATCTCAAGGGCAAGACCGTTTCCATCGGCGCTCTCGGCTCCGGCGTTTACTTCAACGCAGTCGACGTGCTCGGCGTGTACGGCATAGACGCAGAGAAGGACATCACCCCCGTTTACCAGAGCTTCGGCGACAGCGCTGAGAGCCTGAAGGACGGCAAGATCGACGCGGCATTCATCGTCGCCGGCGCACCCACCACCGCCATCACCGACCTTGCGACCGCCAGCAGCGTCTACCTCGTCAGCATCGACGACGAGCACATGGACACCCTGCTCGCCTCCTCCCCCTACTACGCGCGCAGCATCATCTCCGCTGACACCTACGGCACTCCCGACGACGTCCAGACCGTCGCCGTTGCAGCAGTCGTCCTCGTCCGCGACGATGTCTCCGCGGATGCGGTCTACAAGTTCGTTTCCACCATCTTTGAAAACTCCGGCAGCATCCAGCACGGCAAGGCCGAGGAGCTGAGCGTTGAGTTCGGTTCTTCCATCACCGCCGTTCCCTACCACCCCGGCGCAGCGAAGTACTTCGCCGAGAAGGGCATCGAGGTTGCCACCAAGTAATTTAAATCAGGCAAGTTAAATTTAAAGAATCGCTGCGGCGTCCGCAAGGATGCCGCAGCATGAATAATTTATATCCACGTAAAAAACACGTTAATTTTGAAAGGAGCGGATCACATGTCTATTTTCAAGAAAAATCCCGGAGGGAGCGCGGCGGAAGCTCAGGCCGAAGCCCAGCGCGAAGAAGGATCCGCTCTTGACGCAGAGACCCTGATGCGTAAGTTCGACAAGGAGTCGAACACCCGTATATGGGAGGGCACGCCCGCAATAATCGTGCGGATCATAGTGGTCGCGTTTTCGCTCTACTGCATTTGGTCTACGCTGTTCAGCGTGGCGGCGCTCGAGAAGCGGCTGACCATGTTCATGGCGCTCGTCACCATAATGGGCTACCTGACCTACCCCGCCAGCCGTCACCATGTACGCCACAATTATATTCCGTGGTACGATTTCGTGCTGATGGCCGTCGGCGCGGGCTGCTTCCTGTTCTTCTGCCTGAAGTACGACTCGCTCGTAAAGGTCCTGACCAGTGCGTCCAAAATGACCCCGACCTTCACGATAATCGGCATCGTCGGCCTGCTGTGCCTGATGGAGCTGTGCCGCCGCTGCGTCGGCATCCCGATCCTCTGCGTCGCGGGCGTGCTGCTTGTCTACACCTTCAGCACCGGCATGGGCGTCGAGCGCGTGCTCTACACCCTGTTCTACACCACCGGCGGCGTCCTCGGCACTCCCGTACAGGTCTGCGCAAAGTACATCGTTGTGTTCATCATCTTCGGCGCGTTCCTTGAGCGCACCGGCATCGCCGAGTTCTTCATCAAGCTTGCAAATTCCCTCGTCGGCGGCTTCTCCGGCGGCCCCGCCAAGGTCGCGGTCATCTCCTCCGCGCTCTGCGGCATGGTCTCCGGCTCTTCCGTCGGCAACACCGTCACCACCGGCTCCGTCACCATCCCCATGATGAAAGAGACCGGCTACAAGCCGGAATTTGCCGGTGCCGTCGAGGCTGCGGCCTCCACCGGCGGCCAGATAATGCCCCCGATCATGGGCGCCGCCGCGTTCCTGATGGCGGAGTACATGAACGTCACCTACGCCGAGGTCGCGCTGCGCGCCATTCTCCCCGCGGTGCTGTACTTCACCGGCATCTTCGTCGCCGTCCACCTTGAGGCCAAGAAGCTCGGCCTCAAGGGCATCCCGCGCAATGAGCTGCCGAAGTTTTCGAAGCTGCTCAGCAAGATATACCTCCTGCTGCCGCTGGTCGTCCTCGTCTGGCTCGTCACCACTGGCACCCGCACCATGGCCTACTCCGCCACCATCGCTATCCTCGTCGCCATCGTCGTCAGCATCATCGACCGCGACGACCCGATAACCTTCGGCCGCATCCTTGAAGCGCTCGAAGCCGGCGGCAAGGGCACCATTACCGTCGCCGTTGCCTGCTCCATGGCGGGCGTCATCTCCGGCTGCATCACCGCGACCGGCCTCGCCTCCAAGATGATCTCTGCGGTCGTTTCCATCAGCAGCAGCGTCACCGTCATCGACCCGACGATGGTCGCCCTGTTTCTGACCATGATCTGCTGCATCATCCTCGGCATGGGCGTCCCTACCACCGCAAACTACTGCATCATGGCCTCCACCTGCGCGCCGATACTCATTACAATCGGTGTCCCCAAGATCGCGGCGCACTTCTTCGTGTTCTACTTCGGCATCGTCGCCGACATCACTCCCCCCGTCGCACTGGCAGCCTACGCAGGCGCGGCCATCGCCAAGGGCAATCCGATGAAGACCGGCGTCAACGCAACCAAGCTTGCGATCGGCGCGTTCATCGTCCCGTACATCTTCTGCATGAACCCCGCGATGCTGCTCATCGATGTGTCCGCGCTGTCGATAATCCAGATCGTCATTACCTCGTTCCTCGGCATCTTCGGCGTCGCGGCCGCGATAAACGGCCATCTCCTGCGCAGGATGCACCCCATCACGCGCATAGCGGCGGCCGCAGGCGGACTTCTGATGATGGATCCCACGCTCATCACCGATATCATCGGTCTGGTGCTGCTAGGCGGCGTGTTTGCATGGCAGTATTTCAGCAGGAAGAAAGCCGCAGCCGCAGTATAAAAAGGCATGAAAAAAGCTGTTTCCAAATTGGAAACAGCTTTTTTATTTTGAGGGAGAGATAATACGCAGCAAGCAAATCACTTGTCCCGCTTCATCTCCGCGAGAGCATAATTCGTGTACTCCGGATCGTTCGTGACGTCCTTGATGAGCTTGATGCAATCAGGGAAATGTATCTCCTCCCCGTCATGGCTCAACTCGATCTCAAGCACCGCACGGTCATCCCAGAAGGGGTAGACGTCGATATCGAAATACTGATTCTCATTTATAAGATAGTAGCGCTGCTTCTCCAGCGGGCGGAGCGAGGGATCGGCCAGCTTCAGCAGCTCCGTGTATTCGTCCTCGGTCAGGCGCTTCTCGTTTTCGACGATCTCGCCTCCGGCGCGGCGCTGCTCGGTCTTATAATAGATATAATGCCCGTCCAGTCCGCGGCGGCGGATATCGGTGGTGCCGTCGCCCGTCCCGCAGAGATAGGTCTGCACGATATCAACCCGTTTGCAGGCGGGCATCGACTCAAGCTGCGCAATGTCCGGATGCTCGACAAGGAACTTCAGGCGGCTGCGCTTCGGCCCCTGCTCGCCCAGAAACGCGGCGATCTCGTCTATCAGCCTCAGCAGCTTATTTTCATAGTCGGTCGAATTATCTATGATGCGCAGGTATGGGTGCCCCGCCCACGCGGAGATCAGCCCGTCGTCCAGCCGCGCCGCCTCCTCGGCGGATTCCGTGCGCGCACGGTTGTTGTCAAGCGTGTAGTATTTCTCCGCGCCGATTGCCGCCGTCACCATGTGGAACACCGCGTCGTAGCTGTCGCGCATGTCTATCTCGTTCATGCCGAGGATGTTCAGCACCTGCTCATACTCCTCGGGGGACATGTAGGGCTTGTTGTCGAGCGTGCCGCGGTCGCAGACGATGAGCACCTTGTCCGTGTGCATCCCGCGTGCTACGTCCTCATATACCTGCTCCTTGGCAAGCTGGAGCCGGTACTGCGCGAGCTGATAATCGAGGTTGCAGCCGCAGGCGTCATAAGTCACGCCGCCGCATATAAGCTCCGTGCAGGTCTCCGGAATAAACAGCACCGTGTAGCCCTTCATGGAAAACGCGTTCTGTATCCAGCTCTGCGCCGTGGTTTTTCCCGCGCATGGGCCGCCGGTTATCACAATTTTTGTTATCTCCATCTTTCCTCCGATGCTGTGACAGTGTATATTTCTTAATGTCTCAAATTTGATTATACCTAAATCCTTGGCCTTTTACAAGCATAGGAGAATTTTTAACACATTCCCCCGCGCCGCAGGCGACGCCGCGCTCTGACAAATTGTACGAATTTCAGATTTATTCCGCCATGTTTTCTCTTTATTTGTTTAAACTGCAATATTGACTTTCGGCATTCACAAGACTACAATAGCACCATCAATTTTGAGAGTACAGCGAAAGGATATGCACCATGTTTCATTTTTCCAATGCAAAAGTGAATACTTGCTGCAATTCCTCCGTGCCCTGCACAGAGGCTGATTCCTGCTGCTCTCGTTCTCAGGAAAACACCGTTCTCGCTCTTACCATGGACGCCATTATTATGGCGTCCATTTTTGTCGTCATAATATCCATAATTATGGGCCTGCGCCTTAGCGCGCTGGTCATACTTAGCGTAATTATTATTTCCATTATTATTTCCTCGCCAGTCCCACTTGGTCTGAAGCGTCACCGCTGTTGATTTATTTCTGATACAACGAAGCGGCTTCGCCAAGTGGCGGAGCCGCTTTTTTGTATATATATTCCATGTTTTAAGGAGAATGCAAAATGAAAAAGAGATTTGTATGTATGTTCCTCGCGCTCGCAATGCTGTTTGCGCTGGCCGCTTGCGGCAACAGCAGCACCCCTGCAGCATCCGATAACAGCTCCGCCTCCGACGGCAGCTCCGACACCATAAAGCTCGGCGGCATCGGCGCCCTGACCGGCGGCTATGCAAACTACGGCCTGTCCGTCCAGCACGGCGCACAGCTCGCCGTTGACGAGATCAACGCCGCCGGCGGCGTGAACGGCAAGCAGCTTGAGCTGAACTTCCAGGATTCCCAGGGCGATCCCGAAAGCGCCGTCAGCGCTTACGGAAAGCTGATGGACTGGGGCATGGACGTTTCTCTGGGCTGCGTTATGTCCGGTGAAACCGCGTCCGTCGTCGCAGCCGCCAAGGAAGACGACGTCCTGCTTCTCACTCCCTCCGGCTCCTCCGACTCCTGCCTCAGCGGCAACGACAAGGCCTTCCGCATCTGCTTCTATGATTCCTACCAGGGCACCGCAGCCGCCAACTACCTGAGCGAGAAGAACCTGGCCACCGAAGTTGGTGTCCTGTACCAGAGCGACAGCGACTACTCCACCGGCCTGTACAGCTCCTTCGTCGCCGAGTGCGCTGATCTCGGCATCAACATCGTCGAGACCCAGACCTTCACCGCCTCCACCAGCACCGACTTCTCCACTCAGGTCAACGCACTTGTCGATTCCGGCGTCAAGGTCGTATTCATCCCCTTCTACGCTGAAGAAGCTTCCACCTTCCTGACTCAGGCCAAGGGCAAGTTCGCCGATGACGTTTACTTCTTCGGCGCCGACGGTCTTGACGGCATCCTCGGCAAGGTCGAGCAGGATGTCACCATCGCAAACAATGTTCTGATGCTCACCCCCTTCGCAGCTGACTCCACCGAAGAGAACGTCCAGTCCTTCGTCAAGGCTTACGAGACTGCCTACGGCGCAACTCCCGACCAGTTCGCAGCTGACGCATACGACGCAGTGTACGTCATCAAGGCCGCAGTCGAGAAGGCCGGCAGCACCTCCGGCGCAGCTCTCGCGGCAGTTATGCCTGAGCTTGAAGTCACCGGCGTAACCGGCACCATGACCTGGGGCGCCGACGGCAACACCAACAAGAACGCCAGCGCTATCCTCTACTTTGACGGCGTGGGCAGCGTCTTCGGTGACTGATAAAATCCGCTACATCTCATCCTCCATATAATATATTCCCCAACTCCGGCGAGGCCGGAAAACAAGCCCCTATGTCCTCCGGGTATCCGCCCGGAGGATGGGCGCTGTAAAGGAAGACCGATATGACTCATTTTATTCAAACTCTGATAAGCGGCCTGAGCCTGGGCAGCATATACGCGCTCATCGCTCTGGGCTATACAATGGTGTACGGCATCGCCAAAATGCTTAACTTCGCGCACGGCGACATCATCATGATCGGCGCGTACGCGGGCATAGTTACTGTCAATCAGCTTGGCCTGCCTCCGATAGTCGCGGTCATCGTCAGCGTCGTGATCTGCGCGGGGCTTGGTATGCTGATCGAATTTCTGGCCTATAAGCCTCTGCGTCAGGCGCCGCCGCTGAGCGTGCTCATCACCGCCATCGGCGTCAGCTACCTGCTGCAGAACCTCGCCCTGATAATCTTCGGCTCCCAGCAGAAGGCCTACCCCAGCCTCATCGAGCTCTCCAGCTTCACTATCGGAGGGGTCACGGTGGACGGCATCTCCGTCCTGACCCTGCTGATGACGGCGCTGATCATGGTAGTACTTAGCTTCTTCATCAACAAGACCAAGCTCGGCAAGGCGATGCGCGCCGTGTCGGAGGACAAGAACGCCGCGTCCCTCATGGGCATCAGCGTCAACCGCACCATCACCCTCACCTTCGCCATCGGCTCCGCGCTCGCGGCCTTCGCAAGCATTTTCTACGGCATGTCATATGTCTACATCAAGCCCACCACCGGCGCGATGCCCGGCATCAAGGCCTTCACGGCCGCAGTTTTCGGCGGCATCGGCTCAATCCCCGGCGCAATGCTCGGCGGCATCCTGCTCGGCATGATCGAGCAGTTCTCAAAGACCTATATCTCCACGCTCTGGGCCGACGCCATTGTGTTCGGCGTTCTGGTTCTGGTGCTGGTCGTCAAGCCCACCGGCCTGCTGGGCAAAAATATTAACGAGAAGGTGTAACGATGAAGAAAAAAGTTAAGCTCAATCATGACGTCGTCACCTTCGCGCTCGTCGTCCTGCTCTATGCCGTTGTCGCGTTTCTGCTTTACAGCGGCAGTCTCACTCGCCAGATAGCCAATATGCTCATCCCGATCTCGGTGTACATTGTCCTCGCGGTGTCGCTGAACCTTGTCGTCGGCCTGCTGGGCGAGCTGTCCCTCGGCCACGGCGGCTTCCTGTCGGTCGGCCTGTTCTCCGGCTGTCTGGTCGCTATCGCGCTGTCTGCCACGTCGCTGCCGCTCTTCGTTCGCCTGCCGCTGTCGATGATTGTCGGCGGTCTCGTCGCAATGGTGTTCGGCTTCATCGTCGGCCTTCCCGCGCTGCGCCTCAAGGGCGATTATCTTGCGATCGTTACTCTGGCCTGCGGCGAGATCATCAAGAATATCATCACGAACCTTGACATCACTGGCGGCGCGCTCGGCCTCAACACCGGCGCGATCTACTCCAACGCCAAAACGCTGCTCCCCTACGCGGCAGTGCTGGTGCTGCTGACGGTGCTGGTCATGATGAACCTCAAGCACTCGAAGCACGGCCGCGCCATCATGGCCATCCGCGACAACCGCATCGCGGCGGAGTCCATCGGCATCAACGTCACCTACTTCAAGCTCGCAGTGTTCATGCTCTCGGCCTTCTTCGCCGGAGCCGCCGGAACCCTCTACGGCCACTTCTTCGCAAACGTCAAGGCCGCGTCCTTCGACTATAACATGTCCATCGAAATTCTTGTCATCGTCGTCCTCGGCGGCATGGGCAGCGTCCCCGGCTCCATCATCGCGGCGATAGTGCTCCAGCTTCTACCGGAGCTTATGCGCGAGTTTGCCGATTACCGCATGCTGCTCTACGCGATAGTCCTCATCCTCGTCATGCTGGCCACCAACGACCCGCGTATGCGCGAATTCTTTGAGCGGCTGCGCCCGTCAAACCTCGTGAGAAAGCTTGCCGCAAAGAACAAAAAGGAGGCGCAGACAGATGACTAACAAGACCAAACTCGTCACCGTCACGCCGCGCGTCGCCATGCTCACCGAGCGCGACGTCGGCAAGACTCCCGTGCTCGAATGCATCGACCTCGGCATCAGCTTCGGCGGCCTGAAGGCGGTCGACAACTTCAATATAACCATCGGCCGCACCGAGATTGCCGGCCTTATCGGGCCGAACGGTGCCGGTAAAACCACCGTTTTCAACCTGCTCACCAGCGTGTACCAGCCCACACACGGCACCATCCTGCTCGACGGCAAGGACATCCACGGCATGAGCACCGCGCAGATAAACCACGCCGGTATCGCGCGCACCTTCCAGAACATCCGTCTGTTCTCCAACCTCACCGTTGAGGAGAACATCACGGTCGCGATGGGGCCGCAGATCAAATACGGCCTTGCGAGCAGCATCCTGCACCTGCCCCCATACCGTTGGGAGGAGCGCGTCGCGCACGAGCGCGCGATGGAGCTGCTAAGCATCTTCCACATGGAGGACATGGCAAACGCGCAGGCTGGCAGCCTGCCCTACGGCGCGCAGCGCCGCCTTGAGATTCTCCGCGCGCTGGCGACAAACCCCAGTCTGCTGCTGCTCGACGAGCCTGCCGCCGGCATGAATCCGGAGGAGACGCTTGCCCTGATGGACCTCATCCGCGAGA
>ERZ1106943.3536-NODE-3536-length-11718-cov-6.920947_pt1 | contig 11718 bp, 8 predicted proteins | sample MGYA00403671_ERZ1106943 | MGnify/ENA primary metagenome ERZ1106943 (study PRJEB35170, sample SAMEA104062427) | human gut metagenome | biome: human gut; feature: human-associated habitat; material: faeces | place: Denmark | collected 2012-06-14 ...
CGGCATGGCTGGTCTCAACGGCGACTGGCAGGCCCACGCCATCGACACGGCGAAGGCCGTTTCCCGCATGAAGCCCGACTATATCGCGTTTTTGACGCTTCGCGTCTACTCGGGCACGCCGCTGCACGACTGGATCGCGAGCGGCGAGTTCAAGATGATGGAGCCGCCCGAGCTGATGCGTGAAACACGCCTCTTTTTGGAGCACATCGACTCCGACGGCAGCATCTTCCGCTCGAACCACGCGTCGAACTACCTCCCCCTCGGCGGTACGCTCAACCGCGACCGCGAATCGCTCATCCACACGATCGACGAAGCGCTCGACGGCAAAGTCCGCCTGCGCCGTGCGGTGGAACTGGGCCTATAAGGAAAGAATAAGCCCTGCCGTTCGGCAGGTCTTATTTTCGTCTTGGAACAGCTCAATTCAACCTGTGGTTAAAAAATATTTCTACCGATTCTACCACCGGTCACTGTCCTTTTGCCGCCTCTGGCGCTATACTGGGTTCACAGCAAAAGAAAAAATATCCGTAAGGACACGCGAAAGGAGCACAGGATGAAAAACCGTATTGCAGATTAGATTCGTTTTTACCGCAAGCAGAAGGGGCTGACGCAGGAACAGCTCGCCGAAGCGATGGGCGTCTCCGTCGCGGCAGTGAGCAAATGGGAGCAGGGGCAGAGCCTGCCGGAAATTCCAATGCTGATGGAGCTTGCCGACTTCTTTGACCTCTCGGTCGATGCGCTGCTCGGTTACCGGCTGCGCGCAAACGACCGCAAGAGCATCGTCGAGCGCATGAAGCGTCTGCGCCGCGAGGACAATTATGATGAGGGGATTGCCGAGGCGGAAAAGGCGCTGCAAAAATTCCCGAACACCTTCGGCGTCGTCTACGAATGTGCCAAGCTTTTCGAGATGGCCGGTCTCAAGCGGCAGGACAAGAAGATGCAGGGCCGTTCGCTCGACCTGCTATCGCACGCCATCCGCCTGCTTTCACAAAACAGCGACCCGGAGATCAGCGAAATGTCGCTCCGGCTCGACATGGCGAACGTGCTGCTCGACATGGAGGACTGGGAACGCGCGCTCGCGCTCTTCAAGGAGAACAATGCCTGCGGCCTGCTCGACGATCAGATCGGCTGCCTGCTCGCGGGCGTGAAGGAGCGGCGCGAGGAGGGCGTGCCGTATCTTTCCATGGCATTGCTGCGCGCGGTCACGTCGCTCGTGCGCGTGTGCGACGGCTTTGCCAACGTATTTGAGGCGAGAGGAGACCTCCGATCGGCGATCGACATTTCGCAGTGGAAACATTCGATTCTTACAGGTCTCAGAAAAGGAGATTCCGTCAGCGAGCTTGATAAGATCAGCGCGGCCTCGCACGCTGCGCTCGCGCGGCTCGAGTACAACAACGGCGATTTGGACGGCGCGCGCGGCGATCTCTCCCGCGCCAAGGCGCTGGCCGCCGCCTACGACGCTTCTCCCAGCCACAGCGCGGAGAACGTCCGCTTCTATGAGGGCATGGAAACCGTCGGCATTTACAGCGATTTCAGCCGCAGCGCGGTGGACGCGGCGTTCCACGCCTTTTTGGATGACGGCGGCACGAGCGAGCATGAATCCTTCTGGGAAAGCGTAACATAAGCAAGTAAAATCAAACCAGGAAGCGACAAAAAGGGACATTCTCTCACGCGAGAGAATGTCCCTTTTTTCATATGTTTCTGCTGCTGGGCAGGCGCATCAGAACAGCGTCAGCTGGCTCGTTTCCGGAAGTCCCGCAAACGCGCCCAGCGCGCGCAGCTGGTCGATATGCGTCTGCGACAGCTTGTTGCAGCAGAGGGAAAACTCCTCCACCGATGTAAAGTCCTTCCCCTTGCGCTTCTCGACCGTGTCGAGCGCTGCGGTCTCGCCGAGTCCGCGGACGGACGTGAACGGCGGCAGCAGGCCGTTTTCCGTGACGACGAACTTCGTCGCATCGCTGCGGTAGATATCGATGGGCTCAAAGTGGAAGCCGCGCAGGCAGAATTCGTAGCAGACTTCAAGCGTCGTCATCAAATCCTGTTCCACGGCGGTCGCGTCCTTGTTGTTTTCGATCTCGCGGATGCGGCGGCGCAGCGCGTCGGCGTCCTTGCAGCACTCGGCGGCGTCGAATGCCTTGGCGCGGATGGAGAAGAACGTCGCGTAGAACGCGAGCGGCTCGTGCACCTTGAACCACGCGATACGGAACGCCATCATAACGTATGCGACCGCGTGCGCTTTCGGGAAGAGGTAGCCGATCTTCGCAAGCGACTCGATGTACCACTCCGGCACGTCGTGCTTGCGCATCTCTTCGACCCACATCGGCCAGTCCCCCGCCTTGCCGCCCTTGACCTTCCCCTTTCGGACGGCCTCCATGATCTTAAAGCTCATCTTCGGGTCAAGCCCCATAGAAATGAGGTAGAGCATGATATCGTCACGGCAGCCGACGGTCTCCAGAACGCTCGCCGTGCCGCTGACGATCAGATCCTTCGCGTTGCCGAGCCACACGTCCGTGCCGTGGGAGAAGCCTGAAAGGCGCAGCAGCGTGTTGAAGTCCTTCGGCTGCGTGTCGACGAGCATTTGGCGCGTGAAGCGCGTGTTGAACTCCGGGATCGCGACGGCGCCCGTGGGGCCGAGCACTTCGTCGTTCTCGTAGCCGAGCACCTTGGACGAGATGAAGATCGACATCGTGTCGGGGTCGTCGAGCGGGATAGCGCGGGCGTTCACGCCCGTCAGATTTTCGAGCATGCGGATCATCGTCGGGTCATCGTGGCCGAGCATGTCGAGCTTTAAAAGGTTGTCCTCCATGCAGTGATATTCGAAATGCGTGGTGATCGTGTCGCTGTCGGGGTCGTCCGCAGGGTGCTGTACGGGGCAGAAATCCTCGATATCCATGTCGTCCGGCACGACGACGAGTCCGCCGGGATGCTGGCCCGTCGTGCACACCGACGCAGCCCGCCGTCAGGCGGTCGATCTCGGCGTTGCCCGCGGCGATGCCGTTTTCCTCGAGGTATTTTTTGACGAAGCCGTAGGCCGTCTTCTCCGCGAGCGTACCGATCGTACCCGCGCGGAACACCTGCGTCTTGCCGAACATCTCGACCGCGTGCGCGTGGGCGCGCGCCTGATATTCGCCTGAGAAGTTGAGGTCGATATCCGGCACCTTGCCGCCGCCGTAGCCGAGGAAAGTTTCAAACGGGATGTCGAAGCCGTCTTTGACATACTTCGTGCCGCAGACGGGACACATTTTATCGGGCATGTCCGCGCCACAGCCATACTCGCCCGCGTGGAACTCGACGTTGCGGCACTTCGGGCAGCGGTAGTGCGGCGGCAGGGCGTTGACCTCGGTGATGCCGGCCATGTACGCTACGAGCGACGAGCCGACCGACCCTCGCGAGCCGACGAGGTAGCCGCACTCGAGCGAGCGCTGCACGAGCTTCTGCGCCGACATGTAGACGACATCGTACTTGCCCAGAATGCTGCCGAGCTCGACGTTCAGCCGGTCGACGATCAGCTGCGGCAGATCGTCGCCGTAAAGCTCGTGCGCTTTCCCCCACACCATGCGGTTAAGGTCTTCTTCCGAATTTTCAAGCCGCGGCGGGAACAGCTTGCCCTTGGGCAAAAGCTCAATATCCTCCACCTGCTCGGCGATGGCGCGGGTGTTCGTCACGACGACCTCGTAGGCTTTCTCCTTGCCGAGGTAGTCAAATTCCTTGAGCATTTCGTCCGTCGTGCGGAAGTAGAGCGGGACAGGCTCGTTCGCGTCGGCGAATTTCTTTGACGCGAGCAGGATATGGCGATAAACCTCGTCTTCGGGGTCGAGGAAGTGGACGTCGCCCGTTGCGCAGACGGGCTTGCCGAGCTCTTCGCCAAGCTTGACAACAGTGCGGTTGAAGTCCTTGAGGTCTTCGTCGTCGCGCACCGTGCCGTCGCGCACCATGAAGCGGTTATTGCCGAGCGGCTGAATTTCAAGATAGTCGTAGAACGAGGCGATGCGCTTGAGCTCATTCCAGTCCTTGTGGTCGACGATGGCGCGGAACAGCTCGCCCGCCTCGCAGGCAGAGCCGATGATCAAGCCCTCGCGATGCGCGACAAGCTCGCTTTTCGGGATGATCGGCACGCGCTTAAAGTATTTGAGGTTCGACGCCGAGATGAGCTGGTAGAGGTTCTTGAGGCCCACCTTGTTCTTGGCGATCAGAATGATGTGCTTTGGGAAACGGTTGCGCTTGACGCCGAGCGGGCGGAGCTTCGTCATCTCGTCGTTGATCTGCTGGAGGCGCGTGACGCCGCGCTCTTCGAGCATGACGAAGAACTTGGCCAGCATCTGCGCGACCGGGACCGCATCGTCGGACGCGCGGTGGTGGTTGAACTGCGGGAGCTGCAAGTGGTCGGCCACGATGTCGAGCTTGTACTTGCCGAGCTCGGGCAGGAGATTCTGCGCGAAAATCAGCGAGTCGAGATACGTCGGCTCGAACGGGATGCCGCACTTTTTGCAGCCTGCGCGGATGAAGCTGATATCAAACTCCGCATTGTGCGCAGCGAGCGGACGGCCGCCCGCAAAGGCCAAAAACGCGTGCAGCGCGTCCTCCAGCTTCGGCGCGCCGCGCAGCATGTCGTCTGTGATGCCGGTCAGGCCGATGATCTCAGGCGAAAGCCGGCGTTCGGGGTCGACAAAGGTTTGGAATGTGTCGACGATCTCGCCGTCTTTCAGAATGACCGCACCGATCTCGGTGATGGCATCGTGCGCGACCTTCAGACCCGTTGTTTCAATGTCGAAACAGCAGATCTCAGTCGAAAAATCGCCGTCCTGCGGGCCGTGCACACAGATACGGTCGTCGATGTTGTTGAGAAAATAGCCCTCACAGCCGTAAAGGAGTTTTATTTTACCCTCGCCGGTGTGCCAAGCGTCCGGGAAGCTCTGCGCTACGCCGTGATCCGTGATGGCGATGGCGGGCATCCCCCACTTGATCGCGCGCTTGACGACCGCGGCGGTGTCGGTCAGCGCGTCCATGTTGGACATACGGGTATGTAAGTGCAGCTCGACGCGCTTTTCCTCCGCCGTGTCCGTGCGCTCGGCGTGGTCGATCTGCATGATGTCCTGCGGGTTGAGCTGCATATCCTTACCATCGTAGGAGAGCTCCATGCGGCCGCTGACGCGCAGCCACATGCCGACGCTGATCTTGCCGAGAAGCTCCGTCGCCTCGCGCTCGGGCATGCTGCGGCGGATGAAGAGCGAGCCTTCGTAGTCCGTCATTTCGAGCAACATCGTCCAGACGCCGGCGCGGCGCGTCTCGTGGCAGTCGAACTTGAAGACCTTGCCCTCAACGACGACGTGACCGGCCTTTGGCGTCAGCTCGCTGATGGGGAGCACTCTCCCCTTTGCAATCTCGCGGCCCATGATGACACTGCCGCTGCCGCTCACCTTGCGGCCAGCGTTCTTCAACATGTCGGGAAAGGCCTCCGCCGTTGATTTGACGTGGATGTCCACGCGCTTTAAGTCGTAATTGCGCGCAAGAAGCTGCTCGACCGTTTCGCGCGTCGAGTCGTTCATCTCCGCGCGCACGGTCATGTCGAGCGTCATCGTGCGCTTTTCCGGCTCGAGCACCATGTTCGTGACCATCGCGGCGTTGAGCGGGACGCGCAGGTCAAAATCCGGCGAAAAGTCGGTGAATAATTCAAAAAAAGGAATCTTTTGTGCCATAGCCACAACCTTATCTCAGTATCGTTTCCGCTCGGTCAGAGTTTTTTGATTTCCTCCATCAAAGCGTCGACTAGCTTTTCCTGCGGCACTTTGTAAAGGATTTTTCCTTTTCGGAAAATCATGCCCTCACCTTTGCCGCCGGCCACGCCGATATCGGCGGCCGAGGCCTCACCGGGCCCGTTGACGACGCAGCCCATCACGGCGACCGTGATATTCTTCTTGCAGTCGGCAAGACGGCGCTCCAACTCCTCGGCAATCGGGATCATGTCGTACGCCGTGCGGCCGCACGTCGGACAGGAGACGAGGTTCACGCCGCTGCGGCGGATGCCGCAGGCCTGCAAAATGCGCTTGGCGGCGTAGACCTCTTCCACGTGGTCCGCCGTGAGCGAGACGCGCATCGTGTCGCCGATGCCCTCGCACAGAAGGCCGCCGATGCCGATGGCGGACTTCAAAAGCCCCATCGTGGGCGTGCCCGCCTCGGTCACGCCGAGGTGGAGCGGATAGTCGACCTTTTCGTGCAGAAGGCGATAGGCCGCCATGTTGAGCGGTACATCAGAGCTCTTGACCGAGATGCAGATCTCGGTAAAATCGAACTTTTCAAGCAGCCGCACATGTCTGAGCGCGCTCTCGACGAGCGCCTCGGGCGTCACGCGACCATATTTTGCGAGCAGCTCCTTTTCAAGCGAGCCGCCGTTCACGCCGATACGGATGGGAACCTTGTGGTCGCGGCAGGCATCGACGACCGCCTTAACGCGGTCATCTCCCCCGATGTTGCCGGGGTTGATGCGAATTTTGTCCGCGCCGCGCGCCGCCGCTTCGACGGCGAGACGGTAGTCGAAGTGAATGTCCGCGACGAGCGGGATGGAGATATTCTCCTTAATTTCACTCAGCGCGTGCGCGGCCTCCATATTCGGCACCGTGACGCGCACGATCTCGCAGCCCGCCTCTTCGAGCGCGTGGATCTGCGCGATGGTGGCCTTGTCGTCCTCAGTGTGCGTGTTGCACATCGACTGGATCGTGACCGGCGCGCCGCCGCCGATAGCGACGCCGCCTGCGATAATTTGCTTGCTCATAAGATCATCCTCCTCACAGGAGCTTGACAATGTCGTGGAACGTGACGAACAGCATCAGCGCCATTAAAAGCGCAAAGCCGATGCCGTTGATGACGTTCAGATATTTGGACGGAATTTCCTTTTTGAAAAGCGCCACGGCGATGCCGTTGACGAGCAGGAACAGCACGTGTCCGCCGTCGAGTGCGGGCAGCGGCAGCAGGTTCATCACGGCGAGGTTCACCGCGAACATCGCGGCGAAGTAGAGAATGCTCTCGAGTGCCGCGCCGAAGCCCGCCTCGGCCTCGGTCTCCTTGCCGACCTCCGTGATGGTCGAGACGATGCCGACCGGGCCGCTCAGATCGTTCACGCCCGCCGCGCCCGAAAGCAGCATTTGCAGGCTCAGTCTCACGATGCGGACATAGTCCATCGTCTGGTACCAGCTGTATTGCAGGCGCAGAAGCGGCGTCGCCTCGACGATCCCGCCGTAGGTAAAGCCGTAGGCCTCGTACTCCTTACCGTTTTCGTCGGTGTAGACTTGCTTCGTGAGCGTGCGGTCGAACTTTTTGCCGTCGCGCAGGACGGTCATGTCGATCGTGCCCGTGTCGCCAAGGCCCATGATGAGCGACACGTCGCTCTTCAAATAGACGCGCTCACCGTTGATGGCGTAGATCGTGTCGCCGGGCATCAGGCCGTCCTCTCCCTGCTGCGGGAAATCGGGGTTCAGCTCGACGATCTCCGTCGTGTAGAATGCCTGCGCACCCGCATACAGACAGATGACGATGATGAGGCCCGTCAGGAAGTTCATGAACGCGCCCGCGACGAAGATGATGAACTTCTTCCACCAGACCTGGCGGCCCAGCGCGCGGTCGTCGTCCGAATCCTCGTCCTCGCCCTCCATGGCGCAGTAGCCTCCGATGGGCAGGAGCCGCAGGGAGTATTCGGTGTCTCCCTTTGTCTTATGGAAGAGCTGCGGGCCCATGCCGATGGAAAATTCATTGACGCGCACGCCGCAGGCCTTGGCCGCCAAAAAGTGGCCAAACTCATGCACGGCGATGAGCACGCCGAAAATCAGGATCGCAATGAGAATATAAACCATGGTCTCTCCTAAATTTGGTCAGTTGAGCTTTTCGCGCACGACCTCGCGCGCGAGCCGGTCTGCTTCCAGAATATCCGAAAGCTGCGGCTGATATACCGTCTCGGTTTTATCGAGCGCCGCTTCGATGAGGTCAGGGATGGCACAGATGCCGATCTCGTCGCGCAGAAATGCCGCGACAGCCTCTTCGTTCGCGCCGTTCATCGCCGCGCAGTAGACATTGCCGACGGCGGCGCACTGCTTGGCGATCTTCAGGCAGCGAAAAACCTCCTCGTCGGGCTCGGCGAACGTCAGCGGCGGGCACTTGAGAAGGTCAAGCGGCTCCGCGGGCGAAACGGCCCTGTTGGGGTACGTCATCGCGTAGCGGATGGGCAGCTTCATGTCCGGTGTGCCGAGCTGGGCGAGCATCGCCCCATCGTGAAACTCGACGAGCGAGTGCACGATGCTCTGGCGATGGATGACCGCGTCGACCTGACGCAGCGGCAGGCGGTAGAGCCGCATGGCCTCGATGATCTCAAGGCCTTTGTTCATCAGCGTCGCGGAGTCGATGGTGATCTTCGCACCCATTGTCCAGTTCGGGTGCTTGAGCGCGTCGGCCTTCGTCTTAGTCGCAAGCTCCTGCAGGCTCAGGCCGTAGAACGGCCCGCCCGAGCAGGTCAGAATGAGGCGCTTGATCTCACCGCGGTCGCGGCAGCCCTGCAAGCACTGGAAGATCGCGCTGTGCTCGCTGTCGACGGGGACGATCTCCGCGCCGTATTTTTCCGCCGCGTCCACCACAAGCTCGCCCGCGCAGACGAGCGTTTCCTTGTTGGCAAGCGCGATGCGCTTTTTCTTCTCGATCGCCGCGAGCGTCGGCTGGAGTCCGATCATGCCCATCACGGCGGTGACGACCGTGTCAGCGTCGTCCGCCGTGGCCGCGGCCAGAAGGCCCTCCATGCCGGAGAGCACTTGGGTGTTTGTGTCGGAAAGCCGCGCGCGGAGCTCACGCGCCGCATCCTCGTCATAAAGCACGGCAAGACGCGGGCAAAATTCCCGCGCCTGCTGTTCGATGAGGTCAACGCTTTTATTCGCCGTCAGCGCAGCGACGGAAAGCCCCAGCTCGCGCGCCACCTCAAGCGTCTGGCGGCCGATGGAGCCGGTGGAACCGAGTAAAGCAATACTCCTTGTCATAATAGGCCTCCACAGGCCGCAGCCCACACGACCGGCGCGATGAAGAGCGTGGAGTCAAAGCGGTCGAGCATGCCGCCGTGCGTCAGGAAGAGGTGGCTGTAGTCCTTGATGCCCGCCTCGCGCTTGACGAGCGACATCGAGAGGTCGCCGAGCTGGCCGAAGATGTTGGCCACCACGCCGACAAGAATCAGCATGAGGTAGTTCGGCGCATAGCCGAGCCATGCCTTGCCGACAACGCCGAGCAGCACCAGCGCAAGCGCGCTGCCGATGGGCCCGCCGATCGCGCCCGCCCAGGTCTTGTGCGGGCTGACGTGCGGCGCCATCTTGCGCTTGCCGAACCACATGCCAAAGTACATCGACAGCGCATCGCCCACAAAGGCGACGCAGAACGGCGCGAGCACATAGAGCTTGCCATAGTTTTCGTCCATGCGCAGCAGGAAAATGCAGCTGTACATCGCCGGAAACACAATGCCACCGATGATGGCCACCGCCACATCGTGGAACGTGAACGGTTTTTCCTTTCCGTAAGAGATAACCGCAAAGAGGAACGCCATCATCACAAGAATCCAGCGGAAGATCGTAACGGTCGAAATCGGAAGATCGTATGTGCCGCTCATCTCTTCCTTAAAGAGCCATATCTCCTGCATGACGACCGTTGTGACAAGTCCCCAGTAGAAATTCGCCGGGACGTTCTCTCCCGCCGTGTGCAGCAGCTCATAGGCCGCGATGCCCGCGATGCCGCAGACGACGAGCATCGTCGCCCATGCGGGACAGGCAAGCAGCACGGCGAGCAGCGCCGGCAGGCCGACGACAACCACCAACCATCTTTGTTTCATTTCTGTTTCTCCTGTTTCAGTCCGCCAAAGCGCCGCTCGCGATGCTGATACGCGATGAGCGCCTTGTCGAATTCTCTTTCCGTAAAGTCGGGCCAGAGCGTGTCGCAGAAGTAGAACTCACTGTACGCGCACTGCCACAAAAGGTAATTGCTGATGCGCTTCTCCCCGCCGGGGCGGATGAGAAGGTCGGGATCGGGCAGACCGTCTGAATAAAGGTAGCGCGAAAAGCCCTCCTCGGTCAAAGCGTCCGCGTCCTGCTCCCCTGCCGCGCAGTCACGCGCAAACGCGCGGGCGGCGTGCAGAATCTCGTCGCGCCCGCCGTAGTTGAGGCAGACGTTGGCCTGAAAGCCTTCGATGCGGGATGAAATCTCATTCGTCTCATCGATGAGTTCCCGAAGTTCCGGCGTCAGGACGCTTAAATCACCCAGAAAGCGCAGGCGGTTGCCGTCCTTTTCCATCGTGTCGATGCACTCGTGCAGATATTGCTCGAGTAAGTGCATGATGCCGTCGACCTCGTCCTTCGGGCGCTTCCAGTTTTCGGTCGAAAAGGCGTAGACCGTCAGATAGTCGATGCCCAGGTTCTTGCAGTAGGTGCCGAGCTTTCGAAACGTCTCCGCCCCCGCCTTGTGACCGGCCGAGCGCGGGAGGCCGCGCTTTTGCGCCCAGCGGCCGTTGCCGTCCATAATGACGGCAACATGACAAGGCAGGTTGTTCAAATCAACCTGCCCTGCCTTGTTCTCTTTGGAAAAGAGCCCCATATCAGACCGCCATGAGCTCCTTCTCTTTCTTCTCGAGAAGGGCGTCGACCTCTTTGCACATGTCGTCGGTCAGCTTCTGCAGGTCCTTTTCGGCGACCTTCAGGTCATCCTCGGTGATCTCGCTGGCCTTCTGCTTCTTCTTGAAGGCCTCCATCGCGTCGCGGCGGATGTTGCGGATGGCGACCTTGCCGGTCTCGGAATACTTATGGATCTGCTTGACGAGCTCCTTACGGCGCTCCTCCGTGAGCTGCGGGAAGTTCAGGCGGATGGACTTGCCGTCGTTCTGCGGGTTGATGCCAAGGTCAGACTCCTGAATGGCGCGCTCGATGGGCTTGAGGGCCGTGCCGTCCCACGGGGTGATGACGAGCTGGCGCGGATCGGGAGAAGCGATGGCCGCGATCTGCTGGATGGGCGTGGGAGAGCCGTAGTAGTCGACGCTGATGCGGTCGAGCACAGAGGCGTTGGCGCGGCCTGCGCGCACAGAGGCAAAGTCCGCGTTCACCGCGTCGATGCTCTTTCTCATTTTGTCGGAATAAACCTTGTAATCTTCTTTATTCATGGGGATACCTCCTCAAAAATTTTTATCGTAAAACCGCAAGTGCGGGGTCACTCAGTTTTCGCCGACGATGGTGCCGATCTTCTCGCCCTCGACCGCACGGATGATGTTCTCCGGGTCCTTGAGCGCAAAGACGAGCACGGGAATGTGGTTGTCCATCGAAAGCGACGTGGCCGTGGAGTCCATGACCGCAAGGTGCTGGGCCAGCACGTCCTCATAGGAGATAGCGTCGTACTTGACGGCACTCGCGTCCTTGGCGGGGTCGGCGTTGTAAACGCCGTCGATGTTCTTGGCGAGCAGGATCACATCTGCGTTGATCTCTGCCGCACGCAGCACCGCTGCCGTATCGGTCGAGAAGAACGGAGAGCCGATGCCGCAGCCAAAGAGCACTACGCGGCCCTTTTCCAAATGCCGGATGGCGCGGGCTCGGATGTAGGGTTCGGCGACTTCTTTGATCTCCAGCGCCGTCTGCACGCGCACGTCGACGCCCTTCTGCTCGAGCACATCGGCGACCGCCATGCAGTTCATCGCCGTGGCGAGCATACCCATGTGGTCGGCGC
>ERZ1106943.3539-NODE-3539-length-11716-cov-3.728411_pt1 | contig 11716 bp, 10 predicted proteins | sample MGYA00403671_ERZ1106943 | MGnify/ENA primary metagenome ERZ1106943 (study PRJEB35170, sample SAMEA104062427) | human gut metagenome | biome: human gut; feature: human-associated habitat; material: faeces | place: Denmark | collected 2012-06-14 ...
ATAAGAAGACTGATAGATCGGTCCAAAGGCTTCTTCTTCCCCGATCAGCTGGTACACATGATACAATGCCTGTTTTGCAAGTCTTTTTCCTACCGGCTCTTTGCGTGTCGGATGAATATTTCCATATTCTCCGTTTTCAAGAATAACAGCAATTCCGGTATTTTTGATCGTCTGGTAGACACGCATCTGTGCTTCACGGATCAGAGGCCAGTTCTTAAAATCAGGCTCTCCTTCATTCTGAAAGACCGGAAGCTGTACGACAAGGAATGGCAATGTCTCATCATTCCAGTCCTTGCGCCATTGTTTGATCAATGCAGACAAAAGTTCATAATAGGTTGTCGGTTTATGATCATCTTCTTCGCCCTGATAATAAATAAAACCGGCAATCGTATAAGGGATCAGCCTTGATACCATTGTCTGATACAGACCGGACGGGCGGAATTCCGAAAGCGGTCCCATCGGTCCCGGATATTTATTTTCACCAAAGAGGCTGATCGCTTCATCCCATGTCGGATGTTCGCAGGTTTCATAATAATGTGATACATTCTTTTCAAACTCTGTCTGGTAGATAATATATTCTTCTCTTTCTTTCACATACGCATCGTAGTCCTGGTCTTTTACGATCGCATCATATTCATCGACATAAGAACGTGTCTTATCACTTTCTAAAAGCATTTCACGGCTCATCCAGCAGGATGCGGAAGTGCCTCCCCAGTTACAGCCGATAATACCGACGCATACACCAAGCTTGCGGCTTAATTCTCTTGCATAATAATAAGCTACCGCTGACCATCTTCCTGCATTTTCTTTTGTAGGAAGTTCCCATGATGTCTTGGCAAGCTCTTGATCTAACTCTTCACCTTCAAACGGTTTCTTTGGAGCATAATAATAACGGACATTTTCATCGACAACAGCTTCAACAGCTTTTGCACCTTCAAAGCTGTTTTGCAATTCGAGTTCCATATTCGACTGGCCTCCTGCGAGCCAGACTTCACCGATCATGATATCATGATATGCCACTTCTGCTCCGTCACATGTGATCTTCATATCATATGGGCCGCCTGCTTCCATCGGTGGAAAATATAACATAAATCTGCCATCTTCCACAGACGTTGTCACTTTCTTTCCATTACATTCACCTGTTACTTTTGTCTGATCACATTCTCCCCATACAGCGATATTCTTGTCACGCTGTAAAACCATATGATTCGAAAATACGTTTGCTAATTTTAACATTTTCATCCTCCTGCGTTTGATTATGTACTCTCGAAATTTTTTGTTCAGAAGATCCCGAGAGTACAGTATTTTCTATTATTTATTTATTTCAAAAAATAGTTGGTGCTGTCTGCTTCCATGAAGCCATTCTTTTGGGTTTCTGCCAAAATGATGTACCATTTTGTTTTTCGGTTTTTATCCCAAAAGTCTTCTATACAGAATCCCTTATTCAGAATCCTGATACTCTGCTTTTATATTCTCACCGCGTTTACGCCCATAATATTATATCCTCAATCCATATTACTGGCAATAGATTTTATATGAACAATACAGACATTTTGCACTCTGCTTACCAAAATCGGCAACGCTGTTTACTCATCTTATTTTGAGAATTCCATTTTGACAGTACAGAAGAATACATATATAATTTAGAAAGATAATTACAAAGAAAGAAAACAAATATATGAACTCTTGGAATCTTCTGAACGGAACTCTAACCGAAAGGATTCGTTTTGATAAGATACCGAGAGTTCCTATATATCGAAATGAGGGATTATATGAAAAAAGAAAGAAAAAATATTATTTTGATCGCTGTTGCCGCGGTAATAATCATCGTACTGGCTATCGGTTTTCGCTTGTTAAACCGTACCTCTTATAACGATGAGAATACGCTTGGTAATACCAGTTCCAATCTGTTAAATGGCGGACTGTTCTGTGAAATAGATGACAAGATCTATTTTGCAAATCCATATGATCAGAACACACTTTACTCTATGAGTTCCGACTTGCAAAATCCAAAGCAGATTTTTTCGGACAATGTCAGCTATCTGAATGGTGCCGGAAAATATCTGTACTACACCAGACGAAATGACAAAAAAGAAATTGATAAAGATGCCTTGCTTGCACTCAGCAGCACCGGGCTTTACCGTATCAATACGAACGGAACAAACTTAAAGCAGCTCTATGACGATCCGACACAGGTTGCCTGCCTTCTTGGAAACAATGTCTATTATCAGCATTATGATCAGAAAAAAGGCTTGGAATTATACTCTGCTTCGATTGATGGCAAAAAAGACACTAAAATCTTAGAACAGCCTTGTGCACCATATGCCGTAAAGGGACAGACAATCTATTATAGTGGTGCTTCTTCGGATCATGCGATCCATTCTGTCGCAACAGACGGTTCTAATGATACGGTCTTAAGTGACGGAAACTATACGGCATTAACATTACAGGGTGATTATCTTTACTTTATGGATATGAATGCGAACTATGCTTTAAAAAGAATGCCATTAGATGGTGGCAGCGTAGAAACATTGATCTCTGACCGTCTGGCAACTTACAATGTCAGCGAAGACGGTCAGACCGTTTATTGCCAGATTGATAACGGTACAGCGAACGGACTCTATGCACTGGATGTAGAAAGCAAAACATTACGAAAATTAAAAGAAGGCAACTTCAATTATCTTCATCTGACAAAGAAGTACCTTCTTTATGAAAAATATGACCAGAGCGTTTTATATGCCATGGATCTTTCTTTAGAATCTTCCAAAGAATTACATTTCAATAAATAGAACATTTGATTCTGTTTATAACAATTTCTGTTTTAATGCGAACACGCTTTCGTGTAATACCGGATGGATCACATACGGAGCGATCTCACAAAGCGGTTCTAATACAAAAAGGCGGTTTGTCATCTCAATATGCGGGATGATCAGATCGTCTTTTTGTATGATCTGATCATTAAATAAAATAATGTCCAGATCGATCGTGCGGGGTCCCCAATGAATCTTTCGCACTCTCTTTAACTCCTGTTCGATCGTATGGATCAGGAAGGCGCCCATTGCGGCGATCGCGCCGACGATGCCCCAGCCGGAGCTGTTTGCCGCCGATGCGCCGATCAGTTCGAGCAGGAAGCTGAAGGCCAGCGTGCCTGCCAATGCCCAAATCGCCATATCCGTACCTCCCAGTTATCTTTTTCTCAGGATAGCACACGGGGCCGGGAAAAGCAAGGCGTCAGGCTTCCAGCTTGTACTTTTCCTCAAACGCGTTGTACTGGAGCAAGAATTCGTTGCTGCCGGATTTGACGTCGCCGAGATACTTGTGCAGGTCGATGCGCTCGTTCTTCATGTCGAGCAGACAGCCGGCGATGTTCGAGCAGTGGTCGGACACGCGCTCGAGGTTCGTCAGCAGGTCGGAGAGCACGAAGCCCGCGGCCAGCGAGCATTCGCCGCGCTGGAGTCTGGCGATATGGTTCGTGCGCAGCTCGTCCTTGAGCTTGTCGATGACCTGCTCCAGCGGCTCGACCTGACGTGCAAGAGAAAGGTCGTCCTGCAGGAATGCACGGCTGGTCAGATCGACGATCTCGCCGACCGCGTCCAGCATGGTCTGCAGCTCCTTCTGTGCCGGCGGCGTGAACGAGACGCCCTTCTCCTTCAGCTCCTCGGCGGATTCGATGATGTTGACGGCGTGGTCCGCGACGCGCTCGAAATCGCCGATCAGATGCAGCAGCATCGACGACTCTACGCTGTCCTGCTCGCTCATCGGCTGCGTGGCCAGATGCACGAGGAAGGTGCCGAGCGTGTCCTCATACCGGTCGGTGTCGTCCTCACGCCTGCGGACCGAGGCGGCCAGCTCCGGCGTGAAGTGCAGCACGGCCTGCAGGCTCTCATGCAGCGCCAGCTCCGCGTCGGCGGCCATGCGCTTGGTCAGCTCCTCGCTCTTGACGAGCGCGATGGCCGGCGTGGCGAACAGACGCTCGTCCAGCACGGCGGCGGTATCGGGGTGATCCGTCTCCGGGATCAGCCGGTACGACAGCTTTTCCAGCAGCCCGCAGCAAGGCAGCAGCATCAGCGTGCACAGCACATTGAAGATCGAGTGGATGACCGCAATCTGGAATGTGTCGATCGGCTGGTCAACAAAGGAGAAGTGCAGCAGCAGATTTGCCGTCTCAAATACCGTCAGCCAGACGATCGTGCCGATGATATTGAAGCTCAGATGCACGACGGCGGCCCGGTGGGCATTTTTATTCGTGCCGACGGACGAAAGCATGGCCGTCACGCAGGTGCCGATGTTCTGGCCCATGATGATGGGGATCGCCGCGCCATAGCTGACCGCGCCGGTCGACGAGAGCGCCTGCAGGATACCGACCGAAGCGGACGAGGACTGCACGATGCCGGTCAGAATCGCGCCGGCCAGCACGCCGAGGATGGGATTGGAGAACATCAGGAAGAACTTTGTGAAGTTCGGGTCGTTGCGCAGCCCCGAGACCGAGCCGGACAGCGACTCCATGCCGAACATCAGCGTCGCAAAGCCGAGCAGGATGAGGCCCGTGTCCTTTTTCTTGCCCTTGCCGGTCAGATACAGAATGATGCCGATCACGGCCAGCACCGGCGTGAACGACGACGGCTTCAGCAGCTGCAGAAACAGGCTGTCGCCGCTGATGCCGGACAGAGACAGCAGCCACGCCGTGACCGTCGTGCCGATGTTCGCGCCCATGATCACCGGGATCGACTGCCGCAGGCTCAGAAGCCCGGAGTTGACAAAGCCGACCACCATGACCGTCGTCGCCGACGACGACTGGATCACCGCCGTCACGGCAAGGCCCGTCAGCAGGCCGGAAAACCGTCCGCTCGTCAGCTTCGCCAGAATGGCCTTCAGCGAGCCGCCCGCCCGCTTTTCCAGCGCCGTCCCCATCACGCTCATGCCAAACAGGAACAGGCTCAGCGAGCCGAGCATGGTCAAAAAGTCAAAAATCGTCATTTCACAAAGATCCCTTTCCGTATTTCTCTTGTGTTCTGACCCTACTATAAATTTAAAATGTCAAAAGCGCGTGCATGCCCGTGTTAAATCTTCGTGAGATTTCTCCGTGGATGTTAAATCCATCGAAAATCCGTGTAAAACAGCGGCCAAAAAGGAAAGCCGGGCTTCCCTCTGGGTGGGGAAGCCCGGGTTTGCTTATTTCGTCCGGCTGCAGCCGGTGCAGCTGTCTTCGGGTTTGATGCAGGGTTCGTTTTTGCCGGGGAAGAAGGCGTCCATCGGGAACTCGATCTGGCTGAAAACGTCGCAGGGGCTCTCGGTGCTCGCGCCGCCGACCGGCGGGCAGGTCTTCGAGGGGACGCAGTAGTCGAACGTCGGGATGAGCAGCTGCGTGTCGCGCTCGAGCCGGACGATGGAGAACTGCCCGATGGTCACGAGCAGCCGCTTGCATTCGCCGGTCAGCACCAGCGGCTCGTCGAAGCAGCCCAGCAGCGCCTCGGGGATGGAGGGAGCGGTCTCGCTCTGGCAGCAGCAGCCGCACGCCTCCATCACGCGCGAGCCGAGGATGATCGGGTCGACCGTCTCGGCAATGGCCCGCGGCAGCGAGACCGACTGCAGCGACTTTTTGCAGAGGCACGTCAGATCGTCCTTGCTCGAGAAGATCCGGGCGCAGGTCTCGCCGCCGAACAGCACCAGCCGCTTCGAGAAGACCGCCAGGCCCGTGACCGTATTCGTCCGCCCGGCCGAGAGCGTCGCGTCGGCGATGACGCGGTAGTAGAAAGTAACGTCGACCGTAAAGTAGCCGGAGGAGTAGGGGACACACTCCACCTGAACATCGACAAACAGCAGCTCCACGAACCGCGCCTTCGCGCTCGCCGCGCAGTCCAGCGTGTGCTGGGAGTCCACCGTTAAGTACACGCGCAGATCTTCAATGCAGTCTTTGGCAAGGCAGCTGTCCGTGATTTTCCCCGTATGCACGCAAACAGCCTCACGGATGCCGCGCAGATCACAGGTCTTGCCAGCCTGTGCAGGTTCAGACATTCGGATGACCTCCTATTATATGATCGTAAAGGTTCGCGTGGCCGAAACCAGGGTCGTTCACGCTTCGCTTTCATAACAGTTTATGCAGCGCCGGGCGCATGTGAAACTCCGCGGAAGGAAATTGGCCCCGAAATTGCGTGGACAAATGCGGAAATATGTGCTAAGATGATATGCGTATGATTCTAAATTGGTGAGGTATGCCTGCACATGAAACTGGATATCATGGGCCTGCAGTTTGATAACGTCACGATGGATGAGGCCGCCGCCCGCGCCGAACAGATCCTCGCGGGAGACAGGACCTGCTACGCCGTGACCCCCAACGCCGAGATCGCCTACGAAGCCCTGCACGACGAAAAGCTCCGCGCGCTCATCAACGGCGCGGATCTCGTCCTGCCGGACGGCGCCGGCGTCGTCCTGGCCTCGAAGCTTTTAAAGACGCCGCTCAAGCAGAAGGTCGCGGGCGTCGACTTTGCCGACCGTCTGCTCTCCATCCTCGAGAAGACCGGCGGCGGTCTGTTCCTGCTCGGCAGCAAGCCCGGCATCGCAGAGCTTGCCGCGCAGAAAATGCTCGAAAAGCACCCGAAGCTGCATATCTGCGGCATGAACGACGGCTATTTCAAGGACGAAGCCCCGATCATCGAGAAGATCAACGCCGCCCGGCCCGACGTGCTCTTTGTCTGCCTCGGCGCGCCGAAGCAGGAGCTTTTCATGAAGGACCATCTGGACGCGCTGCACGTCAAGCTCATGATCGGCCTCGGCGGCTCGCTCGACAGCTTCGCGGGGACCGTGAAGCGCGCGCCGAAGTGGATGATCCGCTGCAATCTGGAATGGCTCTACCGGCTCATCAAGGAGCCGAAGCGGTTCGGACGTATGCTCCGGCTGCCAAAATACCTGTTTGCCGTGCTCGGCAAACGGATAAGAGGGTAAACAACATGGGAAAACTGATCGTGTTTGAGGGTACCGACGGTACCGGAAAATCCACACAGTTCGCACTTCTGACCAAGCGGCTGCAGAGCGAGAACATCCCGTTCCGCCGTCTGCAGTTTCCGCAGTATCTCGAGCCGTCGTCGGCGCTCATCCGGATGTATCTCAACGGCGAGTTCGGCGACGACCCGAACAGCGTCAACGCCTACGCGGCCTCGACCTTCTACGCGGTCGACCGCTACGCGTCCTATCAGCGCGTCTGGAAGGACGATTACGCGGCGGGCGGCCTCATCCTGTCGGACCGCTATACGACGTCCAACGCCGTCCACCAGGGCGGAAAGCTCGAGGGAGCGGCGCGGGAGGAATTCTTCTCCTGGCTCTATGACCTGGAATTTTGCCGCATGGGCCTGCCGAAGCCGGATCTGGTTTTGTGCCTCGACATGCCGGTGGAGATCGCCGAGACGCTCATGCGCAAGCGCGAGAGCGACACCGGGACGAAGGCCGACATCCACGAGCGCAACGACAAGTATCTGCACCAGTGCCGCGAGGTCGCGCGGCAGGCCGCGGCCTACTTCGGCTGGACGGTCGTCTCCTGCGTGAAAGACGGAAAGCTCCGCTCGATCGAGGATATTCACGAGGAACTGTATTCGTACGTAAAAAAATGTCTGGAGGAAGCATAATACAATGGTATATATGATCTTGGGTACCGGCTTTGAGCCGATGGAAGCCATTGCGCCGTGCGACATTCTGCGCCGCGGCGGCGTGGAAGTGCAGCTCGCCGGGATCGGCGGGACGCTGATCGAGGCCGGTCACGGCGTGCGCGTACAGGCCGACTGCCGCGTGGAGGATCTGAAGCTGGCTTCGACCGACATGGTCATCCTGCCCGGCGGCCTCGGCGGTGTGCATTCGATCCTCGCCTGCGATACCGCCATGAATTTCATCCGCCTTGCCTATGCGGACGGCAAATATATCGCGGCCATCTGCGCCGCCCCCACGATCCTTGCCCAGCTGCACATCACCGACGGCCGCAAAGCCACCTGCTACCCGGGCCTCGAGGAGAAGATGGGCGCCGCCGTCATGACGGCCTGCGGCGCTGTGCAGGATGGCCGCGTCATCACCGGCCGCGCGGCGGGCTCGGCTGACGAGTTTGGCCTTCTGTGCCTGCAGGCGCTGAAGGGGAAGGCCGCCGCGGATCAGGTCGCGGCCGACATCGTCTACCGCGCATAAGGGAGGAACACATGGCTGAACAGAATCCCAACGCCCGTCCGGACGAACAGACGCCCGAGCAGGACGCGCTGGAAAAAAGTCTGGAAGAGCTTTCGCTCGATGAGCTGCTGGCGTCGGTCAAGGACGATCTGGCCCGCGTCGACGCGATGATGGACGGGCCCGGCGATGCGGCGCAGCCCGAACAGCCGGATGCGCCTGCGCCCGACACGCCGGACGCCGCCGAAGAAGCGCCCAAGCCCGGCATGCAGCCGCTCTTTGAGCCGAAGATCCCGGAGGAATACGCGGATCTGACCGTCGACCAGGAGACGCAGCCGGAGAGCCAGGAGCCCGAAAAGAAGCGCCCGCGGCTGCCGTCCGGCATCCGGGTGCTGCTGTACGTGTGCTGCGTGCTGGCAGTGGCTGTGCTGCTGGCCGTGGCGGTCTGGCGCTGCGCCGACGACGTGCTGTCGCTGACGAAAGAGGACGCCGAGATCACCGTCTCCATCCCCGACGGCGCGACGATCTCGCAGATCGCCGGAGAGCTCAAAAGCAAGGGTCTCGTGCGCTATGAGACCCTGTTCAAATTCTACTGCTGGGCCTCCCACGCGGAAAAGACCATCGAGCCCGGCACCTATACGCTGAACAGCCGCTACGACTATCACGCCCTCGTCAGCAACATGATCGAGGCCAGCCCCGACCGTGCGGTCGTTGAGGTCACCATTCCCGAGGGCTACGAGTGCGAGGATATCTTCCGCCTGCTCGAAGCTGACGGCGTCTGCTCCTATCAGGATCTGGCCGATACCGCGGCGAGCTACGAATTTGCCTATGACTTCCTGCAGGAGATCCCCTACGGCAGCGAAAACCGGCTGGAGGGCTATCTCTTCCCGGATACGTACCAGTTCTATATGAGCGACGATCCGGCGAACGTCATCGACAAATTCCTGCGCAACTTCGATAACAAATTCACCGACGATCTCTACGACGCGCTGGACGCGCTCAACGACCGTCTGGCCCAGCGCATGCGCACGAACGGCTTCACCGAGACCGAGATCACGGACGGCAGACTCTCGCTCTACGACCTCATCACCGTCGCCTCCCTCGTGGAGAAGGAGACCGCGAAGACCTCCGAGAGCGCCTCCATCGCCTCCGTCATCTACAACCGCCTGTGCAGCAAGCTTTATCCCTGCCTCGAGATCGACGCGACCATCCAGTACGCGCTCGCCGAGCGCAAGGAAGTGCTCTCCAACGCGGACAAGGGCGTCATCAGCCCCTATAACACCTACACGAACGCCGGTCTGCCCGCAGGCCCGATCGCCAACCCCGGTATGAACTCCATCCGTGCGGCGCTGTACCCGGCCGAGACCAATTATTACTTCTACGCCCTGAACGCCGACGGCGTCCACCACTTCTCCGAGACCTATTACGAGCACCAGAACTTCCTGGCGGAGCTCGCGGGCAAGACCCAGCCGGACGAGGAGCAGACGGACGCGCCCGCGGACGGCGAAGAGACCACCGATACGGAGAATCAGACAGATGGACAGACGTAAGCCGGAGCTTCTGAGCCCGGCAGGGGATATGGAAAAGCTGCGCATGGCCGTCGCCTACGGCGCGGACGCCGTGTATCTGGCAGGCACGAGCTTCGGCATGCGCTCGTTCACCGGCAACTTTACGCCGGACGAGCTGCCGAAGGCGGTGCAGCTGGCCCACGCCGCGGGCGTGAAGGTCCACTGCACGGTCAATATCATGCCCCGCAATGATGAGGCCGCCGCGCTCCCGGCCTATCTCGAGCAGCTCGATGCCGCGGGCGTCGACGCGCTCATCCTCGCGGATCTCGGCGCGTTCACGCTGGCAGGGAAGTACGCCCCGCGCTGCGAGCGGCACATCTCCACCCAGCAGTCGATCGCCAACTACGTCTGCGCGCAGAGCTGGTTCGACCTCGGCGCGCGCCGCGTGGTGCTCGCACGGGAGCTGAGCCTGCAGGAGATCCTGACGATCCGCGAGCGGGTCTCGCCCGAGCTTGAGATCGAGACCTTCTGCCACGGCGCAATGTGCGTCTCCTATTCCGGGCGCTGCCTTCTCAGCAACTATATGACCGGCCGCGACTCCAACCGCGGCCAGTGCGCCCAGCCCTGCCGGTATCAGTACGCCCTGATGGAAGAAAAGCGCCCCGGCGAATACTTCCCGGTCTTCGAAGACGAAAAGGGCACGTACATCATGAATTCCCGCGATATGTGCATGATCGACCATCTGGACGAGCTCTGCGACGCCGGGATCGACTGCCTGAAGATCGAGGGCCGCGCCAAATCCGCCTATTATGCCGCCATCGTCACCGGCGCCTACCGCCACGTGCTCGACGACGTGTGGGCCGGCCGCGCGCCGGATCCCGTCTGGCGCGATGAGGTGGACCATGTCTCTCACCGCCACTACTCCACCGGCTTCTACTACGGCCAGCCCGGCCAGTTTACCGAGGATTCCCGCTATCTGCGCCAGTGGCAGATCTGCGCCGTCGTGGAAAGCTGCGACGCGCAGGGGAACGCGGTCCTGAGCCTGCGCAACAAGTTTGCCGCCGGCGATACCGTCGAGCTCGTCGGCCCGGACTTCCGCCCGCTTTCGTGGCAGGTCCCGCCCATGGAGGATATGGACGGCATCCCGCTGTCCGAGCCGCGCACCCCGCAGATGCGCTTCCGCGCCAAGCTCCCCGCCCAGGTCCCGCCCCTCTCCTTCGTCCGCCACGCGGTCGAACTCTCCGGCAGATAAAAAAACCGGCGCACCGAATTGGCGAACACGCATAAGGACAACAACAAAATACCGCTCAGAGCAAAGGAAGTCCTTCCGGGAAACCGGAAGGACTTCTCTTTCGTTCAAAAGTCTGCTGGTTTACACCCTAGGCCTGAGGATGCAGTATAGGGGGGTATACAAAGAGGAATGTTCCATGAAAAAGGTCTGCGCTTCCCTGTTTCTGATCATACTGCTGCTGGCGGCCATTGTGCCAGTCAGCGCCGCTGGGACGCTGCGGTGACGCGTGTGCAGCTGGCGGTGATTTTGAACGGACTGCTGGGGCGGACGCTGTCGTCGCTCGACGATCTTCAGCTCGGAATGCCGATTTTTGACGACAACCGCGACGCGCAGGCGTGATATTTCCTGCTTATTCTGGAGGCGGCCGTGGCCCACGCCACCGCCGATGCCGTGGAGCATGAACGCTGGGTGGGGCTGGGTTGAAGGGTGCGCAGAGCACCGATTGCACAAAGACGCGGTGCGGAGAGGACGCATGGTTTTGTGAAAATGTCGAATCTTGGACTGTGTGCTTGACAAGCGGTGGGAATCGTGCTTTAATGGCGGCAAGTATTGATAACCACGAAATACGATGACGGAATTATGGCCCTGTTGGAGCGTCTCAGAGAACCGGCGGCTGGTGTGAGCCGGTACCGAAGACAGCGGTCAGTCTGCTTCCCGAGTAGGCCCTGCGAACGGCGACAAGTAGCATGGCCCGTTTGGCCTCGTTACCGGCTATGGGCTTGTCAGAGTCCGAGAGTGATCGTCCGCCGTGAGGCGGGGGATAAGCAGGGTGGTA
>ERZ1106943.3542-NODE-3542-length-11708-cov-2.441260_pt1 | contig 11708 bp, 9 predicted proteins | sample MGYA00403671_ERZ1106943 | MGnify/ENA primary metagenome ERZ1106943 (study PRJEB35170, sample SAMEA104062427) | human gut metagenome | biome: human gut; feature: human-associated habitat; material: faeces | place: Denmark | collected 2012-06-14 ...
GCTTGCGCACAAGTTCAAGTTCGAAATTCCGTTTTTCCTTTATATATGCTATATAGTTTTCCTTTATTGTTCGATCTTTCTCGGCGAAGCGCAGAGTTTCTATTATAAAATACCGCACTGGGACACGATTCTGCACGCAATGAGTAGTTTAATGCTCGGGTTCTTCGGCTTTATGTTTATAACAATATTAAATAGGGACGAGCATACGCTGATGAGTCTTTCGCCTTTTTTCGTCAGTCTGTTTGCGTTCTGTTTCGCTCTCGCCATCGGCGCGGTCTGGGAAATCTACGAATTTTCGCTCGACGGACTTATGGGCTTCAATATGCAGAAGCATACCCAGGCGGACGGAACGCCGCTCGTCGGTCACGCCGCCCTTTCCGACACGATGAAAGATATAATAATCGATGCGCTCGGCGCGCTCGCCGCTTCGATAATCGGTTACGTAAGTTTGAAGAAAAACAAGAAGTGGCTCATTCCGAAACTTACGGATAAAAAGGTGAGAGAACTTAAAACCGTGGCGATAACCGAAACGAAGACTCCGCTTCGGACCGAACCGGTAATCGCGGAAAATTCAACTCCCGCCGACACGCAATCCGATATGCAAGCCGACCTGCAAATCGCGACCGCAACTACGAAAACCGAATAAATCAAATTATGAAACAATCGGATTTTCCGGTTGTTTTTTATTATGTCGGGTAAGAACATAACAAGAATATAACGATTGTTATCCGACAGGGAGCGGCGTTCAACGCCGAATAAAGCGGTTTATCACCGCAAAAATAACTATTGATAAGAAATGCAATGCCTATTGAAAAAATATTTTAAAAAAAGTTGCTCAAAATACTTGACAAAGCAAACGAGCGGATATATAATGTGGGCAGATTAGCAGTTGAGAGCAAAGAGTGCTAACATTCAAACGTAAGGAGTGCCAAGAAAATGGAACTGTCGGACAGGAAGAAAAAAATACTTCAGTACGTGGTTGACGATTATATCGAAACCGCCGTTCCGGTATCATCCAAAAGCCTTACGGAACGTCATCTGAAAGATATAAGTTCGGCGACGGTGAGAAACGAACTTTCCGCCTTGGAAGAACTCGGTTATCTCACGCAACTTCACACGTCGTCGGGCAGAGTGCCTTCCGCGGAAGCGTATAAACTTTACGTAAGCGACCTTATGGTAAAGGATAAACTCAGCGCGAAGGAACTCGATTATATAAAGAAGATTTTTCTCGAAAAAGCCGATAATCTGGAAGAAGTAATCAAAAACACCACGAAGGTGATAAGCGAACTCACTTCTTACACGTCGGTCGGGATTCAGAGCCACGATCTTTCCGAAAAAATCGTGAGCATAAAGTTTTTTCGTTACAAACCGGACAGCGCGTTGGTTATCATCGTAACCGAAATGAGGCTTTTAAAAGATAATTTCATCGCCGTACCGGAAAGTATGACGGAAGAGCAGTTGAAGGACGCCGAAAAGGTTCTCGACAATATGTGCAGGAACAAAACGTTCGGCGAGATATGCGAAATGAAGCCGGAAATGGAAGATAGTTTCATGGGCTACAAAAACATTTTCGTCAACGTCATCGAGGCTTTGAAAACTTACGTTCAGACGACCGGCGACGACGTCGTGACCGCCGGCGAGGATAAAATTCTCGACCATCCGGAATACGCCGACATAGGAAAAATCAAAGATTTCCTTTCGGTGGCAACGAGTAAAGATAAGGTTATGACGCTTCTAAGCGGCGACAATCGCGATATAAAAATCAACGTGAAAATCGGCGCGGACGGATACGACGAAATTCCCAAAGAGTGTTCGCTCGTCACGGCGACGTATTCCGCAAACGGCAACAAACTCGGAACTTACGGCGTTATCGGTCCGATCAGAATGGATTATCAGAAGGTTGTAGCCGTTCTCGAAAACGTCGGCAAGATTCTTGAAAGCATACTTACAAACAGGTAGGAGGACAGACTGAAAAATGTCGCATCACGAAAAAAAACATTACGATAGAAACGAAGAGCAAGCCGAGCGCAAAGCGGCCGAACCTCTCGAAGAAGAGGAGATAGCGGCCGAACCGGACGAAGTCGATAAAATGACCGAAACCGAAGCCAAAGAAAATTTGCGCAAAGCAAACTCGGAAGTTTCAAAACTCCGCGAGGAGATAGAGAAATTAAAAAAGGAAAACGAAGAAGCGAAAAACGATTATTTAAGAGCGAGAGCCGATTGCGAAAACGTCCGCAAACATAAAAACGAAGAAGTGCGCGCGGCGTACGACGACGGAAGAGTCACGACGGTGGAAAAAATTCTGCCGATAGGCGACAGTCTCGAATGCCGCTCGACGACAACACGAAGGGCGGAATCGAAAAACTTCTGAAGAAGTATCACGAAACCCTTTCGGCGCTCGGCGTAATCGAGTTTTCGCCGGAAGCGGGCAGCAAGTTCGATCCTAACGTCGCAAACGCCGTTATGACCGTTCCGAAGGAGAGCGAAAGCGACGAACCCGAAACGATCAAACAGGTTTACGGCAGAGGATATAAACTCGGCGAAAAAATTATGAGATACGCTCAGGTATCCGTAATTAAAGAATAAAAAATCATTACATAAAGGAGATATATATTATGAGTAAAGTTATCGGTATAGATTTAGGAACAACAAATTCGTGCGTAGCCGTTATGGAAGGCGGCGAGCCGGTCGTTATAGCAAACGCAGAAGGTTCGAGAACAACCCCCTCGGTGGTTGGTTTCCAGAAAGACGGCGAAAGACTCGTCGGTCAGATTGCTAAACGTCAGGCGGTTGCCAACAGCGACAGAACGGTCATATCCATTAAAAGACATATGGGCAGCGACTATAAAGTCACTATCGACGGCAAGCAGTATTCCCCGCAGGAAATTTCCGCAATGATTCTTGCGAAACTTAAAAAGGACGCGGAGGCTTATCTCGGCGAACCCGTTAAGGACGCCGTCATCACCTGCCCCGCATACTTCACGGACAGTCAAAGACAGGCAACAAAGGACGCAGGTAAAATCGCGGGCTTGAACGTGCTTCGTATTATCAACGAACCCACGGCGGCGGCTCTTGCTTACGGACTCGATAAGGATAAAACTTCGCATAAGGTCATGATTTACGATCTCGGCGGCGGCACGTTCGATGTGTCCATTCTCGATATCGGCGACGGAGTGTTCGAGGTTCTTGCCACCAACGGTAACTGCATGCTCGGCGGCGACGATTTCGATAAGAGAATTATGGATTACGTCGTCGACGATTTCAAAGCGAAAGAAGGCATCGACCTCTCGAAAGATAAGATGGCTATGCAGAGAATCAAGGAGGCGGCGGAAAAGGCTAAAATCGAACTTTCCAGTATGAGTTCCACCAACATCAACCTTCCGTTCATCACCGCGGACGCCAACGGTCCTAAGCACCTTGACGTAACGCTTACCAAAGATAAATTCGACACCATGACGGGCGATCTCGTAGAATCGACGAAGGCTCCCATGCGTCAGGCTATGAAAGACGCCGGTCTTACCTATAAGGATATCGAAAAAGTTATCCTCGTCGGCGGCTCGACTCGTATCCCCGCTGTTGTGGAAGCCGTTAAATGCGAAACGGGCAAAGAACCGTTCAAGGGCATCAACCCCGACGAATGCGTTGCTATCGGCGCGGCGATTCAGGGCGGCGTTTTAACGGGTGAAGTAAAGGACGTTCTTCTTCTCGACGTAACTCCGTTGTCGCTCGGTATCGAAACCCTCGGCGGCGTATTCACAAAACTCATCGAAAAGAACACGACGATTCCCGTTAAGAAATCCCAGGTATTCTCCACGGCGGCCGATAATCAGTCCGAAGTTACTATCCACGTTCTTCAGGGCGAAAGACAGTTCGCAAAGGACAACAAAACGCTCGGTCAGTTCAACCTCGGCGGAATCGCTCCCGCTCCGAGAGGTATTCCTCAGATCGAAGTCACGTTTGATATCGACGCTAATGGTATCGTTCACGTAACGGCAAAGGATCTCGGAACTCAGAAAGCGGCTGATATAACCATCACTTCCTCCACGAACCTTTCGGAAGAAGATATTCAGAAAGCCGTTAAGGAAGCCGAAATGTACGAAGCCGAAGATAAGAAGAGAAAAGAAGGAATTGATGCACGTAATGAGGCAGACAGCTTAGTATTCCAGACACAGAAAGCTCTTGATGAAGTTGGTGATAAGGTAGATGCTTCTGAAAAAGAAAAAGTACAGGCAGATATCGACAAATTAAAAGAGCTTGTCGAAAAATCAAATCCGGAATCTATGACAGATGCGGAGATTTCAGATATTAATGCAGCAAAAGAAGCATTAATGCAGAGTGCACAGAATGTATTCCAGAAGATGTATGAAGGTGCACAGGCAGCCGGCGGAGCAGCAGGTCCTGACATGGGAGCCGGTGCAGGTCCTGATATGGGAGCAAATACTTCACAGGATAATGCAGATGATGTAGTAGACGGTGATTATCGCGAAGTATAAGATAGGCAGGTAATACATTGGCAATGCAGAAGATGAATATATTCTTCTTGTAATTGTATTACAAATATGAAATGATAAAATAGGCTACTGTCTTTTTGGGCAGTAGCCTATACAGGATAGAAATGGTCATTTGACTAAGACAGGGGAGCAAATTAATGGCAGAGAAAAGAGATTATTACGAGGTTTTAGGTGTTAGTAAAAATGCATCCGATTCCGAATTAAAGTCAGCATACCGTAAGTTGGCAAAAAAATATCATCCTGATATGAATCCGGGTGATAAGGAGGCAGAAGCAAAGTTTAAAGAGGCTTCAGAAGCATATGCAGTATTAAGTGATGCGGAGAAACGCCGCCAGTATGATCAGTTTGGTCATGCAGCCTTTGATGGTGGAGCCGGTGGTGGAGCCGGTGGCTTTGATTTTAGTGGTATGGACATGGGAGATATCTTTGGAGATATCTTTGGAGACTTTTTTGGAGGCGGCAGTCGCCAAAGAAGAGCGAATAATGGTCCGATGAAAGGTCAGAATCTGCGTTATAGTGTTAATATCAGCTTTAAGGAAGCCTGCTTTGGAGTGGATAAAGAGTTAAATATTCCATTAAAAGACGAATGTACTTCCTGCCACGGAACAGGTGCAAAAGCAGGTACGACACCACAGACTTGTTCTAAGTGTGGTGGAAAAGGTCAGGTTGTGTTTACGCAGCAGTCTTTGTTTGGCATGGTCAGAAATGTCCAGACCTGTCCGGATTGTCATGGTACCGGTAAGATTATTAAAGAGCGTTGTCTAGATTGTCATGGTACCGGATATATCAGCCGGAAAAAGAAAATTGCTGTCAGCATACCGGCTGGAATTGATAACGGACAATGTGTCAGAATCCGTGATAAAGGAGAGCCGGGTGTCAATGGCGGTCCAAGAGGTGACTTGTTAGTTGAAGTGATCGTACAGAGAGATCCGATTTTTAAGAGGCAGGATAGAGATATATATTCTACTGTACCGATTACCTTTACAACGGCTGCGTTAGGTGGAGACATCCATATTAAAACAATTGATGGTGAAGTGATTTATACGGTTAAACCGGGCACACAGACAGATACCCGTGTTCGTCTGCGTGGCAAGGGTGTTCCTTCTCTCCGTAACAAGCAGATCCGGGGCGATCATTATGTAACTTTGGTTGTAGAAGTTCCTGAAAAGATGACTGCAGAGCAGAAAGAAGCATTAAAAGCGTTCCAGACAGTTATGTATGGTGAGGAAAAAGAGTCACAGGAAACAACAGCCCATACGGATCCGAAAGGAAAGAAAAAAGGTTTTAAGAGAAAAAAATAGATCTAAGAAGCCAAAATAAAAATCAGTACGTTTTTTGAACGTACTGATTTTTATTTTTCGTATTGTGAATTTTAAATCGAAAAATGCTATGTTGCTTTTTACGGTGTTTTTTTGATAGTTTACCAGTCTTCTACATCAGCAAAAGCATTCACGGTATTTTCGGGAGCATCCGGACCATTTTCATTTTCATCAGATGCAATAAAATCTGTTTGATCCGGCAGAGTTTCCGTACTATCGATAACATTGTCCTCGAGCAAAGACTGAATCTGTTCCGGTGTTACACTGTCTTCATCCGGAGCATCTGGAACATCAGGAATGGAATGCTGTTCTTTTTGCTGTTTAACCGCAATTTCACGCAGAATCTCTTTGATATGGCTGTCTTTATTATCGATGCAGTAGGCATCTTCTTTTGTAGCATATAAGTAATATTTTATCATACTTTTGCTGTGCAAAGTAAGTTTTTGTGCATTGCAATAATCACTATCCCTTTTATAAGGCAATGCATCATACATTGTAACATGAAAATCAAGTGCTGAATCATATTTGTATGATAAGCCATGCACTGTATAAGGTTGAGTCATGAAAAGTCCTCCTCACGATATTCATTATCTTATAATAGTATATCGTATTTTAGAATGGTATTCAATATATAATTTGTTGAATGCATGGAATTGACAGGCAGTATCGTTTGACTTTTTGAGTGTGTATGCTATAATATGTGACGTATTGTCAAAAATAAGAATAATGTGTTTTTACACATGAAAGTGGAGTGAATATGAGTATAACAAGGTATATGAAGAATTTCTTTCGCTATAAAAATCTCTTATTTGAATTAGTGAAGAAAAATATTAAATTAAAGTATCGCCGTTCCTATCTGGGAATTCTATGGACATTAATAGAACCATTATTAACGATGATGGTATTAACACTGGTATTCGGAACGTTCTTCGGTAATGACGATCCGCAATATCCGGTCTATATTCTGTGTGGACGTTTGCTCTATACGTTCTTCTCATCAGCATCGAAAGCCGGATTAAAGTCGATCAGTGGTAATGCAGCAATGATAAAGAAAGTATATGTACCAAAATATATTTATGTTTTATCATCCGTGATCTCAAACTTTGTAACATTCCTGATCTCTTTGATCGTTTTAGTCGGAGTGGGAGCGGTATTAAAGGTAGAACCGTCTTTCTATATTGTTCAGGCAATCGTACCACTTCTGATCCTATTTGTATTTACATTAGGACTTGGTATGATCTTGGCAACGTTGAATGTATTTTTTCGTGATATTGAATATATCTGGACGGTTGCAACGATGTTGGTAATGTATGCATCGGCTATTTTCTATCAGACAGAGAGAATTATCAATACAGGAAACGGATGGGTGTTTAATATTAACCCTGTTTATATGTGTATCTCTAACTTCCGAGATGCTGTCTTATATGCACAGCCAATGAATATGCATTATTGTCTGACATCAGCAGTTGTGGCAGTTATCACATTAATTTTTGGTGCAGTGTTATTTTATAAAGAACAGGATAAATTCATTCTTTATGTATAAAAGGATCGTAAGGGCTTGTCTGGTGCACGGACAGTTCTTATAAAGAAGATCAAACTTCTTTGAATGACAGTTGTGCACAGAAATGAGGATCATCATGAAAAAAAATGTGGCAATTTCCGTACAGGATGTCGGAATCCGCTTTAATCTGAACCACGAAAGAGTGGATAACCTGAAAGAATTTGTAATCAAATTTTTAAGAAAAGATTTGAAATTCAATGAGTTTTGGGCATTAAAGGATATTAATTTTGAAATAAAAAAAGGTGAACGTCTTGGTGTTCTCGGATTAAACGGGTCAGGAAAAAGTACACTTTTAAAAGTTGTATCAGGTGTCCTGAAACCATCGGCCGGTCATATTGAAACATCCGGCGTGATTGCACCGCTGCTTGAACTTGGTGCGGGTTTTAGTCCGGAATACACTGGCAGAGAGAATATTTACTTATATGGCTCTGTTTTGGGATATTCGAAAGAGTTCTTAGATGAGAAATTCGATGAAATTGTGGATTTTTCGGGTCTTGGTGAGTTTATCGAAGTTCCGATCAAGAATTATTCGTCAGGTATGAAAGCGAGACTTGGCTTTTCTGTAGCTACAGTTGTTGAGCCGGATATTCTGATCCTTGATGAGGTGTTGTCGGTTGGAGACAAAAAATTCCGTCAGAAGAGTGAAAATAAGGTGATGAGTATGTTTGATAAAGGTGTTACCGTGCTATTTGTATCACATTCATTAGAACAAGTGAAAAGACTTTGTGACAGAGCGATCATTTTAGATAGTGGACGTCTGGTAGCAGAAGGTCCCGTTGATAAAATAGCACGAGTATATAAAAACATGACAGAGTAATCAGAAAAAACAAAATGGAGGAGACAATGAAACAGTTTATAACAAAGAAAACAAAATGTTTAAATGTTTGTCGTATCTTTTTAGTCATGGCTGTGGCGGTCCTTTTTGGAAAAGTTTACAGCAGCAGTCATGCAGATGCCGCATCTGCATATCAGATCAGGATCAATAAGCAGGCAAACTGTGTAACAGTCTACAAGCAGAATAGCAATGGAACCTATAAGCCGGTTAAAGCAATTATCTGTTCTACCGGATATGCAACAAAGCTTGGAACCTATTCATTAGGTCAGAAGATGCGCTGGCACACATTGATGGGACCTTGCTATGGTCAGTATTGTACCAGAATTTACGGTGGTGTATTGTTCCATTCTGTATGGTATACCAGTCAGAATCCGTCAACATTATCGATTTCTTCGTACAATAAGTTAGGTATAACAGCATCACATGGCTGTGTTCGTCTGACTGTTGCAGATGCAAAGTGGATTTATAATAATGTGCCATCTGGTTCAAAAGTGATCATTTACTCAAGTAAAAATCCGGGACCGCTAGGAAAGCCAAAGGCAATCAAACTTCCGGGAGGCATTGCATGGGATCCAACCGATACGGATAATCCATCTAACCCATGGAATAAAAAGAAACCATCAATTACCGGTGTAAAAAACATAAAATTGAATTATGGTGCACCTTATAAGGTGATGAAAGGTGTAAAAGCAAAAAATACAACAGGTTTTGATGCTAAAAAGCTGTTAAAGGTTACGATCCGTTATAACGGTAATAAGGTGTCAAAAGTCAATACGAAAAAGCCGGGAATCTATCGTGTGACTTATAAATTAGTAGATGAGATTTCACGCAAAGCGGCAAAGAGGATCAGGGTTAAAGTATTAGCAGCGAAAAAGACACCTGTGCTTTCTGTACCAACGGAGATTTATATTACTTCTAAGAAGAGCCTGAATAAGAAGTCATTGCTTTCTTATGCAAGTGCAAAGCAGGCAGGTAAAAAGCTTGCTTCAAAATATATTTCCGTGAAGTGGAAGAAACTGAAAACAAATGTATATCGTGTTACTTATACAGCGCAGAATGCAAGTGATGCAGCAATCGTAAAGACAAAACTGTATATTGATAACAGTGCTCCTGTGATCGAAGGTGTTACAAATGGTTCAGTGATCCGCGTAGCAAAGAATGCAATAATTAATAAGGAATATGCTAAGAGCCTTATTAAGTCTGTGAAGGACAATTATACAAAACTTACGATCAACAGTGTTGTGACAACGATCACAAAGAAGAATAATGAATATGTGATCACATATCAGACTACGGATAAAGCCGGTAATACAACGATCGTCAAAGTGACAGTAATCCCAACAGATTTTGTTACGATCAATGGTTCTGATTCGGTTACTGTAAATAGTTCGGTATTAGGTGTGGATGCCAATGCATCTTCTGAAGTTGTGATCGAAAAAGTAAAGGCATATCTGCTTTCCGGTACTGCATACAATGCAGTAACCTATCAGAATAAAGATATTACATCTTCTATGACAGCAGTCGTTACAAAACAGGCAGAAACAACATATCAGGCAGCATTGACAGCAAAAGACAGCGAAGGTCATTTCGTCACAAAGAATGTTACTGTTAACGTGAACCTGAATAATTAAATGAAGGCGATGATTCCGTTTATATTGCTTCATCAGAAACAATATGAAAGAACAAGACACAATATTTTGACATTTATATGGTAGAATGTTAAGCACAAAATGAAAATTAGTGGTATAATGAATCAGGTTATTGAAAATTATGCCACTTCTTTTCTTTTTTGCAGAATATAAAATGCAACTGCAGCAGTATAGGAATAAAGTAGAATTGATAACAGGTAGAATAAGGACAGAGCGTGGCATTGGTCCTGTGAAGTACAATTAGAGGAATAGGGGAGAATGATGACAAAGAAACAAAAGCAGCAGATGAAAAAGATTCTGCATTATGGAATTTGGTATATCGCAGTTCCCTTCTTACTGGAACTGGTAATTGAATCATTAAGTAGAAAGTCTGTAATGGGAGGAATACTCTACTTTTTTGACAGGCCGGTTTTGTGTCTGTTTAATACGTTGATCATTATGCTGACAGTATCTGTCGCATTATTTTTCAAGAGAGAAGTATTTGTGTACACATTGGTTTCTGCAATCTGGTTGATCTTTGGTGTCGTTAATTTTGTTACGCTTCATTTGCGTGTGACACCATTTTCAGCCGTTGATATCACATTATTAGAAAGTGCGATCAGTGTTTCGGGACATTATCTGAATATTAAAAATATCATTATGATCGTTATTGCAATTGTTGTTGTATTTGTCAGTATGAGTATTCTGTACCGCAAAGCACCAAAACATGAGCACCGTACACAAAAAAAGCTGATTCTTTCCGGGATTGCGGTAGCTCTTTTGGCAGGCTGTATCTTTTTTATACGAAGTAAGAGTAATTCTGTACAGGCTTTGGCAACCAATTATACGAACATTTCAGAAGCATATGAAAATTATGGCTTTGTATATTGTTTTACAAACAGTATTATAGATACCGGAATTTCCAAACCAGATAATTACAGCAAGGAATCGGTTGATGATGTACTAAATACGTTAAATGCATCGACTTATACTACGGATACCGGCGTAAAACCAAATATCATCTTTATTCAATTAGAGTCTTTTTTTGATGTTGATATGGTAAAGGATTTAGAACTGTCTAAAGATGCTATTCCGAATTTCCATAAGTTGCAAAAGAGTTTTTCAAATGGTTTCTTAACTGTTCCAACAGTAGGTGCAGGAACAGTTAATACGGAATTTGAGATGCTTACCGGAATGAGCCAGAGAGATTTCGGCACATCAGAGTATCCATATAAAACAATTCTTCGCAAGACAGCAGCTGAAAGTATCTGTTATGATCTAAAGCAGCTAGGGTATGCATCACACTGTGTTCATAACAATGAGGGCACATTCTATGGAAGAAATAAAGTTTTTAAAAATCTTGGATTTGATACCTTTGCTTCTATGGAATATATGAATGGATTGACGGATAGTCCAAATGGCTGGAGTAATGATGATGTATTGTCGCGGGAGATCATGAAAACTCTGGATTCGACATCGGGACCGGATTTTACGATGGCGATCACGGTGCAGAGTCACGGAAAATACGATGGTATTGCGTTAGATGACCCGACGATCAAGGTTACTGGTGCGCCAGAAGGAAAAGAGCAGGCATATGAGTATTATGTGAATGAGATCCATGAAGTGGATAGAATGATCGATACGTTGATCAAAGAGTTGTCGAATCGGAAAGAAGAGACGGTATTGGTTTTGTATGGAGATCATTTGCCAAGCTTGGATATTCAGAAAGACGATCTGAGTAATGCCAATCTTTACCAGACGCAGTATGTCGTTTGGGATAATATGAATCTTAAGAAAAAGACGAAAAACCTGCATGCATACCAGTTGTATGCAGAAGTCTTAGATCGTATACAG
>ERZ1106943.3548-NODE-3548-length-11697-cov-3.435406_pt1 | contig 11697 bp, 10 predicted proteins | sample MGYA00403671_ERZ1106943 | MGnify/ENA primary metagenome ERZ1106943 (study PRJEB35170, sample SAMEA104062427) | human gut metagenome | biome: human gut; feature: human-associated habitat; material: faeces | place: Denmark | collected 2012-06-14 ...
CGATCGTGATGCTGACAGCTAAGGGTGAGGATATGGATAAGATCCTTGGTCTTGAATATGGTGCGGATGATTATATCACCAAACCGTTCAATATCCTGGAAGTTAAGGCACGTATCAAAGCGATCATGCGCCGTGCGGGAAGCGACCACGAGGAGAAAGAAAAGGCAAAGAGCATTCAGGTGGGCGATCTTCGTATGGACTGTGAAGGCAGACGTGTATTTATTGCAGGTAGAGAGATTAATCTGACAGCAAAGGAATTTGATGTACTGGAGCTTCTGGTATTTAATCCAAATAAGGTTTACAGTCGTGAGAACCTGCTGAACATTGTATGGGGATATGAGTATCCGGGTGATGTGCGTACTGTTGATGTTCATATAAGACGTCTCAGGGAAAAAATCGAAGATACACCTAGCAATCCTAAGTATATACATTCTAAATGGGGAGTCGGTTATTATTTTCAAAAGTAATGCAATAAAATAAAAATTAAATACGGGGGCTGCAGTGAAAAAGTTATGGTCTGATTTTATATACAATCTGCGTGGGATGAGAACACAGATGTTTTTGATTTTATTATGCGTGGGAACTATACCCATTATTTTTCTTGTCAATTTAATAACAAATGAATATAACTCACAATTAATCTCCCAGCGTACAGACGAATTGCAGTCATACGGAACGGTAATATCAAATCTTGTCACATCATCAGGTTATCTGTCAACTCAGGAATCAAGTGATGTTGAAAATGAGACGGAGGAAATTGCCAATATCTACCAGGGGCGTATTATTATAGTTGACAAAGATTTAAAAGTTATAAGAGATACTTACAATATCGAAAATGGAAAAACCATAGTATCTACAGAGGTTGTAAAGTGTTTTTCAGATGATCAGAACAAGTATATAAACAACCTTGGCGAATATATGCAGCTTACCATGCCGATAGTAGATCCTGTTACAAATGAAACTACGGGAGCAATCATCATAAGCTACTCTACAAAGAATATACAACTTACTTCAAAAGCTGTAACAAGAAAAGTTATCTTTGCAGTCTGTGCAATAGTGCTTGTGATACTGCTTATCTCATTTGTATATTCAATTTTCCTTACAAAACCGTTGAGTAAACTTACGGATTCTATCAATGAGATATCAAAGGGAAATATGGCTGTCAAACTTGATATGCACGGCTATTCAGAACTTCACAAAATAACTGATTCTTTCAACCAGATGATAGAAGTAATACAAAATCAGGAAAGCTCAAGACAGGAATTTGTATCAAATGTATCACATGAATTAAAGACTCCGCTTGCATCGATGAAGGTTCTGTCTGACTCTCTTCTTTCGCAGGAGGGAATGCCCGAAGAAATATACAGGGAATTTTTAGGTGACATAACGACAGAAATAGAGAGAATGACTCAGATAATCAACGATCTTCTTTCAATGGTTAAGCTGGATCAGAATACCGCAAATATAATTATAAGTAATATCAGCATCAATGATCTGATAGAGCAGCTTCTAAAACGCCTCAGACCTATTGCCGGAAAAAGAAATATTGAGCTTATTTTTGAGAGTTTCAGGCCGGTTATGGCAGATGTGGATGAAGTCAAGCTTTCAATGGCATTAAATAATCTTATTGAAAATGCCATAAAATACAATTACGATGATGGCTGGGTAAAGGTGACATTAAATGCCGACCACAAGTTTTTCTATGTCACGGTGCAGGACTCAGGTGTTGGAATTCCTGAAGATTCACTTGACAGTGTGTTTGAGAGATTTTTCAGGGTAGATAAGGCACGGTCAAGGGCAACAGGTGGAACAGGACTTGGTCTTGCAATCACAAGGAGTGTAATACTTTTGCACAGAGGTTCTATTAAAGTTTACAGCAAAGAAAAAGAGGGTACTACATTTACCGTAAGGATTCCGTTGAATTATATACAATAAATGATAGTTTTCAGACTATGTTAATATCTTACAGCGAGATTTAGTGGTATTGCAGTCATAAAAAACGATGTATTCTGAGTGTTAGCAAAACTTTAATCGTAAATACAATATATTTTGCTTTTGAAATTTGATTTAAGGAGAAGAAGTATGAATAATATGATTTTATCAAGAAGATTGTCCATATATGCCATGTGCATATGCATATGTACTGTGCTTATTTTTTCTCTGTCATCATGTGGAAAAAAAGAAGCATATAAAGGTTATTATGTTTACGGTCTTGATGCAAACGAAAAGAAAGTCATGTATGAAAAGTGTAATATTTCATCCGAAGATAAAACAGCTAAATCCATAAAAAAATTTATCAGAAAACTACAGCGTGAGCCGGATAATATTAATATGAAAAAAGCCATTCCTGATGATGTTAAAGTTGATAATTTTAATATAAGTCCGTCAGGAGAACTCTCATTATATTTTAATGCTGCGTACGGAAATTATACCGGTGTTTCAGAAATATTAAGAAGAGCTGCTATCGTAAAAACGCTTTCGCAGATAAAAGGAATAAAAGGCATACAATTTTATGTTGCAGGACAGCCGATTACCGATTCAAATATGAAGCCGGTAGGTATTATGACAGCAGATTCATTTATTGATAACACAGGCGGTGTAAGTGATTATAAACAGAAAGCGACACTAAATATGTATTTTTCGGATGAAACGGGTAAATCGCTTGTTATCGTACCGGTCAATATAACTTATGATGCAACGATACCACTTGAACAATTAGCAATAGAACAGCTTATAAGCGGGCCATATACTATTGATGGAGTAAACAAAAATAAGGTATTGCCTACAGTTCCAAAAGGAACAGTATTAAATAAGGTTACTGTTAAAGAGAAAACCTGTTATGTGGATTTTTCAAAAGAATTTTTAAATAAACAGGATGATATAACTGATATGGTTGCTATTTATTCCGTCGTAAATACTCTTATAGAACTGCCAAATGTAAATAAAGTACAATTTAGTATTGATGGTGAGCAGGTACTTAAATATAATGAGAGTATGAGTTTCGGAGAACCGTTTGAAAGAAACCTCGACATTGTAAAAGAAAAAAAATAAAAATTATGTTATAAGTAAATAGCAAAGCGGATTGCGAATGTATGTTTAGCAATAAACATGTAAAAACGACAAAACAGGGAGGTGTTTGTTATAAGAAGACCGGCTGTGTGGACTGCCGTTATTCTTATTATAACAATATTAGCTTTCAATATCATTTCACAAAAAAGAATCTATAAAAAACAATATTATCTTGACGATATGTTCAAAAACAAAAGCAGGATAGAAACAATTATTTACGGAGAGTTTGAGTCTGCAATTTCAAAAGAAAAAACAGTGAGCATAATATTAAAAAATGTAAGACTGAAATTTGATGGCAGGACGACGGAATATAAAGATTTGCCGTCAATCATCATTTATGCCAAAAAGTCGAATGTCAAAGAGAAACTTAAACTCAATCCCGAAAATAAGATAAAGTGCAATGCTTCTCTTATGGAATTAAAAAGTGCAACAAACCCTGGAGAATTTAATATGAAAGCGTATTACCGCGAGAAAAAAATCTTTTACTCTGCAGCTTGCGATATTGATGACATTGTTGTGTTGAACGGAAACTATAATCACCTGAAAAAATTATTGTATAATTTCAGGGACAGACTGAAAAATATCTATGCCGATTGTATGCCTGAGAGAGAAGCCGGAACTGTATCTGCTATGCTTCTTGGTGATAAGAGTATGCTCGATGAAGAGGTAAAAGAGTTATACCGTGAGAACGGGATGTCACATCTTCTCGCAATAAGCGGTGTTAAGACACGAAACTTGGGTATCCCCCTAATCCCTAAAGACCGCATAAACACGGCATTTCTATCAATACATATCGCTAAAATTTACATTCAAAAAGTGTACTTGGACGAGGATATTTTACCTCGTTGTCGTTTCCCTTGTTCAAGGGGGTAATCACAGAAACAATAAAAAATGGCGAAACTATCAATAATTCAGCGAAAGACCAATAAAATAGCGAAAGTATATTATTTGGCGAAAGGAAAGGTATTTATGGCATATAAAGAATATAAAGAATATAGAGATATAAAAGTTTACGAAGCAAGTGGATATCAGTATAGGAGAACACCAAGCATTGTCCTTAAGGGGAAATGGCTGGCAGAACTTGGATTTGATATCGGGGATGAGATAACAGTTAGGTGCGAGGATGGGAGATTGATTATTACAAAAGCAAATGAAATATGGGATGCAGAAGTCTGATGAAGTGCCTTGACCGACTCGTTTAAAGCTGCTAAAATTATTATTAATTATGTGTACTAAGGAAGTGATGAAGTGGCAAGAGGAAAAGTGATTAGTGTTTACCTTATTGATGGCGTAGCTAATGGAAAGATAAAAGCGACAATAACCAATTGGAATGGAATCGCTTATAAAATTCCAAGAGGACTCTTGGATGAATGCAAAGAACTAGAAGCATTTAAGCAAAGCGGAGTTTACTTCCTGTTTGGTAATAGTATGGTATATGTGGGTCAAGCGGAAGTTAGAAAAAATGGGAAGGGTATACATCAAAGGATACTTGACCATGAAAATGATAAATATAAGGACTGTTGGGATGAGGTTGTAATATTTACAAGGAAAGATAATTCGCTTGGACGAACAGATATTTCTTATTTAGAAAATCGTTTTTATAATAAAGCATTGGATGCCGGAAGGTTTCAAGTACAAAATGGAAATGAACCTACCATCGGAACAGTTACGGAAGAAAAAGAAAGTGAATTAGAAGAGTATATAGATCAAGCAGAATTGGTATTAGGTGCATTAGGATATAAAGTTTTTGAACCGAGAACCATTGCAGAGAATGTTGAAGAAGACAATTTAGGAGAAGTGGTTCAAAATACGCAAATTCCTGACTTACCAGAAGGAAATATCGGAGTTGGGGATTTCATATTGCAAGCCATGAGAAATCTAGAGGCATCCGGATACATATTTTCAGATGAGCAGATGCAAGTATTATTGAATCCGGTTGAGTGTAATAAAAAAGAACTGTTTAATTTGCAAAACTCAAATGTAGCATTTTTTAAATTATATAACCCAGATGAAGAAAAGCCACATTATCTTAATGGAATGCAAAGATATTATACACCAAGAAAGGTGATTCTTACATTTGGGAAATATAATGTTTTACTGACAAAAGAATGGTTTGAAAAATATAATCATCGTGAACTATTTACCAAATGGTATGAAGGATTAAAATAGTTTTTGTGACGAGGTGATATGTGTGGATTGTTTGACACCGGAGCAGAGACATAAGAACATGGTTAATATCAAATCAAAAGATACATCGATAGAGGTAATTTTGAGAAAAGCATTGTGGAAGAATGGAATCAGATATAGAAAAAACTATAAAGAACTGCCAGGAACTCCGGATATAGTATTAACAAAATATAAAATCGCAATCTTTTGTGATAGCGAGTTTTTTCATGGAAAGGATTGGGAGGTTTTAAAGCCAAGATTAGAAAAGGGAAAAAATGCGGAATTTTGGATAAAAAAGATTGGAAAAAACAGGGAGCATGATGATGAAGTAAATAAGGCACTTTTATTTAAGGGATGGACAGTCATAAGGTTTTGGGGCAGTGATATAAAGAAAAAAACTGATGAATGTATTAGGGTAATTGAAGAAACTATTTTTGATTTGATGATGGATGACGAATAAATGCAAGACAGTTGGTAAAAGACTGTCTTGCATTTTTTGAGTATATTAATAAATTGAAAGATCAAGAGTATAATTACCTTGAATACATACACGTGCAATATCATCATCAAAATCTTCTAATTTTCGAAGAAGGGGTCTGTCATAAATATTTTTAATGCTTGTTGCGGGATATCCGTTTGAAGTTGAATATTTTCGGGTTAGTCTAGGAGGTAATCCTGGGGTTAAAGCAGTCATTGCAGCAAGTGTATCATACAGGCTTTTGGGCATATATATTGCAACAAAGCCGCGTTGTTTATATTGTTTGACTCTGTCAGGAGACCATTCCGATGGGTCGTCAAATAATCCGTATCCAACAACAGGTGCTGCATTTTGACCTGTTCCACTAACAATCAATCGTTCTTTTGCTTTGTAGCTTTTTACAGAGACAAATAGATTAAAAGGTGATCCCATAATTGCAAAGTCGCCAATCCAATCCCAAGTCTTGGGAAGAGTGTCATATCGGGTTGGAGCACTTGCCTCAAGAGCTATTTTACAGATTAGTTCCGTAACAGCTCCGGTAACCTTGACGTCTTCTTTAAGTCCGGCTGTGACTATATCTGCATGAACTCTATCACGAGCAGCCAATATATCATAGATATGATTATATTGAGTTTGTGCGGATGTACCGAAAAAACCGCTTCTGCGTATGGTTTCATCAAAGATAAGTTGCGACTGAGAGATATCCTTGCGTGTTTTATTTTGCACATCTCTTAAGTCATCTATGAACGACATATCAAATCCTCCTTTTCTGCATAATATTATAATTATAACAGTTTTAATGATGAATGTATATAATTTTGGCCATTTTGACTTAAAATTTTGATTTTAACTGTTCCAATTTTGAATGAAATGTGATAAAATGAGGACAGATTGACCTATAAAAGAGACAAAGGAGATATTAAGATGAATACGTCCGAAGCAATAAAGGCAAAAAGAAAGAAATTAGGACTCACGCAGAAAGATTTTGCCGATGCACTTGGAATGGGAAGAAACGGAGACAGAACATTGCGCAGATGGGAAAATGGAGAATCTGCTCCGTCTGCATTAGTATACAAAACAATTTTGCAATTTGCGGAAAAAACACCGTTTGAAGCAAATGATGAAAAAGCGGAATTCAGATTTATAGATCTGTTTGCCGGAATAGGGGGAATAAGGATTCCGTTTCAGGAGTTAGGAGGAAAATGTGTATTTACGTCTGAGTGGGATAAGTTTGCACAAAAGACATATAGGGTAAATTTTGGTGAAGAACCAGATGGAGATATAACCCAAATAGACGAAAAAAAAATACCTGATTTTGATATTTTACTTGGCGGGTTCCCATGTCAGCCTTTTTCACAAGCGGGATTGAAAAAAGGGTTTTCTGATACTAGAGGGACTTTATTTTTTGAGATTGAACGAATCCTAAAGGAAAAAAGACCAAAGGCCTTTTTGTTGGAAAATGTAAAACAGTTAAAAGGACATGATAAGGGGCGAACATTAAAAGTAATAATTGAACATTTGAATGCACTAAATTACTACGTTAATTACGAGGTACTTCGTGCAGGAGATTTCGGTGTCCCGCAGAATAGAGAAAGAATTTATATAGTTGGTCTAAATAAAGAATACTATAATATTTCCGATGATTATGAATTTAAATTTCCGACTCCTACTTATGAAAAAACTAGATTAGGTGATATTCTAGAACATGACGTTGATGAAAAATATACTATAAGCGATGCATTATGGGAGGGGCATCAGCGAAGAAAAAAAGAACACAAGAAAAAAGGAAATGGATTTGGTTATTCATTATTCAATGAAGAATCTGAATATACAAATACTATTAGTGCTCGTTACTACAAGGACGGAAGTGAAATTTTAATTGACCAAGGACCAGATAAAAATCCGAGAAAACTTACTCCGAGAGAATGTGCACGGTTACAAGGTTTTCCTGAAAAATTTATTATAACAGTTTCGGATACTCAAGCATATAAGCAATTCGGGAATTCTGTTGCTGTTCCGGTTATTCGTGCAGTAGCAAAACGAATCAGAGAAGAGATGTTGTCTTTACCAGTAAAGGAGTGATTTGACGAATGAATGATAACAATATGGTATTGCAAGATTTAGGTGAACTTGTGGAAAAAACTAAAAGTGCGGTTCAAACTGAATTTAGTTATGAGGATGTTAGTCTGAGTAAGGGGTTTAGAGATGCTTTTGCAAAAAATATATCTGCTGGAGGCAACACGATAGAGTATTTAAAAAACACGGCTATTATTACAACTTCAGCAGGATTGAAAGTATACTTACCAAATCAATGGTTTGTTCTTGCAACATATCCAGTCGAGTTGATAAAAGAAATTATAAAATACAGAAATTACACTGAAAAAGTAATTGATGATAATGAAAGTGTTTTTTTAGGAAGCAACGGAAAGATTCTCGAAAAGAAAGAAATATATAAAAATTTAAAAAGCCCAGACGGCATAGATTTTTCTGGAAAATTCAAACAAATCATGAAAGATTATCTGCTAAGTTTAGGTCAGCAAGAAGATATTGCTAATCGGAATTGTGAATTGTTATATAAATTCGTATCAAATGACAAATGGTGGTTAGGCGGTAAGGGAATCGAAAGAACAAATGATTTCTATGTATCACCTATATTGAGCGTATTAAATCTTGTTAATGCCAGTCAGTCATACGTGGCAACAATTACCTATGCATATGTAAATGATGGAGATTTATATGCGGAATTAGCTACAATTACAGAGGCAGATAGAGAATACAGTGAAGCATCTATGCCAATAGTATTTAATACGAAGATTGATGAGAGACTTAAAAAGCAGTATGAGCGAAACCGTATTTTATTTGGTGCTCCTGGTACAGGAAAAAGTTTTGAATTGAAGAAAGACAGCAAGGAAATTATGGATGGAACAACAGGGTACTATGAGCGCATTACATTCCATCCAGATTATTCATATTCACAGTTTGTAGGTACATATAAACCTGTCATGGGTGATAATGATGACATACGATATGATTTTGTGCCGGGACCTTTTATGCGTGTATATGCAGAGGCGCTTAAGAATGCGAGAACAGACAATCCACAACCATATTTGCTGCTTATCGAGGAGATAAATAGAGCAAAGGTAGCAGCAGTATTCGGCGATGTTTTTCAATTGCTTGACAGAGATGACGATGGCATCAGCGAATATGAAATACAGGCTTCAGAAGATATACAAAAGTATCTGGCAAAACCTGAAGTACTTGGTGGAAACCCAGCGGATTATAAAAGAATCCGTATTCCAAACAATATGTTTATATGGGCAACAATGAATAGTGCAGATCAGGGAGTATTTCCAATGGATACCGCATTCAAGAGAAGATGGAATTTTGAGTATCTCGGTATTAACAAGAATGAGGAGAAAATTTCCGGCACGGGAAAAATTAAAATTGCGGGCAGAGAAGAACCGATAGAATGGAATCGACTCAGAAAAGCAATCAATAATAAGATGTCGTCTGATAAATTCAAGGTAAACGAAGACAAACTAATGGGACCGTTTTTCCTGTCAACAAAGCTCATTGCATCAGATGAGACTGGTATGATTATTGATACTGCAAAATTTATAGAAGCATTTAAGAGCAAGGTAATTATGTATTTATATGAGGATGCAGTGAAACAGGGAAAGCACAAGTTTTTTGACGGTTGTGACAGCAGTAAATATTCATCCGTATGCGATGCCTTTGATGAAAAGGGAATGGGAATTTTTGGCGAGGACTTTGAAAACGATTATTATGATAAATAAAGGAATGATGTGTAATGAGGGTTGTTTCAAAATATGTCAGGGAACAAAAAAGATATACTAAAAATGACCTTAAGAATAAATTCTCATTTGATGAAGAAGGAGTAGAGAGATTTATAAAAAACCTTAAGGCATACGGGGTACTGAAAAGCGTAAAAAATAGTGATGAGCAGCTTAATATGTCAGACCTAGTTGAAGATGATGTGGAAATCACAGATGAAACTGCAGAAAGTGGTGACTGCCTGTATGTGTTCACATATGTAGGGATTATCACTTGTGGAAGCCGTGTCGTCAAAGTATATCCAAAGTACCTTCTTTCAAAAAAGGATGAGGGTGTATTGGATGAGATGAAGCAGGTAGTTAAGGTCTTAGAACGATACAGCCGTTCGGAAGAGCAGATAATAAATATCTTTAATGGGGATGGGGATAACCGTAGTTTTAATATTCTTGCGGTTATACTGTTTCTTATTAACGATTATTATGAGTATGGCATTTATACAAATAGTGAGGATATCATCGAGATAAATGGTGAGGGAGAAATACTCTGGGGCAAGACCATTGATGAGAGTTTTGCATTAATTGAGAACAATAAACCTTATTACATGGAACTTTATACACAAAAATCTGTTGAGGATGATATGGATTATTTCAAACGGCTACATGAGTGTGTTCTGACAGAATGCTCTAAGCAGTTGGAGGATGCACAGTTAAATCCTTTGTTTGATTTTGACAGTATAAAATTATCAGAGGAGTCTTTGGATGATTTTGGGGATAGGGACTATGTTCTTGAAAGAATTATGAAAGAACTGAATCTTCAATTCAATACTCACAGGCAGATTCTTCTCAAAACATTATATGCGTATATATCCCAAAACAGAAAAATGCTTGATGAAAATGATGGCATAAGTATGTTTGGTACTACTGCATATCACGCAGTATGGGAAAAAGCCTGTGCGGAGGTGTTTGATAACAAACTCAATACTTCTCTTGGAAAACTGGAGATGTCTGTGCCGCTTGCCGAGAAATATCAGGGAAAAACAGAGCGAAAGCAAAAACTAATAGATATTATTGAAAAACCGATATGGCAGGGAGAAGATACAGAAGCAAAGGCAGCAGATACGCTGATTCCCGATTTGATTAGTATTCCGTGTATAGATGGCAAAGACTGGTTTATTATATTTGATGCAAAATATTATAACCTACAGTTAGAAAAAGGGAAGTCACTGCGTGGAAATCCGGGAGTAGGAGATGTTACGAAACAGTATTTGTATCAATTAGCATATCAGGATTTCATTAAGATACATCATATAACTGAGGTAAGAAACTGTTTTCTGATGCCGACAGAGAGTGAAAAGATTGTGCCAAAGGGCTTAGCAAAAATGCAGATGCTGGAATCACTTGGATTGAAAAACATACAAATTAGATTGATTCCGGCAACAGAGTTATATGAGTATTATTTATCAGAAAAAAAGATGGACATTTCTCAGTTAAAGTTATAGGGGAGTGATATGGTTGAAAAATGCAGGATTAGATGAGAAAACCTATGAAAACCTAAAAAAGATACAGGAAAAAATGTCAGGTTATTCTATTCCACAGATTGATTTCAGTAAAATGGAGAAAAGACTTACAGAGCTAAAGAAACTTGTACCATGTGACTTAATGACATTGCAAGAAAGACTTATAACAAATTCTAATTTATTCTTAATGACAGATAAATTTAGAGAATATGTAAAGGTTGTACGAGAGACAGAAGGAATTACAGAAGAGGAATTTGAACAAAAGTTTTCAAAAGAAATAGAGCGAAGCCGTAAATTAGGGAGAAACGGCTGGATTCCATCAGAACATGGAAAACCAAAGCATATTGCGGAATGGAGTGAATATATTCTTGATTCTCCAGAGAAAATAATGGAGTTCTTTGAAAAAGATGATGAAAAAGTCATAAAAAAAATAAAGAATATACTTAGTCGAGTTTACATTCAAAAACCGTATATTACCTATTACCAGAATGGTATAAAGGCATTTGATAATAAAGAGTATATGACAGCGGCACTGTACCTTACAATTTTATTTGAAATAAGGATTTCTAATCTAGTGGAATTTCCTAAAAAGAATGCAAAAAATCAGAGACTTAGATATCAAGATAAATATTCAAGTTACGGATATTCGATACAGAAGAACAAGGATTATGAG
>ERZ1106943.3561-NODE-3561-length-11663-cov-2.805996_pt1 | contig 11663 bp, 12 predicted proteins | sample MGYA00403671_ERZ1106943 | MGnify/ENA primary metagenome ERZ1106943 (study PRJEB35170, sample SAMEA104062427) | human gut metagenome | biome: human gut; feature: human-associated habitat; material: faeces | place: Denmark | collected 2012-06-14 ...
TGGCGGTGCCTGCGCCCTGCTTTGCCGCTGTGGATGAAAAGACGGTAGAGGCACCCAGCGCCGTACTGGTGAGCGCAGATACAGGGGCTGTGCTCTTTGAGAAGAATGCCCACGACAGGCGCTCCCCGGCGTCGGTCACTAAGCTGATGACTATGCTGCTGGTGGCGGAAGCCTTGGACACCGGCAAGATTAAACTGACGGATACAGTCACCGGCAGTGCCAATGCAGCCTCCAAGGGCGGCTCCCAAATCTGGCTGGAAGTGGGAGAGCAGATGACAGTGGAGGAACTGCTGAAGGCGGTGGTGATCGCGTCCGCCAATGACGCCTGTACGGCGCTGGCAGAGTTCGTAGCCGGGTCGGACGGCGCCTTTGTGCAGTGTATGAATGCTCGTGCCAAGGAATTGGGGCTGCAAGATACCCATTTTGAGAACTGCACAGGGCTGGATGATACGGCCAAAAATCATTTTTCTTCTGCTTACGACCTGGCAGTGATTGCCCGGGAAGTGCTGCGGCACAACTGGATCACCAAGTATACTACCGTGTGGCTCGACAGTCTGCGGGACGGCAAAACGGAACTGAATAATACCAATAAATTGGTTAACACTTATGACGGCATTACCGGGCTGAAAACCGGCACCACAGAGAAGGCGGGCTTTTGCCTGTGCGCGACTGCCCGGCGGGACGGTATGCAGCTGATCGCCGTGGTGCTGGGCGCCAAGACCAGCGAGCAGCGCTTTTCCGCTGCTACGGCTCTGCTGGACAGCGGCTTTGCGGATTATCGCCTGGTGACCCTGTCGGCAGACCCGAAGAAAATTACCCAAATTACCGTGAAAAACGGCGTGCAAAAGATCCTGAACCCTGCCGTGCCTGCAAAACAGCAGTTGCTTTGTGCCAAAGGCAGCGGCGATCCCACTTGTGAATATAAGTTAAAGAGGACGGTGGATGCGCCTGTGCGCAAGAACACCAGAGTGGGCACCGTGACGGTCAAGCTGGAGGGCAAAACCGTGGCGGAACTGCCGGTGTATGCCGGGGTAAATATCGACAAAACCGCCTTTTGGTCGGTTTTTGTCCGCTTTTTAAGGACATTTTGAAAATAAGTGTTGAAAAATCAGCCTTGTTGTTGTAAAATGAGGATTTGAAATTCCAAGAAGAATGGAGATAAAATGATGGCAGTTAAATTTAACAGTAATTTTGCTGAAGATTTTGTCAGCAAGGCGGATATTCAGGCGCTGGAGCCCCAGGCTGCGGCTGCGCAAAAGACCCTGATGGACGGTACCGGTGCCGGTAACGACTTTTTGGGTTGGGTACATCTGCCCACCGATTATGACAAAGAGGAGTTTGCTCGCATTAAAAAGGCGGCTTCTTACATTCAGAAGAATGCACAAGTGCTGATCGTGATCGGTATCGGCGGATCCTATCTTGGCGCCCGTGCTGTGATTGACGCATTGAAGTCTCCCAATTACAACCTGCTGGCTAAGGATACCCCGCAGATCTTCTTTATCGGCAATTCCATCAGCCCGGAGATGCTCAATGAGACCGTGGCTCTTTGTGAGGGCAAGGATATTTGCGTGAATGTGATCAGCAAGAGTGGCACCACCACGGAGCCGGCTATCGCTTTTCGTGTGTTCCGGGAGATGGTCAACAAGAAGTACAGCGCAGAGGAGGCGGCAAAGCGCATTTTCTGCACCACCGACCAGTCTAAGGGCACCTTAAAGGCGTTGGCAGACGCAGAGGGCTATGAGACCTTTGTGGTGCCGGATAATGTGGGTGGCCGTTACAGCGTGCTCACCGCTGTGGGTCTGTTGCCCATCGCTGTGGCCGGTATTGATATTGATGCTCTGATGACCGGGGCTAAGACCGCAGAGGATACTCTGTGCGGCCAAACGGTAGACACAAATGATGTGCTGAAATATGCCGCCGCCAGAAATTGCTTCTATAACAAGGGCAAGAGTTTGGAGTGCTTTGTGTCTTATGAGCCGGCAATGACACTGTTCAACGAATGGCTCAAGCAGCTGTTTGCAGAGAGCGAGGGCAAGGACGGCAAGGGTCTGTTCCCGGTGTCCTGCGTGTTTTCCACCGACCTGCACTCCGTAGGCCAGTATATCCAGGAAAGCGGCAGCAAGCTGATGTTTGAGACCGTGATGCAGTTTGCCCGCCCCCAGAGCGATTATATGATCGGTGAGGAAGAGGGCAATATTGATGGTTTGAACTTCCTGGCCGGTAAGGAAATGAGCTATGTGAATGAAAAGGCCCGCCAGGGCACTCTGCTGGCCCACACCGCCGGCGGCGTTGGCAACTTTATTCTGGAAATCGACGCCCTGGACGCAGAAAACATGGGCTATATGATCTATTTCTTTGAAAAAGTATGCGCCGTTTCCGGCTATATGCTAGGGGTCAATCCCTTTAATCAGCCCGGCGTAGAGAGCTACAAAAAGAATATGTTTGCACTCCTTGGCAAACCCGGTTATGAAAGTGAAAAAGAAAACCTTGAAAAACAGTTGGGGTTATGCTAAAATAGAGTTGCAAATAAATCCTATTGGAGGAATAATAAATGATTAAGCTCATTATCGGCAACAAAGGCTCAGGCAAAACCAAAAAACTCATTGACCTGGTGAACACCTGCGTAGAGAAGTCTGACGGCAATGTGGTGTGCATTGAAAAGGAGCCCAAGCTCACTTACGATGTGTCCTCTAAGGCTCGCCTGCTGGAGACCGATACATACCGTGTCAGCGGTTGTAAGGCGTTTTACGGCTTTTTGGCCGGTATCTGCGCCGGCAACTACGACGTGACGGATATTTTGATCGACGCCACCTTTAAGATCGTTGGCAGAGAGTATCAGAAGCTGGTTCAGTTCTTTGATATGCTGTCCGAGTTGAGCGAGGCACAGGATGTGGATTTCTACTTCACCATCAGCTGTGACAAAGAGGATCTGCCGGTGGAAGTGTTTGACTACTGCGAAGAGCTGTAAGCAAAAATGCACAAATAAAGAGCCTTTTTCAGGCTCTTTATTTTTTCCGCCGCAAAAATAACTATTGACAAAGCGGCGTCTTGTATATATAATACTTAAAGTGCGATCGTGAGGTGGTTTTGTGAAGTTAGACCTGAAGGCACTTTTCGGCGGCGATACACAGCGTATTGCCATTGAGGAGCAGCTGGACTTCCACGATTTGCAATACGGTTCGTATTGCCCGCTGCGCCAGCCGGTGCGCGTGACCGGACAGGCGTATGCAAAGGCGGATGTATGTTATTTAGATCTGGATCTGTCCTTTGTGTTTGACGGCGTGTGCGACCGCTGCGCCGAGCCCATTCAAAAGCCCATGTCGTTGTCCTTGCACAAGATCTTGGTAGAGGATCTCCAAAACCGGGAGGATGCGGACGACGAATATGTTTTGGTACAGGACAGCGCGCTGGATCTCAGCGACCTTTTGCGGGAAGAGCTATTATTGTTCTTTCCTACTAAAATGCTGTGCAAGCCGGACTGTAAGGGTCTTTGCTGCAAGTGCGGCAAGAATTTGAATGACGGACCCTGCGACTGCCAAAAGGATGTGGATCCCAGATTGGAATCCCTTTTGCAGCTGCTGGATTAAGTGATTATTTTGCATCAAGGATTATAAAGGAGGCAATTCAAATGGCAGTACCTAAGAGAAAAACTTCAAAGGCAAGAAAGAACAAAAGACGTTCCAGCGTTTGGAAGCTGAATGCGCCTACGCTCGTTAAGTGCCCCAACTGCGCCGGCTACACCGTGCCGCACAAAGTGTGCGCCAACTGCGGTTACTACAACGGCAAGGCAGTTGTCAGCAAGGACGAGGCGTAAGCCAAAAACTTCAACACAAAGGCGGACTTGGTCACAGCCGAACAGGCTGCGGGGCTTATGTCCGCCTTTCTTGCTATTTGCTTGAAAGGAGGGTCTATTATGGCGAGACCTGTTGTTGCCATTGTGGGCCGCCCCAACGTGGGCAAATCCACACTTTTTAATAAATTGGTAGGCGCCCGTCTGTCCATTGTGGACGACAAGCCCGGCGTGACCCGGGACCGCATTTACGGCGACTGTGAGTGGTTGGGTCACCGCTTTCTGCTGGTGGATACCGGCGGTATTGAGCCGCGGGCGGATGATGTGATCCTCTCTCAAATGCGCGCCCAGGCCAACATTGCCATTGCCACGGCGGATGTGATCGTGCTGGTGACGGATTTGCGCAGCGGTGTGGTGGCTACCGATCAGGATGTGGCCAATATGCTGCAAAAAAGCGGCAAGCCGGTGATTCTGTGCGTCAATAAGTGCGACAGTGTCGGTGCCCCGGATCCGGAGTTCTACGAATTTTATAATTTGGGTATGGGTGACCCGATTGCCGTATCTGCCGTGCACGGTCATGGCACCGGCGATCTGCTGGATGCGGTGATCGCTTACTTTCCCCCGGAGAGTGAGGAGGAAGAGGAGGACGATACCATCAAGGTGGCGGTCATCGGCAAGCCCAATGTGGGCAAGTCCTCATTGATCAACCGGATCAGCGGCCAGGAGCGAGCCATTGTGTCCGATATTGCAGGTACCACTCGTGACGCTACGGACACCCGTATTGAAAATCAATACGGCAAGTTCACCTTTATTGACACTGCCGGCATTCGGCGCAAGAGCAAGGTGACAGACGCCATTGAAAAATATAGCATTATCCGCGCCCGTACCGCTGTGGAGCGAGCCAATGTGTGCGTGATTATGATTGATGCTACCGAAGGCTTCACGGAGCAGGACTCCAAGGTGGCCGGTATAGCTCTGGACCAAGGCAAGGGCTGTATTGTGGTGGTTAACAAGTGGGACGCTGTGGAAAAAGACGGCAATACGATGCGGGAGTATAAAGAGAAGCTGGCAGTAGACTTTGCCTTTATGAAGTTTGCGCCCTTTGTGTTTATCTCTGCCAAGACCGGCCAGCGTGTGGATCGCCTGTTTGAGCAGATCGCTTATGTGTATGCCCAGAGCACCATGCGCATTTCCACCGGCAAATTGAATGAAATTCTCGGCGCTGCCACCGCCCGGGTGCAGCCGCCTACGGATAAGGGCAAGCGGCTGAAGATCTATTATATGACCCAGGCGTCTGTGTGCCCGCCAACCTTTGTGTTTTTTGTGAACAACGCCCAACTGTTCCATTTCTCTTACCAGCGGTATCTGGAGAACCAAATCCGTGAGGTGTTTGGTCTGGAGGGTACGCCGGTGCGCTTTATTATTCGCGAGAGGGGAGAGGGCAAAAAATGATTTTTCGTCTAATCCTGGGTGCGGTCCTGTCTTATTTACTGGGAAGCCTGAATTTTGGTATCATTCTTTCTCGCAAGTTCCAAAAGGAAGATGTGCGCACCCACGGCAGCGGTAACGCCGGTTCCACCAATATGCTGCGAAATTACGGCAAACTGCCGGCAGTTGCAACGATTTTAGGCGATATGGCTAAGGTGGCTGTGGCAATTTTGCTGGTGCGTCTGCTGGTGGGGAATGATCTATATGCGCAGCAGCCGATTTTTATCAAGTCCTTTGCCGGGTTGTTCTGCGTGCTGGGTCATATCTTTCCTTGCTTTTTCCGGTTTAAGGGCGGCAAGGGTGTGGCCACCTGCGGCGGTATGGTATTTATGATCGACTGGCGGATCGCCCTGATCCTGCTGGCGGTGTTTTTTGTGGCCGTCCTAATTACCAAATGGGTATCGCTGGGTTCCATCTTAATGGCAATCCTGTACCCGGTGCTGATGGGTCTGTTTTATAAGTCCGTTCCGATTACGCTGATCTCCGTGGTGTTTGCGGCCATTGTGCTGGTTGCCCACCGAGAGAACATCAAGCGGATATTAAACGGTACGGAAAGCAAGATTGCCGTTGGCGGTAAAAATAAAAAAGAATAAGTAAAAGAAAAAGCGAAGCTGACACAATTGTGTGTCAGCTGCGCTTTTGTAGCAGAGTAAAAAAAGAAACCGCTGAACAGTGCAGCGGTTTTATCTCATTACGCTCTTTCGACCTTACCGGAACGAAGACATCTGGTGCAAACATAAACTCTTTTCGGAGAGCCGTTTACAATAGCCTTAACTTTCTTAATGTTGGGTTTCCAGGTTCTGTTGGACCGTCTGTGTGAATGAGAAACCTTGATGCCAAAGGACATTTCTTTCCCGCAGTATTCACATTTTGCCATGTGCGAACACCTCCTTACTAAATTACAACGCCGCTATAATAGCACATATCCCTGCAAAATGCAAGCACTTTTTGCCTAAATTTTCAAAAAAGACCGATTTTAAGGTCAGCAAAAACTAAATGTTGATTTTATTTTTTATATATAATATAATAAGAGAGATGATTTTGACGGAGGAATATATATGGCTGCGGATAAAAAAAGTAAGAAACTGGACAAAACCGACAAAGCAACAGACAAGCAGACGGCGCTGGAAAATGCGCTCAAGCAAATTGAAAAGCAGTACGGCGCAGGTGCCATTATGCGCCTGGGTGAGAACAAGCACCTGAATGTGGCCGCCATCTCCACCGGCTCTCTGTCCTTGGACATTGCCACCGGTATTAACGGCCTGCCCAAGGGCCGTATCGCAGAGATCTACGGCCCGGAGTCCAGTGGTAAGACCACCCTGGCACTCCACTGTGTGGCAGAGGCGCAAAAGGCCGGCGGCCAAGCTGCGTTTATTGATGCGGAGCATGCGCTGGATCCTATTTATGCTGCTAACCTGGGCGTGGATGTGGACTCTCTTTTGGTAGCCCAGCCGGACTACGGTGAGCAAGCGCTGGAGATTGCCGAGCAGTTGGCGCGCTCCGGTGCTATTGACATTATTGTTGTGGACTCTGTGGCGGCACTGGTGCCCAGAACGGAAATTGACGACGATATGGGCGACTCCCATGTGGGCCTGCACGCCCGCTTGATGAGCCAGGCGATGCGTAAATTAGCCGGTGCAATCAACAAATCCAACACCCTGATCATTTTTATCAACCAGCTGCGTGAGAAGGTGGGTGTGGTATACGGCAACCCGGAGGTGACCACCGGCGGTCGAGCACTGAAGTTCTACGCCTCTATGCGTATTGATGTGCGTAAGGGTGAGCAGCTGAAGAATTCCGACAATCAGTTCATCGGCTCTCGCACGAAAGTGAAGATCGTAAAGAACAAGGTGGCTCCGCCGTTCCGTTCTGCCGAGTTTGATATTATGTACGGCACCGGCATCAGCAAAGAGGGCGAGATCTTGGATCTGGGCGTTGAGTACGGCGTTATCAAGAAAGGCGGCTCCTGGTTCTCCTACGGTGATCGCCGACTGGGACAGGGTCGTGACAATGTAAAGCAGCTGATCAAGGACGAGCCGGAGTTTGCGGCCCAGCTGGAGCAGGAGATTAAGGAAAAGATCGCCGAGGTGCAGGCCACCTCCGATAAGAAATATCAGCCTAAGGCGGCACCCAAGGCGGATACGGAGCCGGAACCGGCAGAGGAGAGCACAGCTCGCCAGACCCGTGCGGCAGCCCGCGCCAAGTTGGACATTGCCGTAGAGGATGACGACGAGTAATGCGCCTGACCCATCAATTAGGGCGAGGCACCAAGGTGCACCTGCTGTTGGATGATGAATACCAAATCACCACCAGCACCACCTTTTGGGCAGAGCATTACCTGCCGGACGGCACGGAGATCAGCGAGGACGATTGGCAGCGCTTGGTGCAGCAGATCAACGAGCGCAAGGCACTGAACAAAGCGGTGGAGCTGCTGTCTCACCGGGATCATTCCGCTAAGGAACTGCGGGACAAACTATTGCGCACCGCAGACTCGGACGCTGCGGACAAAGCGGTGGCACAGATGCTGGATGCCGGTTATCTGGACGATGAGAAATATGCGCGACGACTGGTGCGCCACCTGATTGAGGATAAAAAATGCTCGGCATACCACGCACGGCAGGAGTGCCAAAAGCGGGGGATTGACCGTGAGATTATTGACCGTGCCCTTGCAGAGCAGGCGCCGGACAATGTGCAAACTGCAAAGGACTTGATCCTGCGCAAATACAGCAGAAAATTACAGCAAGAAGACGGACGGCAAAAGGTGATGGCTGCGCTGGCACGGCGCGGGTTCGGCTATCACGACATTCAGGCCGCCTTGGAACAACTGGAAGATGAAGAATACTTATAAAGTCGGCATGATCTCATTGGGTTGCCCAAAGAACCAGGTCGACGGCGAATTATTATTAGAAAAATTAAGCGAAAACGGATTTCAAATCGTGCAGCGCATTGAAGACAGCGACCTGATGATCGTTAACACCTGTGGCTTTATTGAGGACGCTAAGCGAGAGGCCATTGAGACCATCTTGGAGGTGGCCCAGTATAAGGCCGCCGGTGTGATCTCTGCCATTGTGGTCACAGGCTGCCTGGCTGAGCGCTACCAGGACCAGGTGATGGAGGAGATTCCGGAGGTGGACGCCGTCATTGGCATCGGTGCCAATGCAGACATTGTTAAGGTGTGCCAAAAGGCGCTGTGTGGCGTTCAGACTAACTTTTTCCCTTGCAAAGAGTTGCTGCCCTTGGAGGGCGAGAGAATGCTTTCCACGCCCGCTCACTGGGCATATTTGAAGATCAGTGACGGCTGCTCGAACTGCTGTTCCTATTGCGCCATTCCCGGTATTCGCGGACCGTTCCGCTCTCGTCCTATGGAGAGCGTGGTGGCGGAGGCGGAGAGCCTGGCCGGGCGCGGGATCAAGGAATTGATCTTGATTGCCCAGGATACCACCCTGTATGGCAAGGATCTGTACGGCAAGTATTGCCTGGCAGAGCTGCTGCGTCGGCTGGTACAGATCGACGGAATCCGCTGGATCCGGCTGTACTATTGCTACCCGGATCGGATCACCGATGAACTGATCGATGTAATCGCCAATGAGGACAAAATTTGTCCCTATATTGACATTCCCTTGCAGCACTGCAACGGCGATGTGCTGCGAGCCATGAACCGCTATGGGAATTATGACTCCTTGCGGCAGCTGATTTCCAACATGCGCCGGCGTATTCCCGGTTTGGCGCTGCGTACCACCTTTATGGTAGGCTTCCCCGGTGAGACCCAGGCACAGTTTGAAGAGCTGTGTCGGTTTGTAAAGGAAATGGAATTTGACAAAATGGGCTGCTTTGCGTACAGCCCTGAGGAGGACACCCCCGCTGCCGAATTTCCAAACCAAGTGCCGGAGGAGGAAAAGACCGCCCGGGCGGACGCGCTGATGGATGTGCAGTTTGATGTGACCGCTGCAGTGAACCAGCGCCGGGTAGGGGAGACCTACACCGCCGTGATCGACGGCCCGGACAGTAAGGAGAACACCTACGCCGGACGGTGCTATTTTGACTCGCCGGAGATCGACAGCAACATTTGGATCCATTCCGCTGTGCCGCTGGAGACCGGCAGCTTTGTGCAGGTGCGTGTAACCGGCACGGAAGAATATGACCTGTTAGGAGAGTATGTAGATGAACCTGCCCAATAAAATCACTGTATTTCGCTTTGCCTGCATTCCGTTTTTGCTGGCGGCGTCTTTGATCCAATTTCCGTACCACTGGAGCGTGGCGCTGGTGATCTACTTTATCGCCTGTATGAGCGACAAGGCAGACGGTATTATTGCCCGCAAACAGGGGCTGGTTACGGACTTCGGGAAACTGATGGATCCGCTGTCCGATAAGTCGTTAGTGCTGGCTGCTTACCTTGTATTTGTGAATATGGGCTGGCACACAGAGCTGGTGATTATGCTGATGATGGCCCGGGAGTTCTTGGTAGCCGGTATTCGGATGGCTGCCGCTGCGGAGGGCGAGGTAATCGCTGCCAATAAGTTTGGCAAGGCAAAGACCTTCTTGCAAATGTCCACTACCGGTTTGACCTACCTGCTGCTTGCCGTCGGTGAGGGTGCGGCGGATATTACCACCTCTACACCCTGGCTGAATGTGTACTGCACCATTGCCTTTTGGGTAGTGGCTGTGGTAACGGTGCTGTCCGGTATTGTCTATGCCAAAGACGGCTGGCACCTGATCCGCACAAAATAAGTGTTGCAAAATTGCATTTTTTTGCTATACTGCTAATAACCTACATGTAAATGCGCAGAAAGGGAGAAGTACCTGCACCCCTGGCAGAAAGAGAGCGCGCCGAATGCTGAAAGGCGCGTATGCTAAGCGGCAGCGAAATGCACCCTGGAGCAGTGCGGCGGAAATGAGTATGCCGCAACGGTTTGCCCCGTTACCGGCCAAAGCGTTAGCTTGAGTATAAACAAGAGTGGAACCGCAGTATCGTTTTATTGCCTCTGTCAGATAGACAGGGGCATATTTTTTTGGAGGTTTCTATGTTTGAACGATATAAAGAGGATATTCAGTGCTTTATGGAGCACGACCCGGCAGCCCGCTCTCCTATTGAGATCGTGTTGCTGTACCCGGGTTTTAAGGCCCTGCGCAGCCACCGCAAGGCGCAGTGGTTCTTAAATCACAAAATGCCGTTTATCGCCCGTTATATCAGCCAGCGCACGGCGCATAAGACCGGGATCGAGATTCATCCGGGCGCACAGCTGGGCCATGGGATCCTGATCGATCACGGATGCGGCGTAGTGATCGGTGAGACCACAGTAGTCGGTGACAACTGTACCATTTACCAGGGCGTTACCCTGGGCGGTGTCGGAACCCAGAAAGGCAAGCGTCATCCCACCCTTGGCAACAATGTGACCGTAGGCGCAGGAGCCAAGATCTTAGGCGCCTTTGAGGTGGGAGATAACTGCTCTATCGCGGCCAACGCAGTGCTTTTAAAGCCGCTGGAAGACAATGTAACAGCTGTTGGTATCCCGGCAAGACCGGTTAAAAAGGACGGAGTGCGGCTTCCGAAGGAAGAAAAACCGGTTCTTACCATGGAACATTACTGCAAGATGGAAGAACGGATCAAGGAGCTGGAGAAGCAGATCAATCAGCTGGAGAAGCAGATCGATCTGCCCCACTGAGTTTGCCAGTTAACGAATTTCCACATAGATTTGAAAGTTAACGCATACACTGTCACAAGGAAAGGCAGGTGCGGAGTATGAGTAAAATCGAACTGATCCGGGTGGACTTCCGGATGATCCACGGTCAGGTCATTGTAAAGTGGCTGAAAAAGACCGGCGCGAACAAGATCCTCGCCATCAACGACGCGATCGCCTTCGATCCCTTCCTTGCGGATATCTACCGGATGTCCGCGCCGGCGGGCGTTGAGATCGAGACCATGACCCGGGACGATGCCATCCGGTATCTCAGCGCCGACGGCGGCGGCAATGAAAAGCTCCTGATCCTGCTGAAAAACGTGGAGGACGCGTACTACTGCTTCAAAAACGGGATGCCGATGCCCCACCTGCAGATCGGCGGGCTGGGAGCCGGCCCCAACCGCATCAACGTGTTCGGCGCGGTGACGCTGGACAGCGCGGACGCCCGGCTGCTCAAGGAGATGGACGACGCGGGCGTGGACGTTTACTTCCATCTGGTCCCCGACGAGTCCAAGGCCAGCCTGGACAAGATCCTCAGCAAGCACAGCTTCGATCTGGGCTGAAAATCAGTTCTCTCCCGGCCGGGGCCGGAAAAATAAATCAGTGTGCAAAAGGAGATGGATCACAATGACTCTGGCGTTGGCACTTGCAGGCGGTCTGTGTTATTTCATCGGCACCTGCCGCGTTGGTTCGGGCACGTATCACTC
>ERZ1106943.3563-NODE-3563-length-11654-cov-3.964566_pt1 | contig 11654 bp, 8 predicted proteins | sample MGYA00403671_ERZ1106943 | MGnify/ENA primary metagenome ERZ1106943 (study PRJEB35170, sample SAMEA104062427) | human gut metagenome | biome: human gut; feature: human-associated habitat; material: faeces | place: Denmark | collected 2012-06-14 ...
CTATATTATATCAAAAATCACAAGGAGATGCATGAATTAATCAGCGTTTCCCTAGAAATTGCAATTTGTTCCGCCTTTTTAGGAAATGAAACTAACCCTTTTAATGCATTTTCATCAGAAACCTTCATATCATTTTTAGCACCTTTATTTACCAAAGGTTGCATATAATTGTTCATTCTAGCATCCTGTTCAAAATAAACTTGAACGAATTCCGAGTCAGTATTTTCTCTTGTTTTATAAACAGCATACAACGTTGAAACAATCCCTGCTTTTCCTTTATTTGCCTTGATTATTCCATATGGATTCGCTTTTAAAGGCGACTTTGTATAAACAATATCTCCTGTCTCAACAACCCCATAATTTGCTACTGATGCACCGGCAAAAGAACGTCCCTGAAATTCAATTTGATTTACAATACCAAAATCACCAGAAACTGATAATACGTCCTCTTTACTATATGTCTCTGTTCTATTCTTTAAAGACGATACTTCAATGTAGTCTAGTAACTTACGCTGTTCCCAATCATCCGTGAACCCTTTAAACCTGATATTTGGTGTATTTCCCATACTTACACCTCCTCTAAGACACGAATGAACTCTTCCACCGCTTCTTTTGTATCATCATTGTTAAAACTAAGTTCTTTCAGCATACCCAATAATGCTTTATTTCCTTCTTTAATCGCTTGGTCTGTCTCTTTTATATTCTGCGTCAGTTCCCGAAGATCAATTTCCGGCTCTTCCTCTGTTGTGTCAACATATCTTGGTATATTTAGATTGAAATCATTTGCCACAATATCCTCATACGATGCCAGATACGCCTCTTTTTCCACCGTTTTGCGATTATTGTATAGTTCAAGCACATGATCAATGTGCCTCTCTTTCATCTCATTCTGTTTTTTTTCTTTTTCATACTGCTGCGATGCATCAATAAATAATACATCCCTACCCTCACGGTGTTTCTTTAAAACAATAATACAGGTCGGTATGGATGTATTGTAAAACATGTTAGCAGGAAGTCCGATCACCGCATAAATGGAACCATTCTGTAACAGTGTTTCTCTAATCGTCCCCTCTGCCGCACCTCTGAATAATACTCCATGCGGTAAAACAATCGCCATCGTTCCTGTCTGCTTTAAATGATAAAATCCATGCAGCAGAAATGCATAATCTGCCTTGGATTTTGGAGCCAGCTTTCCTCCATAATCCATAAACCGCTCATCCTGTTTGAATCCTTCCGCCGCTGACCATTTTGCGGAATAAGGCGGATTCATGGTCACAACATCAAATTCTGTTTCTTCATCTGTCGGCCAGTCAGCATCCAATGTATCACCGTTTCTTAAATGCTGATTTTCGGGCAGCACTCCATGTAAAAACATATTCATTCTTGCAAGATTATAAGTAGATGGCATCAATTCCTGTCCATAATACTTAATATAATTAGCTTCCGTAGAATAATTTCTACAGCTTAACATCAAAGAACCTGATCCCATACATGGATCATAAACCTGTAATCCTTTCTTATTTTCCTGTCCTGACATTGCAATCCGGCAAAGGATCTGTGCCGGTCCATGGGGCGTATAGAATTCTCCTGCTTTTTTACCTGTTTCCGATGCAAATTGTCCAATCAGATATTCATATGCATTTCCAAGCACATCTCCTTTTGTATGGATCAGATCTGCCGCTTCAAGTACTTTTATAAGATCAGAAATTGTAGTACTCTGTTTCTGGTCTCCCGTTCCAAGACGATTCGAATATAAATCGACGTCATCAAACAGCCCATTAAACAATTCGTCTGATTCCTGAATCCTGTTGAATGCAGCCTGCAGTTTTTCCCGGTGAAAACTATTGTTTTTTGCATCTTTTAACATACTAATGTATGTCATATCCGGAGTCAGAGTATAATGCAAAGATTCCTGCAGCTCTTCTAACAAATCTTTTGCATCCCTCCCTTTCATAGCCTCTTCATATGCCCTCTGCGCTTCTTCGATGCTTTCCGGCACACCATCATAGAGCAGATCGTAAACTTTAGATAAATAAGAATCTGATAAATATTTATAAAATACCAGTCCAAGCAGATATGTCTTATATTCATTTGCGTCCATTTTTCCTCTTAAGACATCCGCTCCACTCCATAATACCTGTAACAATTCTTTCGACTCTGCCATGTGTTAATCCTCCTCAATTCTTCTTATTGTCTCTGCTGCCAGTCTGCTGATATTTTCAGCCTGACGCTCCAATAAATCTTTCTGTTTCATTGACTGTCTGTATAATCTTCCTATCTGCCTTTGTTTCTCTGTCTCTAACATTGGTATCTTCAATTCGCCAATACTTTTTATGTTTAATTTCTTTACACTCAGTGTTGTCCCCTGATGATATTTACTGATTTGCTGTTCCAGGCTCTTTCCCTCATTAAACTGATAACAAAAATACCAGGGGTCTAATTCATTCTGATCAAACATACACAACAGAAAATTCGATGTAATATATTTTCCCTGTGTTTCAGTCGATATCGGTGATGCTTTAGATCGGATCAAATTAATAATACACCCACATATCATATTTACATCAGCTAAACTATGTAAATCCTTTTCAAAATCCTCTGGTGTATAGATATTTACATTCTGATTTTTTAGCCTGGAAATGTTTTTACCCAAAGTAAAATTTATCAATTCATCCAAACGTTTTTGTTCCATAAATCCCCCTTCAGGAGTAATTTAAGTAAATTACTATTTTATAATAATCCAATTACCTTCAAATGTCAATTTGTAATTTAGATAAATTACAAATTTTAAAAATATTTGGTCTGCCTGCCCGCATACCCCTCTTTCTTAAAGTCCGAATTTAAAAATTCCACCTTAACCGGTACTACCCGAATCAGATACATCGGCTGCGGTAATTTTTTCAATGCTTCTATCGGTATCTTTTTAAATTCCGCTGCCACAACATATTCTTCCGAAAACGGTTCAACGATCTGTGCCTTTCCGGTCACCTGCATTCCTTTTAATTTTCCAAAACATTCATATTTATCATAAATGGCAATGCAGACATTTTTGTTATGCTCCAATGCATGAAATTTTTCCCCGCCCTCGGAAAACATCCAGAATGTGCCATCGTGATATATATATTCGATCGGCGTGCATCTCACAAATTCGCCAAATCCGGTTGCAAGGGTACAGGTATTGTTCGCTAAAATGTAATCGTCCACTGCCTTTTTTAATTGTTCCTCTGGCATACGAACATTTTGTTTATCTTTTCTTTCCAGTAAGTTGCTGCTTTTTCGTAATCTTCATGGTTCATGATCTTCTTCTCCTTTCAATATTGCTTTCTCATATTTTATACCCTGCTGTCATAACTTATCAAGGTAAGGGATATCGTGAAAAGTAAAATGGAGATTTTTATGAAAATTGAATAGAAAAACCTGATTACCTGCATTGCCATACCGCTTGCCGTCGGCACCCTGTCCTCTCTTTTGACAAAAAACAGTATGGAAAACTTTGCCATGCTCCAAAAACCCACGTTTGCTCCACCTGGTTTTCTGTTTCCAGTCGTCTGGACAATATTGTATGTCCTGATGGGAATTGCATCTTATCTGGTGCTCACATCCGGGAAACCCACTGGTAATGCCCTGATCGTATATGGCATCCAGCTTGTGTTTAATTTTTTCTGGTCCATTCTCTTTTTTAACCTAGGACTGTGCATGTTTGCATTTCTCTGGCTCGTACTGTTATGGCTGCTGATTTTATTAACAACAGTCCTGTTTTATCAGATTTTAAAACCTGCCGGATACCTGATGATTCCCTATCTGCTGTGGGTGACTTTTGCAGGGTACTTAAATCTTGGAATTTGTCTGCTTAACTGACAACACAGACTTCCGAAAAAAAGCAGGATTCGTCAGATCTAATCTGGCGTCCCCTGCTTTCTCCTGAGGTCGCATTTTTCCTGCGTCCCTCTTTTCTGATACTATTTATTTTTCTTTTCATAAAGCGATATATAAAAAGGTCATCCGCTACCTCACGATAACACCGCTAAGCCTACGCTATTGAAAAAAGTGTCGTGGGTAATGCAGCCGGAGCCACACGCATCTCTGCACGGATTGACCGATTTTATTTTACCACTTTTTCTGCAAATATTCTATTAAAAATTCTTAAACCCATAACCCGCAGCTCTCACGGCATCAATAAAATCTCCCAGCACTGCTGCATTCGTCTCCGACTCCGCATGGAGCAGATAAATTGCACCCGGGTGGAGTTTATCTTTCATCTTCTGTAGACTTGACACCCGATCCGGCTGATTATTGACATCATAGTCCAGATATGCAAAACTCCAGAAAATACTCTTGTAATTGCAGTTGTTTAGCAGTGCAAGTGACTGCTCACTGAATCTTCCGGTCGGGTAACGGAACAGATACATATCATATCCAAAATTTTCTTTGATATAGGCATGATTCTCTGTTACCTCATTTTCCTGTTTATCTAATGATAAAGAAGGCATACCTGCGGAAGGATGCGTCACACTGTGGTTTCCTAACACATGTCCTTCATCGATCATTCGTCTTACCAGATCCGGATTCTCTTTCGCATACGGTTCTGTCACAAAAAATGTGGCAGATACCCCTTTTTCCTTTAAGGTATTTAAGATGCTCTCCGTCTGTCCGTATTCATAGCCTTCATCAAAGGTCAGATAAATGTCTTTCGTGTCATCACCAATAAAGCAGGCATTGTATTTTCCATATGTCTCCTGCGCATTGATGGCATCTAACGGACGGTTTTCATCATCTGTATGGCTGCCAAGTCCCCAGTCATGGCTGGTGGCATCCAATGAGGATACATTTTCAATCGGTGTGTTCTGCAATACCTGTCCTGTCGTACCTGTGCCCGTTTCTGTACTCGTCTGCTCTTCCGTGCCTGGAACATCCTCGACGGATTCTTTAGCATCTGCTCCGTCTTTTCCATAAGACTCATACGTTTTTAACACAGCATCCCCGATCGCCTTTGCATAACTGTCAATGTTTGCATCAAACAGCTGATTATCCGTCGGACTGTTCATAAAACCAAGTTCGACAATACATGCCGGCATGTTCGTGTGCAGATTTACATAATAATCTTTGCTCTCGCTCTTTTGTGTCCCTTTTTTTACACCACGGTTTCTCGAGATCCCTGCAGCATCCAGGTTATCCATAATATTCTGGGCAAGCGCCTGTGCCTTGTCATCCGCATCACTGCGGATCCAGGTCTCCACACCATTACCTTCGCCTGTATTGCGGTGCAGTGACACAAAATAATCGGCATTATTCTGATTTGCAAAAGTTGTCCGTTCCTCCAACGATAAAAATGTATCATCGGAACGCGTCATAATGACCTGTACGTCCTCTTTGTCAGCAAGATATGCCGCCACTGCCTGTGTTATTTTTAAATTATCGTTTTTTTCATAACGCAGCCTGTAATCAGACCCGTTATCTTTTCCGCCGTGTCCGGCGTCCAAACATACGATCAGTTTATTCTCGTCTATTGTTTCCGTATTTTCCTGCTCATCATCAACAGCCACGATCTTCCCTTCGATCTGCGAAAGGTCGATGCCTGCCGGAACCAGCTTGTGCAGCAGACTCCCCATCCCCTGAAATAACGCAAGAACGATCAGAAGCTGCAGCGAACAATATACTATGCACACCAGGTTTCTCAGTCGTTTTTTTCTTCGCTTCTCTGCATTCAAATCCGTTCACTCTCTATCTTATCTATTTTAATTTTTCAAATTCTTTCATCCGCAGTGCCACTGGACTGACGGGCATCTACGTTCCACTTCGGTCCGTGCTAAACAGGTGCCACCGGCACCTAGCACCGCCCTATCAAATAAGAAAAGCACAAAAAAATGCCTGCAAGCAGTCATTTTTTGTATTTCTCTTATTTGGCACCGCTCACTGCCTACGCACATTATATCCTATCCACATGTAAAAGACCATAAAACATTTTCTTAATATTTTATGATGTTTCAATCAAACAGGAACTGCGACAGTGCATAATTGCTGACATCCTGTCCCCTGGGTGTCAAGTATATTCTTCCTGCGCGGCGCTCTAAGAGCTCCTCCTCCTGCAGATGATTCAAAACTTCCTGATACACTGCCTCGATGGGCATCCCAAAGCTGTGCATAAAATCATCCCTTGAAACTCCGTCGATCATACGAAGTCCTAAATACATAAATTCTTCCATCTGCGCATATTTGCCAACTGACTCAGCAGAGGCGTGCAGATTGGTTGCCGGGAGCTGTTCCACTGTTCCGTCGTCATGTTTATTTTCCCAGATGCCTTCCCGGATGACTTCGACCTGCTCCAGATAAGTATATAAATCTCTGGTGTTAGTGTAACGTATATTTTCCATCAATGACGACGCACCAAGTCCCAGACCAAGATAATTGACACGCGTCCAGTAACCTATATTATGTCTGCACGCATAACCAGGCTGTGCAAAATTTGAAACCTCATAATGCACATAGCCGTTTTCCTTAAGCATCTGCCCGGTCAGCTGTGTCATCTCATAGACTTCATCTTCTGTCGGCAGTGCATCCGTCGCCATTCCTGCACGTTGTTTAACCGCATCAAATTTATACAGATCATAAAACGGAGTTCCTTTTTCAATGATCAGCGAATAGGCAGAAATATGTTCCGGTTTCAGACGGCAGACTTTCTGCAGGGAATCCGCATAAGTTGCCGTGTGCTGTCCCGGCAGTGAGCTCATTAGATCCACATTAATATTGGAAAATCCTCCTGCTCTTGCAAGTTCATAAGTTTTCAGGAACTGTTCCCATGTATGGATACGCCCTAACATTTTCAGTTCAACATTCTGTGCAGACTGCAATCCCAAACTGATCCGGTTGATCCCGGACTGTCTGTACACTGCAAATTTCTGCGCTGTAACAGTTCCGGGATTGCACTCAACAGAGACTTCCGCATCCGGCAGCAGCGCAAAATTTTTATGCACGGCATCCATGATCTCTGCCATATCCGACTCCCACAGCCACGATGGCGTGCCGCCACCAATATAGACTGTTGAAACCACATAATCCCTGCAATGTGCCCCATAATAGAAAATTTCTTTGCAAAGTGCCTTCACATATTGTCTCTGTGTATCTTCATCTGCCGGGAAAGAAAGGAAATCACAATAATTACATTTCCGGACACAGAACGGGATATGTATATATAATTCCAGTTCCTTTTTTTCCATATTTAATCCTCATCCAGTTTTAAAACACTCATAAATGCTTCCTGCGGGATCTCGACATTTCCGACCTGACGCATACGCTTCTTTCCTTCTTTCTGTTTCTCTAACAGTTTTTTCTTTCGGGAAATATCGCCACCGTAACATTTTGCAAGCACGTCCTTACGCATTGCCTTGACGGTCTCTCTCGCAATGACTTTACCGCCAACAGCCGCCTGAATCGGGATCTCGAATAAATGTCTTGGAATCTCCTCCTTTAATTTTTCGCACATCTTTCTTCCACGCTCATACGCACTGTCTTTGAATACGATAAAAGAAAGGGCATCGACCTGTTCTTTGTTGATCAGGATATCAAGTTTTACCAGCTCGGAGCGCTCATATCCCTTTAATTCATAATCAAAGGACGCATAACCCCTCGAACGTGACTTCAATGCATCAAAGAAATCGTAAATGATCTCATTTAACGGCAGATCATACTTGATCAGTGCACGCGTTTCCTCTAAGTATTCCATACTTAAATAAACACCGCGGCGCTCCTGGCACAGTTTCATGATTGCACCGACATACTCACTCGTCACCATGATTTCTGCCGATACGACAGGTTCTTCCATGTATTCGATCTCAGACGGATCCGGCAGGTTTGACGGGTTTGTCAGATCCATGACCTCTCCGTTTGTCTTGTGCACTTTGTAAATAACCCCCGGAGCTGTTGTCACAAGATCTAAATTAAACTCACGCTCTAAACGCTCCTGAATGATTTCTAAATGAAGCAGGCCTAAAAATCCGCAGCGGAAACCAAAACCAAGCGCTAACGATGTCTCCGGCTCATACTGCAAGGACGCATCGTTAATCTGTAATTTTTCCAATGCATCACGGAGATCCGGATATTTTGCACTGTCAGCCGGATACATACCGCAGTACACCATCGGATTGACCTTTTTGTAACCCGGAAGCGGCTCACTGCATGGGCGGTCGGCATTTGTCACGGTATCACCGACACGGGTATCGCGGACATTTTTGATACTTGCACAGAGATAACCTACCATTCCCGCTGCAAGCTCATCACACGGGATAAACTGTCCGGCACCAAAATATCCGACCTCTGTGACCTCGGACTGTGCACCGGTTGCCATCATGCGGATGGTATCTCCCACTTTTACCGTTCCCTCTTTGATACGGCAGAATACGATAACACCCTTGTAAGAGTCGTAAAGTGCATCAAAGATCAGCGCCTGAAGCGGTGCTTCTTTATCTCCAGTCGGGGCCGGGATCTTTGTTACGATCTGCTCTAATACCTGATCGATATTTAAGCCGGTCTTAGCAGAAATACGCGGTGCATCCTCCGCCTCAATCCCGATCACATCCTCGATTTCTTTTACCACTTCATCCGGCTGTGCACTCGGAAGATCGATCTTGTTGATGACAGGCATGACATCAAGATCATGATCTAATGCGAGATATACATTTGCCAGTGTCTGTGCTTCCACTCCCTGTGCTGCATCCACAACCAGGATCGCACCGTCGCAGGCTGCAAGGCTTCGTGATACCTCATAGTTAAAATCGACGTGCCCAGGTGTGTCGATCAGGTTAAAAATATACTCTTCCCCGTCATTTGCCTTATAAATGATACGGACTGCCTGTGACTTGATCGTAATTCCACGCTCACGCTCTAAATCCATATTGTCAAGAACCTGCGCCTGCATCTCACGGCTGGTCAAAGTTCCTGTACGTTCTATGATACGATCGGCAAGTGTCGATTTACCGTGATCGATATGTGCTATAATACAAAAATTTCTGATTTTACTCTGATCTATTGACATGTTACTCTCCATTTCAAAAAAAAATACGCCGGGCATATGCCCATACGTTTTTATTATACGGGAAAAGCAAAGGAAACGTCAAGTCATCCGCAATCCTCTTTCATGTTTCATTTTCATTTATTAACAATTAAAATACAAAAATTCACAATATGTTCACTGGATTTTTAGTACTTTTGGGTGCATAATAGACTTGCTGTTAAATATTTAACAGCTGGGTTTCTATCGTCAATATGACAAAACCCCCTTCTTAATATGAAAATCCCCCACGCAGTGGCTGCAAACACTGCGTGGGGGATTTTTTATATCATGTGCAAAACCAGCACATGATCGTGATCTACACTTGCTTCACTCGGCTATCTTATTATTTCATTGAACTCTTACTTTTATTCATAAATCGGATAAGAGATTCCCTCTCTCATAAATACCGGAATCACATCGATCGGTGCCGGTACTGTCACATAATTTCCGCCCTCGTATACCTTTTTCGTGTAGGCATCCGTCCATTTTGTACCTGCTGGGAGATATACCCTGCGCTCTGTCGCACCTGCCTCCATGACCGGTGCCACTAAAAGATCCGGTCCGAACATATACGCATCCTCTACGTTCCAGCTCTCTTTATCCTCCGCAAAATCAAAGAACAGCGGACGCATCACCGGTGCACCTGTTTTACTTGCCTGTTCCATACAACTACGGATGTACGGGCGCAGACGTTCACGGATAAACAGATATTTTTTCAGGATCTCATAATTGTCCTCCCCAAAACTCCACACTTCATTATCCTGACCGGAAGTAAGCTGGCGCACACCATCGATAAACTCCTGCTCTCTCTCGTACCACGGAGAACGCTCCCCATGCATACGGAATACCGGGCAGAATGCACCCCAGGCAAACCAGCGCACCAGAAGTTCTTTAAATGCCGGATCTTTGATATCCCCGCCAAGAAAGCCTCCGATATCCGATGTCCACCACGGAATACCAGCCACGCACATATTAAGTCCTGCCTGCAGCTGCTCTCTCATGGAGCGGAAGGACGAGTACACATCTCCGGACCAGGTAAGAACGCCATATTTCTGGCTGCCTGCCCATGCACAGCGCACCAGACTCATGATATCTTTTTCTCCCTCCGCTTTCAATCCGTCATAAAATCCTTTCGCATAGCCAACCGGATAAACGTTGCTGCACTGCAGTGCCGGTCCCTCATAATAGCGGTAATTATCAAAATCATATGGTCCATACTCCGGTTCCGCTTCATCTAACCAGAAACAGCGGATTCCGTTTTTATAGTAATTTTCCTTACATTTTTCCCATACAAATTTCTGCGCGCCCGGATTGGTCGCATCGTAAAATACGGTATTTCCCATCCAGCTCATATGATAGGAAAGTCCACGATCCGGTGTGACAAGATATCCGCGGTCGTTCATCTCGCCATAGTTTTCGCTGCGCTCATCCACGGTCGGCCAGACAGAGACAACCGTCTCGATTCCCATGTCCTTTAATTCTTTCACCATGGCTTCCGGGTCTGGCCAGTCTAATGGCTCAAATTTAAAATCACCCTGTCTTGTCCAGTGGAAGAAGTCTATTACAATGGCATCCATGGGCAATCCACGTCTCTTATGCTCTCTTGCCACCGCCAAAAGTTCATCCTGTGTACGATAACGCAGCTTACACTGCCAATATCCCATACCATATTCCGGCATCATAGGCGTACGCCCTGTTGCAAGGGAATACTGGGCTTCGATTTCCGCAGGAGTATCACCCGCAGTAATAAAATAATCCAGTTTCTTCGTACTCTTGGCATACCACTCCGTCTTATTCATACCAAATGCCACAGTACCAATGGCAGGATTGTTCCAGAAGAAACCATATCCTCTGCTGGACACATAGAAAGGAACGCTCGCCTGGGAATTACGGTGTGCCAGTTCCAGATTACAGCCCTTTAGATTCATTTTCTCCTGCTGGTACTGCCCCATTCCATACAGCTTCTCCTTGTCATTGGACTGGAAAGAAGCCTTCAGGTAGAAGCTGCCACCTGCCAATGATCTGAAATATCTCGCTTTCAGGCACAATGCACCACCGTTTGGAATCTCCTGCAAGAGTACTTCGCCTTTTTCATTATGAAAGGTAATCTGAAGCGCATTGCCCCAGCCCTGTCTATACAATACTGCCTTGATCCTGCCGTTTGTGATCTCGGCGCTGTCCTCTCCCTGAATGGAAATCACAGCATCATGAACTGCCACTTCTTCTGTCAGGGCGCTGCACTCCTCACTGATCTCACCAAGCACTCTGCTGCGGACACGCAGACTGTCCTGTCCCCATGCTTCGACCTGCACAGTCTCTCCATTGTAACGAAAGATCAGCTTGCCATCACGTTCTTCAAAATACTGCATTTTGAATCCTCCTTTTACGTTTTTCTTATAAATATCATAGCAGTCGGAGAGAGAATTTTCAAATGTATCTTGTATGTTGAAGCATATAACTTACCCTTTGACACCTCCAGCAACCAATCCATTCTGAATGAACCGCTGTAAGCACATAAATACAATCATGATCGGCAGTGAAGATATAACAGCTGCTGCTGAAAATAACGTCCAATGCGCTGCAAACTGATCACTGATAAATGACTGTA